>CABFVK010000015.1_pt1 | contig 134173 bp, 126 predicted proteins | sample 7065491 | NCBI WGS metagenome assembly CABFVK01 (sample SAMEA5704812, study PRJEB33009) | decomposition metagenome | isolation source: culture collections or soil
TCATCGGCCAAAACCAACAAGACCCTGGAACGGCTTGACTTTATCTGAGTATCCGACGCCTAGAAGCCGCCAGAACCCAGGGCCGCCGCCCACATGTCCCTTCATCTAAATCACTATGTCAAAGAGCGACAAAAACCGACGCACCGTCCAACCCCTTTTTCTCGGGGCGACCTGTGCGCCTGGATTTTGGTGACCGCCGCGTCGTTCCGGTGAGGAGCACCGCGTCGGTGGAGTGGCTTCTATGCGTGACCTTCCGGCCCGTCAACAGCCTTGTGAAACTTTCTGTCTTTTTTTCGAAACAGACCCGGAAACCCGCAGAAATCCGCGGTTTCTTGGCACTGGGCCCGGTGCCGGGATGACGGTTCCATGACCCTGGGGCCCGCGAATCGTTCGAATCGCCCCTCGAATCGCCCCCGAAACGCGAATCCGGGATGGGATTTCCCCTGCAGATCTGCGCAATTTCGTGCCCATTGGGCGGTTTACGGCGCATAAACGCGAACGGGCGCATAGCGCGCGGGATGAGCGATACCATGCGGGCCAGTTCCGAAGCCGAAAGTGCCGCGCTGCGCCAGCAGGTGCGCAGTGCCGTGATCTGGCGTTCCGGCACCCAGATCTTCGGCCAGCTGCTCACCTGGGCCTCGACCTTCATCGTGATCCGGCTGCTCGGCCCGTCCGCCTATGGCCTGTTCGCGATGACCCAGGTGGTCCTGGTCCTGCTCAACATGCTCAACGGCTACGGCCTCGCCAGCGCGCTCATCCAGCGCAACGACGCCGGCCGCCACGCGCAGCGCCAGCTGTTCGGCATGCTGATCCTGCTGAACTTCGGCCTGGGCGCCGTCCAGTTCCTCGCGGCCCCCGCCGCCGCCGCCTATTATCGCCAGCCCATGGTGGCCGACCTGCTCCGCGTGCAGGCGCTGCTATATATAGCCACGCCGTTCATCGCCCTGCCCCAGGCGCTGCTTTCGCGCGCGATGGACTTCCGCAAGCAGGCGCTGGTCAACTTCGTCTCGGCGCTCGCCGGCGCGATCGCCGCACTTGCCGGCGCCCTGGCCGGCCTGGGCGTATGGACGCTGGTCGCGGCGCCGATCGCGCTGTTCGCCACCCGCGCCATCGGCATGACGATCGCCGCGCGTTCCCTGCTCTGGCCGAGCTTCGACTTTCGCGGCGCCGGCGACATCGCCCGCTATGGCGGCGTGATGGCCACCGGCCAGCTCTTCTGGTTCGCCCAGAGCCAGGCCGACGTATTCATCGCCGGCCGCCTGTTCGACCCGCACACGCTGGGCATCTACACGACCAGCCTGTTCCTGACCCAGATCTTCGTTTCCAAGTTCGTGCCGCCGCTCAACGAAGTCGCCTTCTCCGCCTATGCGCGGCTCAGGGACGACAAGGCCGCGGTCGCCGCCGCCTTCACCAAGTCGGCCCGGCTGATCATGGTGGTCGCCATGCCCTTCTACCTGGGCATGGCCGCCACCGCCGACCCGCTGGTCGCGGTGGCGCTGGGGCCGAAATGGCTGGAGGCCGCCCCGGTGGTGCACTGGCTGGCGCTCGCCATGCCGATGATGACGCTGCAGGTGCTCTATGCTCCCGCCAGCGACGCCTGTGGCCGGCCGGGAATCAGCGCCCAGAATTCGGCCACCGGCGCGCTCTGCCTGCCGATCGCATTCCTGATCGGCGTGCACTGGGGGCTGATGGGGCTCGTCGCCGCCTGGTTCGCGGCCTATCCCGTCTATCTCGCGGTCTCGACCTGGCGGACGCTGCCGGTGATCGGCGTGAAGCCGGGCGCGCTGGTCGAGGCGATCGCCCCGCCGGTGCTCGCCGCCGTCGCCATGGCGCTGCTCGTCACCGGGCTCGATACGCTGCTGCCGCCGCTTCCCGCGCTCCCGCATCTCGCGCTGCTCGTGGGCGCCGGCGGCGTCATCTATGGCGGGCTGCTGTTCCTGTTCGCCCGCCCGGTCCTGATCGAATCGATCAACCTGATCCGCAATCGCCACGGATAGAAAGGCAAGCGCCCGCCCGGGATCACACCGCCTGGATATAGGCGCGCATCGCATCGGCTTCCGATTCGATCCGCTCGATCCGGTACTTCACCAGATCGCCGATCGAGACGAGGCCGATACAGGTATCGCCCTCGACCACCGGCAGATGGCGGATGCGCCGGCGCGTCATCAGCGCCAGCGCGGCAAGCACGCTCTCGCCGGGAGAGACGGTGATCGCCGGGGCGGTCATCACCTCGCCCACCGTGCGCGCAAGCGCCGCGGCGCCCTCGCGCTCGAGGCAGTAGATCACGTCACGCTCGGAAAATATGCCGGCCACCGCGCCGCCGGACATCACGGGCACGGCGCCGATCCGCTTCCCGGCGAGCAGCGCGACCGCATCGGCAACCGTCCGGTCCCCGTCGATCGAGACCACTTCGTGCCCCTTGCCCCCCAGGATCGCCGCGATCGTCATCGCCTTCACTCCGCATTCGGGTCCAGGCGGTTGAGTCTCCCACACATCGCCCCCAATTGCAAAAGATGGACGCGCCGCACGGCCTGGACGATCCCGAATATGCCGCCTTTGCCTGGGCGCGCTATCGCCGCATCCTGGGCTGGATGGCGATGGCCGCGGCGGCGGCCGCGATCCTCGCGATCCTGGTCCTGTGGCACTGGCTGGGCTGGCTCAACCTGACCGTGATCACCGCCACCGCGCTCGGCGTGTTCTTCACGATCCTGCTCGGTGCCATGCTGATGGGCTTGATGTTCCTGAGCTCGGGCACCGGCCATGACGCGCAGGTGGAGGATCGGCTGAAGGACGAAATGGAAATCGGCGACTGAGCCTTCGCCCAGCCGCCGATCCGTTTCGCTGAATCTTCAGGCGCGCTGTGCCGTTCAGGCAGTCGCTTCCGCATCCTCGGCGCGGGTGCGGCGGCGGCGCGGCTTCTTCACCGGCTCCTCCGCTTCCGCGGCCGGTACCGCGTCGATCGCGCCGAGCGCGGGCGGAAGCACCGCAGCGTCGATCGCATGGCTTTCCTCGGGCTGCGCCTCCTCGCGGCGGGGACGCCGGGCGCGGCGCGGCGCCTGCTCCTCGCGCGGAGCACGCTGCTCTTCGGCGGCCGCCTCGAAGCTCTCGGCTTCGACGGCATGGCCATAGCCATTGCCATTGGCGCGGCCGTTGCGGTCCTCACGATCGCGGCGGGGCTGGCGCTCCTCGCGCTCGCGGCGCGGCTGCTGGGCGCGCTGCTCCTGCTGCTCGTCCGCGTCGTCGGCACGATTGCCATCGGCCTCGACGTCGAAATCCTCGTCGTCGCCGTCGAAATCGTCACGCTGGCGGCGCTGCTGGTTCTGCTCCTCGAAGCGCGAGCGGCTCTCGCTCAGCACGCGGAAATAGTGATCCGCGAACTGGAGATAATATTCGGTGTTGACCCGATCGCCCTGCATCTGGGCATCGCGCGCCAGATTCTTGTACTTCTCGAGCAGTTGGGCGGCGTTGCCGCGCGCACGGTTGTCGATGCGGTTCCCGTTGCCCTGGCCGGGGTTGCCACCCTGGCGTTGCTGCTGCCCGCCACGACCACGACGGCGGCCGGCCTGACGATTGTTCATCAAGGTCTGTATGTCCTGTCTTGTTTACGCTGTCCGTCGGTCCAATTCCTGGGTCCCGGATGCAGTTTACAAATGCGCGCCAACGCCTCGGGAGGCGCAAGTCGCCTGCCATGGCCACCGGACTGCAGCGGCTATCATGACCTGAATCGGGGCTGTGCTTTTCACGGCCCAAGTTTCAACGGCTTGGTTGAAAGTGCCCTACCCCGTCGCTGTCTTAGCCGGTGCAGCACCAATGTCCAAGCAGAAATATGTGTCGTTTTAGCGTCTTTTCAAGTCAGGAGCAGCGCGCGTGGCCGCTCTCCCAGATCCTTGTACAGCGTCACGGCGAAACCGCCATTCCGGGCAATCGCGGATACCGGCTCGGCCTGGGTCCAGCCGATCTCCAGCACCGCGCCGCCGCCCGGCGCGAGCAGGCGGCGGAGATCGGGGACGATGCGGCGATAATCGTCCAGCCCCTCGGCCCCCGCGAACAGCGCCGAACCCGGCTCGTACCGGCGCACCTGCTCGGGCAGCGGCTCCCCCGTCCCGATATAGGGCGGATTGGCGAGAATCAGGTCGAAGCGGCCATCGAGCCCCTCCCCCCAATCGCCGCGCCGGAAGCCGGCGCGCGCCGCCATCCCCAATGTCGCGGCGTTGCGCCGGGCATAGTCGAGCGCGACATCCGAAGCGTCCACGCCCAGCCCCTGCGCCTCGGGCCATTCGGCGAGCGCGGCGAGCAGCAGCGTGCCCGGGCCGGTGCCGAGATCGAGGATCCGCGCCGGCGCTCGCGCCCCGAAATATTCGACCGCCGCCTCGATCAGCGTCTCGCTGTCGGGCCGCGGGATCAGCACGCCTGGGCCGACGGCCAGCTCGATCGTCCAGAAGGCGCGGCGGCCCGTGATGTACGCGACCGGCTCATACGCGAGCCGGCGGGCGAGCAGCGCCTCCAGCGCTTCCGGCGCGGGGTCGCCGAGATGGCGCAGGATCATCGATTCGCGGGAAACGCCCAGGGCATGGGCGGCAAGGAGCTCCGCGTCGAGCCGGGGCGAATCGGAAACGGCTTCGAGCGCACGGGCAGCCTGGTTGAGGGCGACACGAACACTCATCGGTTGTTGCACGAAAAGGCCCAGACCAGCGCCTTGGCCGCGCGATCATCGATCCCCGGATGCGCCTTCCGCAACGCCCGCACCGCCCATTCGCTGCCCTTCCAAAGCCCGAGCGGGCGCCAGTCGGGCTGCATATCGCCAAGCGCGCCGAGGATGCGAAGCATGGGGATTTCCACGGCCTGCGCCCGCGCGATACCCAGTGCCCCGACGACTGCGGGCCAATCCGTCTGCGGATGGCTCGCGCGCTGATAACCCAGATAGGCGGGAATGGCCGTGTTGATGTCGGCCGCTTCGCTCACGAATCGAGCTGTGCCAACCGGTCCGCTTCGTCCTGGGCGACGAGCGCGCCGATAAGCTCGTCCAGCTCGCCTTCCATCACTTCGGGCAGGCGGTGGAGCGTCAGGTTGATGCGGTGATCGGTCACGCGGCCCTGGGGGAAATTATAGGTGCGGATGCGCTCCGAGCGATCCCCCGAGCCGACCATCGACTGCCGCGCGCCCGCCCGCGCCGAGGCGAGCCGGTCGCGCTCGGCTTCGTACAGGCGGGTGCGCAGCACCTTCATCGCCTTGGCCTTGTTCTTGATCTGCGAGCGCTCGTCCTGCTGGATCACGATCGTGCCGGTGGGCAAATGGGTGATGCGCACCGCCGAATCGGTGGTGTTCACGCCCTGCCCGCCCGGGCCCGACGCCCGGTAGATGTCGATGCGCAGGTCCTTGTCGTCGATCCGGATATCGGCCTCTTCGGCTTCCGGAAGCACCGCCACCGTCGCCGCCGAAGTGTGGATGCGCCCGCCCGCCTCGGTGGCCGGCACGCGCTGCACCCGGTGCACGCCGCTCTCGAACTTCAATTTGGCGAACACGCCGGTGCCGGTGACGCTGAGCACCACTTCCTTGAAGCCGCCGAACTCCGATTCGGACGAGGAGATCAGCTCGATCTTCCAGCCCATCCGGTCGGCATAGCGCTGGTACATGCGCAGCAGGTCGCCGGCGAACAGCGCGGCCTCGTCGCCGCCCACGCCGGCGCGGATCTCGAGCATGGCGGGGCGCGCATCGGCCGCATCCTTGGGCAGCAGCGAAAGCGCAAGGCCGCGCTCGGCATCGGCCAGCGCCGTCTCGTTGGCGCGGAGCTCCTCCGCCGCCAGCGCGCGCATTTCCTCATCGGGCTCCTGCGCCATCAGCGCGAGCGATTCGGCTTCGGCACGCAGCCGGCGGACTTCGCCCGCGGCGAGCGCCACCGGCTCGATCTCGGCATATTCCTTGGAGACGGCGACGAACCTGTCGCCCGACAGGTCGCCGGTCGCCATCTGCGCCTGCAACTCGTCGCGCCGCGCCTCGATCGCGGCGATGCGGTCGGCGGGAATCTTCATCGCGCGGCGACCAATGCAGCCACGGCATCCGCATCGACCGCGTCGGCGCGGATCACGCGCTGGCCGATCGAGAGAGCGCCGTCGCGCGCCTGGAACGAAAGCGTCATCGCAGGCTCCGCCTTGAGCGCGCGGTCATAGCGTTTTTTGGCGCTGCCGGTCGCGAAGAGCTCGGCGCTGAAACCCGCATTGCGCAGCGCGGCGAGCAAGCCGATCGCCGCGCCCTCCGCGCCCGCGGCCTCGACCACCACGGCGACCTGCATCCGCTCCGCCGCCGGCTCGTCGATCAGCATCCCCAGCCGCTCGACGCCCGCCGCCCAGCCCACGCCGGGCGTCTCGGGGCCGCCGAGATTGCCGACCAGCCCGTCATAGCGCCCGCCCGCCAGCACGGTGCCCTGCGCGCCCAGCCGGTCGGTGACGAACTCGAAGGCGGTGTGGCGATAATAATCGAGCCCGCGGACCAGGCGGCTGTTGCGCGTCCATTGCACGCCGGCCGCGTCGAGCCCGTCGGTGACGGCCTTGAAGAAGCTCGCCGCCTCCTCGGTCAGATAGGCATCGATGTCCGGCGCGCTGTCGGCGATCGGGCGGTCCTGCGGGTCCTTCGAATCGAGGATGCGCATCGGGTTCTTCTCGAGCCGGACCAGGCTGTCCTCGCTCAGCTGGTCCCGGTGCGCCTCGAAATGCGCGACCAGCGCGGCGCGCCAGGCCTCGCGCGTCTCCGCGTCGCCCAGCGTGTTGAGCTGGAGCGTCACGCCCTCGATGCCGAGTTCGCGCAGCAGCTGATCGGCAAGGACGAGCAGCTCGACATCCGCCGCCGGCTCGGCGGCGCCGAGGATCTCGGCGTCGAGCTGGTGGAACTGGCGGAAGCGGCCCTTTTGCGGGCGTTCGTAGCGGAACACCGGGCCGCTGGTGACCAGCTTGAGCGGCGCATATTGCTGCCAGCCCTCGGTGATATAGGCGCGGCAGATGCCGGCGGTGAACTCCGGGCGCAGCGTGATCAGGTCGCCGCCCTTGTCCTCGAACGTGTACATCTCCTTCGAGACGACGTCGCTGGTCTCGCCCATCGAGCGGGCGAACACGCCCGTCGCCTCGAACACCGGGATGTCGACGCGCTGGAAGCAATAGAGCTTGCGGACATGGTCGAAGGTTTCGAGGACGCGGGCGAACCTGCGCTGATCCTCGCCGAAAATGTCCTGGGTGCCCCGGATGCGGTTGGGCGTTTCGATGCGTGCCATATTGGCGGGCGCCAATAGGCCGGTTCCGCGCCCGCCGCAACGCGGAGATTGATCGCCCCCATAACCGCAGGGAACCCCGCAACAAGCTGGCAATTGTTGCGCCAGGTAACCAATCGTGGAAACGTGCGGTCTGCCGGGCCCGCCTATCGCGTTTCCGGCATATTTCTTGTGTTGCACTGCACAGTGGGCTGCACAAGGAACATCGTCATCAAGCACCGCGCCGGAGTCGGCGCCTGATCCGGGTTGAAGAATTGCACCGAATCATCCCTGCCGGCTCGCGCCGACCTGCCTTTGCCCTGCTCTCGACCACGCTGCTCCTCGCATCCTGCGGCAGCGGCGGCCAGACTGCGCAGAAAAAGGGCGCGGGCGGACCGCCCCAGGTGGGCTTCGTGGTGGTCCAGCCGGGGCAGGTGCCGGTGGTCGCGGAGCTGACCGGGCGGGTGAATCCCTATCAGGTCTCCGAGATCCGGCCGCAGGTGGCCGGGATCGTGCGCAAGCGCCTCTTCACCGAGGGCACGATCGTCCGCCAGGGGCAGACGCTCTACCAGATCGATCCCAGCCTCTATTCCGCCAGCGTCGCCGAGGCGGCGGCCAATCTGCAGAACGCCCAGGCCAATGCCGAGGCGACCCGGATCAGGGCCGATCGCTACAAGCCGCTCGCCGAGGCCGAGGCGGTGTCGAAGCAGGACTATACCGATGCCGCGGCGGCCGCCCGCCAGGCCCGCGCGCAGGTCGCCCAGACGGGCGCGCAGCTGCAGACCGCGCGGATCAACCTGCACTTCACGCGCGTCCCCGCGCCGATCACCGGCCGCATCGGCCGCTCGCTCGTAACCGAAGGCGCGCTGGTGACGACCAACCAGGCCGATCCGCTGGCGGTGATCCAGCGGCTCGACCCGATCTTCGTCGACATCCAGCAGTCGAGCACCGAGCTGCTCGCGCTGCGCCGCGCGCTGGCGCAGCAGGGCGTGACGCCGGGCAGCGCCGACGTGCGCCTGAAGCTCGAGGACGGCAGCGAATATGGCACGACCGGCACGGTCGAATTCTCCGAAGTGATGGTCGACCAGAACACCGGCACCGTCACGCTGCGCGCGCGCTTCGCCAATCCCGAGGGGATGCTGCTGCCGGGCATGTTCGTCCGCGCGGTCTTCACCCAGGCGATCGACACCCGCGCCTTCCTGGTGCCGCAACAGGCCGTGTCGCGCGACGCCAGGGGCGCCGCCCAGCTCTGGGTGGTCGGCCCGGACAACAAGGCGGTGCGCCGCGACGTGACCGCCGAGCGCACCCAGGGCGCCTATTGGGTCATCACCAAGGGGCTCAATCCCGGCGACAAGGTGATCACCCAGGGCATCGCCAACCTGAAGCCCAATGCCGATATCCGCCCGGTCCCGGCCGACACGCCGCAGAAGATCGAGCAGCCCCGCAAGGGCCAGGACACCGGCGCATCCAAGTCGAAGGGCGGCTGAGCACCCATGTCGCGCATCTTCATCGATCGCCCCATCTTCGCCTGGGTGATCGCGATCATCACCATGCTGATGGGCCTGGGCGCGGTCTTCTCGCTGCCCATCGCGCAATATCCCGACATCGCGCCGCCCCAGGTCAACATCCGCGCCACCTATCCCGGCGCGTCGGCGGAGACGGTGCAGAACTCGGTGACGCAGATCATCGAGCAGAACCTGACCGGCATCGACGGGCTGCTCTATTTCAGCTCCTCGTCCACCTCGCGCGGCCAGGTGACGATCAGCGCCACCTTCGACAAGGGCACCGATCCCGACATCGCCCAGGTGCAGGTGCAGAACCAGGTGCAGGCCGCGCTCTCCCGCCTACCCAACCAGGTGCAGCAGCAGGGCGTGCGCGTCACCAAGTCCAACCCCGACACGCTGCTGCTCGTCGGCGTCTATGACGAGACCGACAAGCGCACCAATCGCGACGTGTCCGACTGGCTCTCGTCCAACCTCCAGGACACGCTGTCGCGCCTGCCAGGCGTGGGCGACGTCAACGTGTTCGGCTCGCCCTATGCCATGCGCATCTGGCTCAACCCCTCGGCGCTCGCCAGCTACGGCCTGATGCCGAGCGACGTGGTGAACGCGATCACCAGCCAGAACACCGAGATCGCCGCCGGCGAGATCGGCGGCCAGCCGATGCCGGCCACCCAGATGCTCAATGCGACGGTGACCGCCCAGTCGCGGCTGCAGACGCCCGAGCAATTCGCCAAGATCATCCTCAAGACCCAGACCAACGGCGCGCACGTGCTGTTGAAGGACGTCGCCCGGATCGAGCTGGGCGCCGAGAACTACAATGCGGTCAGCCGCGTCAACGGCCATCCCGGCTCGGGCATCGCGATCAGCACCGCGCCGGGCGCCGACGCGCTGAAGACCGCCGAGCTGATCAAGGCGACGGTGGCGGAAGCGGCCAAGGAGTTCCCCCAGGGCTTCAACTACGCCTATGCCAACGACACCACCGAGTTCATCAAGCTCTCGATCGACGAAGTGGTGAAGACGCTGGGCGAGGCGATCGCGCTCGTCGTCATCGTCATGTTCGTGTTCCTGCAGAGCTGGCGCGCGACGCTGGTGCCGATGATCGCGGTGCCGGTGGTGCTGCTCGGCACCTTCGCGGTGTTCTATGCGCTCGGCTATTCGATCAACACGCTCACCCTGTTCGGCCTGGTGCTGGTGATCGGCCTGCTCGTCGACGACGCGATCGTCGTGGTCGAGAATGTCGAGCGCCTGATGGAGGAGGACCCCGAGCTCACCCCGCGCGAGGCGACGATCAAGTCGATGGACCAGATCCAGGTCGCGCTGGTCGCGATCGCGCTGGTGCTGTCGGCGGTGTTCCTGCCGATGGCGTTCTTCGGCGGCTCGACCGGCGTGATCTACCGCCAATTCTCGGTCACCATCGTCTCGGCGATGGTCCTGTCGGTGCTCGTCGCCCTGATCCTCAGCCCGGCGCTCACCGCCACGGTGCTCAAGCGCAAGAAAGACATGGCCGAGCCCGGCTCCGGCTGGTTCTCGCGCCGCGTGCCTTTTGTCGGCCGCTGGGGCCGCATCGGTTCGCAGAAGTTCAACCGCGGCTTCGAATGGACGATCGAGCACTATACCCGCACCATCTCCTATGTCGTCGATCGCAAGTGGATCTTCCTGCTGATCTACCTGCTGGTCTGCGCAGTGCTGGTGCTGATGTTCTACCGCCTGCCCACCGGCTTCCTGCCGACCGAGGACCAGGGCGCCGCCAGCGTCCAGTTCCGCCTGCCCGCCGGCGCGACTCAGGCCCGCACCCAGGAAGTGCAGCTCGCGGTCGAGAAATATCTGCGCGAGCAGGAGGGCAGGAACGTCCGCACCATCTTCACCGTCACCGGCGGCGGCGGGGGTGGCGGCGCCAGCGGCCAGAATACCGGCCAGGGCTTCGTCAACTTCGTCTCCTGGGACGATCGCCCGGGCAAGGAGAACGGCGCCGACGCGATCGTCCAGCGCGCGGCCGGCGCCTTCCGCAACTTCCGCGACGCCCAGGTCTTCGCGCTGGTGCCGCCGGCGATCCGCGGCCTCGGCCAGTCGAACGGCTTCACGCTCGAGCTGCAGAACACCAGCGGCATGTCGCGCACCGACTTCGTGGCCGCCCGCGACAGGCTGCTCGCCGCGGCCAATGCCGATCCCGACCTCCAGGCCGTCCGCCTGTCCGACCTGCCCGACGTCTCGACGCTCAACATCCAGATCGACCAGGAGAAGCTCGCCGCGCTCGGCCTCACCCAGGCGGACGTCAACAACACGCTGTCGACTGCCTGGGGCGGCCGCTACGTCAACGACTTCATCGATCGCGGCCGCGTGAAGCGCGTCTATGTCCAGGGCGACGCGCCCTATCGCGCCGAGCCCCAGAATCTCGGCGAATGGTTCGTGCGCGGCAGCAACGGCACGATGACGCCCTTCTCCTCCTTCGCGACGATCAGCTGGGCGACCGCGCCGACCACCGTGTCGCGCTTCCAGGGCATCTCGTCCTTCGAGTTCCAGGGCCAGCCGGCCCCGGGCAAGAGCTCGGGCGACGCGATGAAGCGCATGGAGGAGCTCGCCGCGCAGATCCCCGGCACCAGCATCGCCTGGGCCGGCCTCTCCTATCAGGAGCGGCTGGCCGGCGGGCAGGCGCCGTTGCTGTACGGCGTCTCGCTGCTCATCGTGTTCCTGTGCCTGGCGGCGCTGTACGAGAGCTGGTCGATCCCGGTCGCCGCGATGCTGGTGGTGCCGCTCGGCCTGATCGGCGCGGTGTTCGCCGTGACGCTGCGCGGCCTGCAGAACGACGTCTATCTGCAGATCGGCCTGCTCACGACCATGGGCCTGGCGGTTAAGAACGCCATCCTGATGATCGAGTTCGCCGAGCGCGCCGAGAAGGAAGGCAAGCGCGTGATCGAGGCCGCGATCGAAGCCGCCCGCATCCGCTTCCGCCCGATCGTGATGACCAGCCTGGCCTTTATCTTCGGCGTGCTGCCGCTGGCGATCTCCACCGGTGCCGGCGCGAACAGCCGCATCGCGATCGGCACCGCGGTGATCGGCGGCATGCTGACCGCACTGATCCTCGCCATCTTCTACATCCCCCTGTTCTTCGTGCTCGTCCGCCGCGGCGTGCGCGACGCGCTGAAGGCGCTGCGCGAACGACGGGCCCGCAAGCGGGAGGCGCAGGCATGAAGCGCGCGGTTCTGACCCTGCTCCTCGGCACGGCGCTCGCCGGCTGCTCGATGGAGCCGAAATATGCCCGGCCCGAAGCGCCGGTGCCGCCGGGCTGGCCGGCGGGCGATGCCTATCTCAAGGCCGACGAAGCAGCGCTGCCCAGCGTCACCTGGCAGGACATCTTCAAGGACCCGCGGCTCCGGAAGCTGATCGAGCAGGCGCTGGCCAGCAATCGCGACCTGCGCGTCGCCGCGGCCAACATCGCCGCGGCGCGCGCGCAATATCGCATCCAGCGCGCCGACCGCATTCCCGAACTCGATGCCGGCGCGGGCGCGACCGTGGCGCATGGCAGCAGCACCGGCGCCGTCACCACCGGCGGCACGCGCACCAACTTCTCGGGCAATGTCAGCATCCCCGCCTTCGAGCTCGACCTGTTCGGCCGCGTCGCCTCGCTCACCCATGCCCAGCAGGACCGCTGGTTCGCGACCGAGGCGGCGGCACGCGCCACGCGCCTGACGCTGATCGGCGACATCGCCGCCGCCTGGCTCAACCATGCGGCGGACGCGAGCCTGCTCAAGATCGCTGAAGACACCGCCGCCAATGCCGAGCGCGCGGTGGCGCTCACCGATCGGCGCCTGAAGGGCGGTATCGCGCCACGCACCGACCTGGCCCAGGCACAGCAGATTCTCGCCACCGCCCAGTCCGACGTGGCGACGCAGAAGACTGCGCTGGCGCAGGACGTCAACGCGCTCCGGCTGCTCGTCGGCGCCGACATCGATGCCGCGCAGCTCTCCGCCGCGATCGAGGAAGCCGCTCCCACCGTCGCCGAGCTGCCCGCCGGCGTCGATTCGGGCGTGCTGCTCCGCCGGCCGGACGTGGTGCAGGCGGAATATACGCTGCGCGCCGCCAATGCCCAGATCGGCGCCGCCCGCGCCGCGCTGTTTCCGCGCATCTCGCTCACCGGGCTGCTCGGCTTCGCCAGCAACGCGCTGACCGGGCTCTTCTCGGGCAACGGCTTCAACTGGTCGGGCGGCGCCAGCGCCAGCTATCCGATCTTCAACGCCGGCGCCGGGCGGGCGGGCGTGCAGCTGAGCGAGGCCCAGCGCGACGCGGCGCTCGCCACCTATGAGAAATCGATCCAGACCGCTTTCCGCGAAGTCGCCGACGCGCTCGCCCGGCGCGGCACCATCGCCGACCAGCTGAAAGCCAATAGGAACAACCTGGCCGCGGCGCAGGACAGCTATCGCCTCGCCGAGGCGCGCTATCGCGGCGGGATCGACAATTTCCTGGCGAACCTGGTCGCGCAGCGCTCCTATTACACCGCCCAGCGCGGACTGGTGAACACCCGGCTGGTCGAGGCGACCAATCTGGTGACGCTCTACCGCACGCTGGGGGGTGATTCGCTGCTCACCGTCACGCCCTCGGGCCCGCAGCCGGCCGCGCCCTAGCGTCATTCAGCCCACCCTTCCGCCGGCTCCGCTTCGCCGCTATCGGTTGCGAAGCGAAACGGGAGTGGAAGATGGCCTACGAGACGATCCTGACCGAGCGCACCGGCGACGTGCTTGTGGTCACGCTCAACCGGCCCGATCGGCTCAACGCCGCCCCGCCCGCGATGTTCGACGAGATCCGCGACGCGCTGGCAAAGCTGGACGGCGCCCGCGCGGTGCTGCTCCAGGGCGCCGGCCGCGCCTTCTGCTCGGGCGCCGATGTGGCGAGCGGCGCGCTCGCCTCGGCCGATCCCGGCGTGGCGACGCATGCCGCGCTGACCGATCACTACAACCCCACGATCCTCGCCGTCACGCGCCTGGGCGTGCCGGTGGTGAGCGCGGTGCGCGGCCCTGCCGCCGGCATCGGCTGCAGCCTGGCGCTGGCCGCCGATTTCTGCGTGGCGAGCGACACGGGCTATTTCCTCCAGGCCTTCGTCAATATCGGGCTGGTGCCGGATGGCGGGGCCACCTGGCTGCTGCCGCGCCTGGTCGGGCGCTCGCGCGCGGCGGAGATGATGCTGCTGGGCGAGAAGCTGCCCGCGACGAAGGCGCGCGACTGGGGGCTGGTGCACAGCGTCGTCTCGGACGAGCAGCTCGAGCATGAGGCACTGGCGCTCGCCGCCCGCCTCGCCGCCGGCCCCACCGTGGCGCTCGGCATGATCCGCCGGGGCATCGCCCAGGCGCTCGAATCGACGCTGGAGGAAACGCTGGCAATGGAAGCGAACCACCAGCGCAGCGCGCGCGGCACTGCCGATTCCATGGAGGGTGGCCTGGCCTTCCTCCAGAAGCGCAAGCCGAACTTCACCGGGAAATAGCGTGCGAGGTTGACCGGCCGGGGGCGGCTGTGGCACTCGGCCCCCGGCTAGCGGGTATAGCACAATGGTAGTGCAGCAGCCTTCCAAGCTGAATACACGGGTTCGATTCCCGTTACCCGCTCCAACTTCCACCGTCCGGCGAACCCGTGTCCCCTGTGACGCTCCGCCCTGCCGGGCTATGCCGGGGGTTCGATTCCCGTTACCCGCTCCAAGCCTTTCAAGCGATGACCGACACCACCGCCCCTCTCGCACTCTATGTGCACTGGCCGTTCTGCGTGTCGAAATGCCCCTATTGCGACTTCAACAGCCATGTCCGCGAGAGCGTCGACCAGGCCGCCTGGCGCGCGGCCATGCTCGCGGATCTGGCGCATGAGGCGGAAGCGCTGCCCGGGCGCCGGCTCGGCTCGATCTTCTTCGGCGGCGGCACGCCCTCGCTGATGCCGCCCGAGACGGTGGCCGCAGTGATCGCGGCGGCCGAGGCGCATTGGGGTTTCGAACCCGGCATCGAGATCACGCTGGAGGCCAATCCCTCCTCCGTGGAGGCCGCGCGCTTCGCCGACATCGCTGCCGCCGGCGTGAACCGCGTCTCGCTCGGGTTGCAGGCGCTCGACGATACCGATCTGCGCTTCCTCGGCCGGGCACACGGCGTCGACGAAGGCCTGGCGGCATTGGCGACTGCCCAACGCGCCTTCGGCCGGGTCAGCTTCGACCTGATCTATGCCCGGCCCGGCCAGACGCTGGCCGGATGGGAAGCCGAGCTGCGCCGCGCCCTGTCCTTCGGCACCGAGCATCTCTCGCTCTATCAGCTCACCATCGAACCCGGTACGCGCTTCGCCACGCTGTTCGAGAAAGGCGAGCTCAAGGCCTTCGACCCGGACGAAGCCGCCGACCTGTTCGAAGCGACGCGGGCGATCGCGGCGGCGGCCGGGCTGCCGGCCTATGAAGTCTCCAACCATGCCCGGCCGGGCGCGGAGAGCCGGCACAACCTCACCTATTGGCGCTATGGCGACTATGCCGGGGTCGGCCCGGGCGCGCATGGCCGGCGGAACGGCGTGGCCACGCTTCGCCGCAAGAAACCCGAGAACTGGCTCGCGGCGATCGAACGCAACGGCCATGGCATCGAGCGCGAGGATCCGCTCGAAGCGCACGACCGCGGCGTCGAGGCGCTGCTGATGGGCCTGCGCCTCGCCGAGGGCGTCGACCTCGCCCGCATTCCCGATGCGCCGCTCGAGGGCCGCGCGCTGGCGGGGATGGCGGCGCAGGGCCTGGTGCGGCGCGAGGGCAGCCGCCTCCGCGTCACCGATGCCGGCATGCCGGTGCTCGAGGCGATCCTGCGCGAGCTGGTGATCGCCTGAACGCATGATTCGGGCTTGGCCCACCGCGCGGAAGTTCGGGAGTTTAGACTGGGTTAGGGACTCATATCCATTTCCGTCATCCCCGTGCGGGCGGGGATGACGAAGGAAAATCAGATACTGGTTTGAGTCCTCGACCTAGCCTCCGAACCCCGTCGGCGCGGGCGAGATCGTCACCGTCGTCCCCCCCTTCACTTCCTGCACTTCGAGCGCGCGCTCGGCGATGCCGTCGCGGCCGAAGCGGAAGGCGCCGTCCAGGCCGCCGAACCCGTCGGGCGCGACCAGACGGCGCTCGGGGAAGATGTCGCCCGGCCGCCATTCGCGGGCGATGCGCACGGTGAGCAGGACCGCGTCATAACCGAGCGTCGACAGGCGATAGGGCGCCGCGCCGAAGCGGGTGCGATACTTGGTCGCATAGGTCCGATAGTAATTGTCGGGCACGCTGGCGAACCAGGCGCCGTTCAGCACCGCGTTCGAACCAATCGCCGAATCGGTGTTCCACAGCTCGGTGCCGAGGATGCGCGACGCCTTGCCCCCCGCCGACTTGCGGATGATCGGCGCCGCCGTCACGCCGCTCGCGCCCGAGCCGGCGATCAGGATCGCCTGATAGGGAGTCCGCGAAAGCTTGGTGATCGCGCTCGTCATCGAGCCGGGGCGGCCATCATAGGTCTCCATCGCCAGCACCTTGCCGCCCTGATCCTCCACGGCGCGCAGGAAGCTGGTCGAGGCACGCTCGCCATAGACGCCCGAGGTCATCAGCCCGACGAAATTGGTGACGCCCTGCGCCCGGGCATAATCGACCACGCGCTCGATCGACTGGGCCGGCGAATAGCCGAGCAGATAGGTGCCGTTGCCGGCCACCGCCGTGTCGTTCGAGAAGCTGAGCACCGGCACGCGCGCGGCGCGGGCGATCGGCGCCACTTCGCGCGCCTCCTCGGCGAGCAGCGGGCCGAGGATCAGCTTGTTGCCGTCGGCGATCGCCTGGCGCGCGGCGTTGGCGGCCCCGCCGGCAGTGTCGTAGGTGGTGATGCGCAGCACGTCCGACTTGGTGTCGAGGATCGCCAGCTGCGTGGCATTGGCGAGCGACTTGCCGACGCCGGCGTTCGGCCCGGTCATCGGCACGAGCAGCGCGACGCGGTGGCGCTCCACATCCTGGGGCAGGCCCGGCGAGATCGGCCGAGTCGAGGGCCGCTCGCGCGGTGCCTCCACCGTCGGCGCGGGGCGCGTCTCGGGGATCACCCGCGGCCCGCTGGCGCAGGCGGCGAGGAGGGCGGCGAGGCCCAAAGCGGCCCAGCGGAGGATGCCCCGTTGCGGATTCACGGTCGCGTCTGCCATTTACTCTCCCCGATGCACGCTGTTCTCACGCCCGGCCTCTATATCGTCGCCACCCCGATCGGCAATCTCGGTGACTTGTCGCCGCGCGCCTCCGAAATACTCCTGGGCGCCGATCTGGTTGCCGTAGAAGACAGCCGTGTGACAGCCGGCCTGTTCCGGCACCTGGGCGCGAAGGGGAAGATGATCCCCTATCACGACCATAATGCCGATGCCGTCCGCCCCGGCCTGGTCGCGCGCATGGCGACCGAGGCCATCGCCCTGGTCTCCGATGCGGGCACGCCGCTGATCTCCGATCCCGGCTTCAAGCTGGTGCGCGACGCCCGCGCCGCCGGCCATCCGGTGACGACGATTCCCGGCCCCTGCGCGGCGATCGCGGCGCTGACGCTGGCGGGGCTGCCGACCGACCGCTTCCTGTTCCTGGGCTTCCTGCCGTCCAAGCAACAGGCCCGGGCCGAAGCGATCGCCGAGATCGCCGGCGTGCGCGCCACGCTCGTCCTCTACGAATCGGGGCCGCGGCTCTCGGCCTGCCTCGCCGCGCTGGCCGAGGGCCTGGGCGATCGCGAGGCGGCGGTGGCGCGCGAGATCAGCAAGAAGTTCGAGGAATGCGTGACCGGCTCGCTCACCCAGCTGGCCGCACGCTATGCCGAGGCGCCGCCCAAGGGCGAGATCGTGGTGGTGGTCGCCCCGCCGGGCGCGCCCGCGCCCGCCAGCGCCGATGATGCCGATGCCGCGCTCGCCGAGGCGCTGACTCGCCTGCCGGCCAGCAAGGCGGCGGGCGAAGTGGCGAAGAAGCTCGGGCTCGACCGCAAGGCGCTCTATGCGCGGGCAATGGAGATGAAGGAGTAGCCCTATGCCGCGAGGCCGCGCCGGGTGCGGAAGATCATGGCACCCGCCCGCGAATCCCGCGTTGCGAGCCAAGGACATCCATTGCTCCCCGGCGAAGGCCGGGGCCCGGTATCGGGCTGACGGGTGAGGCCGGCGAACCTCTCGAACGACATTGCGGCTGGGCCCCGGCCCTCGCCGAGGATGCTTGACGCAGGTCGCCGCGAAAGCCCTCAGGCGTATTCCTGCTCGAGCACGCGCATCTCGTCGGCGCCGGTAAGTTCGGCAAGGCGCTTGAGATAGGTCTCCGCGAGCTGGCGGCGGCGCAGCGCGGCGGCCTCCGTCATCGCCCGCTTCGCGGCAGCGAGTTCCTGAGCGGCGCGACGCCGATAATAGCGTTCGTTGGATTCCATCAGAATGCGACCCCCCGAAAGCACCGATAAACCCGGTTCGGTGCGACTCGGTCTGGCGATGGTAACCAAAGTTATCCACAGGTGCGAGTCGTGAAGGGTAAAAGACCAACGGATCGCCGCGCTGCGGAAACGCGTGGCCGCGAAGGCGAGCGCCGCGCCGCCTGGTGGCTATGGCTGAAAGGCTGGAAAATCCTCGATCGCCGGGTCCGCACCCCGGCCGGCGAAGTCGATCTGGTTGTGCGCCGCGGCAGCCTGATCGCCTTTGTCGAAGTCAAGACGCGCGCCACCGCGGCCGATCTCGATTTCGCGATCGACGAGCGCCGGCTTGCCCGCGTCGCCGCCGCGGCCGAAGTGCTGATGCCGCGCTATGCCGGCCCGAACGACGATATCCGGGTCGACGTGATCCTCATTGCCCCGGGGACGCCGCCTCGCCATATCGAGAACGCCTGGATGGGGTGACTTATTCGAATAAGTCACCTAAGGCGTTCCCGAAGGAGGCCGAATGTCGCTCAATGTCGCCGTGCAGATGGACCCGCTCGACGCGATCAACATCGCGGGGGATTCGACCTTCGCGCTGATGCTCTCCGCCCAGGCGCGCGGCCACCGGCTGTTCCATTACGGCGCCGAGGACCTCAACTATTCCGCCGGCCGCGTCTGGACCCGGGCGCATCCCGTGACCGTGCAGCGCGTGGCGGGCGATCATTTCCGCTTCGAGGCGCCGGTGTCGCTCGACCTGGGCGCCGACGCCGATGTCGTGCTCATGCGCCAGGATCCGCCCTTCGACCTGGGCTATATCACCGCGACGCATCTGCTCGAGCGGATCGCCGACCGGACGCTGGTGGTCAACGATCCCGCCAGCGTGCGCAACGCGCCGGAGAAGGTGTTCGTCCTCGACTATCCGCAGTTCATGCCGCCGACGCTGGTCACCCGCAGCCTGGACGAGGCGCGCGCCTTTCTGGCCGTGCATGGCGAGATCGTCATCAAGCCGCTCCACGGCAATGGCGGCAAGGCGATCTTCAAGGTGGGCCGCGACGGCGCCAACCTCTCTTCGCTGATCGAAGTGTTCAACACCGCCTGGCGCGAGCCGCACATGGTGCAGGCCTTCCTCCCCTCGGTGGCGGCGGGCGACAAGCGCATCGTGCTGGTCGACGGCGAAGTGGCCGGCGCGATCAACCGCATTCCGGGCGAAGGCGAGATCCGCTCGAACCTGGCAGTGGGCGGCAGCGCGGCCAAGACCGAGCTGACGGCGCGCGAACAGGAGATCTGCGCGGTGCTGGGCCCGGAGCTGAAGCAGCGCGGGCTGCTGTTCGTCGGCATCGACGTGATCGGCGGCGAGTGGCTGACCGAGATCAACGTCACTTCCCCAACCGGCATCGTCGCGATCGACCGGTTCAACGGCACCGACACCGCCGCGCTGATCTGGCAGGCGATCGAGCGCCGCGTCGCCGAACGGAACTGATCGAGGCGCTATGTGGGACGCGGCTTCCTGGGGCTATTGGGGCATCTTCTGGCTGATGGTGCTCGAGAACGTCATTCCACCGGTGCCGTCGGAAGCGATCATGAGCGTCGCGGGCATCGCCGTGGCGCGCGGCGAGATGAACCTGGCGCTCGTGCTGCTCGCCGGCACCGCGGGCACGGTGCTGGGCAATCTCTTCTGGTGGGAGATCGGCCGGCGGCTGGGCTACAAGCGCCTGCGGCCGCTGATCGATCGCTGGGGCCGCTGGCTGACGCTCGACTGGCACGAGATCGAGAAGCTCAAGACCTATTTCGACAAATGGGGCGGGCCGACCGTGCTGATCTTCCGCTTCATGCCGGTGGGCCGCACGATCATCTCGATCCCCGCCGGGCTGATGCACATGCCCTTCTGGCGCTTCGTCGGCTACACCGCCGTGGGCAGCGCGATCTGGAACATCATCCTGGTGGGCGTGGGCTATGCGCTCGGCGCCACGATCGAGGATATCGAGCATTGGGTGGGGCCTGCGATCATCGCCATCGTCGCCGGGATCGCACTGCTCTATGTCTGGCGGATCCTCACCTGGAAGCCGCGAGACTGATACGGTCGAGCGCAGCCGCGATCCGCTGGGCATAGGCTTCCATCTGCGGGGCAAGCGCGGCGAGGCCAAGGCGCGACGCCGGATCGACGGCGCACAGCGTACCGAAGAAGCTGCCGTCGCCGCGCAGGATCGGCCAGGAGATATAGCTGCGGAAGCCGTAGAGCGCGGGCGTGTGATGCCGGCGCCATTCGGGATCGGCATCGACATCGTCGATATAGATGCCCTGCCCGCTCGCGCGGATCTCGTCGCAGATCGTGGTCTTGATCGCCAGCTCCTCGCCGGGGTTCAGCCCGAACTCGATCTTGTCGAGCACCTGGCAGGCCACCCAGCGATCGGCGGTGACGCGCGCCACCGCGGCGAAGCCCATGCCGGTGCGCTCGCACAATTCGGCGAGGATAGTCTCGACTTCGGGGATGCGCTGGATGTCCGTGACGTCAGCGAGATAGGGATGGTCCATGCACCCGCCGTAGCGAAGCGGAGCCCCCCTGTAACTGATCGAAATCAGGCGCGGGGATGGGCGCTCCGATAGACGTCGAGCAAGTGCGCGGCATCGACGGCGGTATAGACCTGAGTCGAGCTGAGGCTGGCATGGCCGAGCAGCTCCTGCAGCGCGCGCAGGTCCGCCCCGCGGCCCAGCAGATGCGTGGCGAAGCTGTGGCGCAGCGCATGCGGCGTGGTGCGATCCGACAGGCCGAGCGCGGCCCGGGCGGAGCGGACCGACTTGCGGATCCCCCCCGCCGGCATCGGGCCGCCCTTCGCGCCGCGGAACAGCGGGGCATCGCGCGCGACGCCATAGGGGCAGGCACGGGCATAGGCCTCGATTGCCTCGCGCACCTGGGGGAGCAGCGGAACGATCCGCGTCTTGTCGCGCTTGCCGGTGACGCTCATCGTCTGGCCCAGCGGGAGCACGGCGCCGGTGAGCCCCACGGCCTCGCCGATGCGCAGCCCGGCGCCATAGAGCAGCAGCAGCACCGCCCAGTCGCGCAGCCCGATCCAGGGCTCGCGCGCTTCCTCGGAAACCGTCTCGGCCAGCGCGACCGCCTCGTGCGGGGCGATCGGACGGGGCACGCCCTTCTTGACGCGCGGCCCCCTGAGGCGGGGAAGCGCCGCATCGTCGCCGCCGGCGAACTTCAGGAAGCCGCGCACCGCCGAAAGCTCGCGCGCGGCGGAGGCGTTGGACAGGCCCTCGCCGCGGCGATGGGCGAGATAGGCGCGCAGGTCCGCGGCGCTCGCCCGGCCGAGCGCGTCGCGCGTGACCGGGCCGCCCCAATGTTCCCGGAGAAAGGCGACCAGCCGCTCGGCAGTGGCGCCATAGGCCCGCACCGTGTGCGCCGAGCGCCGCCGGTCACGCGCAAGGTGCTGGGCATAGAGGAGCGGGAGGGCGGGTTCGGTCATGGGGGGATAGTATATTTCCTCCCCGAGCTTGTCTCGGGGCGGGGGGCCGCCGGCCGCAGGTCGGTGGTGGGGGGCCGCGGCCGCCCCTCGACCACTCGCCCTGCCAGCGGTCCCCCTCCCCCGGCAAGCCGGGGGAGGAATTGGGAAATCACCCGATCTTCTGGCCGGTCTTGGCCCAGTCGGCCATGAAGGCGGCGATGCCGTTGTCGGTCAGCGGGTGCTTGACCAGCTGGCGGATCACGCTCGGCGGCGCGGTCATCACGTCGGCGCCGATCTTGGCGGCTTCGAGCACATGGATCGGGTTGCGCACGCTGGCGACCAGGATCTCGGTGTCGAAGGCGTAATTGTCGTAGATCGTGCGGATGTCGGCGATCAGGTCCATGCCCGGATAGCCGATATCGTCGTGCCGGCCGACGAACGGCGAGATGAAGGTCGCGCCGGCCTTGGCCGCGAGCAGCGCCTGGTTGGCCGAGAAGCACAGCGTCACATTGACCATCGTGCCGTCGTCGGTGAGCGCCTTGCACGCCTTCAGGCCGTCGATCGTCAGCGGCACCTTGACCGCGACATTGTCGGCGATCTTCCGGACGATCTCCGCCTCGCGCATCATGCCCTCGAAATCGAGCGCCACGACCTCGGCCGAGACCGGACCCTCGACGATCTCGCAGATCTCGGCGACCACTTCGAGGAAGTCGCGGCCCGCCTTGTGGATCAGCGAGGGGTTGGTGGTGACGCCGTCGAGCAGGCCGGTGGCGGCCAGGTCGCGAATGTCGGCGGTATCGGCGGTGTCGGCGAAGAACTTCATCGGGAATCCCTTATGACATTTGCTGTCAGTCGTGCGTGAGCATCAGCTTTGCACGGTCGCCCTTAAGCCGATTCACCGTGACGCGATAGGTGCCCGGGCGCATCCGGTAATAGAGGATCTTGTGGATCGTCGAGCAGCGCGGCCCCCGGCGCTCCGACGCCATGCGCAGCGCGCGGCGGTCCCCGGCCGCGAAGGCGTCGATCCACCCGGCGCGATCGATCGCGATGCCGACCGTGCCGGCCTTGCGGATGGCGATCCGGGTCTCGATGCCGCCGCCGCGGATCGGCAGCGTCACCGCATGGCCGGTATCGAGCCCGCGCCCCTCGCGCTTCCAGCCGGCGAGCGGACGCGGAAGCCGCGTGTCGAGCGCCGTGCAGCGCCCCTGCGCCGCCATGCCCAGAGCCAGCGCCGTCATGAGAATCATCACTCTTCTCCCCCCTTTGGATGGCAGCGATGTTCCACGAATGTTCCGGAGCCGGCAAGAAGAGCTTGCACCGGAATGAAGACGATGCGTTTAGACGCGATGCGCTCGTGCGTCGCCCTGCCCCTGCTCCTCGCCGCCGCGCCCGCGCTCGCGCAGCGGACCGACGACCAGCTCTGGCTGCAGGCGAGCGGCGTCGTCCGCGTGGGCGAGCATGAGGAAGCGACGGTGGAAAGCATCGCCCGTTTCGGCGACCGCGCCCGCGGCCTGGCGCATACCGAGATCGGCGGGCTGTTCGCCTGGAAGCTGGGCAAGGTCGAGCTCGCCATCGGCTATCGCCACGTCGAGGATTTCGTCGGCGACCGGACGCTGCCGAACGAGGAGCGGCTGCGCCAGCACGTGATCGTGCCGCTGGGCGCCGGCTTCGCCACGCGGATCCGGCTCGAGCAGCGCTTCAACAGCTCGGGCCCCGCGATCGGCCACCGCGTGCGCGGCCAGCTTCGCTTCAACGCGCCGCTGGGCCGGACCGGGCTCGGCCTGTTCGCCACGCACGAGACCTTCCTCAATCTCAACACCACCGGCTGGGGCCAGCGCGGCGGGATCGAGCGGGTGCGGGCCAATGTCGGCCTGGGGGCGCCGGTGGGCCGCCGGCTGCGCGTCGAGATCGGCTATCTCAACCAGTATCGCTTCGGCCGCGCCGGCGCGCGCGACCAGATGGACCATGCGATGACGATCGGGCTGACGCTGCGGCCCTAGTCCTGGCTCACCTGCCGGAGGATCGCGGCGGAATCGCGGGCGCCCCAGCGCTCGGTGATCTTTCCGTCCTCGAGCCGGAACCATTCCATCGCGGCCACCTCATAGGGCCGGCCGGTCGGTGCCATCCCGCCCATGCCGCGAAAGGGGCCGACGAAACGGCCGGTCTCGCGCAGGCGCACCGCCACCGAATCCCCCTCGGCGACCAGGTCGAGGATCTCGAGCCGCATCTCCATCCCTTCGTGCAGTTCGCGCCAGATCCCCATCGCCATGTCGAGTGGTCCGGCGCCCAGCACACCCCAGATCTTCGCCTCGGGCGCGAAGAGCCGGTTCAGCCGGGCGACATCGTGCGCGTTGAACGCATCGACATAGGCGCGGACGGCCGCCTTGTTCACCGCGCTCATTCGCCGGCCACCAGCATCGTCTTCACCTTCGACGCCGACAGCCCCGAGACATAGAGCCGGTAGATGCCGGGCCGGAGCTCGAAGCGGACGATCTTGCGGATCGTCGAGCATTCGGGGCCGTGGCCGTGCCTGACCGAGGCGAGCGCCGCGCCGCCTTCGATCCCGGGAAGCACGTCGATCCAGCCGCCCTGATCGAGCGCGATGCCGTAGACCCCCGCGGTTTCGATCTTGAAGCCGATCGTCGCCGCCTTTCCGGGCTTGCTACCGGCGGGCAGCCCCTTGAGCGCCGCGCCGTCGATCGCGTCGAGTGCCACTGCCTTGCCGGGCACGAATTCGTCGCCGGGCTTCACCCAGCCGAGCAGCGAGACGGGAAGGCTGGCGTCGGTCGCCTTGCACTGGGTGGTCTGTGCGGCCTGGGCGAGCAGCAGGACGGCGGCGAGCAGCATCTTCGGTCTCCTTGAAGCGCCAACCGGATACGGGGATTCCGTTTCCGGTGCAAAAGCCCATATGAGGGCGTCCCATGTCCCGCGCCCGCGTCCTCGTCCTCCATCCCGCGCTCGGCCCGCTCGACTATCGCGTGCCCGCCGGCATGCGGGTCGCGCCGGGGTCGATCGTCGTCGTGCCGATCGGCCCGCGCCAATATGCCGGCGTGGTCTGGGAAGCCGAGCGGCTGCCGACCGAGGAGATCGGCGACAATCGGCTGCGCAACATCATGGCCGTGGCCGACGCGCCGCCGATCCCCGCATCGGTGCGCCGGCTGGTCGAGTGGACGGCGGACTATTATCTGAGTCCGCCCTCGGCGGTGCTGGCGATGGCGCTGCGCACCTCCGCGGCGTTCGAGAGCGCGCCGACGATCACCGAATATCGCGCCACCGGCCAGGCGCCCGGCCGGCTCACCCCGCAGCGCGCCCAGGCGCTGGAGCGGATCGGCGAGCGCCAGGGGCTGGTGCGCGAGCTGGCCCTGGCCGCCGATGTGTCCGACGCGGTGATCCGGGGCCTGGTCAAGACCGGCGCGATCGAGGCGGTGGTGGTCGACACCGACACGCCCTATCCGCTGCCCGACCCCGATTTCGCCCCGCCCCGGCTCAATCCCGAACAGGCCGATGCCGCCGCGACCCTGCGCCGGGCAGTGGCCGCGGGAACGTTCCAGCCCTTCCTGCTCGACGGGGTGACGGGATCGGGCAAGACCGAAGTCTATTTCGAAGCGGTCGCGGCGGCGCTGGCGGCGGGGCGCCAGACGCTGGTGCTGCTGCCCGAGATCGCGCTGACCGAGCCGTTCCTCACGCGTTTCGAGAAGCGCTTCGGCTGCGACCCGGTCGCCTGGCATTCGGGCCTGCGCACTTCGCAGCGCCGCCGCGCCTGGCGCGCGATCGCCGGCGGCGAGGCGATGGTGACGGTGGGCGCCCGCTCGGCGCTGTTCCTCCCCTATCCGAACCTCGGCCTGATCGTGGTCGACGAGGCGCACGAGACCAGCTTCAAGCAGGAGGACGGCGTCCACTATCATGCCCGCGACGTGGCGGTGATGCGCGGTCGGTTCGAGGAATGCCCGGTGATCCTCGCCTCCGCCACGCCGGCGATCGAGACGCGCCACCAGGTCGAGCTGGGCCGCTATGCGGAACTCAAGCTCCCCGGCCGCTACGGCGCGGCGGAAATGCCCGAGATCATTCCGATCGACCTGATCCAGGCTCCGCCCGAGCGCGGCCGCTGGCTGGCGCCGCCGCTGGTCAAGGCGATCGACGAGACGCTGGCCCGGGGCGAGCAGTCGCTGCTGTTCCTCAACCGGCGCGGCTATGCCCCGCTGACGCTGTGCCGGCATTGCGGCCACCGCTTCCAATGCCCGAACTGCACGGCCTGGATGGTCGAGCACCGGCTGCTCCGCCGCCTCTCCTGCCACCATTGCGGCCACACCATTCCGGCGCCGAGCCTGTGCCCCGAGTGCAAGAGCGAGGACACGCTGGTCGCCTGCGGCCCCGGCGTCGAGCGCATCGCCGACGAAGTGGCGGCGCTGTGGCCCGAGGCGCGCACCGCCATCATCACTTCGGACACGCTCTGGTCGCCCGCCAAGGCGGCCGAGTTCGTCGCGCGGATGGAGCATGGCGCGATCGACATCGTGGTGGGCACGCAGCTGGTGACCAAGGGCTATCACTTCCCCAACCTGACCCTGGTCGGCGTGGTCGATGCCGATCTGGGGCTGGACGGCGGCGACCTGCGCGCCAGCGAGCGGACCTTCCAGCAGATCATGCAGGTGGCCGGGCGCGCCGGCCGCGGCGAGAAGCCCGGCACCGTCTATATCCAGACGCATGCGCCCGACGCGCCGGTGATGCGCGCGCTCGTCTCGGGCGATGCCGAGAGCTTCTATGCCGCCGAGGCCGAGGCGCGCCGCGACGCCGACGCGCCGCCCTATGGCCGCTATGCCGCGATCATCGTCTCGAGCGAGGACCGCGCCGCCGCCGAGGAAACCGCGCGGATGATCGGCCGCACCGCGCCCGAGATCGGCGAGGACATGCACGTCTACGGCCCCGCGCCCGCTCCGCTGGCGATGCTGCGCGGCCGCCACCGCTACCGGCTGCTCGTCCATGCGCGGCGCAGCTTCGACGTGCAGCAGGTGCTGCGCGACTGGCTGGGCGGCCTGGCCTGGGGCCCCAGGGTGCGCGTGGCCGTGGACGTCGATCCCTATAGCTTCGTCTGATCCGAAGCGGACCCGATCGCCCCGTCCCGCAACGTCACCGATTGACGCGCCGGCCGCAGTTCATAAACTCGGCCGATCGGGGGGAAGAATCATGCGTCGTCATCTGTTGCTCGCCACTTCGCTGCTACTGCCGTCCTTCGCGCACGCCGCCGACTGGTACGAAGGCAGCTCCAAGCATTTCATCGTCTATTCGGAAGGCTCGCCCGAGCAGGTCACGGCGGCGACCGAGTCGCTCGAGCGCTTCGACCAGGCGCTGCGGACGATCACCGGCACGCCGGACAAACCGCTCAGCCCGAACCTGCGCGTCACCGTGTTCTTGCTCGACGACGTCGCGGCGATCCAGAAGCTCTCGGGCAACCACTCCATCGCCGGCTATTACCAGGCGCGCGCGTCCGGCCCGATGGCGTTCTCGCCGCGCAAGACCAGCGGCACGCTCGATGCGCGCTCGATCCTGCAGCATGAATATGGCCACAGCTTCATGTTCTCCAGCTGGCCGAGCGCGGTGTTCGCCAAATGGTTCGTGGAGGGCTTCGCCGAATTCGTCGGCACCGCCTATTACCGGAACGACGGCACCATGACGTTCGGCGCGCCGCCCGAGACGCGCAAATACGGCATCAACCAGGCCAACCAGATCCCGGCAAGCCAGATGCTGATGCTCAACCCGGGCAAGCTCGACGGCCTGCAGACCCACATCCTCTATGGCCGCGGCTGGCTGCTGACGCATTATGCGCTGCTCGGCGGCCACGGCAAGGAACTGGCCGACTACATCACGCTGAGCAACGAGGGGAAGACCGCCGAGGCGGGCCGGGCCTTCGGGAATCCGAGCGACCTCGACTACAGGCTCAACCGCTACATCTCGGGCAAGACGCTGCCGCTGCTGCGCCTTTCCAAGGAACAGGTCGTCGTCGGCAAGGTCACGCTGCGCAAGCTGGGCGTCGGCGAGGTCGCCACCCTGCCGGCGCGGATGCGCTCGAGCAGCGGGGTGACCACGGAGACCGCGCCCGAAGTCGCCGAGCTCGCGCGCCGGCTGGCCGCCCCCTATCCCACCGACGCCGCGGCGCAGAACGAGCTGGCCGAAGCCGAGTTCGACGCCAAGAACTATGCCGCCGCCGAAGCGGCCGCCGATCGCGCGCTGGCCGCCGATCCCAAGTCGATCCACGCCCTGCTCTACAAGGGCATGGCGCAGATGGAGGCCGCCAAGGCCGCCGGCGACACCAATCCCGAGCGCTGGAAGGCGATCCGCGGCTTTTTCCTCAAGGCGAACAAGCTCGACACCGATTATCCCCAGCCGCTGGTGCTGTTCTACGAGAGCTTCGCCGCGGCCAAGCAGGCGCCGACCCCCAATGCGAAGAACGGATTGCTCGGCGCCTATGTGCTGGCGCCGTTCGATACCGGCCTGCGCGTCACGGCGGGCAAGGTGCTGCTCGAGATGAACGATGCCAAGGCCGCGCGCGTCGCCTTCGAGCCGGTGGCCTATAGCCCGCACGCGCCGGCCGACAATGTCGCGCTGAAGGTCCTCGCCGCGCTCGACGAAAAGGGAACCGAAGGCGCGCTCGCCGTGCTCGCCGAGGCCGACGCCAAGGCGAAGAAGGCTGCCGAGGACGCGGAGAAGAAGAAAAAGGGCTGAGACCCCGCCATCTCCGCGGGCCCCGGCTTGAACCGCCGGGGCTTTTGCCCGAAAGCTGCCGGCCAAACGGAGGTTCGGGTTCGATGATGCGTCGGTTGCTTATCGTGGTGGCGCTGCTCTTCGCATGGGCCGCCCCGGCGCATGCCGACGACATCTCCGCCTCGGCGCGCGGCGTGGTGCGCATCGTCACCATCGCCGTGGTCGATGACGAAGTGGTCGGCTTCGGCCATGGCAGCGGCTTCGCGGTGGCGCCCAACCGCGTGGTCACCAATGCCCATGTCGTCGATCTCGCCTCGCGCTATCCCGACAATGTCGTGATCGGCGTCGTCCCTTCGGAGGGCGACAAATCCTATCAGGGCAAGGTGATCAAGATCGACCAGGCCCGCGACCTGGCGCTGATCGAGTTCACCGGCGTGCGCCTGCCGCCCCTCACCCTGTTCGGCGGCAGGATCTCCGATGGCGATTCGCTCGTCGCGCTCGGCTATCCGGGCAATGTCGACATCGCCACGGCGCGCTCGGCGGCGGATTTCATCAAGCCCCAGTCCCCCGTGCGCTCGCAGGGCGGGTTCGCCGGTCTGCGCCAGCTGAGCGGGGTGAGCGTGCTGCTCCACACCGCCAGCATCGCGCGCGGCAATTCGGGCGGCCCGCTGCTCGATCGCTGCGGCCGCGTGCTGGGCGTCAATTCGGCGATCACGCACAATGACGAAGGCGATTCGACCTTCGCCTTCGCCATTGCCGGCAGCGAGCTGGCCGCCTTTCTGGGCGAGGCGAAGCAGCCCTTCGCCACGGTCGACATCCCCTGCACCTCGGTCGAGGAGCAGATGGCGCAGGAACGCAGCGCCGACGAGAAGGCGCGTCTGGCCGCCGACGAGGCCTCGCGCGCCAATGCCGCCAGGGCCGAGGCCGAGCGCGACGACGCGATAACCCAGGCGCGCAATCGCGCCGAGACCGCGCGCGAGAACTATATGGCCGGGGCCGCGGTGCTGCTCGTGCTCGGCGCGCTGGCGGTGGGCGGCGCCGGGCTGCTGCTCTCGCGCGAGCGCAAGCGCGAGGCGATCTGGGTCGCCGCAGGCGGCGGCGTGCTGATGCTGGGCGCGGCCGCCCTGTTCCTCAGCCGCCCAGGCTTCGACGAAGCCACGGTGGTGCCGGTGCCCAAGGCCGTGGCGGCGGGCACCACGAGCACGGCGGCGCAGGGCAAGCTGGTCTGCACGCTCGTCCCCGAGCGCAGCCGGGTGATCGTCTCCCCGACCGACAAGGTCGACCTCGACATCGGTGAGGACGGCTGCATCAACGGCCGCACCCAATATGCCGAGTCGGGAACGCACTGGCAGCGCATCCTGGTGCCGGACCAGGAAGCCAATGTCTCGGTGCTCGATTTCGACCCGGCGACGGCTACCTACACCAATACGCGCTATCTGCTCTCCTCCGAGCAGATGAAGCAGGCGCGCGCGCTGCGGAAGGGCGTGCCGCTCAAGGAATGCTCGTCCGACCAGGCCAAGCGCGCCGAGCTGGCAACCCAGCAGCAATCGATCCGCACCGCGCTGCCGCCGGTGTACAACGAGAAGCTGGTGTACAGATGCTCGGCGTCGGACGGGACGGCGGCGACGACGCCGGCGACCAAATAGGCCCGTTCGCGCCAGGCCGCGCTTCCCAAGTCGATGGCGCGCCGGATCCTATTTTTGGAGCGGCCGGGCCAGGGCCCGACCGCGCGAGCCAAGCAGGCCGATTCCTGCATTGCAAGCCCGGCTTCCTTCATCGTCTCCGCCCAACGCGGGAGGACGGGCTTCGCTGAACGAGGTCTCACCCCGGGACGGATCGACATTCGGGCGCGCAATGAGAGCCGGACAGCCCTTCTTGTTCCCCGGCGAAGGCCGGGGCCCAGTTGCGACATCGTTCGAGGGGTTCGCGTATCTCGATAGCATCCCGATACTGGGCCCGGCCTTCGCCGGGGAGCCGCCTGGGACCGCCAGTCCCGTAAATGTCGATCGGCCCTAGCCCCGATCCACGCGCGCCGCGAAGCAGCCGGGCTTGGCATTGTGGACATGGAGATACGCCACCGCCGGATCCGCGAAGAAGCGCGCGATCAGCGGCTCGAGGTCGCGGCCCTCCACCACATCGGCGTCGGTCATCATGCCGGCATCGTCAAAGGCGCGGACCGAGAGCAGGCGGATCGCCAATTGCTCCGGCACGGCATTCTCGAAGCGCGCCGGCACCTCGGCGCCCTCGCGCACGAAGATGGCGTGCGCGCTGCGATAGGGCGAGGCGACGGGCAGATGCGCATGGTTGAGCAGCAGCACCGTCTCGCCCGGCTCGGCATCGGCGAGCGTCACCCGGCACGGCGCACCGGGCTTCTTCGCCACGGTCATGCGGACGGCATGCCGCGCCGCCAGCGCCGCATCCGGCGCGCCATAGAGATGGCGGAACGGCGCGGGGTCGATTCCCTGGATCACATAGTTCACTGGCCGGCGCCCTCGCGCTTCAGCAGCGCCTTCTTGCGGTCCACGCCATAGGCATAGCCGCCCATGCTGCCGTCCGAGCGCAGCGCGCGGTGGCAGGGGATGATCACCGGTACGTGATTGGTGCCGCAGGCCGTGCCCGCGGCACGCACCGCGCCGGGGCTGCCGGCGGCGGCGGCGAGCTGGGCATAGCTGCGCGTCTCGCCCGGCGGGATCGCGCGCAATGCCTGCCACACCGCTTCCTGAAAGGCGGTGCCCCGCACGTCGAGCGGCAGATCGGTGTCGCGCCCCGGGCTTTCCACTTCGGCGACCACGCGCGCGGCGAGTGCCGCCAGCGCCGCGCCGCCCTGGACGATCTCCGCCGCCGGGAAGCGCCGGGTCAGGTCGAAGGCATCCTCCTCGAAGGCGACGCGGCACAGGCCCTTGTCGGTCGCTGCGATCAGCAGCGGGCCCAGGCTGGTCTCGGCGACGGTCCAGCGGATCGTCACCCCCGCGCCGCCGCGCTTCCACACGCTGGGGCTCATGCCGAGCCGAGCATTGGCGGTCTCGTAGAAGCGGCTCGGCGCGGAGTAGCCCGCCTCGTAGATCGCGCCGGTCACGCTCTCTTCGCCCGACAGCGCCTCGGCGGCGCGCTTCGCCTTGAGCCCGCGGGCATAGGCAGCGGGCGTCACGCCGGTGGCGCGCTTGAACAGCCGGTGGAAATGGTGCGGCGCATAGCCGACCGCGGCGGCGATCCCGTCGAGCGAGACATTCTCCTCCGCCGCCTCGATCAGCGCCACTGCCTTCGCCACTGCGATCCGGTCGCGGCCGACTTCGTCGGGCTTGCAGCGCAGGCAGGCGCGATAGCCGGCGGCGCGGGCGGCATCGGCATCGTCGAAGAACTCGACATGCTCGCGCTTCGGCCGGCGTGCCGGGCAAGTCGGCTTGCAATAGATGCGCGTGGTGGTCACCGCGACGATCAACCGCCCGTCAAAGGCGCGATCGCGCGCTTCGAAGGCGGCCCAGGCCGCGTCTTCGGAGAGGGAGAGTGCGTAGGTCATGGAAGCGATATAGGCCCGGGGCGGACGGGCCACATCCCGGCAATTGCGATCAAACCAGACGCCCCAGCCCTCCGGCCGTGACGATTACTCAGACAAAATCTCTTGCCCTCCCCCGCCAAACCCGCCACCGTTAGCGCTAACGGGCGCGTGTTCCGACGTCCGCACGGGAGAGGCCATGTCCTTCTGGCGACGCACGCGCGCCCTGCGCTGGTGGATCATCGGCATCGTGATGCTGGGCACGATCGTGAACTATCTCACGCGCTCCACCCTCGCGGTCGCCGCGCCCGTGTTCATGCCCGACCTCGGCATCGACGAGCATCAATATTCGTGGATCACCGCCGCCTTCCAGGCCGGCGTGATGCTGCAGCCGGTGGTGGGCTATATCCTCGATACGATCGGCCTGCGCACAGGCCTTGCCGTCTTCGCCAGCTGCTGGGGCGTGCTGACCATGGCGCATGGCCTCGCCTTCAACTGGCAGATGCTGTTCGGCCTGCGCGGCGCGCTGGGCTTTGCCGAGGGCACCTCGCACACCGGCGGGCTGAAGGTCGTCTCCGAATGGTTTCCGGCGCGCGAGCGCGGCCTGGCGGGCGGCATCTACAATCTCGGCGCCTCGGCCGGATCGGCGCTGGCGGCGCCGCTCGTCGCCTGGTCGATCTGGATGTGGAACTGGCGGGCGGCCTTCGTGATCGCCGGTGCGCTCGCCCTGTTCTGGGTGCTGCTCTGGCTGCGCTTCTATCGCCCGCCCGCCGAGCATCCCGAGATCGGCGAGGAGGAGCGCGCCCATATCCTGGCCGGGCAGGAGCAGCACATCCAGGCGGCGGGGGCGCGGCCCTCGATCCTGTCGATCCTGCGCCAGCGCAATTTCTGGGGCATCGCCATCCCGCGCTTCCTGGCCGATCCGACCTGGGGCACGCTCACCTTCTGGCTGCCGCTCTATCTGGTGAAGGTCCGCCATTTCGACCTGGCCGAGATCGCCGTCTCCGCCTTCCTGCCCTTCGTCGCCGCCGATCTGGGCTGCCTGTTCGGGCCGGCGGTGGTGCTGTGGCTCCAGCGCCGCGGCATCGACCTGATCGATGCGCGCCGCTGGACCTTCACTCTGGGCGCAGTGCTGATGACGGGCATGTTGTTCGTCGGCACGGTGGAGAGCGCCTGGGCGGCGGTCGCGCTGCTTTCGCTCGGCGGCTTCGCGCATCAGACGCTCTCGGTCACCGTGATCACCATGGCGAGCGACCTGTTCCGCCGCGACGAGCTGGGCACCGTCGCCGGCCTGGGCGGCACCTGCGCCAATGCCTCGATCCTGATCTTCTCGCTGCTGATGGGCAGCCTGGTCGCCTCGATCGGCTATACCCCCTTCTTCATCGCGCTCGGACTGCTCGATCTCGTCGCGGCGGCCGTGCTCTGGACCCTGGTGCGCAAGCCCGCATGACCCGCAATCCCATCCTGCCCGGTTTCAATCCCGACCCGTCGATCGTCCGGGTGGGCGACGACTATTACATCGCCACATCCACCTTCGAGTGGTTTCCCGGCGTGCAGATCCACCACAGCCGCGACCTGGCGAACTGGGAGCTGGTCGCCCGGCCGCTCGTCCGCGCCCGCCAGCTCGACATGCGCGGCGATCCGGACGGATGCGGCGTGTGGGCGCCGTGCCTTTCGCATGACGGCGCGCGCTTCCACCTGATCTACACCGATGTGAAGCGCTATGGCCGCACCACGGTGGGCGGCGCTTCGGGCGCCAGCCTGCGCGACTTCCACAATTATCTCGTCACCTGCGAGACGATCGCGGGGGAATGGTCCGATCCGATCCACCTGAACAGCAGCGGCTTCGATCCCTCGCTCTTCCATGACGAGGATGGGCGGAAATGGCTGCTCAACATGCTCTGGGACCATCGGCCGGGCCGCAACCGCTTCGCCGGGATCGTGCTGCAGGAATATTCGCCGGCGGAGCGGCGCCTGATCGGCGAGCGACTCAATATCTTCCCCGGTACCGCGCTGGGACTCACCGAGGCACCGCATCTCTACAGGCGCGACGGCTGGTATCATCTCCTCACCGCCGAGGGCGGCACCGGCTGGAACCATGCGGTGACCATGGCGCGCTCGCGCAGCCTGACCGGCCCCTATGAGCTCCACCCCGACATCCACATCCTCTCCAGCCGCACCCGGCCCGACGCGCCGCTCCAGCGCGCCGGCCATGCCGATCTGGTCGAGACGCCGGCGGGCGAACCCTGGCTGGTCTATCTCTGCGGCCGGCCGCTCCCCAATCGCGGGCGGTGCGTGCTGGGCCGCGAGACGGCGATCCAGCCGATGCGCTGGGGCGAGGACGGCTGGCTCTACACCCTCGGCGAACCCGGCCTGCCGATGCGGGACGTGCCCGGCCCCGAAGGCCGCAGGCCCGCCGATACCCGCGCCGATTTCGACGATCCGGCCCTGCCGATCGACTTCCAATGGCTGCGCACGCCCGAGCCGGAGGCGATCCTCAGCCTGGGCGCCCGCCCCGGCCATCTGCGGCTATATGGCCGGGAATCGATCGGCAGCCTGTTCACCCAGGCCCTGGTCGCGCGGCGGCAACAGGCCTTCTGCTATTCGGCTTCGTGCCTGCTGGAGTTCGCGCCGCGCCATTTCCAGCAGGCGGCCGGGCTGGTCGCCTATTACAATGCGTCCAAGTTCCACTATCTCCACGTCTCGCACGACGAGGAGGTCGGCCGTCATCTCCGAGTGATGTCGGCGCTGCCCGATTCGCCCCAGGCCGATGCGTTCACCGCGCCGGTCGCCATCCCCGAAGGCCCGGTCGAGCTGCGGGCCGAAGTCGATTACGAGCGGTTGCGCTTCGCCTGGCGCGTGCCGAGCGGCGACTGGCAATGGCTGGCCGAACAGTTCGACGCCTCGATCCTGTCCGACGAAGCGAGTGCGCCCGGCCTGCCCAACTTCACCGGCGCCTTCGTGGGGATGGCCTGCCAGGACCTGTCCGGCGCGGGCCTCCCCGCCGATTTCGACTGGTTCGCCTATCGCGAGCGGGACTTCAGTCCTCGCGGGTCGGCCGCCTGATCAGCCGGCGCAGCGGCGGGATCGTCGGCTTCGCATGCGCCTTGCCCGTGCCGAACCGCGCGGCGAGCGCGGCCGAGAGATCGGCGAGCACATGCTCCTGGCCGCGAAAGGCGTGCGCGATCTCTTCCTCGGTCAACGCCTTCATGAAGGCGCAGCCATAAGTGTTGCCCGAGCGGCGCACCACCTTGGCGGCGCGCGATCCGGCACCCGAAAGGCCGAGCGAGACGAGCGTGCCTTCCGGCAGATCGAGCTCCGAAGTGAAGCGGAAGCCCGTGCGCGAGAAATCCTCGACCTGCACGTCGATCGGCCCGCCATCCGGCGTGCGCAATGTCGAGGGCGAATCCGTGTCGAACCGGATCGCACCGCGGCGGTCGATGTCTCCGAGGATCTCAAGCTTGGCGACGAGCAATTTGGGGCTCCATGGTTGGCGCCTCGAGCCTAGCGGGCGATGCGTTAACGAGTGCTTTGCGGAAGCGTTCACCGGCGTTAATTTCACCTGCGCAACGGCAAGGCCCGCGCCCCGCCATTTCGTCGCATGAAACTCCGTCCCGGTCGCAGTCCCGATTGGCGCCGCCGCCGCGCTCCGTCCTCCCTGCGCACGCACCGGACGAGGATGGAACATGTCACGACGCACATCGCTGCTCCTGCCCCTGCTGCTCGCCGCCTGCAGCGGCGGCGGGGGTGGAGGCACGCCGCCCGGGCCCGCCCCCACGCCGACGCCCAGCCCGAGCCCGTCGCCCAGCCCGTCCCCTACCGGCGATCCGCTCGACCAGGCGATCAACGACGCGGCGGCCGCCATCCTCGCCGACACTTGCCGGCCCGCCGGCCCCGATTGCGCCTGGACCGATCGCGCCTACAGCCCCGTCGAATTCGAGATGGCGCCGGGCAATGGCGAAGCGGTGCTGATCATCGACAATCTGCCGCGCCTGCCTGTCCGTGCGATCCGCTTTCGCAAGCACATCAAGGGCTATTTCCGCCTGGGCGAGGGCGGCGCCGCGAATGCCGCCACGACCGGCTGGCGCATCCCGACGGCGCTGTGGAGCGCGCTCGACCGCTTCTCGGGCCCCACCCATGTGCCGAGCCAGCGGCTCGCGCCAATCGGCGACGCGGCGAAACAGGCCTATCCCGACATCGCCTTCGACAATGTCGGGCATGGCAGCACCGTCTTCTCGCTGCTCGCCGACAACGTCCCGGCACAGCCGTTGGTGCTGCTCGATTCGATCGACCTCGAGGACATCGCGCCTACGCGCTACTGCGATGCGTCCGGCACGGCTGCAGTGCAGGCCGAGCTGGTGCAGGCGGCGCAGCGCGCGGCGGACGCGATCGTCGCGCTGATGCGTGCGAACAATGTCCGGTTCGTCAACTACAGCGCCGGCCACACCTTCCAGACGGTCCGCGACAGCTGGCAGGCGGCGTGCGCGAAGCCGCTTCCCGCCGAGGGCGTCCTGCGCGACAAGCTCGCCGCCTATGCGCCGATCTATGCCGCGCTGTTCGGCACGCCGGGCGTGCTGACGGTGCAGGCCGGCTCGGAGAATGACGGGCTCCACGACGCGCCCTACGACCAGCGCATTGCCGCCCATTACAATCGGGTCCGCGTGGGCTATTTCACCGCCCTGACCTCCGGGCTCGACGATGCCGGCCGCGGCGACATCGCCGCGCTGCAGGGCTGGCCGGCCAGGGCGGAAGCCGACATCTTCGTCAACACCGGCGTCCTGCCCGCGCGGCCATGGCCGTTCAACCGGACGCCGCTGCTCCAGTCGGACGACTTCTCCGCGGCGCTCATGCCCGTCACCGCGGCCCACACCTCCTGGGTCACGCCGCTCGCGCTGGCGCGGATGGTCCATCTGCGCTTCTCCCGCTTCCCGGACCGGCCGTTCGACGACGCGCTGATCGCCGCGATATTCGATGCCGCCACGCCGGCGCTCTGCCCGGGCCAGTGGGACAATCGCTGCGCCTTCCAGGACCCGATGCTCCACGGCCAGACCGAAGCGGTGCGGCTCGGCCATCGACCGCGCGAATATACGGGGATGCCATAGGGGCGTGCAGCCGCGCAGGCGTCGCGGCCCGGGGCCCTGGCGGCCGGCTTCCTTGACTAAAATCGTTTTCATCGCCATATGGCCGCCATCCGAGGCGTCATGCAGCGTGATCGGGCATGCGGGTTTACCCCAAGGGCCCAGGCTCCGCCTCGATTGTTTTCCACGGCTTCCCTAGTCACGCGGGTCGTCATTTTTGACCCCGCCTTCGCACCTGGGCTCCGTCCGGCGTGCGCCGGCCGTATGCACAGGATTTATAATGCAGTTCAATCAACTCGGTCTCTCGGAGACCGTTCTCGCCGCGCTTGCCGCCAAGGGCTATAGCGAGGCGACGCCGATCCAGGCCAAGGCGATCCCGTCGCTCCTCGAAGGACGCGACCTGCTCGGCATCGCCCAGACCGGCACCGGAAAGACCGCCGCCTTCATGCTCCCCTCGATCGACCGGCTGGTCGCATCGGGCAAGCGCGCCCAGCCGCGCGGCTGCCGCATGCTGGTGCTCGCCCCGACGCGCGAACTGGCCAGCCAGATCGCCGACCAGGCGCGCCACTATGCCAAGGGCACCCGCCTCACCGTCGCCACCATCTTCGGCGGCACGTCGATCCACAAGAACAAGACCGATCTCGCCAAGGGCGTCGACATCCTCGTCGCCACGCCGGGCCGCCTCGTCGACCTGATGGACCAGTGCTACGCGATCCTGATGGGCCTCGAGATCTTCGTGCTCGACGAGGCCGACCAGATGATGGACCTGGGCTTCATCCACGCCCTCAAGCGCATCGTCCGCGAGCTGCCGGCCAAGCGCCAGTCGCTGTTCTTCTCGGCGACCATGCCCAAGACGATCCGCGAGCTCGCCGGCCAGTTCATCAAGGAGCCGGTGGAAGTGAAGGTCACCCCCGAGGCGACCACTGCCGAGCGCGTCGAGCAGCGCGTCACTTTCGTCCAGCAAGCCGAGAAGCAGGCGCTGCTGACGATGATGCTCAAGGAGATCGAGATCGATCGCGCGCTGGTGTTCACCCGCACCAAGCACGGCGCCGACCGCGTCGTCCGCCTGCTCGCGGGCAACGGCGTCGCCGCCAACGCGATCCACGGCAACAAGAGCCAGCCGCAGCGCGAGCGCGCGCTCGGCGAGTTCCGCGCGGGCAAGGTGAAGATCCTCGTCGCGACCGACATCGCGGCGCGCGGCATCGACGTGTCGGGCGTCAGCCATGTCTTCAACTTCGAGCTGCCGAACGTGGCGGACCAATATGTCCACCGCATCGGCCGCACCGCGCGCGCGGGCAATGACGGCGTGGCGATCAGCTTCTGCGCCGATGACGAGCGGCCGTATCTGCGCGACATCGAGCGGCTGATCCGCCAGAAGCTCGCCGTCGTGCCGCTGCCCGAGGGCTTCGTTGCCGCTGCCGAGAGGATCAAGACCAGCCGCGTCAACGTACCGCAGAGCCGCGACCAGCAGAACGGCGCCCGTGGCCGCGAAATGCAGCGCGACGGCCGCCGCCCGGGCCAGCCGCAGCGCGGCCGCCCCGGCCAGCGCGACGATCGTCCGCGGAGCGATCAGCCGCGTCGCCATGACGAGCGCGGTCCGCGTCCCGAGGCGGCCGGCGCGGCCGCCGGCGAGCCGCGGCCGCGCCGCTTCGACGCCCCCCAGGGCGAGCAGCCCCGCAACTATGCCCGCCCGAAGCGCAAGTGGCAGCCGCGGCCGACCCAGGGCGGCGGCCAGCGCCAGGGCGGACAGGGCGGTGGCCGTCAGGGCGGCAATCGCGGGCGCTAACGCCCAAGGAGATAATCGCCGACGGCGTCGAAGAGCGCCCGTCGGCGATTCTCCAGGTGCATCCGGTGCGCGCCGCCGGCAAGCGTGACGCGGCGCGCACCGCCTGGCACGCCGTTCAGCCGGCCCGCCAGCCACGCCATGTCCGCGTCGCCCGCCAGCGGGTCCCAGGCACCGCGCACGATCATGGTCGGCGCGCGCACCACGCCGGGATCATAGGGAAAGCGCCCCGACCAGGCATCGGCGAAATCGGCATCCGGCCCGCTCGGCACCACGACGCCCGCCGGATCCCGCTCCGCGCTGCCCGGATCGCTGGCGAGATAGGCACCCGCCCAGGCGTCGAAACGCTCGGGCGCGATCGGCGAACCCCGGCCTTCGGGCAGGCCGGACTGGAAGCTGCGCCACTGGTCCTCGCGCGTGACGAGATTCGCGCCCTTGGCCGGCATGGCGCCGCCACCGGCCTCCCTCTGCGCGAGCGGGCCGAAGAGCACCAGCCGCTCGACCATTTCCGGCCACGCCCCGGCAAAGATGCCGGCGGGGATCGTCCCCCAGCTATGCGCGATCACCAGGAGCTTCGCACCGCCGCGCCGCGCCCGGATATGCGCCGCGACACGCGCGATCTGCTCCGCGGCGGCGCCCGCCCGGCCATAGGGCATATTCCCCTGCATCGCCGCCGGCCGCTCCGACCCGCCATAGCCGGCGAAGTCGAACGCCCAGACGTCGAAGCCTCGCGCCCGCAGGTCGTCCATCCACGACCACCCGTCGATCCGCCATCCAACCGACAGCGCCGATGGAAAAGTGGCGCCGTGCACATAGAGCACCGGAGCCCCCGGTCCGGCCATGCGCCGCATGCGCAACGCCGGCATGGCCGCATCGCCGGCCAGGCGAATCCCCTCCCCGGCAGGCGCGGTTCCGTGGGGCGTGGCGAGAATCGGTTCGAGCATCGGTTCCTCCAATCGGCCCGCCGGATGCGGCCGATCGGAGAAGCGACGCTTCGGCCCCTACCGAAGCTTCACCGCCACCGCGCGCGAATCGCCGCATCCTCCCGGCCGGCGATCAGCCGGATCGCGCGGTCGGCGCCCTCCCTGCCCTCGGACGCCCCGGCACGCGCAGCCGCGTGGTACAGCTCCAGCGCCTTCTCATACTGGCCCGCCTGCTCGGCGCAGAGGCCCAGGTCGAAGCTGATCGAGGGATGGTCCGGCACTTCCGCCGCGAGAGCCGCCCAGCCGGCGCAGGCGCCGCGCACGTCGCGCTTGGTCAGCTTCACCAGTTCCTTGAAGCGCTTCGCCTGGTCCCTGGCCATCCCCTTGTCGCTCTCGCGTACGCGGATGGTATAGGTCGAGACGGTCGGCGCGATGTCGCCGCGCACCGAATGGCCGAGATTGCGGATCGCATCGGCGATCACTTCCTCCACCGGCGCCGGGCGCCCCTCGTTCCCTTCGCACCAGCTGCTCTCCTGCGTGAAGGGCTTGGTCGTCGAATAGACGATCCGCCCGTCGCGATTGCGCACCAGGCGCAGATCGGCCTTCACGCTGACGATCCGGCGGCGGCAGCGCAGCTCGACTTCCTCCTCCCGGATGCACTTCTTCTGATTGGCGCTGTCCTTCTCGACGCAGCGCTTCTCGCGCCGCCGGAACGGCGATTCGTCGACGCCCGTCGTCACGCCGCCGGTGAGCGAGCCCTCGGCATTGTTCCGCCCGGCGCGGCCGCCCATCAGGCTGAAATGCGTGCCCGACAGCCCCTGCTCGATTGCCCGCGCCAGCGCTTCGCCGTCCTGCCCCTCGATCCGGTCGATCGAGATCGAGCGCAACAGGCTGGCCTCGCGGTTCGGCGCGGCCAGCTCGCCGCGGATCTCCAGCACTTCGGCATGGGCGATGCCGGCGATCAGGCCCGCGACTGCGATGCCGCCAAGAATCCGCTTGTTCACTTCACCCTTCCCCCAAAAGGTCGTCGCGGGCGCCGTTTACCACACGAAACGATTCGGTACATGCCCGGGGCGCCCCTTGTTTCGAGAGCCGTTCGTGGTGTGCGAATCGGACTCGGGTTGCATCCCCGTGACACCGATGCTAACCGCGCCGCGACCCATAGGGGGCCGTATGGGGCAGCCGTCAGAGTAATACTTTGATGGAGCCGGAAATCGGCCCCCAATTCATATGGGGCTGAAACCCGAACCTCCGAGAGGAACCCGATCGCGTGGAGAATTCCGCCGGTATCCAGGCAAGCCTAAGCGGACGCTACGCTACCGCCCTGTTCGAGCTCGCGCGTGATTCGAAGGCGCTGGGCCAGGTCGAGGCCAGCCTCGGCACCGTGGCCAGGGCGCTTGCCGAATCGAGCGACTTCAAGGCGCTGACCGCCAGCCCGCTGGTTTCGCGTGCCGACGCCGCCAAGGCCGTCGCCGCCGTCGCCGCGAGCCTGAAGCTCGATGCCACCACCACCAGCTTCCTGGGCGTGCTGGCGCAGAACCGCCGGCTGAACCAGCTGCCCGCGGTGATCCGCGCCTTCCGCCAGCTGGCCGCCGCCCATCGCGGCGAGACCACGGCCGAAGTCACCTCCGCCCACCCGCTTTCCGCCGATCAGGTCGACGCGCTCAAGCAGCAGCTGCGCGCGCGCATCGGCCGGGAAGTGGCCGTCGACCTCTCGGTCGACCCCTCGCTCCTTGGCGGGCTGGTCGTGAAGATCGGCAGCCAGATGATCGACAGCTCGATCAAGACCCGACTCAATTCCCTCGCGCACGCGATGAAAGGCTGAAGGCTAAGACATGGATATCCGCGCCGCAGAAATCTCGAAGGTCATCAAGGACCAGATCGCCAATTTCGGCTCCGAGGCCCAGGTCTCCGAGACCGGCCAGGTGCTCAGCGTCGGTGACGGCATCGCGCGCATCCACGGGCTCGACAACGTCCAGGCGGGCGAGATGGTCGAGTTCGCGAACGGCGTGCAGGGCATGGCGCTCAACCTCGAGGCCGACAATGTCGGCGTCGTGATCTTCGGTTCGGACGCCGAGATCCGCGAAGGCGACACCGTCAAGCGCACCGGCACCATCGTGGACGTGCCCGTCGGCAAGGGCCTGCTCGGCCGCGTCGTGGACGGCCTGGGCAACCCGATCGACGGCAAGGGCCCGATCGTCGCCGAGAAGCGCAGCCGCGTCGAAGTGAAGGCGCCGGGCATCATCCCGCGCAAGTCGGTCCACGAGCCGGTGCAGACCGGCCTCAAGGCGATCGACGCGCTCGTCCCCGTCGGCCGCGGCCAGCGCGAGCTGATCATCGGCGACCGCCAGACCGGCAAGTCGGCCGTCGCGATCGACACCTTCATCAACCAGAAGACCGTCAACGCCGGCAATGACGAGAGCAAGAAGCTCTATTGCGTCTATGTCGCCGTCGGCCAGAAGCGCTCGACCGTCGCCCAGCTGGTGCGCACGCTCGAGGAGAATGGCGCGATGGAATATTCCATCGTCGTCGCCGCCACCGCGTCGGATCCCGCGCCGCTGCAGTTCCTCGCGCCGTACACCGGCACCGCGATGGGCGAGTATTTCCGCGACAACGGCATGCATGCGCTGATCGTGTTCGACGATCTGTCGAAGCAGGCCGTCGCCTATCGCCAGATGTCGCTGCTGCTCCGCCGTCCGCCGGGCCGCGAAGCCTATCCGGGCGACGTCTTCTATCTCCACAGCCGCCTGCTCGAGCGCGCCGCCAAGCTCAACGACGCCAATGGCAACGGCTCGCTCACCGCGCTGCCGATCATCGAGACGCAGGCGGGCGACGTGTCGGCCTATATCCCGACCAACGTGATCTCGATCACCGACGGCCAGATCTTCCTCGAGACCGACCTGTTCAACGCCGGCATCCGCCCGGCGATCAACGTCGGCCTCTCGGTGTCGCGCGTGGGCTCCTCGGCGCAGACCAAGGCGATGAAGAAGGTCTCGGGCTCGATCAAGCTCGACCTCGCGCAGTATCGCGAGATGGCGGCGTTCGCGCAGTTCGGTTCGGACCTCGACGCCTCGACCCAGCGCCTGCTGAACCGCGGCGCGCGCCTGACCGAGCTGCTCAAGCAGCCGCAGTTCAACCCGCTGCCCTTCGAGGAGCAGACCGCGTCGATCTTCGCCGGCACCCAGGGCTTCCTGGACACCGTCGCTGTGCAGGACGTGGTGCGCTACGAAGCGGCGATGCTCGCCGACCTGCGCGCGAACCACGCCGATATCCTGAGCGCGATCCGCGACTCGAAGGACCTGTCGGACGAGGTGAAGGCAAAGCTCAAGGCCGCCCTCGAGGCGTTCGCCAAGACCTTCGCCTGATCGCCAGCCGGTGGCCGACCACTCCCTCCTCGCATGGACGCTGCTCAGCGTCGGCCTCGTGCTGACGCCCGGGCCGGACACCATGCTCGTCGCGGGTCACGCGGCGCGAGGAGGCGTGCGGGCCGGCCTGGCGGCGGTCTCGGGCGTGGTGCTCGGCGGGCTGTGGTACATGGCGCTGTGCGGCTTCGGCTTCCTCGCCGTACTGTCGGTCTTCCCGGCGCTGTTCACGGTGGTGAAGACCGCCGGCGCGATCTACCTGGCCTGGCTCGGCTTCAAGCTGGTCCGCGGCGCGGTTCGGCCGGCAGCGGCCGCCGCCGAGGCGCCCGCGCTGGGCAAGCCCTTCTGGCAGGGGCTGCTCACCACTGCGCTCAATCCCAAGGTCGCGCTGTTCTTCCTCGCCATCCTGCCGCAGTTCGTCGGCACCGGCCCTGACGCTCCGCTCAAGGGCGCGCTGCTGATCGCGGTGCCCTATGTGCTCGGCGGCTTCTGGCTCGCCGGCATCAGCTTCGTGGCCGCCCGTGCGGGCCGCGCCGCGAAGCAGAGCAGCGCGATGCGCTGGATCGAGGGCGTTCTCGGCGTCGCATTTGTTGGTCTCGCGGGCCGTCTGGCCCTTGCTCGGAATTCGTAAATGGCAAGTTTGAAGGCCCTCAAGATCCGCATCGGCTCGGTGAAGTCGACGCAGAAGATCACCAAGGCGATGAAGATGGTCGCCGCCGCCAAGCTGCGCCGCGCGCAGGAAGCGGCCGAGGCCGGGCGCCCCTATGCCCAGCGCCTCGAAGGCGTCGTCGCGAGCCTGGCCGGCAAGGTGACGGTGAGCGAAAGCTCGCCCAAGCTGCTCGCCGGCACCGGCAAGGACCAGGTGCACCTGCTCGTCGTCGCCACCAGCGACAAGGGCCTGGCCGGCGCGTTCAACACCAACATCGCCCGCCTGGCCCGCCGCCACGCGCAGGAGCTGGTGGCGCAGGGCAAGACGGTGAAGATCTACACGATCGGCCGCAAGGGCCGCGCCGTGCTCAACCGCCAGTTCCCGAAGGACATCGTCCATTCGATCGAGCCGGGCGACCTGGGCAAGCTGGGCTTCGCCGATGCCCGCGGCTATGCCGACGACCTGATCGCGCGCTTCGAGGCGGGCGAGTTCGACGTGGCGACGCTCTTCTACTCCACCTTCAAGTCGGTCCTCGCCCAGGAGCCGACCGCGCAGCAGATCATCCCGGTCGCCGTCCCGGCAGCGGCCGCGGAGACGCCGGGCAGCGGCGCCGCCGTCACCTATGAGCCCGACGAGGAATCGATCCTCGCCGACCTGCTGCCGCGCAACGTCGCCGTGCAGCTCTACCGCGCGATGCGTGAGAACGCCGCGTCGGAGCAGGGCAGCAAGATGACCGCGATGGACAATGCCACGCGCAACGCCGGCGACCTGATCAAGCGCCTCAACACGCTGTACAACCGTCAGCGCCAGGCCGCGATCACCACCGAGCTGGTGGAAATCATTTCGGGCGCCGAAGCGCTCTAAGACCGTTCGAACGAGGAAACAGCAATGGCAACCGAAGCTCCGACCGCAGAGAAGCCCGCCCGCAAGCCGCGCGCAACCAAGCCGAAGGCGGATGCCGCCGGCACTCTGCCGACGACGACCAACAATGTCGGCCGCATCAGCCAGGTGATCGGCGCCGTCGTCGACGTCGCCTTCGAAGGCGCGCTGCCGGCGATTCTCTCGGCGCTCGAGACCGACAACAACGGCAACACGCTCGTCCTCGAGGTCGCGCAGCACCTGGGCGAGAACACCGTCCGCACGATCGCGATGGACTCGACCGAGGGCTTGACCCGCGGCCAGACCGTGACCGACACCGGCTCGCAGATCCGGGTGCCGGTCGGCCCCGCCACGCTCGGCCGCATCCTCAACGTCGTCGGCGAGCCGATCGACGAGCGCGGCCCGGTCGGCACCGACCTGCGCGCGCCGATCCATGCCGAGGCCCCGCTGTTCGTCGACCAGTCGACCGAGAGCGCGATCCTCGTCACCGGCATCAAGGTCATCGACCTGCTCGCGCCGTACGCAAAGGGCGGCAAGATCGGCCTGTTCGGCGGCGCCGGCGTGGGCAAGACCGTGCTCATCCAGGAACTGATCAACAACATCGCCAAGGGCCATGGCGGCACCTCGGTGTTCGCCGGCGTCGGCGAGCGGACCCGTGAGGGCAACGACCTCTATCACGAGTTCCTCGACGCGGGCGTCATCGCCAAGGACGCCGACGGCAACGCGATCAGCGAAGGTTCGAAGGTGGCGCTGGTCTATGGCCAGATGAACGAGCCGCCGGGCGCCCGTGCCCGCGTCGCGCTGTCGGGCCTGACGATCGCCGAATATTTCCGCGACGTCGAAGGCCAGGACGTGCTGTTCTTCGTCGACAACATCTTCCGCTTCACCCAGGCGGGCGCGGAAGTGTCGGCGCTGCTCGGCCGCATTCCTTCGGCCGTGGGCTATCAGCCGACCCTGTCGACCGACATGGGCGCGCTGCAGGAGCGCATCACCTCGACCAACAAGGGCTCGATCACTTCGGTGCAGGCCGTGTACGTCCCCGCGGACGACCTTACCGACCCGGCGCCGGCGACGTCGTTCGCCCACCTCGACGCGACGACCGTGCTCAACCGCGCGATCTCGGAGCTCGGCATCTATCCGGCGGTGGATCCGCTGGACTCGACCAGCCGCGTGCTCGAGCCGCGCGTCGTCGGCCAGGAGCATTACGAGACGGCCCGTGCGGTCCAGTCGATCCTGCAGAAGTACAAGTCGCTGCAGGACATCATCGCCATCCTCGGCATGGACGAGCTCTCGGAAGAGGACAAGCTGACCGTCTCGCGCGCCCGCAAGATCCAGCGCTTCCTTTCGCAGCCCTTCCACGTCGCCGAAGTGTTCACCGGCATCGACGGCAAGTTCGTGCAGATCGAGGACACGATCCGCTCGTTCAAGGCAGTCGTGAACGGCGAGTATGACCATCTGCCGGAAGCAGCCTTTTACATGGTCGGCGGCATCGACGATGCCATCGCCAAGGGCAAGAAGCTGGCCGAAGAGGCGTAAGAGGAACACCTCCCTCTCTCCGCTTGCGGGGAGAGGGCCGGGGAGAGGGGCCTGAACGCCGGGCGCTCGATACTCCCCCTCTCCCCAGCCCTCTCCCCTGAAGGGGAGAGGGAGTAAGGTAAGAAAATGACCCTGCACTTCGAACTCGTCACCCCCGAAAAGCTCCTCCGCTCGGAGGAAGTGCACATGGTCGTCGTCCCCGGCACCGAGGGCGATTTCGGCGTGCTCGAAGGCCATGCCCCGCTGATGTCGACCATCCGCGACGGCAATCTCGAGATCTACAAGGCCGGCGCCACCACGCCGGAGACGATCCGCATCGAAGGCGGTTTCGCGGAAGTGAACGAGAAGGGCCTGACGGTCCTCGCCGAGAAGGCCGAAGGCTGAGGCCAGCCTGCGGGACGCGCCCGCCCGCTCCGTCATCCCGGTGAAAGCCGGGATCCCGGGGAGGCTCTCGTCCCGCCTAGAACGGCCCGGGATTCCGGTTTTCGCCGGGAGGACGCGTTACTTGGCGACCCGCCGATAGGCCCAGCGCATCGGCTTGCCGCCATCGGCCAGCGAAATCTCCGCCATCAGCACCTCGCCCTCGCGCCAATAGCGGATGCGCTGCGGGTAATCGTGTTCCGCGTTGACGAAGGTGACGCCCTGCGCCGCCGCGTCGCGCGCTGCCGCCCGGAAATCGGTCGCGGCTTGTCCGGCCGGCTCGGCATGGAAGACGAACCCGCCTGCATCGCCGCTGATCCGCATCGGCTCGCTCCGCTCACCCTTCGCGCTCGTCGTGACGGTGACGCCGCGCATCACCTGATCCGATCCCATCGGCTCCCAGGTCTCGCAGGTCGTGCGGCCGCCCCGCGGCTCGGTGCACCATTTGCCGACCAGCCAGCCGAACGGCATTTCCTGCGGACCGGCCAGGCCCAGTCCGGCGAGCAGAATGATGTTGGCGATCATCTCGATTCCTCCCTGTTCCGCGTCGCGCGATACGCTGCGCCGCCCGCACTGGCTTGAACCGACGCGACATGCGAGGCTGGCGCCATGGACTATGCCGAGCTGCCCTTGCCGCCCGCGCTCGCCGGCCTCGTCGCCGCGGTGTGGACGCTCGCCGCCAGCCAGCCGGGATGGGTGGAACATGAAGCGACGCCCGATGGCTGTGTCGAGCTGATCCGCCGCCATGCCGGCCGCTCCGAATGGCGGCGCGACCAGCCGGAATATTTCGCCACCGGCCTTTCGGACCGTCCGATCCGGTTCGGCTTCAGCGGCGACGCGCGCTTCACTGCGATCAAGCTCTGGCCCTGGGCATGGCACGCGCTGGGCGGCACGCCATGCCCCGGCTTCGCCGACGACTGGATCGCAGTCGCGCCCGATTCGGCGCTGGCGATGCTCCTGCAGGGCGATCCGGTCGCCAACCTTGCCGGCGCCTTGGCCAGCGCCGTGCCGCCGCCGCTAGCCCGGGCGATCCTGACGTCGGACAGCGTCGCCACGATTGCCGCGCGCACCGGCCTGCCACATCGTCGCCTGCAACGCATCTTCGCGCGCGAGCTGGGGCTGGCACCGCGCACCTATTTGCGACTGCTGCGCTTCCGCGAGGCCCTGCAGGACGTCCAGCAGGGCGCGGACACGCTCGCCGGCACCGCCGCCGCGCGCGGCTATGCCGATCAGGCGCACATGGCCCGCGATTTCCGGGCCCTTGCCGGCATGCCGCCCAGCAACGCCCGCGCCCGCGCACGCGGACCTTTCCTCTAGCCGCGGCCGCTACCCGGTCTTAACTCCGTGCTCCTATCTTCCGGCGAGCGAGAAGGGGGACCCGAGACGATGGCAATGGCGCGCTGGCAGGGCCTCGAACGCGCGCGCCCGGCACTGTTCGCCCTGTTCCTGCTCGTCGCGCTGGCGGTGCGCTGGCCCGCCTATGGCGAGTGGAACTATGCCGTGGACGACCAGTATTTCGCGCTGGTCGGGCGCAGGCTCCTTGCCGGCGACCTTCTCTATGTCGACATCTGGGACCGCAAGCCGCCGCTCCTCTATCTGACCTATGCCGCGATCGCCCGGATCCAGCCATCGGCGCTGGCCTATCAACTCGTCGCCACGGTCTTCGCCGCGCTCGGCGGCTATGGCACCGCGCGAATCGCCCGGCTGATCGCGCCCCTCCCGGCGGCGCTGATGGCCGGCATCGCCTATTGCGTGCTGCTCACGCGCTTCGGCGGCGGGAATGGCGAGGCGGCGGTGTTCTACAATCCGCTGATCCTCGCCACCGCCTGGTCGATCGCCGCCAGCATCGCGCAGTTGCGGCGCGGCGTACTGCCGCCTCGGGTGCTGCTCGGCATGTTCACCGCCGGCCTCGCGATCGGCTTCAAGCAATCGGCGGGGTTCGAAGCCCTGTTCTTCGGCATCGCCACCCTCGCGATCCTGGCGCGCAGCGGCATGGACTGGCGCGCGCTGGCGGTTCGCGCCGCGGCGATGGCCGCGCTCGGTGCACTGCCCCTCGCCGCGATCGGCCTCGCCTATTGGTGGATGGGGCATTTCCCGCAGCTGTGGCAGGCGCTGGTGCTGTCGAACTTCGCCCGCGCCTATGATGCCGGCCGGATGACGCGCGCGCTGGCGCTGGCCGGGCTGTTGTGCCTTCCGCTCCTGTTCGCGGTCCTCGGCTATCTGCGCGGCCGCGCCAGCCGGCCCGCGCCGCTCGACTTCCTCGCCTGCTGGGCAGTTGCGGCAACCCTGGCCGTCGCGATCTTTCCCGGCCTCTATCTCCATTATGCCCTGCCCCTGCTGGCACCGCTGGCGATACTGGGCGCCCCCTTCTTCGCCCGGCCGGGAATCGGCGCGCTCGGCTTCGCCGCGCTGCTCGTCCTGAATCTCGCAACGTCGGACATGTTCGACCTGCCCGTCCGCGCGCGCGCCCGGCCTGCCGCCGCCGCATTGGTGGAGCAGGTGCGTCAGGTAACGCCGCATGGCAGGCTGCTGGTGTTCGGCATGCCGAGCTATCTCTATGCCGCGATCGGCAGCGCCCCGCCCACTATCCTCGCCTTCCCCGCCCATTTCTACGAAGGCGCGGAATCGGGCGCGAGCGGCATCGACGAAGTGGCCGAGCTGCGCCGCGTGCTGCACGCGGAGCCCGAGACCGTCGTCGTCCAGGAGCCGCTTCCAGCCGCGCCGCTGAACGAAGCGAATGTCGCCCAGGTCATTCGCTATGTCCGCCGCTGCGAAGCCGTGCGGCGCATGACGATCTACGATCATGAGGGGGAGAAGCGCATGGCCGTCCATAGCGGCTGCGCCCGCGCCGCGCCCACATCGCCGCCGGCCGCGGAAGATTAGGCAAATCTCAAGCCTTCGCGGTTAACGCTCGCCGAACGAGGGGACATTGGATTCTGATGAGCGCTTTCGGACGACGCAGCGGATTGGGTGGTGGACCGGCAGGCCGGCCGGCGTTCGGTGTCGCACGGCCGATGCAGGGCGGCGGGCCGCTGCCGCGCCCGGTGGACCCCGCGCCGCTCGGCGGCGAGCAATTCCCGCCGATCAACTCGGTGCCGCTGCCCGGCCAGGGCGGCGCCGACGGGTTCGAGCAACGTGACCCGAGCGGCCCCAGCGTCGCCAGCGCAGAGGCGATGCAGCGCCTCGCCGATCGCCAGGCCGCGGCCGGCGAGCAGGGCAATTCGCGCGTCGAGGGATTCGAGGCCTCGATTCACCGCATCAAGGAACAGGTGCTGCCGCGCCTGCTCGAGCGCGTCGATCCCGAAGCGGCCGCGACGCTCAGCAAGGATGAGCTGGCCGAGGAATTCCGCCCGATCATCGGCGAGGTGCTCGCCGAACTGAAGCTCACGCTCAACCGCCGCGAACAGTTCGCGCTCGAAAAGGTGCTGGTCGACGAGCTGCTCGGCCTGGGGCCGCTCGAGGAGCTGCTCGCCGATACGGCCATCTCGGACATCATGGTCAACGGCCCCGAGCAGACCTTTGTCGAGCGCAAGGGCAAGCTCGAGCTGGCCAATATCCAGTTCCGCGACGAGGAGCATCTGTTCCAGATCGCGCAGCGCATCTGCAACTCGGTCGGCCGCCGCGTCGACCAGACCACGCCGCTGGCCGACGCCCGCCTGAAGGACGGCAGCCGCGTCAACGTGATCGTGCCGCCGCTGAGCCTGCGCGGCACCGCGATCTCGATCCGTAAATTCTCGGCCAAGCCGATCACGCTCGACATGATGGCCCAGGGCGGATCGATGTCGCAGAAGATGGCGACGATGCTGAAGATCGCGGGCGCCAGCCGCTTCAACATCGTCATCTCGGGCGGTACCGGCTCGGGCAAGACGACGATGCTCAACGCCCTGTCGAAGATGATCGACCCGGGCGAGCGGGTGCTGACGATCGAGGACGCGGCCGAACTCCGGCTGCAGCAGCCGCACTGGCTGCCGCTGGAGACCCGCCCGCCCAACCTGGAAGGCCAGGGCGAGATCACCATCCGCGATCTCGTCAAGAACGCGCTGCGCATGCGCCCGGACCGGATCATCCTGGGCGAAATTCGCGGATCCGAATGCTTCGACATGCTGTCGGCGATGAACACCGGCCATGACGGCTCGATGTGCACGCTCCACTCCAACTCCCCGCGCGAGGCGCTCGCCCGCATGGAGAACATGGTGATGATGTCGGACATCAAGGTGCCCAAGGAAGCGATCAGCCGCCAGATCGCCGATTCGGTCGACCTCATCATCCAGGTGAAGCGCCTGCGCGACGGCAGCCGCCGCGTGACCAACGTCACCGAGGTGATCGGCATGGAAGGCCCGGTGATCGTCACCCAGGAGCTGTTCAAGTTCGAATATCTGGACGAGAGCGCCGACGGCAAGATCATCGGCGAATATCGCTCGATGGGCCTGCGCCCCTATACACTCGACAAGGCCAAGCAATATGGCTTCGACCAGGCATTGCTCGAGGCGTGCCTCTGATCGCCTGACCGGCTAGACCATGCCGGTGCTCGGCTTCCTCCTGCCCCTCGCGCTCGCCTCGGTTCCTCCCGTTTCCAACGGCGCGGAAGCGAAGGACGGCATCACCCTGGCGTCCGACAGCGAGGCGCGCTGGATCGCGTTCGACCTGACGCCTTCCAACCAGATCCGCTTCGAGGCAGTGCTGAACGGCCGGCCCGTGCGCGCCGTGCTCGACACCGGGCTCACCAACACGCTCGCCACCCAGGATTTCGCCACCCGCGCGCGGCTCGCCGCCGGGCGCCGCCAGCCCGCCCTGGCGATCGGCGGCGGCGTGGAAGTCGCCTGGGCGCCCGGCGGCACGCTCGTCATCGGCGGGCTCACCCGGCGCGGCGGGCGCATCGCCATCCCGGACGCGCCCGGCCAGGAGCGGTTCGGCGCGGACCTGCTGATCGGTAGCGACGTGCTGAGTTGCTGCGCGCTCGACATCGACTATGCGGTGCGCCGTTTCCGCATCCTGCCGACGGGCCGCCTGCCCTTCACCGGCACCACCGCGCCGCTCGCGCTCCAGCGCGACGCCGGCGTACCGGTCACCGAGATCCGCCTGGCCGGCACGCGCCTGCGCCCGATGATCGTCGATACCGGCGACGGCGCTTCGGTGACGCTGAGCCGCGCCGCCTGGGCCGGTGCCGATTATCGCGGCGCCGCCATCTCCACCACCCTGGGCTGGGGAATCGGCGGCCCCCTGGTCAGCGAAGTCGCGGTGGTGAACGGCTTCACGCTCGGCGGCGCCGCCCTGCCCGAGACCGAGCTGCGCATCGAGGGAGAGGGCGGCTATTCCGCCGCCGCGGGCGTTGCCGGCCGGATCGGCACCGGGCTGCTGCTGCGCTACCGGGTGCTGCTCGATCCGCGCGCCGGGCGGATGGTGCTCCAGCCCGGTGCCATGGCCGCCGCGCCGGTGCTCCGCTCGACCAGCGGGCTGCTGCTCGGTGCCGAGGGCACGCATCTGCGCGTGCTGCACGTGATGCGCGGCTCGCCCGCCGCCGAATCGGGCTGGCACGAAGGCGAGACGATCTGCGCCGCCGACGGCGTGCCCGTCGCCGGGCGGCCGATCGAATGGAGCGCAGGCGCGCCCGGCCGCACCGTGGCGCTCACGCTGTGCGACGGCAGCGAGCGCAGGCTGACGCTGCGACAATTCTACTAGGGCATGCAGGGGCCGGGCACCCCCAGGACCGTTGACCCGCAATCGATATGGTGCATTATATCAGCAACACACTTTGGGGGGCTGTGCGATCATGGGCTGGAGAATGGCGCGAAACCTTGCCGCTTCGCTCGCCGTGGCGGGGATCGGATCGAGCGCGGCCCTTGCCGGCCCCGAGCGGCCGCCGGTTTGCGCGCTGGTGGAGAAGGCGGGCGCCGATGCCCTGCTGAGCGTGCCCTTCCGCGTCGTCGACGGGCGCATCTATGTCGATGCGCGCGTCAATGGCGGCGGGCCCTACAGCTTCGCGGTCGATACGGGCGCGAGCGGCATGGGCCGCGCCGATGCCAGCCTGGTCGCGAAGCTGAAGCTGCCGGTCACCGGAGCCGCCGAGACCTCGGATGCCGTTGCCTCCGCGCGAGTCGATACCGTCCGCCTGGCTTCGGTCGAGCTTGGCGGGCTGGTTCGCCGCGACATCGAAGTGATGACGCGCGACTATAGCAGCAGGATGATGCCCGAGGCGGCGTTCGCCGGGATACTGGGGCGTGCCTTCTTCGCCGACGGGCTGCTGGTGATCGACTATCCGAAGCAAAGGCTCACCTTTACCAGGGGCCCGGGCCTGGCGCGCGGCGCGGCGGGCGTGCTCGGATATGAGCGCGCCTTCCGCGTGCCCGTGACGATCGGCGCGATTTCGACCGAAGGCAATCTCGATACCGGCGCCAATGTAAGCTTCGTCCTGCCCAAGCCGCTCTTCGATCGCGTCGGCGGCGGCACGGTCGCGGCGGCGGGCGACGGAAAGCTGAGCAATACGGCCGTGAAGACCGGCAGCGCCACGCTGCGCGGCCCGTTCCGGATCGGATCCGCGACTCTCTCCGACATGACGGTGCGGGTTTCGGACAAATATCCCGAGCTTCTGGTGGGCGCCCATGCCCTGCAGCATTTCGCCCTGCTCGTCGATCAGCGTTCCTCCAGCGTCGCGCTTTGCCCGGCCGGGGCATCCTAGGCCGGCGGGGCTCAGCGCAGGTTGAGCGCCACGCTGGCCAGGATCACCGCGCCCAGCATCGCCATCACCTGGAGGAACTGCCAGGGCACATAGCCGACATCGTCGATCCGCGTGCGCCGGCGGCGGCGATGCTCGCCCAGCGCACTGACCACCGCAATCGCCGCCGCGCCTGCCGCACCGAACCATAATTGTTGTTGCATCGAACCGAAGAACCCCCACATGCGCGGACGACATCTAGGGAGGGAATTCGCGTGCGCCAGACCCTGACCGTTCTTGCGGTGCTCACCACTGCCGTCGCCGTGGCCAGCGTCGCCACCGGGGCCCCGCGCACCCAGCGCTCGGCCATCGCCGAAGCGGTCGCCTCGCCCAGCCGCTCGCCGGCCAATGTCGCGCGCGATCCCTATCGCCATCCGGTCGATACGCTCAACTTCTTCGGCGTTAAGCCCGGCAACACCGTGGTCGAGATCTGGCCGGGCGGCGGCTGGTATACGGAGATCCTCGCGCCGCTCACTCGCGCCAAGGGCCAATATTATGCCGCGGTCGGCCCCGATTTCCCGAATGGCGGCAAGGCGGTCGAGGCGCTGAAGGCCAAGGACCCGGCGCTCTACGGCCATGCCAAGCTCGTCGCCTTCCCCGCCGAAGCCGGCCAGCCCAAGGTGGCCGACGGCACCGCCGACATCGTCCTCACCTTCCGCAACGTCCATAACTGGCGGATGGGCTACAAGCGCGGCGACCAGGACTATGCGCCCGAGGCGTTCCGCCAGATGTTCGCGATGCTCAAGAAGGGCGGCACGCTCGGCATCGAGGATCATCGCCTGCCCGAAGCGGCGAGCGACGCGCGCGAGAAGACCAGCGGCTATCTGAAGGTCTCCACCGTCCGCCGCCTGGCCGAGCAGGCCGGCTTCGTCTTCGTCGCCGCGTCCGAGGTCAACGCCAATCCGCGCGACACCGCCGACTGGCCCAAGGGCGTATGGACGCTGCCGCCCACCTATACGCTCAAGGACGTCGACCGCGCGAAGTACGCCGCGATCGGCGAGAGCGACCGGATGACGCTAAAGTTCAGGAAACCCTGATTTTTTCGTGCTAAACGAGGCATTAACCGTCTCGTCTTATCACTGACATGTGCCACGCCGAATTCGAACCCTTCTGTCGGTCCTCCGCGAGGAAGTAGACAGCTATGCCGCGACCAGCGAGGAAATCGCCGCGCGTACCAACCTGCTTGCGCTGAACGCGGCGATCGAAGCCGCGCGCTCGGGCGAGGCCGGGCGCGGCTTCTCGGTGGTGGCGCAGGAAGTGAAGGCGCTGGCGCAACAGGCGCGCGGCGCCTCGATCGAGTTCCGCTCCGAAGTGCGCGAGCGGCTCGCCATGGGCGCCGGCATCGCCGACGAGATGGTGAGCGAGATCGAAGGCACCCGCCTTGTCGAGCTCGCCCAGGCGCTGATCCAGAACGTCTCCCGCCACCTTTATGGCCGCAGCATCGATCTGCGCGTGATGGCGACCGATGCCGAGGTGATCGCGGCGCTCGAGGATCCAAGCCCCGAGACGATCGCCGCGGCGGACGCCAGGCTGGCGCTGCTCACCGAGATTTCTCCCTATTACGTCAACGCCTTCCTTGCCGACGACGCGGGCAAGGTGATCGCCTCGTCCGATCCGCATGCGCGCGTGCGCGGTGTCGACCTGTCGAGCGCTCCGCAATATCTGAACGCGATCCGCAGCCACCGGCGCGACGAATGGTTCACCGACGAAGTGTGGCTCAACCCCTATTCGGACCATCGCGCGGTGCTCGTCTTCGTCACCGGCGTGCGCCCGCGCGGCCGCGACGGACGGCCGCTCGGCGCCTTCTATCTCGAGTTCGACTGGGAGGGGCACATCCCCGCGATCATCTCCGACCTGTCGCTCTTCAGCGAGCGCGACTGGGGGCGGACCAGCATTTCGATCGTCGACGAACAGGATCGGATCGTCGCCACGTCGGCGGGCAAGCGCCATGGCGAGCACGTCATGCTGCCGCCCAATGCGGTGCGCGGCGCCGAAGTGCGCGGCGACAACACGATCGCCTTCGCCAGCGCCACCGATTATCACGGATTCGGCGGGCTGGGCCTGCGCTGCGTGATCGAGCAGAAGATGCCCACGCTGGAGGAGATCCGCGCGGCGCTGGGCGTGCTGCGGGCGCGGAGCTGATATCCTCCTCCTCTCCCCGGAAGGGAGGGGAAGAAGCTATTTGGCCAGCTTCTCGATCTTGTCCTGCAGCCGGGCGAGTTCGGCCTTGAGCGCTGCGACGTCGTCCTCGCCGCTCGGCGCGGGCGCAGGAGCCGGAGTAGCCGCGGATGCCCCCGGCGCGCCCGGTGCCGTCCCGGGCTTGAATGCCTGAGTCGCCGCTTCGAAGATTTCCATGTTGCGCTTGGCCATCTCGGCGAAGGGCGAATTGGCGAAGGCGCCTTCCACTGCCGACTTGAACTGCTGCTGGTTGCGGCGGAAGCTCTCCATCGAGGCCTCGAGATAGCCGGGCACCATCGCCTGCATCGAATCGCCGTACAGGGCGATCAGCTGACGCAGGAAGTTCACCGGCAGCATGGTCTGGCCGCGCTGCTCCTCTTCCATGATGATCTGAGTGAGGACATTATGGGTGATGTCCTCCTCGGTCTTGGCATCGACGACCTTGAAATCGCGCCCCTCGCGCGTCATCGCGGCCAGATGGTCCAGCGTGATGTAGGACGAGGTTTCGGTGTTGTAGAGTCGCCGGTTCGCGTACTTCTTGATGATGACCGGACCGGTGCCAGCAGCGCTCTTCTTCATCTAAGGCCCCCAGGTGAGTGAAACATATCTATCATCGTTTCATTCTGCGGCGCAACACGGACCGCGCCCGCTGCCGCTGTTCCTTTCGCTGTTGCGCAGCGAGACCGCAGCATCGCCCGAGCGCCGGGCCGCCGCGCTTGCCGGACTGAAGGCCTATCAGCAGGCGGAAAGGCCACCGGAACGCATATTGCCGCCCGCGATCGCCACCGCCGGTCGCGCCGCGCTGCGCGACTATGGCGGAAGCGGTCCGCCGGTCGTCTTCGTGCCGTCGCTGATCAATCCGCCCTTCATTCTCGATCTCGCGCCGGGCAATTCGCTGCTCGAATGGCTGGCGACGCAAGGGCTTCGGCCGCTGCTCGTCGATTGGGGCGCGCCCGCGCCGGAGGATCGGGGCCAGGGCATCGATCATCACATCGCCGCGCTGCTGCTCCCCCTGCTCGATACGCTGGACGAACCGCCGCTGCTCGCCGGCTATTGCCTGGGCGGCACGCTGGCCATGGCGGCGGCGATGCTGCGGCCGGCACGCGGGCTGGTCACCATTGCCGCCCCCTGGCGCTTCCGCCGTTATGGCGATTTCGCGCGCGCAGCCATTGCGGCGCAATGGGAGGCCGCGCAACCGTCCTGCGCCCAGCTCGGCCTGGTGCCGATGGAAGTGCTCCAGGCCGGTTTCTGGCAACTCGATCCTGCCAGGACGATCGCCAAGTTCGAGCGATTCGCCCGACTGGCGCCGGACAGCGACCAGGCCCGCGCCTTCGTCGCGCTCGAGGACTGGGCCAATGCCGGCGCGCCGCTCACCCATGCCGCGGGGCAGGAGATGTTCGAGCGCTTCTTCCGCGCCGACCGGCCGGGCGCCGGCCGCTGGTGGGTGAAGGGCACGCGCATCCTCCCCGCGCGGCTCGCCTGCCCCGCGCTGGAGCTGCTCTCCACCACCGACCGCATCGTTCCCGCCGCCACCGCCGCCGGCCTGGCCGCGCGTCGGAGCCTCGCCCTCGGCCATGTCGGCATGATCGTCGGCAGCCGCGCGCGCGCAATGGTGTGGGAGCCGCTGCGCGACTGGCTTCTTGCCGCAGCGCACACTAGATAGCCGCCAAACGACAAAGACCATCCGCAGGAGTCCTTCCATGACCAGCCCGACCGACGTCGTCATCACCGCCGCCAAGCGCACCCCCGTGGGCAGCTTCCTCGGCGCTTTCGGCAGCACCCCCGCGCACGAGCTGGGCCGCATCGCGATCGAGGCGGCACTGGAACAGGCCGGCGTGAAGGGCGAGGAAGTCAGCGAAGTCATCCTCGGCCAGGTGCTCACCGCCGCGCAGGGCCAGAACCCCGCCCGCCAGGCTTCGATGGCCGCGGGCGTGCCCAAGGAAGTGCCCGCATGGAGCGTGCAGCAGGTCTGCGGCTCGGGCCTGCGCGCCGTGGCGCTCGCCGCCCAGGCGATCCAGACGGGCGATTCGACCATCGTCGTCGCCGGCGGCCAGGAGAGCATGTCGCTCGCCAACCACGCCCAGGCGCTGCGTGCCGGCGCCAAGATGGGCGACGTCGCCCTGGTCGACACGATGATCAAGGACGGCCTGACCGACGTGTTCAACGGCTATCACATGGGCATCACCGCCGAGAACCTGGCCGAGCAATATCAGGTCACGCGCGCCGAGCAGGACGCGTTCGCCGTCGCCAGCCAGAACAAGGCCGAGGCCGCCCGCGCCGCCGGCCGCTTCAAGGACGAGATCGCCCCGGTCACGATCAAGGGCCGCAAGGGCGACACCATCGTCGCCGACGACGAATATATCCGCGCCGGCGCCACGGTGGAGAGCGTCGCGGGCCTGCGCCCCGCCTTCAAGAAGGACGGTACCGTCACCGCCGCCAACGCATCGGGCCTCAACGACGGCGCCGCCGCGCTGGTGGTGATGTCGCGCGCCGAGGCCGAGAAGCGCGGCGCGCCGATCCTCGCGACGATCCGCAGCTGGGCCACCGCCGGCGTCGACCCGTCGATCATGGGCATCGGCCCGGTCCCGGCATCGCGCAAGGCGCTGGAAAAGGCCGGCTGGGCGATCGCCGACCTCGATCTGATCGAAGCGAACGAAGCCTTTGCCGCGCAGGCGCTGTCGGTGGGCAAGGAACTGGGCTGGGACGCGAGCAAGGTGAACGTCAATGGCGGCGCGATCGCCATCGGCCATCCGATCGGCGCTTCGGGCGCCCGCGTGCTCACCACCCTGATCTACGAGATGGCCAAGCGCGATGCGAAGAAGGGCCTGGCCACGCTCTGCATCGGCGGCGGCATGGGAATCGCCATGTGCGTCGAGCGCTGAGCGGCTTTCGTCGCGTTACGAAATGTTTCTAGCGGATGGGGCCTTAGCGTGTTGAAACGCTAAGGCACATTCTGAATGTTACATTAACGCGCGCCAGTTTGAAATTTGGCGCGCTTGATAGTCTCTTTTTTGCAACACCGCGGACACAATTGCGCTGGCTAATATTTCCAGCCCTTGCGGTGCAGAAACACGTCCGGCTCATTCCTCCCTTCGGGCATTCCGCCCGAGGGGCAAAAGAACCAATGAAAATCTCTCACTTGCTGAGCGCGACGGCGCTCGCCGGGTCGCTATTGGCAACGCCAGCCTTCGCCCAGGATTCGCAGCAGGCGCCGGCCACGAAGCAGACCGAAAAGGCGCAGGACGAGGAAATCGTCGTCACCGGTTCGCGCATCCGCATCCGCAACACGATCGACGCCGCCGTGCCGGTGCAGACGATCACGGCGACGCAGCTGCTGGGCACCCGTGGCGACGTGTCGCTCGGCGACGCGCTCAACCAGCTGCCGCAGTTCCGCTCGACCTTCAGCCAGGCGAACTCGACCGGCTCGATCGGCACCGCCGGCCTCAGCCTGCTCGATCTGCGCGGCCTCGGCACCTCGCGCACGCTGACCCTGATCAACGGCCGCCGCGTCGTGTCGGCCGTGCCGGGCAGCTACACGCCCGACGTCAGCACCATTCCCTACGACCTTGTCGACCGCATCGAGACCGTGACCGGCGGCCAGTCGGCCATCTATGGTTCGGACGCCATCGCGGGCGTCGCCAACTTCATCCTGCGCCGCGACTATGACGGCGTGCGCGTCCGCGCGCAGAGCGGCATCAGCACCTATGGCGACCGCGGCACCTATCTGGTCAGCGCGCTCGCCGGCAAGAACCTGATGGACGGCCGCCTGAACGTCACTGCCTCGGCCGAATACACCCACGCGAACGAGCTCTATTATGCCGATCGCGACTATCTGGGTGCCTATGGCGGCGTGCCGGGCTTCATCACCTCGCAGATCACCACCGCGCCGAACCGCAATTTCGACGGCATTCCGAACACCGCCTTCGTTCCGCGCGGCGTCGTGTTCGGCAACCGCTCGATCGGCGGCACCGTCATCACGCAGTGCCCGTCCACCGCGACCACGGCCAATGCGGCACAGCGCGCGGCGATCTGCACCGGCCAGAATTCGCCGACCGGCAGCCCGATCGCCTATAACTACATGTTCGAGCCCGACGGCTCGCTGATCAAGGACTCGCCCGCCACCACGGGCATGACCGACAATCGCGCGATCGGCGGCGGCATCCTGTTCGGCAAGTCGGCTTCGGGCGTCGAAGGCGCGATGCTCATGCCGAGCCAGGACCGCATCGTCGGCAACCTGCTGATCAACGGTGACTTCTCGCGCGCCTTCCGGCCGTTCGTCGAGCTCACCTATGCGCAGGTCAAGGTCCACCAGCAATCGGTGCAGCCGAGCTTCACCGGCGGCACGCTGAGCTCGACCTTCAGCGTCAACAACCCGTTCCTGACGACGGCCGCGCGCAACACGCTCACGACCATCCTGGCGCCCGGGGCGACGAGCTTCACGCTCAACCGCTTCAACAACGACCTCGGCACCCGCGCCGAGTTCCACAACCGCAAGACCTATCGCGGCGTCATCGGCGTTGGCGGCGACCTCAGCGACACCGGCAACCTGCGTTACGAAATCGCCGCCAACTATGGCCGCACCGAGAACTCCTATCGCACCGGCGGCAACGTGCTGGTCACCCAGTTCAACCGCGCAGCGAACGCGGTGCTTGCACCGGCCGGCTATACGGGCTCGAACTTCGTGCTCAACGATGCGGGCCAGAAGGTGGTCTGCGGCGTCAATGCCGACGCCATCACGACCAATGACGACGCGGCCTGCTATCCGATCAACCTGTTCGGCGAGAAGCGCTACGACCAGCGCGCGCTGAACTATATCCTGCATACCTCGACTCGCAACCAATGGGCCGAGCAGCTCGATTTCACGGCCTTCGTGTCGGGTGATTCGAGCGGGTTGTTCAGCCTGCCGGGCGGCCCGGTCGGCTTCGCGATCGGCGGCGAATATCGCCGTGAGGACGCCTTCTCCGGCCAGGATTCGGTCACCGCGTCGGGCCAGACCTTCCTCAACCCGGCGGCGACCTTCGATCCGCCCGCGGTGAAGGTGAAGGAAGCCTATGGCGAACTGCGCATCCCGCTGCTCGCCAACCTGCCGCTCATCCGCGAGCTGACCTTCGAAGGCGCCGCGCGCGTCTCCGACTATGGCGGCACCACGGGTTCGGTCTGGGCGTGGAACGGCGGCGTCATCTGGGCTCCGCATCGCGACCTGCGCTTCCGCGGCACCTTCTCGAAGTCGGTCCGCGCGCCCAACCTGAGCAACCTCTATGCGACGGCGGCGACCACCTTCCAGAACAGCTTCACCGATCCGTGCGATCAGGCCGGCGGCACCAACGCGTCGAACAACATCACGACCAACCCGAACCGCGTGAAGAACTGCGCCGCGGCCGGCATCCCGACCACGATCACCTACACCGATCCGGTCTCGGGCAACGTGCTGACCCGTCCCTGGACCAACCAGACGACGGCCGGCCTGGCGGGCATCAACTCGGGCAACCCGAACCTGCTGCCGGAAAGCGGCTACAGCTTCACGGTCGGCACGGTGTTCACGCCCAAATTCGCTCCGGGCTTCAGCATCTCGGTCGATTACTACAATGTCCGCGTGAAGAACGTCATCTCGGGCCTCACCGGCCAGGCGATCATCAATCGCTGCTATGACGATCCCAGCGGCATCAACAACATCTTCTGCGCCGCGGTCTTCCGTCGCAGCAGCTCCAACGCCGTGGAGAACTATACCTTCAACGGCCAGTCGAATCGTCAGATCGACCAGTCGACCTTCAACCTGGCGCTTGCCGGCAACGGCAACAGCTTCATCAACCAGCCCTACAACTTCGCCAAGCTGGCAACGCGCGGCATCGACATCGACGTGGCCTATGACCACAAGTTCAATGACGATATCTCGATCAGCCTGCGCACCATCGTAAGCTATGTGATGGATCGCCTGTCCTACAGCTACATCACCGAGCCGAACCGCTACGACCGTATCGACAGCACGCTGGGCGATCCGAAGTGGCAGGGCCAGTTCACGGCCAACGTCAAGCTGGGCAACGTCGATGTGAACTACAACGCGCGCTATGTCGGCAAGCAGATCGTCTCCGGGCTCGCCTACGAGACCTTCTTCCCGTCGCAGGGCCGCACGCCCACCAACCCGGATGCGCGTCCGTTCATCTATTATGATCCGATCATCTACCAGAGCGTGCGGGTCGGCGTGAACGTGACCAAGGACTATCGCCTGTACTTCGGCGTAGACAATCTCACCAATGAACTGCCGCCGTACGATGCGACCGGCACGGGCAACGATGCGATCTACCCGAACACGGGCCGCTTCTTCTATGCGGGCGCCCAGGTTCGCTTCTGATCCTTCGCTCCTGAAAACCGGAAAGGGCCGCTCGAAAGGGCGGCCCTTTTCTTATGCCCAGATCCGGTCGAAGCGCCCGCCGAGCCCGGTCAGCAGCTCATATTGCGAGAGGCCGCTCAGCGCCGCCGTCTCCGGCAGGCCATAGGACATCGCCACCCAGTCGCCCTCGCGCAGTTCGGGGAGCGCCGTCACGTCGATCGCAGTCAGGTCCATCGAGACGCGACCGATCACCGGCAGGCCGACGCCCGCCACCATCGCCGATCCCCTGCCGGAGAAGCAGCGCAGATACCCGTCCGCATAGCCAAGGTTGAGGATCGCCACTTCGGTATCGGCCGGCGCGATCCAGGTCGCGTTGTACCCCACGCTCTCGCCGGCGCGGACCCGGCGGCGCTGGAGGATCTGCGCCTCCGGCGTCGCCACCTGGCGGATCGCATCGTGCCCGGGGCGCTGCCGGCCGCCATAGAGCGCGATGCCCGGCCGGGTGAGATCGAAGGCATAGTCGGCCCCCAGCGCGATGCCCGCCGAATTGGCCAGGCTCATCCGCTTCGCCGGCGTCCTGCCCTTGAGCGCGCCGAAGGCGGCAAGCTGCCGGGCGTTGAGCGGCACGTCCTCGTCGGCCGAGACGAGATGGCTCATCAGCGTCTCGATCGCCAGCCCGTCGAGCAGGCCCGCGCCGATCTCCTCGGCCGAGACGCCGAGCCGGTTCATCCCGGTATCGACCATCACGTCGCACGGCCGCCCCGTCGGCTTCCAGCGCTTCACCTGCTCCGCCGTGCTCAGCACCGGCCGGGCATGGGGGGCGTCGAGCGGGTCTTCGGCGCGCACGCCGTGCAGCACCGATACCGGGACGCCGAGGCCCGCGAGCGCCGCCGCCTCGCCCCAGGTCGCCACGAAGAAGTCGCGGCATCCCGCCTCGGCCAGCCGGGCCGCCACGTCGCGCGCGCCGAGCCCATAGCCATTGGCCTTGATCGCCGCACCGCACGAGGCGGCGCCGCCGAGTTTGGCCAGGTGCCGCCAGTTCGAGACGAGCGCGGCGCCGTCGAGCCGCAAGCGCAGGGGAGCAGTCATGCCCTTGCGGTTACGGGGTGCGCCCCCATGCCGCAATGGCTCTGACCCATTCAAAGATGGGGATGGACCTTGCGCGGCGGTTTCACCGTCTCGGTCAGCCCCAGCGCCGTCACCACCAGCGCCATCGCCACCACGGCGATGGTGTACCACAGCCCCGCATAGGGATCGCCCGTGCGCGCGACGATATACTGGCTGATGAAGGGCAGGAAGCCGCCGAAATAGCCGGTGCCGAGATGATAGGGGATCGACATCGACGAATAGCGGATCCGGCTCGGGAACATCTCGCTGAGCAGCGCCGCGACCGGGCCATAGGTCGCGCCGGCCAGCGCCATCAGCCCCAGTATCGCCAGCACGATCACCGCGATATTGCCCGCCGAGGGCATGGTGCGCTCCAGCCTGTAGCCGGCCGCGGCGAGCGCGGCGTCGAGCCCGGCGGGGCTGGCATCCGCCACCGGCACGCCGCCGATCGTCACCACCACCGCCTCGGCCCGGTCGGTCTTGTAGGCGATGCCCTTCTTCGAAAGCTGGTCGAGGATCCGGCCACAGGCATCCACTTGCTTGGCCGCGAAGGGATCATAGGTGCAGTCGGGGCCCCGCACGACCACCGGCGTGCGCTTCGCCGCCTCCGCCAGCCCCGGATTGGCCGCGCCGCCGATCGCCCAGAACAGCGGGAACAGCAGCACCAGCGTCAGCGCATAGCCGATCACGATCGGCTTCTTGCGCCCGATCCGATCGGACAGATGGCCGAACAGGATGAAGAAGCCGCATCCGGCGAGCGCCGACCCGCCGCAGATCAGCTGCGCGGTGGTCGGGTCCATCCGCATCGGCCCGGTGAGGAAGGAAAGCACCGAGAACATCGAGGTGTACCAGATCACCGTCAGCCCCGCCGCGATGCCGAACAGCGCGACGAAGAGCCGGGGCAGGTTGCCCGGATAGGTAAAGCTCTCGAGGAACGGGTTGCTCGCCGTCTCGCCGGCGTCCTTGATCGCCTGGAACACCGGGCTTTCGGAAAGCTTCAGGCGCATCCACAAGGATATGGCGAGCAGCAGGATCGAGAAGAGGAAGGGCAGGCGCCAGCCCCATGCCTCCCAGGTCGCGGCCGGCATCGGCGCCTTGAAGGCGAGCACCACCGCCAGGCTGAGGATGAAGCCGCCGACCACGCTCGCCTGGATGAAGCTGGTGTGGAAGCCGGCGCGCCCGCCCGGCGAATGCTCGGCGACATAGATGGCGGCACCGCCATATTCGCCGCCCAGCGCCAGCCCCTGCGCCACCCGCATCAGCAGGATCAGCAGCGGCGCGGCGATGCCGATCGCGGCATAGCTCGGCACCAGGCCGATGCCGGCGGTGGCCAGGCCCATCACGGTGATGGTGACGAGAAAGGTGTATTTCCGCCCCATCCTGTCGCCCAGATAGCCGAACAGCACCGCGCCCAGCGGCCGGAACCCGAAGCCGACCGCGAACGCTGCCCAGGCGAGCAGGCTCGCCAGCACGTCGTTGCCCGCGGGGAAGAAAGTATGCTGGAGGATGCCGGTGGCGGTCAGCGTGCCCCAGATGAAGAAATCATACCATTCGAAGATGGTGCCCAGCGACGATGCGCCGATCACCAACTTGATGTCCTTGCCCGTCGGCTCCGCCATTGGGTCCCCTCCCATAATCTGCGCGCGAGCTTAGCGGCTTCGGGATGGGCGACAAGACGGGGCCCGCCCCCGCTTCACCGCCACACCAGCATCGCCACCGCCGCCGCGCCCATCACCAGCGTCGCCGCCCAGCCGAACCAGAGCAGCGGCCCGTGAATGTGGAAGGCGCCCATCAGGCTGCGGCGCGTCGCGATCACCATCATCACCGCCATGATCGGCACCGCCGCGAAGCCATTGACCACCGCGCTCCAGAACAGCGCCTGGATCGGCGGGATGCCCGACCAGTCGAGCCCGATGCCGAGCAGGGTCGCCAGCGCGATCACCCCGTAGAAGCCCGGCGCGTCGCGCACCCGGTATTCCAGCCCGCAGCGCCAGCCGCGCGCATCGCCCACGGCAAAGGCCGCCGAGCCGGCGAGCACGGGCACCGCGAGCAGCCCGGTGCCGATGATGCCGATCGCGAACAGCGCGAAGGCGAAGTTGCCGGCCACCGGCTTCAGCGCCTCGGCGGCGTCGGCGGCGGTGTCGATCCTGGTCACGCCCTGCACGTGCAGCGTCGCGGCGGTCGCCACGATGATCGCGATCGCGATCAGGTTGGAAAAGGCCATGCCGATGAACGTGTCGATCCGCATCCGCCGGATCTCGCCGGGCGCCTGCTCGGGTGCCTCGGTGAGCGGCCGGGCCCCGTCATGGTCCTCGACTTCCTCCACTTCCTGCGCCGCCTGCCAGAAGAAGAGATAGGGGCTGATCGTGGTGCCGAAGATCGCCACCACCGTGGCGATCGCCTGGGGCCCGTCGATCCTGGGCACCACCAGCCCCTTCGCCGCCGCCGCCCAATCGACATGCACCACCAGCACCACCGCGACATAGGCGAACAGCGACAGGGTCAGCCATTTCAGCACATGGGCGTAGCGGTGATAGGAGATGAAGACCTGCAGCACCAGGCAGAGCAGCGCGAAGAAGATCGTGAACCCATGGTCGCCCCAGCCCAGGACCAGCTGCGCCGCATCGCCCATCGCGGCGATGTCGGCGCCGATATTGATCGTGTTGGCGACGAACAGGATCGCGACGAGCAGGGTGAGCAGCCAGCCGGGCAGCACCCCGCGCATGTTGCGGGCCAGCCCGCGCCCGGTCACCCGGCCGATATGCGCGCTCACCAGCTGCACCGCCGTCATCAGCGGATAGGTGAGCACCATCGTCCACATCAGCCCATAGCCGAATTGCGCGCCGGCCTGGGAATAGGTGGCGATGCCGCTGGGATCGTCGTCCGCCGCGCCGGTGATCAGGCCCGGGCCGAGCTTCTTCGCGACCGAGGTTTCTTCCTGTCTGCTGGCGGTCATGCAGGCTCCGGCATCGTGACGAACAGGCGATGCTATCAGATAGCGCGCGATCCCGAACCAACCCAGATCGATGCGCCGGGCCGCACCGATCCGGACCGAATGCCGATTGCGCGGGCGCGGCTTACGCGGGAGCCTCCCCGCGGTTCGCCTCAGGGGACGCGAACCGCAAAGGGGAGATCCTATGTCTGGAGACAATCCGAGCTATCCGATCGGCACCTGCTCGACGAGCTGGTTCGACGGCGCGCACGCGCTGCACATCCGCGTCTATTCGAGCGACGGCTACACGATCACCGAACGATGCGCGGACGGCAATGGCTGGACCACCGGCGCGACGTTTCCCGGCTCGCAGGCATCGGTCATCACCTGGGCGGATTCCGCCGGACAGCACCTTCGCCTCTATGTGACCAACGCGAACGTCACCACCGAATATTGCTCCGACCCGGGCACCCCGGGCTGGACCAAGGGCCAGTACGTCCAGCCCTGAACGGCGGCGCGGCCGGCCTCAGTCGAGGTTCGGCCGCAGCCAGCGGGTCGCCTGTTCCAGGTCGACGCCGCGCCGCGCCGCATAATCCTGGAGCTGGTCCTGCCCGATCCGCGCCACGCCGAAATACTCGGCCTGGGGGTGGCCGAAATAGAAGCCGGAGACCGCCGCGGTGGGCAGCATCGCGAAGCTCTCGGTCAGCGAGATGCCGGTGCGCTTGTGCGCGTCGAGCATCTTGAACAGGATCGGCTTCAGGCTGTGCTCGGGGCAGGCCGGATAGCCCGGCGCCGGGCGGATGCCGCGATATTCTTCCTTGATCAGCGCTTCGTTGGTCAGCTGCTCGCCCTCGGCATAGCCCCAGATCGAAGTGCGCACGAACTGGTGGAGCCGCTCGGCGAACGCCTCGGCCAGGCGATCGGCCAGCGCCTTGAGCAGGATGTCGCTATAATCGTCGATCGCGTTCTTGAAGCGCGCGAGATGCGGCTCGATGCCGTGGATGCCCACTGCGAAGCCGCCGATCCAGTCGCCCTGGGTATCGATGAAATCGGCCAGGCACATGTTCGCCCGCCCCTCGCGCTTGGCGATCTGCTGGCGCAGCATCGGCAGCGTGACATGCTCCTCGTCGCCGACATGGACGATGATGTCGTCGCCTTTGCGGCGGCACGGCCACAGCCCGGCGACGCCGCGCGCGGTCAGCCATTTCTCCTCGACGATCCGGTCGAGCATCTTCTGCGCATCGGCGAACAGGCTGGTCGCGCTCTCGCCGACCACCTTGTCCTCCAGGATCGCCGGATAATTGCCCGCCAGTTCCCAGGCGCGGAAGAAGGGCGTCCAGTCGATATAGCTGCGCAGGTCCTTGAGGTCCCAATCGGGGAAGTCGTGCACGCCCGGCATGCGCGGCTTGCCCGGCTTGAGGCGCATGTCGGCCTCGAACCCATTGTCGCGCGCCTTGTCGAGCGGCAGCAGCTCGCTCTGCCCGCGCCCGGCCCGCGCCTGGCGGACCTGCTCATATTCGGCCGCGATCCTGGCGACATAATCGTCGCGCTGGGTATCCGAGACCAGCGCCGTCGCCACGCCCACCGCGCGGCTGGCGTCGAGCACATGCACCACCGGGCCGGTATAGGCCGGCTCGATCCGCAGCGCGGTGTGCACGCGGCTGGTCGTCGCGCCGCCGATCAGCAGCGGCATCGTCATCTGCGCGCGCTGCATCTCCTCGGCGACGGTGACCATCTCGTCCAGGCTCGGGGTGATCAGGCCGGACAGGCCGATCATGTCCGCGTCATTCTCGTTGGCTGCCTTCAGGATATCGGCCCAGGGCACCATCACGCCCATGTCGATCACTTCGAAGCCGTTGCACTGGAGCACGACGCCGACGATGTTCTTGCCGATGTCGTGGACGTCGCCCTTCACGGTCGCCATCACCACCCGGCCCTTGGCCTTGGCGCCGGCCTGCTTCTCGGCCTCGATGAAGGGCATCAGGTGCGCCACCGCCTTCTTCATCACGCGGGCGGACTTCACCACCTGGGGCAGGAACATCTTGCCCGATCCGAACAGGTCGCCGACCACGTTCATCCCGTCCATCAGCGGGCCCTCGATCACTTCGATCGGGCGGGCGCCGCGCGCCGCCAGCGCCGCACGGCACTCCTCGGTATCCTCGACGACATGCGCGTCGATGCCCTTGACCAGCGCATGCTCCAGCCGCTTCTCGACCGCCCAGCCGCGCCACTCCGCGGCCTGTTTCTCGGCCACCGCGTCGGTGCCCTTGAACTTCTCGGCGAGCGCGACCAGCCGGTCGCCGGCCTCGGGGTCCTTGTTGAGGATCACGTCCTCGCAGGCCTGGCGCAGCTCGGGCTCGATCTGGTCGTAGACGTCGAGCTGGCCGGCGTTGACGATCGCCATGTCCATGCCCGCGGGGATGGCATAATAGAGGAACACCGAGTGCATCGCCTTGCGCACCGGCTCGTTGCCGCGGAACGAGAAGCTCAGGTTCGAGAGGCCGCCCGAGATATGGCAATGCGGGCAGCGCTTCTTGATCTCGCGCGTCGCCTCGATGAAGTCGACGCCGTAATTGTTGTGCTCCTCGATGCCCGTCGCCACCGCGAACACGTTGGGATCGAAGATGATGTCCTCGGGCGGGAAGCCGATGCCGACCAGCAGCTTGTAGGCGCGCTCGCAGATCTCGATCTTGCGCGCCTGGGTGTCGGCCTGGCCGGTCTCGTCGAACGCCATGACGACCACGGCGGCGCCATAGGCCATGCACTTGCGCGCATGCTCGAGGAACTGGTCGACGCCTTCCTTCATGCTGATCGAATTGACGATCGGCTTGCCCGAGACGCATTTCAGCCCCGCCTCGATCACGTCCCATTTCGAGCTGTCGATCATCACCGGCACGCGCGCGATGTCGGGCTCGGCGGCGATGAGCTTGAGGAAGGTGGTCATCGCCTCGTGCGCGTCGAGCAGGCCCTCGTCCATGTTGACGTCGATCACCTGCGCGCCATTCTCGACCTGCTGGCGCGCGACCTCCACGGCCCTGGCATAGTCGCCGCCCATGATGAGCTTCTTGAACGCCGCCGAACCGGTGACGTTGGTACGCTCGCCGACATTGACGAAGTTGGTGGAGGAGGGAGTGTTCGTCATTTCTCTGTTCTTGTTCACGAGGAAAGCGGGCGGGCGAGAACGACATCGTCGAACAGCTGGCCGCCGACGTCGAAGCGGCGTTCGCCGATCCGGGCAAAGCCCTGTTTGGTGTAGAAGGCGATGGCGCGGGCATTGCTCGCATAGACGCCGAGCAGCAAGCGCGCATGCCCGGCTGCGCCTTCGACGGCGCTGGCCATCAGCCCCGCGCCCAGCCCGGTGCCGTGAAAGCGCGAGAGCAGGTAGATGCGCTTGAGTTCCACATCGCCCGGCTCGGCACCGGGCAGGTCGGGCGCGGTAAGCTGTGCGAAGCCGATCGGCGCGCCGCCCGGCTGCGCCTCGGCGATCCAGGCCCGGCTGCCCTTGGCCAGATAGGCGGCAAAGCTCTCGGGCGCATAGGCCCGCGCGCAATGCGCGACGATCGCCGCGCCCGGCAGCACGCCGGCGAAGGTCTCGAGGAACGTCGCACGCCCGACAAGGGCGAGCGCGGCGATGTCGTCCTCGCCCGCCTCGCGGATGCGCCAGCTTTCCCCATCGACCATGTCAGGCAGCCGCCATCGTGAAGGGCTCGGGCCCGGCCTGTTGCGGCGCGGCTTCCACCGCGGCTGCATGGTCGCCCGGCATGATCGGCTCCCTGGAGCGCCCGGAGCCGGCGGAGAAGGCGGTATTGTTCATTTCAGTCCGTTCTCTTCTGTCCTCAGCGGTATCGGTCGATACCGCCCAGCCTGAGTGCCGTGGCGACCTCCAGGATTGCCCGGCTCGTGGCACCATCGGTTCCCACACCGGCGTCCAGCGATCGGATGATGCTGAACCCGCGCTCGCTTTCGTCGCCGTCGAGAAAGCGATCGATCGCATCCAGCGCCTGCAGCCAGCCTGTGCGGCGGTCCCCCGTCCATTGCGGTTCGCCCGTCTCCGCCAATGCGAGGCGGGCCGCCGCTATCGATTTGCGAACCGCTGCAAAACCGAGCTCCATGCTCACGCCCCCATGACGAAGGGCTCGAGCCCGGCCAGCCGCGTCCGCACCTCCGGGGTCGGGATCGGGCGGGGGGGAAGGCTCGCCACTGCGTCCGCGATCGCCTTGATGTGCTCCGGGGTCGAGCCGCAGCAGCCGCCGAGCACGTTGACCTGGCCGGCATCGGCCCATTCCTTGACCAGCCCGGCCGTGGTTGCCGGCGCCTCGTCATAGGCGCCCAGCTCGTTGGGCAGGCCGGCGTTCGGATAGACCATGATCAGCGTGTCGCAGAGCGCCGACAGCGTCTTGACGTGCGGGCGCAGCTGCTCGGCGCCGAACGAGCAGTTGAGCCCGATCGTCACCGGCTTCGCATGGCGCACCGCGTGCCAGAAGGCCTCCACCGTATGGCCCGAAAGGTTGCGGCCGCTCAGGTCGGTCAGCGTCATCGACAGCATGATCGGCAAGTCGCGGCCCAGCGCCTCGCCCGCTTCGATCGCCGCCATGATGCCGGCCTTGGCGTTGAGCGTGTCGAACACCGTCTCGATCAGCACGAAGTCGATCCCGCCCTCGACGAGCGCGTCGATCTGCTCGCGATACACGTCCTTGAGATAGTCGAAGTCGATCTCGCGATAGCCGGGATCGTTGACGTCGGGGCTGAGCGAGAGCGTCTTGTTGGTCGGGCCCAGCGCGCCTGCCACGAAGCGCGGGCGCCCATCCTTCGCTTCGAACTCGTCGGCGATCGAGCGGGCGAGCTTCGCGCTCTCTACATTGATCTCGCGCACCAGATGCTCGGCGCCATAATCGGCCTGGCTGATCCGGTTGGCCGAGAAGGTGTTGGTCTCGGCGATGTCCGCTCCCGCCTCGAAATAGGCGCGGTGGATCGACGCCGGCACCTCGGGCATGGTCAGCGCGAGAATGTCGTTGTTGCCCTTCTGGTCATGGCTCAGCCCCAGATCGCCGGCATAGGCGGCCTCGTCGAGCTTCCAGTTCTGGATCTCGGTGCCGAACGCCCCGTCGGTGATCAGGATGCGCTTGGCGGCTTCGGCCAGCAGTTTCTCGCGTACAGTCATATCGTTCCTCGATCCGCCCCGGCACGGGGAGGGAGACCATGCGAAACATGGTGGAGGGGGCTCTCCGCATTCCGATCCGCTGGTGGAGAGCCCCCTCCACCACGCCGCCGCGCGGCGCGCTTCCCCTCCCCGCGCCGGGGAGGGTCAAATTCATGCCGCCGCCAGCGCCGCCACCTTCGGCCGCACGCCCAGCAAGTGGCAGATCGCGTAGCTCAGCTCGGCCCGGTTGAGCGTGTAGAAATGGAACTGGCGCACGCCGCCGGCATAGAGCTTGCGGCACAGCTCCGCCGCCAGCGTCGCCGCCACCAGCTGGCGCGCGGCGGGATGCTCGTCCAGCCCTTCGAACAGCCGCTCCATCCAGCCCGGCACCTGGGTTCCGCACATGCCCGCCATGCGCACCACGCTGGCGAAGCTCATCACCGGCATGATGCCCGGCACGATCTCCGCGTCGATCCCCGCCTTGGCCGCATCGTCGCGGAAACGCAGGAACGTCTCGGGCTCGAAGAAGAACTGGGTGATCGCCCGGGTGGCGCCCGCGTCGATCTTGCGCTTCAGATTGTCGAGGTCCGCCGCCTGGTTCGGCGAATCCGGGTGGCATTCGGGATAGGCCGCGACCGAGATCTCGAACGGATGGAGCCGGCGCAGCCCCGCCACCAGGTCCGCGGCATTCTCATAGCCGCCGGGATGGGTGCCGTATTTCTCGCCCGCCCGGGGCGGATCGCCGCGCAGCGCGACGATGTGGCGCACGCCGGCCGCCCAATATTCGCGCGCGACCTGGTCGATCTCTTCCCGTGTCGCCTCGACGCAGGTGAGGTGCGCCGCCGCCGGGATCGCCGTCTCGCGCGCGATCCGCGCCACCGTGTTGTGCGTCCGCTCGCGAGTCGAGCCGCCGGCGCCATAGGTCACGCTCACGAAACGCGGCCCAAGCGGGCCGAGCGTCTCGATCGACTCCCACAGCGTCTCCTCCATCTTCTCCGTCTTGGGCGGGAAGAATTCGAAGCTCACATCGATATCGCCCGCCACGTCCGCGAACAGCGGCGCCGCCAGCGGGTCCAATATAGTCATGCGGCCTTCACCCCTTGCTTCGCTTCGCCGGTCTTGCGACCGAGCCATAATTTCACCGTCAGCTCGCCGCCTTCCAGCGTCTCCACCTTCACCGGCGCGAGCCCATGCGCCTCGAACCAGCCGAGCACCTGCTCGTCGGAGAAGCCGAGGCGCGTGTGCGCGTCCTTCTGCCGCAGCTCCTCGCGCTCGTGCGGCGCGAAATCGGCGATGAGCAGCCGGCCGCCCGGCGCCAGCACCCGCGCCGCCTCGCCGATCGCCGCGCCGGGCTGCTGCGCGAAATGGAGCACATGGTGCAGGATCGCGAGGTCCGCCCCGCCATCCTGCAACGGCAGCGCATAGAGGTCCGCCTGCCGCAGCTCGGCATTGGCCAGCCCCTGCTCGGAAAGCTTGGCACGCGCAAGGCGCAGCATCTCGCTCGACCGGTCGATCCCCAGCGCCCGCTCGGCACGCGGCGCGAACAGCTCGAGCATACGGCCCGTGCCGGTGCCGATATCGATGAGATGGCCGACCGGCCCATCGCCCAGCGCCGCGGCCATCGCCGCCTCGACTTCGCTCTCGGCGACATGGAGCGAGCGGATCGCATCCCATTCGCCGGCATTGCTCTCGAACCAGTCCGCCGCCGCGCTCGCCCGGTCGGCGCGCACCGCGGCGAGCCGCGCCTCGTCGGCGACCATCCAGTGATCGACTTCGTTCCAGGCATCGAGCGCGGCGAGCATCGGCTCCACCCTGGCCGCATCGCCCAGGCCGACGAACACCCAGCTGCCTTCCTTGCGCCGCTCGAGCAGCCCGGCATCGCACAATATCTTCACATGGCGCGAGACGCGCGGCTGGCTCTGGCCCAGCACCTGGGCCAGCTCGCCCACGCTCAGCTCCATCGAGCGGACCAGCGCGAGGATGCGCAACCGCGTCGAATCGGCAAGGGCACGGAAGATGGCGAGGGCGTTCTGCACGGCGGTTATAGATATAAAGATATCTTTATATGCGGTCAACGCACCGCATGCGCCTTGCGCGCGAGTCGCTCCCTCGGTTAGCCCTTGCCCGAACCATTCCGGAAAAGGGGACGCATCCATGCGCAACGCGCTCATCCTCCCGCTCGCGGCAGTCGCGCTGCTCGGGCTCTCGGCCTGCGGCAACAAGGCGAAGAACGAAGCAGCCGAGGCCAATGAAGCAGTCACGGGCGACAGCAACACGATGGGCGAGGCAGTGAGCGACGTGAACGCCGCCGAGAATGCGGCGTTCGGCGCCGCCGAGAGCAATTACGACCAGGCCGTGCCGGTCGGCAATGCCGCCGGCGAGGGCTCGGGCGACGAGATCACCGACTGATCCATGCGGCTCGCTCCTCTCCTCCTCCTGCTCGCCCTCGCCGCCTGCGGCCGCGGCGGATCCGATGACGCGCAGGGCGGGCTGAGCGCCGGCGAGTCCCGCCAGCTCGATGCGGCGGCGGCCGCGATCGACGCGAATGCGAGCCAGTCGAACGGAGCAGCGGAATGATCCGGCGGGAACTGGGCGCGAGCGGCATCGAGACGCCGCCATTGATCCTGGGCGGCAACGTCTTCGGCTGGACCGCCGACAAGGCGACCAGCTTCGCCGTGCTCGACCGCTTCGCGGAAGCCGGCGGCGCGCTGATCGACACCGCCGACGTCTATTCGGCCTGGGTCCCCGGGCATCGGGGCGGCGAATCCGAGGCGATCATCGGCGAATGGCTCCGCGTCTCGGGCAAGCGCGGCAAGGTGAAGGTCGCGACCAAGGTCGGCATGCTCGACGGCGAAGGCGGCTCCAAGCTCGCGCCCGCGCGCATCGCCGCCGCCTGCGACGCCAGCCTTGCGCGCCTCGGCGTCGAGACGATCGACCTCTATTTCGCGCATCAGGACGATGACGCCGTGCCGCAGGAAGACGTGCTCGCCGCCTTTGACGGGCTGATCCGGGCCGGCAAGGTCCAGGCGATCGGCGCGTCCAACTTCCACGCCGCACGCCTCAAGTCCGCGCTCGACATCGCCACGCGCGACGGCCTGCCGCACTACCGGGCGCTGCAGAACGAGTACAACCTCGTCAGCCGCCACAAGTTCGAAGGCGAGCTGCAGGATCTGTGCGTCGAGCATAATATCGGCTGCGTGCCCTATTACGGGCTCGCCTCGGGCTATCTCACCGGCAAGTACCGCTCCGAGGCGGATCTCGGGAAGAGCGTGCGCGGCGGGCGGATGACGGCGTTCATGCAGGGCAAGGGCCCCGCCGTCCTGGCCGCGATGGACGAGATCGCGGCGGAGACCGGCACCACGCTCGCCCGGATCGCCCTGGCCTGGGTCGCGGCGCAACCGGGCGTGACGGCACCCATCGCCAGCGCGACTTCGCTCGCCCAGGTCGAGGAACTGGTGGGGAGCTGGAACCTGGCGCTCGACCGCGCGCAGCTCGACCGGCTGACGGCGGCAGGGGCCTAGGCAGGCGCCCCGGCCAGCCCGGCGATCCAGCGGGCATCTTCCGAGGCCAGGCGGTTGCCCATGCCGCACAGGATAAGGGTATTGCGCGCCACCGGCCCGCAGGGTTCGAAGCCGAAGGCGCGGGCGGCATCCTCGGGCGCGATGGTGAAGCCCCGCCCCGCGCGCACGCCGATCAGCGCCTCTTCCAGCTCGTTGCAGTGATCGCGAACCGCCAGGCCGGGCGGCTGCGCCGCCAGCACCTGGCCGAACCAGTGCCCGAACACATATTCATATTCGTCATAGGCGATGCACGGGGCCCGGGAGAGGCTGTCGCGCGTCGGCGGGCCGTCAGGCGCCCCGACCAGCCAGAGCGTTTCCTCGGCCACCGCGACGCTCTCGATCGGAGCGGCCACCACGCCGCGATAGGTGATCCCCAGGTCGATCACGCCGGCGCCGAGCCAGTCGAGGATCTGATCGTGCGAGCCCATGCGGAGAACGATGCGGCGCGTCCGCTCGGCCTCGCGGAAGACCCGGGGGGCCAGGCGATAGCGGCCGAAGCCGGTGACGCAGCCGATGCGCAACGGCACGGCCGCCGGAGCCTCGCTGCGGACCTGCTCGGCGGCATGCGCGACCTCGGCGAGCGCCCGATCGATCGCTTCGTACAGGGCCCGCCCCTCCGGGGTGAGGCGCAGCCGGCGACCGACGCGTTCGGCAAGCGGCACGCCCGCATCCCGCTCGAACCGCCGGAAATCGGCATGGATCGACGGCGGCGACCTGCCCTCGTTCCGCGCCGCCGCGTTGATCCCGCCCGCGCGGGCGACGGCATGAAAGGCAGCGGCACGACGCAGGTCGATCTTCATTCCATTTTTCCGAATAACGATGATCAATCTTACGAATATCGGAATGATCGAGCGAGGGCTATGCCGTCGTTCGTTGGTGAGGGACAAGATGATGCTGACGAATATGTTCGCTTTGCTGGCGATGCTGGCATCGGGCTTCGCGACGCCGGGCGCCGCAGTCGAAGCCTATGGCGCCGCAGTTGCGGCGAACGACCCGGCGCAGCTGGCGGCCGCGTTCCAGCCGAGCGCGATCATGTATTGCACCGACGGCGCGGCAATCCGCGCGACCAGCCAGGGGGAATGGAAGCAGCGCATGCGCACCGCCGGGATGCCCGCCGGCCCGATCTCCACCAGGATCGCCTGGATCGACAGCGGCGCCACCACGTCGGTCGCGCGCACGGTCTCGGTGCGTGGCGACAAGGAATATGTCGACTACCTCCTGCTTGCCCGGCTCGCGGAGGGCTGGCGCATCGTCGGCAAGGTCTGCGAGGCGGGCGCGCGCCCGGACGAGGCCGGCGAGGCGGGCGTGCGGCAGGTCGTCGGCACCAAGCTCGCCGCGGATCGCGCCTGGGACGCCAAGCTCCTCGCGGAGAGCATCGACTCCAGGGCATTGGTGATGACGGTCGACGGCGGCGAATTCGTCGCGGCGACGCTTGGAGAATGGCAGGCACGCTATGTCGCCCGAAGATCGGCCTCCGGCGGCAGCCCCGCGACGCCGACGTCGATGGTGATCGACGCCCGCGGCGGCATCGGCACGGCGCGATGGTCCTTCCGCGGCACCGACGGCAGCGAATGGACCGATCGCGCGCTGATGATCCGGACCTCGCAGGGCTGGCGCATGGCCGCGCTGGCCTTCGCCAGGGAAGCGCCGGGCGCGAACTAGCCGGCCCTATTCCCCGAACCCATATTCCCAGCGATAGGGGACACCGGTCTCGCCCAGCGCGGCGCGGACCAGCTTCGGAAACGCCCTTTCGATCCGCACGTCGTTGCCCAGGATCAGCACGCAGCGCCGACCGCGCTCGAGACAGACCATCGTGTTGGCGGTCACGTCGTTATGGCCGCCCTTGAACCAGCCCGGCCCCTGCGGCCCGGTGAAGGCGACCACGCCGAGCGCCGCCTTCGCATCGGTCCCCTCGCCCGGCCCGGCCGGATTGTCCAGGGTCGGGAACTGCGTCCTGCTCGCGATCGCCTGGGTCCCCCGCGCATATGCCACCCGCCACCGCTTGGGCAGGCCATAGCCGCGCACCATCGCCGCCGTCATTTCGGCGAGGTCGTGGATCGTGGTGTCCATCGATCCCGCCGCGCGCACCCGGCTGCGGTCGTCATGCGGCTCGGGCTTGCCCTGCGCGTCCCAGCCATCCGCCAGATTGGTCCCGAAGCCGTCCTGCCAGATCAGGCTCGTCCGCGTCATGCCGAGCGGGGCGAAGAAGCGGCGCTGCAATTCCTTCTCCACGCTCAGCCCCAGCCCCTGCTCGATGCCGAATTGGAGCAGCGAGATACCCTCGCCCGAATAGGCGTAGCCGGTGCCCGGATCGAAATGGAAGCGCAGCTTCCCGCCGGGCTCGAGGAAGGCGAAATTGGCGAAGCCGGTCGCATGGTTGAGCGCGTGGCGCGGCGTCACCCGGCGCCAGCGCGCATCGCCGGCCAGGTCGCCCCAATGCCCATAGGCGTCGAGATTGCCATAGTCGGGCAGCGGCTTCGGCAGCATCGCCGCGATCGGCGCATCGAGGTCGAGCCTCCCCTCCGCCGCGAGTTCGGTCACCAGATAGCCGAACACCGCCTTGGTCAGCGACGCGCCGTACATTATGGTGTCAGCGGTCAGCGGATCGCCCTTCGCGTTGCGCGCGCCATAGGCCCGCACCATGACCACCTTGCCGTCCGCGATCTGCGCGATCGCCACTCCCCTGGCGCCGGTCTCGGCCATCGCCGCGCGAACCGCCGGCTCCAGATCCACCGGCGGCGTATCCGCCGCAGCCGGTGCCGCGCCACCGAGCGCCAGCAGGCCGGCCAGCCCATATCGTACCGAACGACGCATCCCGCTTCCTCCCTGTTCAGGCCGGCATCCTGCACGATCGTTGCCGATCGGCAACACAAACCGAGCTTCGTGGATCGTCACTGAAACGTCGCACACTCGTAACGGTACCGACGCGAACCCTGCCTAGCGGCTCTCATGGGAGCGGCCCTCCGGTCGCTGGGATGGGAATGATCATGACCGATTTTTCGCGCCGGCTGCGCCACGGCCACGCCTACGCATTTCTGATGGCCTCGGCCGCCCTCGTCACGCTCGCGCCGGCCGCACATGCGCAGGACAGCGCCGCCGCCGCCGTCGACGCCAATGACGGCGATGGCGGCGACGAGATCGTCGTCATCGGCAGCGGCCAGACCCGCTCGGTCTCGACCCTGGTGCCGCAGAATCTCGACCTGCTGCCGCCCGGCACCAGCGTGCAGAAGGCGCTGAACTTCCTGCCGGGCGTGATGGCCCAGTCGATCGACGCGCTTGGCGTGAACGAGCAGTCGTTGTCGCTCCAGGTCCGCGGCTTCAACACCACCCATCTCGGCTACACGCTCGACGGCATGCCGCTCGGCGACGGCGCCTACAACAATTACAACGGCCTCACGATCAGCCGCGCGCTGATCTCGGAGAATCTCGGCCGGGCCGATCTCGCGACGGGCATCGCCGGCCTCGCCATCCCCTCGACCAGCAACCTGGGCGGCGCGCTCACCTATGTCAGCCGCGACCCGAGCAAGGACGCGGCGCTGGCGGTCAGCCAGACCGTGGGCAGCGAGAACAGCGTGCGCACCTTCGTGCGGCTCGACACCGGCGAGCATGGCGGCTTCTCGGCCTATGTCTCCGGCCAATATGTCGAGCAGGACCTGTTCGTGAACCAGCCGGCCTACAACAAGTCCACCGGCAAGCAGCTCAACGCCAAGCTGCAATACCGGGCCGACGGCATCCGGATCACTGCCTTTGCCGATGTCTCGCGCACCAATCAGGCCGACGACGCCTATCTGTCGAAGGACATGCTGAACCGCCTCGGCTGGGACTGGGGCGGCTATGCGCCGAACTGGCAGGCCTATGTCGGCGTCGCCGCCTGCACCGTGACCACCACGCCGTACAAGTGCGCCGCGGCCCCGGCGCCGCAGAAGAATGCCGACGTCACCTTCACCAACGGCCAGATCCTGCGCAACGACAATCTCTTCTACCTGGCCGGCGACTTCGAGCTGGCCAGGAACCTGAGCGTCCACACCCAGGTCTATCATCACAACGACAAGGGCGCCGGCAACAACTTCATCACCGGCCTTTCCAACCAGGGCACCACGACCACGGCGGACGACGTGCCGGTCCAGATCCGCGACACGCGCTACACGATCGATCGCACCGGCGTGCTCGCCAGCCTGAGCTGGAAGGTCGCCTTCAACGAGTTCCAGGCCGGCCTGTGGGTGGAGGACAATACCAGCAGCGCCGCGCGCTACATCTGGACCAACGTCACCGGCCCGTTCAGCCTGGCCCAGTATCTGGTCGGCCAGCCCAACACCGCCCAGTGGGTGCAGGAGACGCACTGGAAGACGCATCAATTCTATGTGCAGGACACGGTGCGCCTGTTCGACGATGCGCTCAGCATCGATTTCGGCTTCAAGAGCACCTATTCCAAATCGGATGCCCGCGCGATCCGCGGCATCGCCGTCGGGGCGCCGCCGGCCTCCAGCCAGTTCGCCAGCGGCACGCTGGTGGCCAAGGACAATTTCCTGCCGGAAGTCGGCGTGCACTGGCAGGTCGCGCCCGGGCACGAGCTGTTCGCCAGCTATGCCGAGAACATGGCCATGTTCCAGGGCGGCTTCAAGCTCGGCCCCCAGTCGGTCTCGCAGGCCGTGTGGGACGCGCAGGGCAAGTATCTGAAGCCCGAGACGTCGAAGAGCGTCGAGGGCGGCTATCGCTATGTCAGCGGCCCGCTCCAGGTCGCGCTGAGCGGCTATTACGTCAAGTTCGACAACCGCCTGCTCCAGTACAATCCCTGCCCGACCAACCAGCAGCAGAACCCGGGCTGCGGCAACAGCTTCCACAATGCCGGCAGCGTCACCAGCAAGGGCGCCGAGCTCGGCGTGCTGTGGAAGCCGACGCCGTGGCTGAGCTGGTACAATTCGGCTTCGTTCAACAAGTCGACCTATGACGAGAATCTCAACTGGTGCACCACCACCTGCGTGGTGAAGCTCACTGCCGGCAAGCAGCAGGTCGATACGCCGAAGACGATGCTCGCGAGCGTGCTGACCGTGAAGCAGGGCGGCCTCTCGGCCTCGCTGCAGGGCAAATATACCGGCCGCCGCTATTATACCTACACCAACGACCAGAGCTTCGGCGGCTACACCACCTTCGATCTGGGCGTCAGCTACGACTATGGCTCCTTCGCCTATGTGAAGGACCTCAAGCTGTCGCTGAACGTCACCAACCTGACCAACAAGCGCTACGCGTCGAACTTCGACAGCAGCGTCTTCGCGCCGGACGATGCGGCGGGCACCGTGCTGGTGTTCCATTCCTCGGCCCCGCGCCAGGCCTTCGTCACGCTCAGCGCCGGCTTCTGAGCAGCCGCGCTGCGCAAAGGGAAAGGCCGGGGTTCACGCCCCGGCCTTTCGCGTTTCCGGCGCCCTCGTCCGCGGCGCGGAAGCGTCGAGTGTTGCCAGCCATCGCGCGCGATGCCAGCATCCCGCATGCCCACGTGCTACCAGTATCTCCGACAGGCTGTGGCGCACCTCGCCGCGGGCGCGGATACGCAGCACGCCCATCTCGAATCGATCCTCGGCCATCTCACGCCCGACGGCGACGCCTCCGGCTATGGCAATGACGAGCTCGCGCTGGAGCTGGACGACTTCTACCATGCCGCCAACCACATGCACGAATGGGGCGAGATCAGCCGCGAGGAGATCGAGGCGATCCGCCCGCTCGACGCGATGCTGCGCACGCTGAGCGGAAAGGCGCACGCCGATTTCTGGCGCCGCGAAGCGCTCTGGTCGGATCCGCGCTGGGAGCAAGTGCGCGCGCTCGCCCGCCGGGCGCTGGCGCAGCTGCCCGACGAGGAACGCAGGAGCAGCTGGCAACCCGGCGCGGATTGACCCCGCCTCACAGGATCGCCTTCTCCGCCGGCTCCTGCCACCAGGCATTGTGCAGCCCGTCGGCATAGTTGACCGGTGCCGCCTCCAGCTCCGCGAGCGGCACGTCGTCGAGGCAGAGCACTTGCACCGAGACGAAGGCCCCGCCGATCTCCTCGACATAGCCGGACCCGAACGGCGCGATGCCGCAGGTCTTGCAGAAGCGGTGATGCCCGCTCTTGGTGCCGAACTGATATTCACCCAGCGCCGCCTCGCCCGAAAGCAGGCGGAACTGTTCGGGCTTGAGCAGCGCCCCCCAGTTGCGGCGCTTGCGGCAATAGGTGCAGTTGCACTTGCCCGTCCCCGCCGCGAGATCGATGTCCGCCTCGAACGTCACCGCGCCGCAGTGACAGCTGCCATGATAGGTCTTCGTCGTCATTTCCTGGCTCCCGTTTGAACTCACGGGACTCGACCTACTGCCATGCTGCTGACAGCATGGTGTCAGCAGCATGGCAGTAGGATTCAGCAATGCGAAAAGCCGATCGCCTCTTCCAGATCGTCCAGATCCTCCGGCGTACCGCGCGCCCGGTGACTGCCGACGCGATCGCGGCAGAACTCGAGACGTCGAAGCGCTCGGTCTATCGCGACATCGCGGCGCTGATCGGCCAGCGCGTGCCGATCCGCGGCGAGGCGGGGATCGGCTATGTGCTCGAAAGCGGGTTCGACCTGCCGCCGCTGATGCTCACCACCGACGAGATCGATGCGGTCGCGCTCGGCGCCACCTGGGTCGCGGGTCATGCCGACGAGGGCCTGGCGCGCGCCGCCGAGGATCTGCTCGCCAAGATCGCCGCCGTCCTGCCCGAGGAGATGCGCCCGTTCCTCGGCAACCCCGCCGCGCGCGCCGTCCCCGCCTGGGACCGGCCCCGGGACGGCATCGACGTCCCCCAGCTGCGCAGCTGGATCCGTGCCGGCCGCAAGCTTCACCTCGACTATGCCGACGAACAGGGCCGCGCCACTCGGCGCACGGTCTGGCCGCTGATGATCGGCTATAGCGACGCGACTCGCGTCCTGGTCGCGTGGTGCGAGCTGCGCGCCGGCTTTCGCACCTTCCGCCTCGATCGCATCGTCGGCGCCGAATTCCTCGACGCCGCGATCCCCGGCAGCCCGTCGCAACTCCGCGCCCGCTGGCTCAAGGAGATCCGGGAGCGCGGCTGAGGCTTGCGCGTGACACTAAATTGTAACAAACGCGGCACCCGCCATCCCGGCGCTCCGGAGTCCGCGCCATCCGCCAGATCGCCGCCCTGCCCTATCGCACCGAAGGCAATGCCGTCGATGCGCCGGTGCGCGTGCTGCTGGTCACGTCGCGCGAGAGCGGGCGCTGGGTGATCCCCAAGGGCAATCCCGAATCCGGCCTGCCCGCCCACACCGCCGCGGCGATCGAGGCGGAGGAGGAAGCCGGGGTGCGCGGTCCCGTCTGCCCGCTGCCGCTGGGCTCTTATCGCTATCGCAAGAAGCGCGGCAACGGCGCCTCGCTGATGATCGACGTCGACGTCTTCCCCCTGTCGGTCAGCCAGGAGCTGGTCGCCTGGAAGGAGCAGGGCCAGCGCGAACGCCGCTGGTTCAGCCTCGCCGAAGCCGCGGCCGCCGTCGACGAGCCCGATCTGAGCGATCTCATCCGGTCGTTCGGCCCGGCCGAGTTCAGGGCGGCGGCGCAGCGCAACGGCCTGCTCACCGCCGTCGCCCGCAAATCGAAAGTGCATCACATGTTCGCCTGGTTCCAGCGCCTGCTCCCCAAGACCGGCAATTTCTTCGAGATGTTCGAGCAGCACGCGCTCACCATCGTCGCCGGTGCCGACGCGCTTGCCCGGCTGCTCGCCGACGGCAACCGCGATCACATCCGCGAAGTGATCGAGCGCGAGCACGATGCCGACGAGATCATCCGCGAGATGCTGCGCACGGTGCGCGAGACGTTCCTCACGCCCTTCGATCGCGGCGCGATCACGTCGCTGATCGGCGCGATGGACGATGCGATCGACGAGATGCAGGCCGCCGTCCAGGCGATCGACCTCTACGAAGTCACCAGCTTCGACCAGGAGATGAAGGACATGGCGGCGATCATCGTCGATGCCGCCCGCCTCACCATGGAAGCGATGCCCCTGCTGCGCGACGTCGGCCGCAACGGCCCGCGCCTGCACGAACTGACCGAGCGGCTGGTGCGCATGGAAAGCCATGCGGACGAGATCCACGCCGCCGGCCTCAAGCGCGCGTTCAAGGAGCTCGGCCCCGGCGACCCGCTGGGCTTCGCCGTCCATCGCGAGCTGTTCAAGCATCTCGAGCGGATCGTCGACGCGTTCGAGGATGTCGCGAACGAGATCGACGGCATCGTGATCGACCATTCCTGACGCCGCCCGATGTACGAGCTCGCCTTTCCCCTGCTGGTCGGCCTGATCCTCGTCGCGCTGGCGTTCGATTTCCTGAACGGCCTGCACGACGCGGCGAACTCGATCGCCACCGTCGTCGCCACGCGGCTGCTGAAGCCGGTCCATGCCGTGGCCTTCGCCGCGGCATTCAACTTCGCGGCCTATTTCCTGACGATCGCCTTCCCCGCCTTGCACAAGGTGGCGGACACGATCGGCCAGGGGCTGATCGACAAGAACCTGATCACGCCCGCAGTGGTGTTCGGCGCGCTGATCGGGGCGATGTTCTGGAACGTGGTGACCTGGCTCAAGGGCATTCCGTCCTCCTCCAGCCACGCGCTGGTCGGCGGGATGATCGGCTCGGGCGTGGCGCATGCCGGGCTCACCGGCGTGAAATGGACCGGCCTCAACAAGACGCTGATCGCCATCGTCCTCTCGCCGACGATCGGCATGATCCTGGCCATGTTGGTGATGCTGGTCACCTCCTGGCTGTTCATGCGCGCCAGCTCGCGCACGGCCGAGCGCAGCTTCCGCATGCTGCACCTCGTCTCCTCCGGCGCCTATTCGCTCAGCCACGGCCTCAACGATGCGCAGAAGACGATGGGGATCATCACCGTGCTCCTCTATTCGACCGGCTATCTGCACGGGAAGTTCGAGGTGCCGCACTGGGTGGCGATCGCCTGCTATATCGCGATCGCGCTCGGCACGCTGAGCGGCGGCTGGAAGATCATCGAGACGATGGGCTCGCGCATCACCAAGCTCTCGCAGCACCAGGGGTTCAGCGCCTCGCTGGCGGGCTCGATCGTGCTGTTCACGGCCTCGGCGCTCGGCATCCCGGTCTCGACCACCCACACGATCACCGGCGCGGTGATCGGCGCGGGCACGGCGCGCCGGGCCTCGGCGGTCCGCTGGGGCGTCGCCGGCAACGTCATCGCCGCCTGGGTGATCACCATCCCCGCCTCGGCGGCGGTGGGAGCGTTGTTCTACCTGCTGACGACGTTGTTCTGATCTCGCAGTCGGAACTGCCTCACCCATCCTGACCGTCGCCCCGGACTTGCGCCGCGCGCCGGCATGCGCTAATACTGAACCATATGGTTCAGTATTTCGGCACCGCCCGCCTCGACGCTTCCTTCGCCGCGCTGTCGGACGCTACCCGGCGCGGCGTGATCGAGCAGCTCGCGCGCGCCGAAGCGTCGATCACCGATCTCGCCGAGCGTTTCCACATGACCCTCACCGGCATGAAGAAGCATATCGGCATACTCGAGCGCGCCGGGCTGGTCGTCACCGAGAAGGTCGGCCGGGTGCGGACCTGCCGGCTCGGCGCCCAGGACCTCGCCGAGGAGGCCGGCTGGATCGCCAGTTACCACCAGCGTTGGAGCGCCCGCTTCGATGCGCTGGACGACGTGATCGCGGAACTCAAAGCCAAGGAGAAAATGGATGGGCCTGAACGCCAATGACTTCGGCGCCACCACGGTAGCGCGCAAGTCGGATACCGAAGTCGAGGTCACGCGCGTCTTCGATGCTCCGCCACATCTCGTCTACCGGGCCTGGACCACGCCCGAACTGTTCCAGCGCTGGTGGGCACCCCGGTCGATCGGCGCGCCGATGCGCGTCCGCGAGCTCGATGTCCGCGTCGGCGGCGGCTACCGGATCGAGTTCGACGGGGAAGACGGTCAGATCTGGGCGTTCTTCGGCAAATATATCGAAGTCGTCCCGAACGCGCGCATCGTCTGGACCAATGAAGAAAGCGACAACGGCCCGATTTCCACGGTCACCTTCGAGGAACGGGATGGCAAGACGCTGTTGACCTTCCGCGAGCTCCACCCTTCGAAGGAAGCGCTCGACGAAGGCATTGGCGCCGCCGAAGGCATGCCCGAGCAACTTGCGCAGCTGGAGGAACTGCTGGCGGAATTGGCGGAGGGTTGAACGCGGGCACCGATCTCCCCCTGCCTGCAAGAGAGGGGGCGGGGCGGGCCGGGCGCCGATCCCTGCATGGGTTGGCACCATCATGCAGCGCATCCGCCGAGCGCCAATCCGCCCCCTAATCCCCCACGAACCCGAACGGCGTGACGCCGCTCTCGCGCTCATTGGCCAGGGTCGCGCGCCCCGCCGGCGGGGCGGAGCGCTGCGCGCAGTCCGGCCGGGTGCAGGCGCGGCAGCCCAGCCCCACCGGCACCGCTTCGCCCGCAAGGTCGACGCCGCGCGCCGCCGACAGCGCCCGCGCCTCGGCCGCGGCAAGCCCGATCCCCAGGGCGAAGCGCGCCCGCACTCCCTGCGCGCCCTGGGGCGTCCGCGCCCGCGACAGCGTGAACCAGCGCGCGCCGTCCTCGGTCTCGATCAGCTGGCCCAGCGTCTCGTCGGCCCGGCCGAACGCTTCGGTCAGGTTCCATAGCGGGCACAGCCCCGGCCCCTCGACGAGCGGCGACCCGCTCGCCCCGGCGAAGCGCTTGGAGACCTGCCCCGCCCGGTCCACGCGCATCACGAAGAAGGCCAGCCCCCGTGCGCCCACGCGCTGCAACGTGGTCAGCCGGTGCGCCACCTGCTCGAAGCTCGCGCCGAAGCGCCGCGGGAGCACCTCCATATCGTAGCCGGTCTGCTCGCAGGCCCGCAGGAACCGGCCATAGGGCATCATCACCGCCGCCGCGAAATAGCCGACCAGATGGCGCTGATAGAGCCGCTCGCCCATGCGATCGAGCCCGGCGCCGCGCACCAGCGCATCGATCTCGCCGCGCGCTTCCTGCGACAAGCGCTCGGCCAGCGCGAACGTGCGGCCCGGCATGTCGAGCAGTTCGGAAAGCTGCACCTGGCGCGCATGCAGGTCGAGCCGCTTGAGCAGCCCCGGCATCACGTCCGCCGGCAGGATGCGCACCGAAAGCTGATGCTTCACCCGCAGCCGCTCGGCCATCGCGCCATAGGGATCGCTCGCCGCCTGGCGCAGTTCGTCGGCCAGCGCTTCGGCCGCGGCGTCGAGATCGGCGAAATGGCCGCGCCAGCGCTCGATCTCGCGGCGCACCTGCCGCCCCGGGTCGCCCGCGCCCTGGTCCGGCGCCGCAGCGGCCCCGATCCGGTCATAGGCCCGCGCGAACGCCTCGGCCCCGCCGGGCGCACCGGCCAGCCACTCCTCCATCTGCTGCCGGTCGATCTCGAGGTCGGCGAACAGCGGATCGGCGAGTCGCCGCCGCAGCGCCTCCATCCCGCCGCCCGGCTCCGCCGCGGCAAGCTTGCGGGGATCGAAGTCGTATACTTCGGAAAGCCGCAGCATGAGCATGGCCGAGACCGGCCGCTGGTTGCGCTCGACCAGATTGAGATAACTCGCCGACACCCCCAGCGCCTCGGCCATCGCCGCCTGGGTCAGCAGCAGCTGGCGGCGGAGGCGCCGCACGGCATGTCCCGCGAAAAGCTTCTGTTCGGCCACTGTTCCCGCCTTCGATTCGCTCTCCCGCCTGCGGGAAAGCATTGGGTTGTCCCGCACGCAATGTTCCGATGCGTTCATATCGAACGAGTCGGGACGCTTTGTAAATAATTTACATCCTTTCAAATCAGAGAAAAGCCCCATGCACACCATGACCCCGCCAGGGGTCCATGGCCTCTCGCCAGGAACATCAGGGAGTATCCATACAGGCTCGGCAACCTAGTCAAGGAACACACAATGCCGACGCGCTTCGAAGACCTGATCCCCGCCCCCACCGGCCGGTTCGACGGCATCGTGCGCCCCTATTCGCCCGAGGATGTCGAGCGCCTGCGCGGCTCGCTTGCGGTCGAGCATACGCTCGCCCGCCGCGGCGCGCTCAAGCTGTGGGAGCTGCTGCAGACCGAGGATTACATCAACGCCCTCGGCGCGCTCTCCGGCAACCAGGCGATGCAGATGGTCCGCGCCGGGCTGAAGGCGATCTACCTGTCGGGCTGGCAGGTGGCGGCGGACGCCAATACCGCCGGCCAGATGTATCCCGATCAGTCGCTCTATCCCGCCAATGCGGGGCCCGAGCTCGCGCGCCGGATCAACGCCACGCTCCAGCGCGCCGACCAGATCGAGCATATGGAAGGCGGCGCCCAGCGCGACTGGTTCGCGCCGATCGTCGCCGATGCCGAGGCCGGCTTCGGCGGCCCGCTCAACTGCTTCGAGATCATGAAGGCCTATATCGCCGCAGGCGCCGCCGGGGTGCATTATGAAGACCAGCTCGCATCGGAGAAGAAGTGCGGGCACCTCGGCGGCAAGGTGCTGATCCCCACCCAGGCGCATATCCGCAACCTCGACGCGGCGCGGCTGGCGGCGGACGTCGCCGGCGTGCCGACGGTGATCTGCGCCCGCACCGATGCGGAGAGCGCGCGGCTGATCACGTCGGACGTCGACGAGCGCGACCGCGAATTCCTCACCGGCGAGCGCACGCCAGAGGGCTTTTTCCGCCTGAAGGACGGCACCGGCGTCGATCACTGCATCAAGCGCGGCCTGGCCTTTGCCGAGCATGCCGACCTGCTGTGGTGGGAAACCTCGAAGCCGAACATGGACGATGCCCGCCGCTTCGCCGAAGCGATCAAGAAGGAATTCCCCAACAAGATGCTGGCGTACAACTGCTCGCCCAGCTTCAACTGGGAGAAGAATCTCGACAAGGACGACATCGCCCGCTTCCAGCGCGAGATCGGCGCGATGGGCTACAAGTTCCAGTTCGTCACGCTCGCCGGCTTCCACCAGCTCAACTACGGCATGTTCGAGCTGGCCCGGGGCTACAGGGATCGCGGCATGGCGGCCTATTCGGAGCTGCAGCAGGCCGAGTTCGCGGCGGAGGCCAATGGCTATACCGCGACTCGCCACCAGCGCGAAGTCGGCACCGGCTATTTCGATGCGATCGCGACCACGCTGGCGGGCGGCAGCAGCAGCACCACCGCGCTCGCCGAGAGCACCGAAGCCGCCCAGTTCGTCACCACCGAAGCCGCCTGAACCAAGAGAAAGGAGTGATTGCCATGACCGAGCCCCAGCGCAGCCGCGCCGTCTTCTCGACCGAGGACTTCCGCCTCATCCGCGAGGCGGTGGCCACCCATCTCGAGAAGGTGAAGGACGCACCCGAGTCGACGAAATACGCCAATCTCTATCACCGCCTGGGCCGCGTGGCCTGAGCGCAGACTTTCCTGGGGAGGAAAGGATGTCCGTCGGAAGGTCAGCTTCCGGCGGACATTTCCGCATTGCGGCCGGCGAGCGCCGCGATCCGCGCCTCATGCTCCGCCTTGCCGAAGGGGAAGAAGCGGTAAAGGATCGCCGCGGCGATCGCGAGCACGCCATAGACGACGAAGAACAGGATGGTGAGCCGGTCGACCGTCGCCATGGGCACCTGGCCCGGTCGGGCCGCCGCGGGAAAGTTCACCAGGTCGAGCAGCAGGCCCGTCGCCCAGATGCCCAGTCCGCTGCAGCATTTCTGGATGAAGAAGGATCCGGCGAAGAACACCCCTTCGTTGCGCCGGCCGGTCTCGATCTCCGAATGCTCGACGACATCGGCCATCATCGAGGCGCCGAGGATCGTCGCCGAAATGCTGCAGGTGACGTTGAGCGCGTAGATGGCGAACAGCGACGGGAGCAGCCAGGGCGTGCCGGGCGCCGGGAACAGGCCGAGCAGGCGCAGCACATAGGGCAAGGCGACCCAGAAGGCCGCCGCCGCCATCAGCCACATCGCCGCCCGGGGCTTGCCTAGCCCCCGCGAAGCCCGCGGCGCGACGAAGAAGGCGAAAAAGGCGCCGACCAGCAGCGAGAAGGCGATGATCGTGAAGTCCTGGTTCTGGAAACGCCAGACATGGGCATAGAGATAGCTCGACAGCGCGAAGCTCACGCCCTGCGCGGAATAATAGCAGAGGCCGGCCGCCATCAGGATCAGAAAGGCGCGATTCCGCACCGTCTCGCCCAGTTCGGCGAAATGGGCGCCTAGCGACTGGCGCGTGCGCTCCTCCGGCTGAGGCAGCCGCTTGATCTCGCCATGCGTCCCCAGCGCCGAGACGAGAATGGCAAAGGCCATGATCAGCGCGCTCGCCAGCGCGAAACCGGGATAGTTCTCGCGGACCAGCTGGCCATTGGGATGGCCGGGCGAAGGCCCGAGCAGCCAGGCATAGGCCAGGATCATCATCCCCAGCCCGCCGGCCCAGCCGAACAGGAAGCGATAGGCCATGATCCGCGTCCGCTCTTCATAGTCGGCGGAAAGCTCGGGGGTCAGCGCCTGGCTCGGCACTTCATAGGCACTCACCGCGGTGCGGACGAGCACCGACATGGCGAAGACCCAGGCGAGCATGCCGGCGTGCGAGAGCGCGGGCGGATTCCACAGCAACAGCCAGCCGATCGCGATCGGAATGGCCGAGGCGTACATCCAGGGATGGCGCCGCCCCCAGCGGCTCCGCGTCCGGTCCGAGAGGAAACCGATCGCCGGATCGGCCACCGCGTCGAGCAGCAGCGCGCACATGATCGCGAAGCCCACTTCGGCAGCCGGCAGCCCGAGGACCTGGTTGAAGAAGAACAGCAGGAAGGTCGAGAAGCAGAAGTCCTTCACGCCATACGCCACGGTGCCGAAGCCATAGGCGAGCATGATCGGCGTGCGGATTCGCCGTGCGGGCGGCACTGCCGCCTGGTTGCCGTCCATGCCCCTATGCTCCCTTTCGACCCATTTTGCCGCGCACCATATGTGCCGCAATCCGGGGGTCAACTGCAAGCTGTTGGAATATCGGGTATGGCTTGCTCCGGACCATATGGTCGGTATAGCCTTTGGCTTCGAACCTGAGGAACGCGTGGCCATGGCGCTCGACCCCGAAATCTTCGACACGCTGATCGATACGATCCGCCGCTTCGTCCACGAGCGCCTGCGCCCGCTCGAAGCCGAGGTGGAGGCCGCCGACGCCATCCCCGCCGAAGTGATCGCCGAGATGAAGGCGCTCGGCCTGTTCGGCCTGTCGATCGCCGAGGATTATGGCGGCCTGGGGCTGACGATGCTCGAGGAATGCAAGGTCGCCATCGAGCTGGGCCGCACCACGCCGGCCTTCCGTTCCAGCTTCGGCACCAATGTCGGCATCGGCTCGCAAGGTCTCGTCATGGCCGGCACGCCCGAGCAGAAGGCCCAATGGCTGCCGCGCATCGCCAGCGGCGAGATCGTCACCAGCTTCGCCCTGACCGAGCCGGACGTGGGATCCGACAGCGGCGCAGTGAAGACCCGGGCGGTCCGCGACGGCGACGTCTATCGCCTCACCGGCACCAAGCGCTTCATCACCAATGCCGACAAGGCCGAGCTGTTCACCGTGATGGCCCGCACCGGCGATGCGCCCGGCGGCCGCGGCGTCTCCGCCTTCCTGGTGCCGCGCGACTTGCCGGGAGTCAGTATCGGCGAGCCCGAGAAGAAGATGGGGCAGAAGGGTGCCCGGGTGGCGGACGTGGTGTTCGACGGCACGCCCGTGCCCGTCGCCAACCGGCTGGGCGCCGAGGGCGAGGGCTTCCGCATCGCGATGCAGGTGCTCGATCGCGGCCGGCTGCACATCTCGGCGGTCTGCGTCGGCGTGGCCGAGCGGCTGATCGCCGACTGCGTCGCCTATGCGAGCGCGCGCGTACAGTTCGGCAAGCCGATCGCCGAGCACCAGCTGATCCAGGCGATGCTTGCCGATTCCAAGACCGAGGCGCTGGCGGCACGGGCGCTCGTGCTGGAGACCGCCGCCGCGAAGGACCGCGGCGCGAACACCACGATGGAAGCGGCGGCGGCGAAATATTTCGCCAGCGAGATGGTCGGCCGGGTGGCGGATCGCGCCGTGCAGATCTTCGGCGGCGCCGGGTACATCGCGGATTATGGCATCGAGCGGCTCTACCGCGACGTCCGGCTGTTCCGCATCTACGAAGGCACCAGCCAGATCCAGCAACTGATCATCGCCCGCGAGACGCTGAAGCGGGGCGGCTAGTCTTCCTCTCCCCCTTCAGGGGAGAGGATCGGGGAGAAGGGCAGTGCGAGACGGTGGCAACATGCCCCTCTCCCCTGCCCCTCCCCTGAAGGAAAAAGGGAGTTAAGCTATGGACACCACGACATTATTCCGCCTCGACGGCCGCATTGCCCTCGTCACCGGCGGATCCCGCGGCATCGGCCGGATGATCGCCGAGGGCTATGTCGCCCAGGGTGCCAGGGTCTATGTCTCCTCCCGCAAGGCCGAAGCCTGCGAGGAGACCGCCGCGGCCCTCGGCCCGAACTGCATCGCCCTGCCGATGGACGTCTCGACCGTCGCCGGCTGCAAGGCGCTCGCCGCCGCGCTGGCGGAGCGCGAGGAACGGCTCGACATCCTGGTCAACAATGCCGGCGCGGCCTGGGGCGAACCGTTCGAGGGCTTTCCGGAAAAGGGCTGGGACAAGGTGATGGACCTGAACGTCAAATCGCCCTTCTTCCTGACCCAGGCGCTCTTCGATCTGCTCAAGGCGGGCGGATCGGCCGAACGCCCGGCCAAGGTCATCAACATCACTTCGATCGACGGCCAGCGGCTGAACCCGTGGGAGACGTACAGCTATCACGCTTCCAAATCGGCACTGATCTATTTGACCAAGCGCATGGCCGCCCGGCTGGTCCGCGACCATGTCAACGTCACCTCGATCGCTCCCGGCGCCTTCGCCAGCGACATGAACAAGGCGGCGCGCGATCATGGCGGCGACGTCGCTCGGGCGATCCCGGCCCGGCGCATCGGAGTGGACGAGGACATGGCGGGCGCCGCCATCTATCTCGCCAGCCGCGCCGGCGACTATGTCGTGGGCGACACGATCACCGTCGATGGCGGGCTGGTCAATGCGTCGCTGGGCGTGAGCATCGACGGCTAGCGCCGATAATATCCGCGCCGCACCCTGTCGGGCATTTCGGCGACCAGCGAGAGCCGCACCATGTCGAAACAATATCCCGCCTTGTTGCGGATCAACTGGGGTGCCGCGTCCCGGTCGTTGGTCCGGCAATAGGTGCGGGCCGCGCCGTCCAAGCGCTCCCGCAAGGCGGCGCGGCCCGCCCTGGTGTCCAGCTGCAGGTCGCCATAGGCAACCCGCAGCGCCGGCTCGCCGACCGGCATGGGCGGATGCGAGGCGCAAGCGCCGACAAGGGCAACGGACAGGAACAGGATCGAACGCATCGTCATTCTCCCTTCAAGTCGCCGGGCAAGCCGGCCCCGTGGCGCGAAAGCCGCGCTTCGGTTCGGTGGTGCCGGGTTGGGGGGCTAGTAGACGCCCGCCATCTGCTGGGCCTGCCTCTCCAGCCGGTCGGCTTCGTCCGCCAGCGATGCCCCCACGTTGCGATAGCCCTGGCGGACATCGAGCGGCAGGGCGCGGTCATGGGCACGGTCGCGATATTCCAGCGCGGCCTTGCGCAGGCGCTGCACGGCGGCGAACCGCTGTTCCGTCGGCGGCGCGACTCTGCGCGCGGTGCCCGTGCCGGCCGGTGGAATTGCCTCGCCCATGGTCGGCATCGGCGCTTGGGCCCTGAACCGCGCCGCCGCCCCCGCAGCGCGCGGCACATCCCGGGTCGGGGCGGGAGTCGACGCGACCAGGGCCCTGGCCTTGGCCTTGGCCAGGACGCGTACCGACTCGTCATGCCGGGAAGAGGATGCCCGTGGCGCCGGCACCACAGGCGTCCGTGCCGGTTCCTCCCGCACCTGGGCAGGCGACATGGCGTGCGCCGGCCGGGCCGCCGCACGATCGCCTCCCGGCACGGCCGACGCCTGGGGCCGCTCGACGACCTGCATCGCGGCAACCGGCGCAATCCCCAGCGGGATGCCACCGATCAGCAGCGCGCATGCAAGCCCGCTCGCCGGCTTGCGCGGGGCCGCATCGAGCACGCGCCGGATCCGCCGCGCCATCGCACCGCGCGAGACCGCCATGCCGCAAGCTGCATGCGCCCCGCATCCGCCGGCGACCGCAAGCAGCGTCTGCGCGTAATCAGCACGCCCGACATGCTGCAGCGCGTCCTCGTCGGCGGCCAGCTCGGTTTGGCGAGCCAGCTCGGCGACGAGCAGCCAGGCGAGCGGGTTGCACCAGAACAGGGCCAGCGCCAGCCGAGCGGCGAGCATCGCCGGCCAGTCGAACCGGCGAACATGCGCGATCTCGTGCGCAATCACCGCGGCGGCGCGATCGGGGCACCGCTCGATATCCGGGCCGATCAATATCGTCGCCGGCGCGACCCCCAGGCTCAGGGGCGAGGCGATATGAGGTGAAACCAGTAGCCGCACGGGCCGCCTCAAGGGTTTGGCGGCCCGTGCGAACACCTCCATCCACACGGGATGGGAGGCCGGCACCGCATGGCGGGTCCAGCGGTGCAACAGGAAGAGCCCGATGGCGAGGCGCAGCAGCACGAACGCGGCACCTCCCAGATAGGCCAGGGCGATCCAGTCAATCTCGGGTACGACAGGCGCTGCGGCGACGGGCAGCGCCGCAGCTTCGGCAATGGCGGGCAAGGCGGATAGCGGCGCGGCCGCCGGCAGCACCGCTATCTCGACCGCGGGCATCGCCAGGAGGAGCGGCGGCAGCAGCAGCAGCGCGGCCACGCCGGCGCGCAGCACCGCCACGCGCTGCGAAGCGGGCCGGCCGCGCAACGCCTGGCTGGCGAGCAGCGCGACACCGCAGGCGAGCGCGGATTTCCAGCCGAGCGCGATCAGCAGCTCCACGATCATTTCGCTTCCCCCCGCGCCTCGTCGATCGCGCGCTGGAGTTCGTCGACTTCCGCGCGGGTGAGCGCCTTCTCCATGCCAAGCAACGCCGTCGCGGCGCGCGCCGCCGAGCCCTGGAAGAAAGTATGCACGAGGCGCTGGAGCGCGGTCTCGGCCACCGAGTCGGCCTGCTCCACCGGCCGGTAGACATAGGCCTGGTTGCGCGTGCTATGGCCGATCAGCCCCTTGGCCTCGAGCCGGCCGAGCAAGGTGCGCACCGCCGAATCGCTCGGCGGGTCGGTCAGCGCGCCGCGCACGGCGATGGCCGTGCCCTCGCCCAGGCTGCACAGCGCCTCGAAAACCTCGCGCTCGCGGCGCGGCAGCGATTCGATCACGACTCGACCTCCTCTGACCCGCTACATTTGTAGCATGCTACAAATGTAACAGGCAAGAGAGGTCGTACTGGCCTAGATCAGCGTGCGATCCCGCCGGCCGCGAGCACCGCCAGCGTCACCAGTTCGCTGGCGGTCGCCGTCATCGGAGCGATCTGCACCGGCTTCTCCATGCCGATCAGCATCGGGCCGATGGTGGAATCGCCGCCCAGTTCGCGCAGCAGCTTGGCCGAGATGTTGGCCGATTGCAGGCCCGGCATGATCAGCACATTGGCCGGGCCGGAAAGGCGCGCAAAGGGATAGTTCGCCAGCTGGCGCTTGTTGAGCGCCACGTCGGGCGACATCTCGCCCTCATATTCGAACTCCACCCCGCGCCCGTCGAGCACCTTGATGCCGCCGCGGACATTGTCGAGCCACTGGCCCTCGGGATTGCCGAAGTTCGAATAGCTGAGAAAGGCGACGCGCGGCTCATGGCCCATGCGGCGGGCGACGGCGGCCGCGCCCTCGGCGATGTCCGCCAGTTCCTCGGCATTCGGCCGCTCGTTCACGGTGGTGTCGGCAATGAACACCGTGTGCGACTGGCCGACCAGCACGTGCATGCCGAAGGGCGTGCGGCCCGGGGCATGATCGATCACGCGCTTCACCTGGCGCATCGATTCGGCCCAGGTGCGGGTGACGCCGGTGATCATCGCATCGGCATGGCCGAGCTGGAGCAGCAGCGCGCCGAAGATGTTGCGGTCGCGGTTGACCATGCGCTCGCAATCGCGGCGAAGGTAGCCGCGGCGCTGCAGGCGGCAATAGAGGAACTCCACCATCTGCTCGACCAGCGGCGAGTTGACGCTGTTGTGCAGCTCGAAATGCGCCGGATCGGCGCCGAGCGCCTTCAGCCGGTCGTGCACGCTCTCGCGGCCCACCAGCACCGGCGTGCCATAGCCGCCATCCTTGAAGGCGATCGCCGCGCGCAGCACGACTTCCTCTTCCGCCTCGGCGAAGATCACGCGCTTCGGATTGGCCCGTGCGCCTTCATACGCGAGCGAGAGCACCGACGTGGTCGGGTTCAGCCGCGCGCGCAGCGCCTGGCGATAGGCCGCCATGTCGGTGATCGGCTTGGTCGCCACGCCCGAATCCATCGCCGCCTGGGCGACGGCGGCGGGCACCAGCTCCATCAGCCGCGGATCGAACGGTGCCGGGATGATGTAGTCGGGGCCGAAGCTGTGCTGCACGCCATAGGCCGCCGCCACTTCCTCGGGCACCTGCTGGCGGGCCAGCTCGGCGAGCGCGGTCGCCGCCGCGATCTTCATCGCATCGTTGATCGTCGTCGCCCGCACGTCGAGCGCGCCGCGGAAGATGAACGGGAAGCCCAGCACGTTGTTGACCTGGTTCGGATAGTCCGAACGCCCCGTCGCGATGATCGCGTCCGGGCGCGCCGCGCGCGCCTCGGGCGGGGTGATCTCGGGATCGGGGTTGGCCATCGCGAAGATGATCGGCTTCAGCGCCATGTGGTTGAGCAGCTCGGCGGGCAGCGCGCCTGCGGCCGACAGGCCCATGAACACGTCCGCGCCCTCCAGCGCATCGGCCAGCGTGCGGCGATCGGTGGCGACGGCATGGGCCGACTGCCACTGGTTCACCCCTTCGCGGCCCTGATAGATCACGCCGGTCCGGTCGAGCATCAGCAGGTTGCCGTGCGGCAGCCCCATCGCCTTGATCAGCTCGGCGCACGCGATCGCCGCCGCGCCGGCGCCGTTCATCACGACGCGCGTGTCCTTGATGTCGCGCCCGGTCAGATGGAGCGCGTTGATCAGGCCCGCGGCGGCGATGATCGCCGTGCCGTGCTGGTCGTCATGGAACACCGGAATGTTCATCCGCTCCCGCAGCGTCTGCTCGATCACGAAGCATTCGGGGGACTTGATGTCTTCCAGATTGATGCCGCCGAAGCTCGGCTCGAGCAGCTCGACGCAGTTGATGAAGGCGTCGACGTCCTCGGTCTTCACTTCGAGGTCGATCGAATCGACATCGGCGAAGCGCTTGAAGAGAACGGCCTTGCCCTCCATCACCGGCTTGGAAGCCAGCGCGCCGAGATTGCCCAGCCCGAGGATCGCGGTGCCGTTCGAGATCACGGCGACGAGATTGCCCTTGGCGGTATAGTCATAGGCCGCCGCCGGATTCTCGGCGATCGCCAGCACGGGCACCGCCACGCCGGGCGAATAGGCCAGCGCCAAGTCGCGCTGCGTCGCCATCGGCTTGGATGCGATGACTTCGATTTTTCCCGGCCGGCCCTCGGAGTGATAGAGCAGCGCCTCGCGCTCCGAAAACTGGACGTTCGATTCCTCAGACATTCTTCTCTCCAGATTGCCTCCCCTTTAGGGGGGCCGTTCCGACGCCGCAATGTGCCGAATGCGATGGATTCCCATGCATCCGCCACGGATCGGCACGGATCGACCCGCCCAGATGTGCGGATTTCCGCACATCCGGCCTTTTCCCCAGGAAAATGCCCCGCCGGGGTGTTGATCGCGCACCGGGTTCCGCTAGGCCGCAAGCCATGTCCTCCGCAGCTCCCACCCCTATGATGGCGCAATATCTCGCCTTGAAGGCAGAAGCGGAGGATTGCCTGCTCTTCTACCGGATGGGCGATTTCTTCGAGCTGTTCTTCGACGATGCGAAGATCGCCAGCGCCGTGCTCGACATCGCGCTCACCGCGCGCGGCGAGCATGACGGCGAGCGCATCCCGATGTGCGGGGTGCCCGCGCATGCGATGGAGGGCTATCTCGCCCGGCTGATCAAGGCCGGCCACCGCGTCGCCATCGCCAACCAGACCGAGACGCCCGAGGAAGCGCGCAAGCGCATGGGCTCCAAGGCGCTGGTCAATCGCGCGATCATCCGCGTCGTCACCGCCGGCACGCTGACCGAGGAATCGCTGCTCGACAGCCGCACCGCCAATTGGTGCGCGGCGATCGGCGAGGCCGGCGGAAGCGTGGCGATCGCCTGCGCCGACATCTCCACCGGCCGCTTCGAGATCATCGAGAGCAGCGCCGACCGCGCCGCCGCCGAGATCGCCCGCCTCTCTCCCGCCGAGACGGTGGTCGGAGACGGCTCGGCCTTTGACGAACTCGCCACCGTCGTCCGCCCGCGAATCGATTTCGACAGCGCCGGCGGGGAAGCGCGGCTGAAGCGGCTGTTCGGCGTGGCGACGCTCGACGGCTTCGGCCAGTTCTCGCGCGCGGCGCTCGCCGCCGCCGGGGGCCTCGCCGCCTATCTGGAGCACACCACCAAGGGAGCGCTTCCCTTCCTGCGCCCGCCGCGTGTCACGCGCACCGAAGCCGCGATGGCGATCGACGCGGCGACCCGCGAGAGCCTCGAACTCACGATCAGCTCGGCGGGCACGCGCAGGGGCAGCCTGCTCGATAGCGTCGACCGCACCGTCACCGGCGCCGGCGCCCGCCTGCTCGGCAGCGATATCGCCGCCCCGCTGATGGACCGGCCAGGCATCGAGGCGCGGCTCGATCTCGTCACCCATTTCCACGACGATGCGGGCCTGCGCGACATGGTGCGCGGCGCGCTCCGGGCGATGCCCGATATCGGCCGCGCGCTGGGCCGCCTCGCCGCCGGGCGCGGTTCCCCGCGCGACCTGGGCCAGCTGCGCGACGGGCTCGACGGCGCCTGGCGCCTCGCCGAGCGGCTGGAGGCGACAGGCATCCCGCCCCTGCTCGCCGATCTCCTGCCCCAGATGCGCGGGCATGGCGCGCTGATCGACCTGCTCGGCCGCGCGCTCGTCCCCGAGCCGCCCATCGACGCCGCCAATGGCGGCTATATCGCCGAGGGCTATGACGCCGCGCTCGACGATCTGCGCGACGCGGGCGCCGGCGGCCGCCGCGCTATCGCCGCGCTCGAAGCCGAATATCGCACGCGCACCGGGATCGGCTCGCTCAAGATCCGCCACAACGGCGTGCTCGGCTATCATATCGAAGTGCCGGCGAAGAACGCCGATCCGCTGATGGCGCAGGACAGCGGCTTCACCCATCGCCAGACGCTGGCCGGCGTCGTCCGCTTCAACGCGCCCGAACTGCACGACGTCGCGGTCAAGGTCACCCAGGCCGGCGCCCATGCGCTCGCGGCCGAGGCCGCACATCTCGAGGACCTTACCACCCGCGCGCTCGACGCACGCGAGCCCATTGCCCGCACCGCCGACGCGCTCGCCCGGATCGATGTCTCGGCCGGCCTCGCCGAGCGCGCCGCCGAGGGCGGCTGGGCGCGTCCGCACCTCGTCGAGCATGCCTGTTTCGAGATCGAGGGCGGCCGCCACCCGGTGGTCGAGGAAGCCGTCGCGAAGTCGGGCGGGCGCTTCGTCGCCAATGACTGCACCCTCTCCGAGTCCAGCCGCCTGTGGCTGGTCACCGGCCCGAACATGGGCGGCAAGTCGACCTTCCTGCGCCAGAACGCGCTGATCGCCGTGCTGGCCCAGGCCGGCAGCTATGTCCCCGCCGCCCGCGCCACATTGGGGCTGGTCGACCGGCTGTTCAGCCGCGTCGGCGCATCGGACAACCTCGCCCGCGGCCGCTCGACCTTCATGGTCGAGATGGTGGAGACCGCCGCAATCCTCGCCCAGGCGACGCCGCGCAGCTTCGTCATCCTTGACGAAGTGGGCCGCGGCACCTCGACCTATGACGGCCTCGCCATCGCCTGGGCCGTGGTCGAGGCGATCCATGAGGACAATCGCTGCCGGTGCCTGTTCGCCACGCACTATCACGAGCTGACCCGGCTCGCCGAGCGTTGCGACGCGCTCACGCTCCACCATGTCCGCGCCCGCGAGTGGAAGGGCGACCTCGTCCTGCTCCACGAAGTCGCGGAAGGGCCGGCCGATCGCAGCTACGGCCTTGCCGTCGCGCGGCTCGCCGGCTTGCCGCCGGTGACGATCCGGCGCGCCAAGTCCGTGCTCGACAAGCTGGAGGCCGGCCGCGCCGCCACCGGCGGCCTGGCCGCGGGCCTTGACGACCTGCCCCTGTTCGCCGCCGCCGCGATCGAGGAGGAGGAGTCCGTCGACGCGCTTCGCGCCGAGCTGGGCACGCTCGACATCGACAGCCTGAGCCCCCGCGATGCGCTCGGGGTCCTGTACCGGCTCAAGGGCCTGGCGGCGGAAGGCGCATGAACGCCGCCGACCTCATCGACCAGTTCCTCGCCATCCTGCTGCGCGAAGTCGGCGGCACGCGGCGGCGGTGGCGGAACGTGATCGGCCCGGTGAAGCGCTACAGCGCCGCGACGCATCCGCATTGCAACTGGTCGATCACCCCCGGCGGCGAGGCCGAGGAGAATGCGGCGGTCGAGCGCATCGCCGACCGGCTGCGGGACAGGCATCCGATCATCGATTGAGCCCATGTCGCCGTCCCGGCGACGCCCGGCCTCGTTCCTCGCTGGCGATATTCAGGACCGCCCCAGCTTCTCCACCAGGAAATCGACGAAGGCGCGCACGCGTGCCGGGCGGGTGGCGCCGCCGACATAGAGCGCGTGAATGTCCTCGCGATCGCCGGGGTTGAACGGCTCGAGCAGCGCGACCAGCCGCCCGGCGGCAACATGATCCTCGACATGGAAGCTCCCGACCCGGACGACACCGACACCGGCCAGCGCGAGCTGGACCAGCGTCTCGCCATTATTCGCCTCGATATTGCCGCCGACGGGCAAGGCATAGTCGCGGCCGTCGCGCCGGAACGGCCAGACCGGCTCGGCGCGGCGGAAGTTGAAATTGAGGCAGTTATGCGCGTGCAGGTCCTCGGGCAGCGCTGGCGTGCCCATGCGCGCCAGATAGTCGGGCGAGGCGGCGATGGTGCGGCCGGTCTCGCCAAGCTTGCGGGCCGTGAGCGGACTGTCCGCCAGCGGGCCGAAACGGATCGCGACATCGGCGCGGCCGCCCGCGACGTCCTCCAGCGTATCGCTGAGGCTGATGTCGACCAGGATGCCGGGATAGCGCGCGACGAATGCGCCGAGCAGCGGCACCACCGAGAGCCGGCCATGCGCCAGCGCGGCGCTGACCCGCAGGCGCCCGCGCGGCGCGGCCTGGTCGGCGAGCGCGCCCTCCACTTCGGCGATGTCGGCAAGGATGCGCTGGGCCGCGTGGAGATAGGCATCGCCCTCGGGCGTCAGCACCAGCCGGCGCGTGGTGCGCGTGATCAGGCGCACGCCCAGCCGGGCCTCGATCCGGCCGAGCGCGCGGCTGACCGCGGAAGGCGTGAGGTCGAGCCGGCGCGCGGCGGCGGAGAGGCTGCCCTCGCGCACTGCCGTCACGAAGATTTCCATCTCGCCCGATCGATCCGCCATGATGCGTGTCATTCGTGATTCCCAAGCACAGATGTTTCGCCTTTCGACGCTCTACTGGACGCGTGCATGCCGGTCCATTTGCATTGCCGCACAAATCCCGGAGCCCTATTCATGAGTCCTCGCCTCGCCCTCACTGCGCTCGCCATCGGTGCCTTCGGCATCGGCGTCACCGAATTCACGCCCATGGGGCTGCTTCCCGTGATCGCGGGGGATCTCGGCGTCTCGATCCCCGCCGCCGGCCTGCTCGTCAGCGCCTATGCGATCGGCGTGCTGATCGGCGCGCCGCTGATGACGCTGACCACCGGGCGGGTGCCGCGCCGCACGCTGCTGATCGCGCTCGCCGGCATCTTCACGCTCGGCAACCTGCTGGCGGCGCTGTCCGACAGCTATGCGATGCTGCTGGCGGCGCGGATCGTGACTTCGCTCAACCATGGCGCGTTCTTCGGCGTGGGATCGGTGGTGGCTGCCGGCCTGGTCCCGCCCGAGCGCCGGGCCGGGGCGATCGCGACGATGTTCATGGGCCTGACGATCGCGACGATCGGCGGCGTGCCGCTCGCCACCTGGGCGGGCGAGGCGTTCGGTTGGCGCGCGGTGTTCGCGGCGATCGCGGCGATCGGCGTGGTGACGATGGCGGCGTTGCGGCTGTTCGTGCCGGCGCTGCCCGGCCAGGCGGATGCCGATATGGGCGCGGAGCTGCGCGTGCTGGGCCGCGGACCGGTGCTGTTCGCGCTGGCGCTGACCATGGTTGGATTCAGCGCGATGTTCACCGTCTTCACCTATATCGCGCCGATCCTGCGGGAGGCGGCCCATGCTTCCACCTTCCAGGTGACGGCGGCACTGGTGCTGTTCGGCATCGGCCTCACCGCGGGCAATTGGCTGGGCGGGCGCTATGCCGATCGCTCGGTCGAGGCCGCGCTGGTCACGATGACGGCGGCGCTGGCGGTGCTGCTGGTGCTGTTCGCGCTCGGCATGTTCTCGTTGCCGGTGGCGATGCTCCTGCTGCCGCTCTGGGGGGCGGCGAGCTTCGCGCTGGTGCCGCCGCTGCAGATGCGCGTGATGGACGCCGCGCACGAGGCGCCCAACCTTGCCTCGGCGATGAATATCGGCGCGTTCAACCTGGGCAACGCGATCGGCGCGGCGCTGGGCGGCGAAGTGATCCGCCAGGGGCTGGGCTATCCGGCCGTGTCGCTGGCCGGCGCGGCGATGGCGCTGGCCGGGCTCGCGATGGTGCTCGCGCCCCGGCTGGCGCGGCGACGGCGGGCAGTGGCGGTCGGCTGAGGGGCGCGCTAGGGAAGGCCGATGACCGACTTTCCCAAGCCGCCCGTCGCCGCCACGCGCCCGCACAGCTTCACGCGCCACGGCGTCACGATCGAGGATCCCTGGGCCTGGCTCAAGGACCCGGCCTATCCCAATGTCGCCGACAAGGACGTGCTCGCCTATCTCGAGGAAGAGAACGGCTATTTCGAGAAGGTGATGGCGCCGCTCAAGCCGCTCAGCGAGACGCTGTTCACCGAGATGCGCGGGCGGATCAAGGAAGACGAATCCACCGTTCCGCAGAAGGACGGCGATTGGCTCTACTGGACCGACTACGAGACCGGCGGCGAATATCCGCGCTGGTGGCGGCGCCCCGTGGGCGGCGGCGCGGACGTGATGATCCTCGACGAGCCGGCACTGGCCGAGGGCAAGGAATATTTCCGGCTCGGCGCCTTCTCGGTGAGCCCGGACGGCCGGCTGCTCGCCTATGCCGTCGACGACAACGGCTCGGAGCGGTTCGAAGTCCGGGTGAAGAATCTCGAGACCGGCGAATTGCTGCCGGACACGATCCCCGGCATGCTCTCCGAAATCGTCTGGACCGCGGACTCCCGGGGCTTCCTCTACGGCCTCGCCAACGAGAACTGGCGGACCGACAATGCCCGCTGGCACAGGCTCGGCGAGCCCGTGGCGCAGGACGTCGAGCTCTTCAAGGAAGCCGATGAGGGCTACCGCGTGGCGGTGGGCGAGACTCAGTCGCGCAACTATCTGCTCGTCTCGACCGGCGACCATGTGACCAGCGAAGTCTATCTCCTCTCGCCCGAGGATCCTTCCCGGCCGATGGTCTGCGTCAGCCCCCGCAAGCCGGGCCGCGAATATGACGTGGACGAGCATGACGGCACGCTGTTCATCCACACCAACGACGTCGATCCGCAGTTCCGGCTGGTGACCGCGCCGGTGGCGGCGCCCGGCGAATGGACCGAGCGCATCGGCCCGTCGGCGCATTTCTACATGACCGGCGTGACCTGCTTCGCCGACTATTTCATCGTCGAGGGGCGCGAGGACGGGCTCGATCAGATCGAACTCCACCGCTACGACGCCGCCATCGCCCCGGTACGGCTGAAATTCCCCGAGGCCAGCTATGTCGCCGGGCTGGGCGACAATCCCGAATATGCGATGGACAAGCTGCGCATCGGCTATGAGTCGATGGTCACGCCGGGCACGGTCTATGACTATAGCGTCGCCACGGGCACGCTCGAGACGCTGAAGGTGCAGGAGATCCCGTCGGGCTATGACGGATCGAAATACCGCACCGAGCGGCTGAAGATCGCCGCCCGCGACGGCACCGAGGTGCCGGTGTCCATCGTCTATCCCAAGGACTTCCCCAGGGACGGCACGGGCAAGCTCTATCTCTATGCCTATGGCGCCTATGGCTATGCGATCCCGCCCGGCTTCTCGACCAGCCGCATCTCGTTCCTCGATCGCGATGTCGCCTTCGCCATCGCCCATATCCGCGGCGGCGACGATCTCGGCCAGCAATGGTATCTCGACGGCAAGCTCGAGAAGCGCACCAACAGCTTCAACGATTTCGTCGATGTGGCTAGGGGGCTGATCGACCGGGGCTTCACCCATGCCGGCGGCATCGCCATCGCGGGCCGCTCCGCGGGCGGCGAGCTGATGGGCGCGGTGATCAATTCCGATCCCGACCTGTGGGCAGTGGTCGTCGCCGACGTGCCCTTTGTCGACGTGCTCAACACCATGCTCGACGAGAGCCTGCCGCTTACCCCGGGCGAATGGCCCGAATGGGGCAATCCGGTGACGGATCCGGCGGCGTTCGCGCTGATCCGCTCCTATTCGCCCTATGACAATGTGACTGCCCAGGCCTATCCGCCGCTGTTCATCTCGGGCGGGCTCAACGATCCGCGCGTCACCTATTGGGAGCCCGCCAAATGGGCCGCGAAGCTGCGGGCGACGCGGACCGACGACCAGGTGCTGGTGCTCAAGACCAACATGGGCGCCGGCCATGGCGGCAAATCCGGCCGGTGGGAAAGTCTGCAGGAAGCTGCCGACGAGATGGCGTTCGTGCTGTGGAAGCTCGGGACCACAGCCTGAGTCCCGCCCGACTATCCCACCGGCCGCACCGCGAGGCGGGTCTCGCGGTGGCATTGGTGGCAGAAGGCGAAATCGAACGTCTCGCTGAGCGCCCAGGCCTGGGAACTGACGTCCCATTCTGCCCAGGCGTCGCGCGTAACGGCAACACCGCCGCAACGTTCGCACGCATACTCGACCCGAGGAGCTTCGCCTTCTGCCACGCCCGGCAGCATAGGGGATCTCCGATCCGTTTCGGCGGTAACCATCTCCATAATGGACAAGGTTGCGCGGCCGTTGCGGATCGGAGGAAGGAGGCCTAGCCTCGCCTTCTCCGACCAAGGGAGCGAATCCATGCGCACTTCCATGCTCGCACTCGGCGCCGCGGCGGCGTTGTTCACCGGCCTCGCGGCCACCGCCCCGACCAGCCGCGCCGTCGCCGCCGATCCGGCCGCGGACGTGATCGCCGGCCGCAAGGCCGCCTTCCTGCTGTCCGGCGCGCTGTTCGGCCAGATCAAGGCGGGCATCGATCGTGGCGATGATCCCAAGGCACTGGGCTTCGCCGCCCGCGCGCTGGCCGGCTGGGCCCGGGCGATCCCCGGCATGTTCCCCGCCGGCAGCGGCGCGGCGCCGTCCGAGGCGCAGCCCGCCGTGTGGAGCGACCGCGCCGGCTTCGAGGCACGCGCCGCCGACTATGCCGCAGCGGCGGCCAAGCTCGCCGAGCTCGCCAAGGCCGGCGACAAGGCCGGCTTCGCCGCGCAGTTCGGCGAAGTGGGCAAGGCCTGCAAGGCGTGCCACGATGCCTATCGCAAGCCCGACGACCATCATTGAGCAAGCCCGCCCGGGCGCCCGGTTCCGGTTCAGCGCAACGAAAGCGCGGCTTCGCGATTTTCGACTCCGGTGTTAACCCTAATTGCCTGTGCACCATCCGCCAGGGCAAGGTTGTATGGTTCGGGGAGTATTGCCGATGCACGACTGCATGAAACGCCGCCTGCTCTACGCTTCCAGCCAGGCCTATCAGCCGGCCATGCACGTCCATGGCCGCAATGTCGGCTGGATCGAGGCGCCCTTCGTCGTGCGCCGCGAGAGCGCGCTCGGCCAGCGCCAGATCGACCAGGCGCTGGTCGGCCGCACCTCCCAGGGCGTGGTGGTGGCGTTCCGCGGCTCGCTCCCGCCCTTTTTCGGCAGCGCGCATGACGGCTGGGACGTGGTGCTCGACTGGCTGAACGACGCCTTCTCGCTGTGCGTCGAGGATTCGCATTATGGCGGCGGCGTGCATTTCGGCTTTGCCGAATCGACGCGCCGGCTGTGGAACGACTTGGGCTCGGGCCCCGGCGTGCGCACCGCGATCCAGGCAATGCTCGACCAGAGCCTGCTCGACCGCAAGGCACGGCGGCATCTGTTCGTCACCGGCCATAGCAAGGGCGGCGCGCTCGCCAATCTGGCGGCGATGCGATCGGCCCAGGTGAAGGAATGGGCGGACCTGCCGGTGAGCGTCGCCACCATCGCCGCGGCGCGCGCCGGCAATGCCGATTTCGCCGCCAGCTATGACCGTACCCGCATCGCCTGCCTGCGCTACGAGATGCCGGGCGACGTGGTGCCGCATCTGCCGCTGAGCCCCGCCACGCCGGCCTGGGCGCGGGCGATCGCGCGCGGCGTGTTCCCCCGGCTCGCGACCGCCGATTATCGGCCGGTGGGGCTGCTCGTCGCGCCGCCGCCTGCGCCCAAGGCGGGCCACCAGGCCTGGGCCGGCTCGCGCCGCCCGGTGCGCAGGCTGCTCGACCGGCGCGGCGCGGGGCTCGAGGCGCTGACCCCGGCGATCCTGACTGCGCATGCCATCTGCCCGGGCAGCGGCTATGACCGGCTGATCTGCGACGGCGAAGCGGTGTGCGATCACGGCCAGGAGCCGAAGCGCAAGCGGGCCTGAGCGCGCGGGTTCGGCCGCTACGAGTCCGTTTCCGCACAAGGGCTTCCGAGCCCCGGATCGAGTCCGGCATCGGCATGACGAAGCAAGCGGCGGCGCGCGCTCCCGGGGAGCCGCGCCGCCGTTGCCGTGCCGTCAGAAGTGCGCGATCAGGCCGGCCATCGGGCGGAAGCTCTTCGCGTTGTTGAACGTGTTGATCTCCATGCGCAGGCGCACGCCGCTATTGCCGGTGACGCCGCCCAGGCCGATGTCCCTGGGCCCGACCTCGACGCCGGCGCCATAGGTCATCGCGTGATAGTCGCGGCTGTCGTTGCCGAGCGCGTCGAAATTGACCCATTGATAGCCGACCTTGCCATAGATCATGCCGCTCTCGCCCGCGCGCAGGCCGAAGCGGCCGGCGGCGCCATATTCCCAGTCGATATCGCCCTTGATGCCCTTGGCGACATTGCCCTCGGCACCGACAAAGACCGGCCCGAGCGGAATGTTGATGCCGGCGACGCCCTGGACCAGGGCACCGTCATAGGCCTTGCCGCTCGCGGGAATCGGGATGCCGGCGTTGGACTGGCGATCGAACCGCTCATAGCCGCCCAGGATGCCGATATAAGGCTCGATCCCGAAGGCGCGGGTGCCGTCGGGTGCGGTCCTGGCCGGCATGGCGGTGGTGGCCGCCTCGGCGGGAGCGCTGTCGGTGCCGGCATCCTGCGCCTGGGCGGCGGGGACGACGAAGGGCAGCGCGGCGAACGCCGCGGCGGCAAGGAGTTTACGCATGTCGGGGGAACCTCGTGGCTATTTCAAACACTCGCCCCGCCGAAGGCGACCCAGATACGCGGGCGCTGGCGGCGGGGCATGGGGTCAATGCACGAGGAGTCCGCCGGGTTGCATTGCAGCATGGAATTGCGGCGGGGGTGTTGCCTTGGGGACACGGTTGGGGCTTCGGCAGGAGTGCGAAGCTGGTATTTTCCTGACATGACCCGCGAACGCTCCCTGTTCGACGAACGTGACCCTGCTGCCGAAGCGGCAGCGGATGCGCGTGCCGAGGCCGATGTGGGGGCGGGCCGGCTGGTGGGGCATGATGCCGTGAAGCGCTGGATCGCTTCCTGGGGAACCGAAGCACCGCTGCCCCGTCCCAAAACCGGCGAATAGCTTGCGCAAGATCGTCTGGACCGAGGAGGCGATCAGCCATCTCGAAGCCATTCTTGCCTATGTCTCCGCATTCAATCCCGGCGCGCCATCGCGGCTGGGCGAACGTCTGATCGCGGTGGCGGACAGCTTGGCGGCGTTCTCCGAGCGTGGTCGCGATGCAGGCGAAGGCCGGCGGGAAATGACCAGCGTCTGGCCCTATATCCTGCGATATCGGGTGGAGAGCGACACGGTCATCATCCTACGCATCCGGCGGGGGCGCGGGATGAGGTGGAGGAATAGGAGGAGATTGGCTACCGGGTTGTTCCAAGCGTGTGTGGGCGGCCATTTCGACCACCCACACTTCACGCGGCCCCAACCTGGATCATGCAGGCCTTGGTCGCCTTGGGGCAATCACTCCGCCGCAATCCCCGCCTTGGAGAACATGTCCGGCCCGCCGTCCCCGCCATCCTCGTTGGCGACCGGCGTGATCTTGGCCTTCTGGCGCTTGTCGAACGAATCCCACACTTCGTTCCATGCACCCCGGGTCGCCGCCTTCGAATATTCCGTCGCGCGGGTCTCGAAGAAATTGGCGTGCTCCACGCCGTTCAGCAGCGGGGCGAGCCAGGGCAGCGGGTGCTCCTCGACCATGTAGATCGGCTTGAGGCCGAGCTGGCCCAGGCGCCAGTCCGCGATGTAGCGGACATATTTCTTGATCTCCTTGGGCGTCATCCCGTTCACCGGGCCCATCTCGAACACCAGGTCGATGAACGCGTCCTCGATGCGCACCGTCTTCTGGCACATGTCGAGAATGTCGTCGCGCACCGACGGGTTCAGGCAGTTGCGCTCCTTGCAGAAGGCGTGGAACAGCTTGATGATGCCCTCGCAGTGCAGGCTCTCGTCGCGCACCGACCAGGACACGATCTGGCCCATGCCCTTCATCTTGTTGAAGCGCGGGAAGTTCATCAGCATCGCGAACGAAGCGAAGAGCTGCAGCCCCTCGGTGAAGCCGCCGAACATGGCCAGCGTCTTGGCGATGTCCTCATCGGTATCGACGCCGAAGGTGCTCAGATAGTCGTGCTTGTCCTTCATCTCCTTATACTGGAGGAAGGCGGCATATTCGGTCTCGGGCATGCCGATCGTATCGAGCAGGTGCGAATAGGCGGCGATGTGGACCGTCTCCATGTTGCTGAACGCCGTCAGCATCATCTTGATCTCGGTCGGCTTGAACACGCGGCCATATTTCTCGTGGTAGCAATCCTGCACTTCCACGTCCGCCTGGGTGAAGAAGCGGAAGATCTGGGTAAGCAGGTTGCGCTCGTGATCGGTGAGCTTCTGGGCCCAGTCGCGGCAATCCTCGCCCAGCGGCACTTCCTCCGGCAGCCAGTGGATCTGCTGCTGGCGCTTCCAGAACTCGAACGCCCAGGGATATTCGAAGGGCTTGTAGGTCTTGCGGGCTTCGAGAAGCGGCATTGGGGTTACTCCGTGACGAACTGAGAATAGAGGAAGATCGAAGCGAGGATCGCTGCGGCGAACTGGAGGATCACGCCCCCGGTCCGGATGCCGCGCAGCCCTTCCGGGCCGGGATCGTCATTGCCGAGCAGGCGGGCAGCGACGAGACGTGGCGCCAGCGTGAAGACCCCGCCCAGAATCCCGAAGAACGAGAAGGCGCCGACCAGGGGGTTGCTCATGCCGCCCCTCCCGCCAGCGTGAACGCCGCCGCGAAGCCGCCGAGGAACAGGCCGAGCGCGAAGAGCATCATGCCGGCGATGCGCAGGGCATAGGCCGTCGCCTCGGCCTCGGGCAGGCCGAGCGCACGGCGGACCCGGCCGGGGCGAGCAAGCGCCGTCAGCCCCGCGGCGCCCGCGGCAGCGGCCAGCCCGGCCATCAAGGCGATGCTGCGCGTCATTCGTGGTCGATCACCCGGCCGCCGCGCTCGCGCACGATGCGGTCGCGATAGACGATGCGCGTCACCCGGTGCCCGCGATTGGCGCCGACGCCGAATACGCAGATGCCGAGGAAATAGCCGAAGTCGTACCAGCCGCCATTGTTGGGCACGGCATAGACGGCGACTTCGGGCATCAGCAGCGAGAGGAACCAGGCGACCGGGAAGATGAAACCGTGCCACAGGCCAAGCAGGAAGCCCGGCGCTTCCGGCTGTACGGCGCTCGGCACCTGCTTCGCGCAGGCGGCAAGCAGCAGGAAAGCGGCAAGCGGCAGGGCGCGCCAGGACGTGCGGACATGCTTCATGCGATCCTCCTTTCGGATGGGCGACGGGCGGCGCAGGCGGCTGCATCGTTTCCCGGCCGCGTGCGTTGAGCGAACGAACCATCCCCCCAAGGAGACCCGGCATGAGCGATGTGCGTGCAATCCAGGAGCATATGGAAGTGATCGGCGCCGACGGCGTCCATGTCGGCACGGTCGACAAGGTCGAAGGCAACCGGATCAAGCTCACCAGGAAGGACAGCGCCGTCGAGATCGAAGGCGCGACCGGCAGCCATGCCGGGCATCATCACTATGTCTCGATCGGCCTGGTCGCCGGCGTGGAAGGCGACAAGGTGCGCCTGTCGGCCACCGCGGCCAATGCGGTCGAGATCTTCGAGGAAGAGGCCTGAGGCCCGTAGGCGGCGCGCGGCCCCGGCCCGCACCACCGCATCACGGCCGGCGCGGCGCGGATCGCGCATGCAATGGCCGCGCGCGCACATCAGTCGCCTGCTTCGGCCGGCTGTCTGATCCGGCGCGATTCCGTGACTGGCAGACCGGCCTCGGTCGGCACGTAGATCAGCGACGCCTTGCTCGATTCGAGCGCCTGGATCTGCAGATAGCGCAGATAGCCCTCGGGCCCGCCCAGGCTGTTCTGCAGGATCGCATTGGCCTGTGCAGCGCCACGCGCGCGGATCACTTCGGCTTCGGCGAGTTGCGTCGCGCTTTCCTTCTTGGCACGCGCCTCCAAGATCGCGACCTGCCGCGAGGACTGCGCCTCGGCCAGCGCCGCTTCGCCTGCCAAGCGCTGCGAATAGACGCGATATTGCGGCCAGGCGACGAGTATGGCGAGCAGCAGCACCGCCGCGACACCCGCGGCGATCGCCGTACATCCCATATTCTGGTTCATGTCACCCAACCTCATCGGCTCATCCTTGCCGGATCCGGAATCCAGCCACACCCCCGGTGGCGCGCCGGCGCCCGGAACCATGGCCCGCCGTCGTCATTGGCAATATGGGACACTGCCACGCGTAAACTTTGTGCTGGAGAAGCGTATTTTCATCAAAAACCTCCATACAACCCACCCATCGGAGACAGCGTCGTAAACTTTGAAGAGTTTCGACGGCCCCGCTGGACCCAAAGGTTTACGTTGCGATCAGGCTACTCCAATCCGAATCCGCGTGTCACTCCCAAAGCGCCTCACCGGCGGCAAATTTGTGGGGATAACACCACATGTTGAGGAGCTTGCTATCACGCCAACCCCAAATATGGGGATTTCGAATGTTTTCTATATGTTCTAATCTAGCAATCGAAACGAAGGTTTTCAATCGCTTTCCACCGTCGGTGGTCACAATCTGAGCGATCGGTGGAGTTGCAAAGCGCCACTGCACTTTGCAACTCCACCGATCGCAACCCGGCCCGAAGCGCCGGGAAACGGGCGCTAGCCGAAGCTACTGCATTGTCGGCACGATGGGACGTTCGAGCCCATTTCCCGGACAGATTTCGTCTAGATCAGGACGATCCTGAAAGACTTTTGCGCTCCAGAATTCGTTCTGCAACGATCCCGACGCCGCTGGTAAATCCTAGTGGCGGGGCTTCAGAACCCCAGAGCTCACGGCCGGTCACATACATCGCGTGGCCGGGTGGCCGTCGAGCATGTTTAAGGCTTCGCCTAAAGGCGGCGGCGCCTTGGCGTGAGTTCAAGTTCTGAACACCCGGCTTCCGCCGGCCCGTCCTATACAAATGAGGAGGAGCGGAATGCGGATTAAATTCCCCAATCGAGTGGAGTTCCCGAATGCGCCCTCCGGGTTTTCGCACCTGTTGTACGTGTTCAATGGTCTCGGGGTCACTGCGCTAGGCGACCTGTGGATCAACGCGCATGTTTGGATTGGAGACCAACGCCTATCCTCGAGACCGAGGAAGCAGCGGCAGAGCCCGCCCAGTCGGCGAGGACGTCGGTGGGCCAATGGACACCGAGATAAAGCCGCGAGAGCCCGATCGCCACGACCAGGAGCACCGCGAAGGCCATCGGGAAGCGCTTGCTTGCAGCATTGGGCAGCCGCTCGGCGGCGACGACGGCGAGAGTTAGATATACGATCTCGGACAAGGCTGCGTGCCCATTCGGAAAGCTCGCCGCGCTGAAGGTCGCTTCAATGCTCCACCGCATCGGGCCGGGCGCGATCGGCCAGGGCCTTCACGCCCTGCACGACCAGCATTCCCAGGGCGGCTTGCGCGCAGAGGATTGCTGCAAGCCGGCGTGTGCCCACGGCGAGCAACAGCCCCGCCGCGCCGAGCATCACCAGCACCAGCACCAGCGTCGCGGTTTCGCCGAGCACGGTCAGATCGAGCATGACGGCGTGGAGGCCGGCGAACCCGCCGAGATGGTCGCGGATCCAGACCAATGCCGCGCGGTCATAGGCATCGAATTCACCCTAGAGGATCTCCGAAGCGAGCTTGAGCGTGGCAAGCATCGCCAGCGCCGTACCGGCCACCGCCGCAGCGATGACGAGATGCGGCCGCGCGACCCAGTCCTTCATGAACGGTGCCATCGAGCCACCCGCCATAGATACCAACCAAGCAGCAGGCCGGTCACGCCGATCGAACCCCAATCGACGACCGCGCGCACTTCGGGGAAGCGCTGTCCGGGGAACAGGCCGGCCAATGTCAGGGTGCTGGTCCAGGCAAAGGTGCCGAGCAGCGACCAGCCGAGAAAAGGGAGGAGCGGCATCGCCAGCAGCCCGGCGGGGATCGGGACGATCGAACGGAGCGTCGGAACCAGCCGTGCGAGGCAGACATAGAAGATGCCGTGCCGGTCGACCAGCCCGTGAAGGCGCTCCGCCCCGACCACACGCGCCAGCACATACCAAGCGATATTGCCGGCCATCGCCCCGGCGGTGCCGGCCGCGATCACGCCCGGCGTCGACAAGGCGCCGCGCCCGGCCTCCATGTCGGCCAGCGGCATGATCCCTTCGGAGGGCAAAGGCGGGAACAGCGTCTCGGCGAACATCAGCAGGGCGATGCCGAAATTGCGATCGCCTGGCCCCAGTCGCTTATTCCACCACCTGCTCCGCCGCTCTGCGACCGTCCTGCGGAAGCGTCAGGCGCAGCAGCGCCGGCATGGCGACCAGCACCAGCGGATATTGCAACGCCAGCCCCGCGATGATCGCCACCGCGAGCGGCTGTTGGATTCCCGATCCCTGGCCGATCGCCAAGGCGAGCGGCAGCAGCGTCAGGATCGCGGCAAGCGTGGTCATGGTGATCGGCCGCAGGCGGTTGCGGCTTGCCTCGCGCACAGCCGCGAGCGGCGGCATGCGATGGCGCAGCTCCTCGAACTCGGAGACATAGAAGATCGCCATCTCGGTGCCGATGCCGATGATCATCGTCATGCCCATCAGCGCGGTGATGTTGAGGTCGAGCCCGGCCAGCCAGAGCGCGATGAACACGGCGGTGGTCGAAAGCAGCGAGCAGCCGATGATGATCAGCGGCGTCGCGAAGCGGCGATAGAGTATCAGCAACAGGATGAATTCGGCGATCAGCGCGGCGACGAACACCCGCGCCAGCCCCGCAAAGGCAATCTGCTGCTGCTGGTAGAGCCCGCCCATCTCGTAGCGGATGCCGGGCGCGAGCACGCCCGGCGCGTCGATCGCCTTGGTCACGTCGCCCACGGCGGCACCGATACCGCGTCCGGTGATGCGCGCGGTGACCGCCACCATCGGCTCGAGATTCTCGCGGCTGATCTGCGGCTGCCCGCGGACGGGCTGGAGCGCGGCGACGCGCGAAAGGGCGAAGACATGCCCGTCGGGCGCACGGATCGGCAACCGGGCCAGCTCCTCCTGAGTCAGCGTCGCCACGCCCGGCAGGCGGACGCGCACGTCCACCGCCTTGGCAGGCTGCGCGATCGAAGTGGCCACCACGCCGGTCAATGCACTGTCGAGCGCAGCCTGCACGTCGCTCGGCGCGACCCCCTCGAAGCCCGCGCGCACCGGATCGATCTTCACGTCGATCGCGTCGCCGGCGAGCTGAAGCCCGCTCTTCACTTCGACCACGCCGGGGATCTTCCCGATCAGCGCCGCGACTTTCTCCGCCTGCGGGCCGAGCAGGCCGGCATCGGACGCATAGAGCTTGACTTCGATCGGCTGCGGCACCGCGGTCAGGTCGCCGATCAGATCCTCCATCAGCTGCGCGACTTCGACTTCGACGCCGGGAACCTTCTGCGCCACTTCCCCGGCCACGGCGTTCATCGCCTGCTCGGCCGGCATCGAATGGCCGGGCTTGAGCCGCACGAAATAATCGCCGTGATAGCTCTGGCCGAGATCGCCGCCCAGGCCGGTGCCCAGCCGCCGGGAAAAGGTCTCGACCTCCGGGTTCGCGCGCAGCAGCGCATCGACCTGGGCCATGCGCCGGTTGCTCTCGTCGAGCGAAGTGCCGGGCGGCGTGAAATAGTCCATCACGAAGCCGCCTTCGTCGACCTTGGGCATGAACCCGGTCGGCACGCTGGAATAGGCGACATAGCCGAGCAGCAAGAGCGGAACGGCGGCGAGCGCGAGCAGCCAGGGCCGGCGCATGGTGCCGTCGATCAGCTGGTCATGCCGCCGCGTCATCCACCCTTCGCGACCGGCATGCGCCGGCTCCCCGCCGTCGAACCTGAGCAGCCGCCGGGCGAGGACGGGGACGACGAACGCCGTCATCGCCCAGGAGATCGCCAGCGCCGCCGCCATGGTGAGCGACAATGCCTTGGAAAAGGCGCCGGTGACGCCGGTGAGGAAGGACAGCGGCAGGAAGACGATCAGCGTCGCCAGGCTCGATCCGGTGAGCGGCGCCAGGAACTCGCGCGCGGCGGGCAGGATCGCCGCCGCGCCGGCCGGCGCCTCCGGCGGCGATCCCTCGCCCTGGGCGCGGCGGACGATGTGCTCGATCATCACGATCACGTCGTCGATGAGGAGGCCCACCGCCGCGGCGATGCCACCCAGCGTCATGATGTTGAAGCTCATCCCCGCGATCATCAGGACCAGCACCGTAGCCATGAGAGTCGCGGGAACCACGATCAGCGCCACCAGCGTCACCCGCCAGCTGCGCAGGAAGACGAGCAGCACGATCGCGGCCAGCACCAGCCCGATCAGCACCGCGTCGCGCACGCTGGCGAAGGACTGGCTGACCAGCTCGCTCTGGTCGTACCAGTTGCGCAGCTGGACGCCCGGCGGGAGCTTGAACCCGGCGAGCCTCGCCTGCACGTCGCGGGCGATCCGCACCGAATTGCCGTCCGGCTGCTCGTAGATGTTGAACAGCACGGCCGGCCTGCCGTCTTCCGACACGCGCAGCCATTGCGGCAGGACGCCGTCCTGCACCGTCGCGACGTCGCGCACCCGGATCACGCCGCCGGGACTCGACTTGACGACGACGTCGCCGATGCGATCGGGCGAGGCGATGGCATGGTCGGCGATGACCAGCGACAGCCGCCCGCGGTCCTGGACCTGGCCGACGGCGCTCAGGACATTGCCGTTGGCGATCGCCGCGGAGAGGTCGCTCATCGCCAGGCCATGACCGGCGAGGCGAGCGGGATCGGCCAGCACCTGGACTTCCTGCGTCTCCCCGCCCTGGACGTCGACCCGGGCGAGGCCGGAGACGCCGGAGAGCAGCGGCGTGATCTGGTAGCGCGCCAGGTCCTGGAGCTGGGTCGGCGACATCCGGTCGGAGACGAGCGCATAGGAGATGATCGGGAAGACCGTGGGGTCCATCCGGCGCACATTGTAGCGGGTGCCCGCGGGCAGCCCCGCGACGGCGCGCGCCATGGCGGCGTCCACCTCGAGCGTGCTCGCCACCATGTCGCGGCCCCAGCCGAAGTCGATCGAGATCTGCGCCGCGCCGCGCGACGTCTCGGAACGGACATTCTGCACGCCCGGCACCGCCCGGATCGCCTGCTCGATCGGACGAGTCACGACGAGCGCCGTCTGGTCGGCCGGGCGGCTGCCCGCATCGATGTCGACCACCACCCGCGGGAAGGAGACTTGCGGGAACAAGCCGATCGGCAGCGACAGGGCGGAGACCAGCCCCGCCAGGGCCAGCGCCATCGCGACGACGACGAACGCGCGCGACTGGCTCGAGAGCAGCTTGCCGAAACTCACTTCGCAGCGCTCGTCCGGACCGCGTCGCCGTCCGCGACCTGATAGGCGCCGTCCAGGATCAACGGCTGGCCGGGCGCGACCGGTCCGGAAACCACATCCCGTTCCGGTGTCGAGGCCAGCAGCTGCACCGGCACCGCGCGCGCCTTGCCGCCGGCGATCTGGAACAGCATCGCCTTGCCGTTCGCATCGAACGCCACCGCCTTGTGCGGCACGATCCAGCCATGCGCCTCGCCGGTGACGGTGGCGACGCGCACCGCCTCGCCCGCCAGGAAGCTGCCCGCCGGATAGGCGATGTCGACATCGACCTGGCGCGTCACCGGATTGAGGATCGAATCGACCCGCACGACATGGCCCGTGACGGTGCCGCCGCCTTCCATCCGCGTCAGCCGCGCCTCGGCGCCGACGCGGATCCGGTCGCGCTGCGCGGGATCGACGCCCGTGGTGATCACCATCGCGCCGCTGCGCGCCACCGTCGCCAATGCCGCGCCGGGCTGGGTGCGATCGCCTGCGGCCACCGGCACCGTCGCCACCACGCCGTCGAACGGCGCACGGAACGTGATCGTCCCCGAGCCGGCGCCTTCGGCCCGCAGCGCGGCGAGCTGGGCGCGCGCATCGGCGAGCGCCTTCTCGGCCTGGGCGAGCTGGTCGCGCGTCGCGAGTTGCTGGCCGAGCAGCTGGGCAGTGGAATCGCGCTGCGACGTGGCGGCCTTCACTGCATCGGCCGCCTGGGCATAGGCGCTGCGGGCGGTCGGCGCGACTGCGAAGACCAGCAGCGGCTGGCCGGACCGCACGGCGACCCCCGCCGTCACCAGCAGGCGCAGCACCTGGCCCGGCTGCGATATGCTGATCGTCTGCTGGCCGTTGCCCGCGGCCGCCGCCGTGCCATAGGCTTCGACGAGCATCGGCAGGCTGCCCTGGACCGGGCGTACCACGGTCACCAGGGCCGAGGGCTCGGCCCGATCGTCGGGCCGGCCGCCGCCACAGGCCGCCAGGACCGCGGCGAGCGCCAGGGCCGCGGCATGTCGCACGGGGTTCACCGTGCCGCTCCCGCCGTGCCCGGATCGGGGAAGCCGAGCGTGTCGACCGCGGGCAGGTCCGCGCCGATCAGGGTCTGGATGGCGACCTGCCGGTCGATCAGGGCAATCTCGAGCGTCATCGCTTCCTGTTCCTTGGAAAATCGGGTGCCGAGCAGATCGACGAAGGCGCGTTCGTCGAGGTTCGCGGCAGCGAAGGCGGCCGCCGCGCGATCGGCGGCACGGCGCGCTTCGGCCAGGTCGTGGCGCGTGGCGGCGAGCTGGAGCGCGATCTGCGCATGCTCGGCAAGCAGCGCACCGACCTCGCCGGTCACGGTCGCGAGGCGCGCGGCATATTCGCGATTGAGCTGCGCGCGCGTGGCTCGCGCGATCGCGATATTGCCCTGGTTCCGGTCGAACACCGGCAGGCCGATCTGGGCGTTGGGGCCGCCATTGATCACCTTGGCATTATCGCTGCTCACCGAGGCGCCGAGCACGAGATCGGGGAATTGCGACAGGATCGCCACACGCAGCTGCTCATCCTGCGCGGCATAGCCGGCACGCAGCGCAAGCAGGTCGGGCCGGCGCTGCGGGAGCGTCGCCAGCATCGCGCGGATCTCGGTGGGCTGGAAGGGCGGCAGGTCGATCGCATCCGCGAGCGGCAGCACCACCTCCGGTGCGATCCCCAACAGCGCGTTGAGCTTGTGGCGGTTGGCGAGAAGCGCCTGGTCCTGCTGGAGCAGGGCTGCGCGCGCGGTCTGCAGCGCGACGGCGCTGGGCGCCAGCGTGGCGAGCGTCGAATTGCCTGCCTCCAGCGCCTTGCGCCCGGCGGCCTGGCGCTTGGCCATCAGCGCATAGGCCTGTTCGAGCATCGGCCGCAGCCGATCGCCGAGCACGATGTCCGCCGCCAGCTGCCGCGCCTGCCCCGCAACCTGCCATTCCTGCCAGAGCAGATCGGCCTCGACCTGGTGCAGGCTGTCGCGCGCCGAGCGGCGCTTGGGCTTCAGGACGATGAGCGACTTGATGTCCTGGGCCAGGCCCAGATTCCAAGCGGGCACCGATCCGGCGCCCGAGAGCAGCGGCAGGATCGCGCCGGTCAGGCTGGGATTGGGCAGCACCCCGGCCTGGACCAGCTGCGCCTCGGCCACGCCGCGCCTGGTCCGCGCCGCCTGCAGGTCCGGGTTGCGCGCGACGGCCAGCGCCGCGACGTCGCCGATCGTGAGCGGGCGCGCGGGCAGATCGGGAATGGCGGCGAGCGCGGGCGCAAGCGGCGCGGCCTCGGGCAGCGGCGCCGGCGCATAATGCGCGCAGCCCGCGACCGTCAGTCCCAGACCGAGCAGCAACGGAATGCGAAGGCCAAGGGCGAAGGGCACGAAACCTCTGGGAACGGAGGGAAGGAGACGCCGCCGCCCCGCGACAGGGATGGGGCGGCGCGGCGGCGTCCTGACCGATAACAGGGAGGATCGGTCAGTCGGGATGGGGCCCCTCCGCCACATTCTCGAGCACGCGGCCGGTCATCGCGTCGATGCCGACCTCGAAGGTCTTGGCGCCCGCCTTGATGTCGAAGGAATAGCGCAATCCGCTGCCGCCCTTCTCGGCCTCGAGCTCGTGATCGGTGACCTTGCCCGGCCGCGCCTTGAGCGCGATTACCTGGGCCTGGGCCAGAGTGAGGCGCGGCTTGGGCGCCCGTTGCTGCGGCGCCGCGAAGACTGCGGCGGGCAGCGCGACGGCACCGGCCGCCAGGATCAGGAGTCGGTTGGTGTTTCGCATCGTCAATGCTCCTCTGCCCCTGCCGCCGCCTTTCTAGCCGGCGCGACATTGGCAGAGCTTGAGGCGAACATTGGGAATCCCCAACTTGCACCTCGGGCGCGGCCGGGCATTGTCGGTGCGCCTGGATCAGGCTGGCATGGGCTGAATTCGTGAAGCTGCTTCTACTCGAGGACGACACCGAGACCCGCGTGCACATCGTCCGCCTGCTCGAGGCGGAGGGGCATATCGTCGACACTGCCCGCACCGGCCCGGATGCGATCTTCCTCGGCACCACCGGCGCCTATGCCGTCCTCGTGCTCGACCGCATGGTGCCGGACGTGGACGGCCTGGCGGTGCTGCGCGCGCTGCGTGCCGCGGACGTGCAGACGCCGGTGCTCTTCCTCACGGCAATGGGCGAAGTCGACGACCGCGTCGCCGGGCTTCGCGCCGGGGCCGACGATTATCTGGTCAAGCCGTTCGCCGCATCGGAGCTGCTCGCGCGCATTGCCGCCCTTTCGCGCCGCCGCCCCGTCGCGGAAGTGGCGACCGTGCTGCGCGCGGCCGACCTGGAGATCGACCTGCTCAAGCGCCGCGTCACGCGCGCCGGCCGGCGGATCGAGCTCCAGCAGCAGGAATATAAGCTGCTCGAATATCTCCTTCGCCACGAAGGGGAGATCGTCACGCGCTCGATGCTGCTCGAGAATGTCTGGTCCTTCCATTTCGATCCGGGCTCGAACCTGATCGAAAGCCATATGAGCCGGTTGCGGGCCAAGGTGGACAAGGGGTTCGACCGCGAGCTTATCCACACGATCCGCGGCGCGGGCTATCGGCTCGATGCGAACCCCTAGGCTGCTCGTCAGCGGCGCGTTCCGCTTCGCGATCGCGCTTGCCCTGGTGTTCGCGCTCGGCGCGGTTGCCCTGCTCGTGATCGTCGAGCACTCCGTCTCGGCCTATGCAGTGGAAGCCGCCGGCGACGGGATCCTCGCCGAGCACGACGTGCTGGTGAACGAGTTCGACGCGAGCGGCCGGGCGGAGCTGGTCGCCACAGTCAATCGCCACGCCCGTGCCGTGCGCGAGGATCAGTTCCATTATCTGCTCGTCGATTCCGCGGGTGCCAGGCTCGCCGGATCGCTCCCCGCAGCGGCGGCGCGCACGGGCTGGCATGAATTCGACGTCTGGGATTCCGATCAGGGCGGTTCGGGCAGACCGGCACCGGTGATGGCGTTCGGCTCGCGGCTTTCCGACGGCGCGCTCCTCGTCGTGGCGAACGACGTCTCGGACCTACGCGACCTGCGCAGCGGCCTTAGGATATCGACCATCTCGTTCGGAATATTGATCTCGCTGCTCGCGCTCGCCGGCGGCCTGCTGGTCGGCACCTTGTTCCTGCGGCGGCTGGACCAGGTGAACGGCGCGATCGCCCGGATCAACGATGGGCGGCTCAACGAGCGGCTTCCGCGCATCGGCATGGGGCCGGAGTTCGACCAGCTCTCCACCAATCTCAACCGGATGCTCGACCGGATCGAAGCGCTGATGGACGGGCTGCGGCAGGTATCCACCGACATCGCGCACGATCTGCGCACGCCGCTCACCCGTCTGCGCCAGCGGCTCGAACGGATGCAGCTCGGCACCGATCCCGCGCCGATCCCCGAACAGGTCGACGGCGCGATCGCGCAGATCGACGAGATACTCGGCATCTTCGGCGCGCTGTTGCGCATCGGCGCGATGGAGGCGCGCGGCGTGCAGGCGAGCCTGGCCACCGCCGATCTGAGCGAGATGCTGGAACGCCTCGGCCAGATATATGCGCCCGTCATCGAGGATGCGGAGCATGTGCTGCACGAGGCGATCGCTCCGGGCATAGCGGTGCGCGGCGATGTCGAGCTGCTGACCCAGGCCGTCACCAACCTGATCGAGAACGCATTGCATCACACGCCGCCGGGGACGCGCATCGACCTCGCACTGGCGCGCGACGGCGACCAGGTCCGCCTGAGCGTTGCCGACGACGGGCCCGGCATCGCCGCCGCCGAGCGCACGCGCGTGCTGGGCCGCTTCTACCGCATCGACACCAGCCGCAGCACGCCGGGCGCCGGCCTGGGCCTCGCGCTGGTCGATTCGATCGCCCGGCTGCACGGCGCGACGCTCACCCTGGCCGACAATGCGCCGGGCCTGCGCGTCGAGCTCCGCTTTCCGAGGCTCGCGGCCTGAAACTATCGCCAGGTCTTGCGGATGCTGAACCGAAAGGATCGGCCGAGCGGATCGAGATAGCCACGCTGATAGGCGAGCGGGACCGAACCCGACCGATCCCGCACCTCGGGCGCCCGGTCGAGCAGATTGTCGATCGCGAGGAGGAAGCGCACGCCCTCGATCCAGGGATGGCTGCGCCGCAACCCCTCCTGGCGATCGGGGAAGAAGAACAGCCGCAGGTTGAGCGTCACCGGCTCGTCGAAGCGCAGCTGCCCCGGCAGGCCGGGCGCGACGGTCTCGGCGCTCTTCCAGCTGGCATTCGCGCGCAGCCCGAAGCCATGATGGGTGGCGCTGAGCTGGGCATCCACGGCGTGGCGCGGCGCGCGCAGCCCCTCCCCGAGCCGATTGTCGCCCAGCAGATCGATCGGCGCCTGCCCCGCGGCAAGCACCACGCGATCCGACAGGCGGATCGTGTCGTACACCGCGAATTGCAGGGTCGTCCCGGCCGCGCCGAAATAATGGCCGCCGCCGAAGCCGCCGCCACCGGGCAGCTTCGGCCCCGCCCCCTTGCCCGGCGCGCCCCAGGACCGGTTGAAGTTGATGCCGAAGCGCAGGCTCCTGCGCGTCTCGCGGGCGATGTTGAGCGGGCGGGCATCCACGCTGACGATCGCCCCGCCCCCGTCGCGCACGATCCGCTGCGGAAACGCCGCCTCCATCGCCGGCGAGATGCCGGGAAAGGCAAGGATCGCGTCGCGCGTCGCGACATCGGTATAGGCGGCGATCAGCGACATCGTCTTGCCCGGCTTGAACGTCGCCTCGGCCTTGAACAGCGAGCGGAGATCGTGGCGCAGCCCGGGATCCCCGCCGTCCAGGCGCACGGCGGTGACGCTCTGCCCGCTGGCGCTGTCGTAGAAGCGCACCCCGGGCGTCGCGGTGACCGGATCGCCGAGCTGGCGGATCGTCGCCGGCGCCGCCTCGCGGCTCCCGGCGAGCAGCAGCCCGAGCTTCGGCCAGGGCGCCCAGCTCAGCGTCCACCCGCGATCGACCGGCACCGAGGCATCGGAATAGTCGTGCACAGCGAGATTGAGACCGGCGGCGAGCGCGCCGATCGGGCTCGCCTTGCCGAGCAGGGGAAGCTCGATCGCCAGCCGGCCGTCGAACATCCGCCGCGCGAGCCGGCGCGCGACCCCGTCCTCGTCGCGCGCGGAAAGCCGCTCCCCGCTCGCCCCCGCCTTCACGCTCAGCGCGACGTCGCCGGCGGGCACGGCGAACAGCTTCCCATTGGCGACGCCATCGATCGCTATCGCATCGTCGATGCCGCGGCTGTTCCGCGCCGGCGCGGCGCCGTCCGCGCCGGTCCGGATCACCGTCGCGACATGATCGGCATTGGAAGTGATCGACCAGTTCCAGCCCGAGAGCGAACCGTTGAACACGCCGCCCAGATGCCCGGTGTCGGTGCGCGTCGTCCGGGCGAGCGCGCGCGTCGGGTCCGACTGCATCGGGCCGAGCAGCGTCCGCGCGGTGAGGCGATCCGCGCTGGCATTGCCGGTAACGCCCAGCCCGCCGTCCAGCGCCCGGGCGAACACGCCGTTCGCGGTGAACTGGCGGGTGAGCGGCACCAGGGTGCGCAGCGCTGCCTCGCCCGGCGCGCGACCGGCGATGCCGCGCCGCGCCTCGGTCACATCGTCGCCGACCTGATATTGCAGGTCGAGCGTCATCCGATTGCCGCCCGCGATGCGGACCAGGTTCGCCTCGGTGTTGAAGTCGTTGCGCGCACTCGCCTCGGCAACCCGGTCCTCGAGCTCGCCGGTCGCCGAGGCGAAGTTCGGCAGCAGCACGACGTTGATCACCTTCTGGTGCGCCGGATAGCCGAAGCGGAGCGCCGCTTCCTCGGGCAGCACCTCCACCCGCGCCACTGCCTCGGGCGGCAGGTTGCGGATCTCGGCAAGCGAGGAAATGCGCCGCCCGTTGAGCAGCACCACGCTGCCCTCGCCCGCCCGGCCCTGGGTGCCCCCGGCCTGGGCCGAGAGCTGCGCGATCACGTCGCCGAGCGTGCTCGCGCCCAAGGCCTGTACGGCGCCGGCATCGATCGACGTCTCCGGGGGAATCGGTCCGCCGACCTCGCCGCGCACGCGGTTGGCGGTCACCACGATCTCGTTCGGATCGCGCGATGGTGCAGCCGCGCCGCCTTCCTGCGCCCGCGCCGCGCCGACATGCAGCATCGCCGGCACGATGCCCAGGCAGAGAAGGCCGGCGCGCCGAACCGGCCGCCAGGCACGCGGTGCCGACGTCATGGATCCCCCTTGCAGTGTTCGCGCCGGCTTATGGTTCGCCCGCCGCCCGCGAAACAGGGGGGTTTTCATTATAAGTTTGCAATCTTCGCGGCCCCGAAAGCCTTGCGCGCGCGCGTGCGTCAATTTGTCACAAATGCCCGCCAAGCAGGCCGGGCAAGCGGACGAGACCTCCAATGAACATATTGATCGTCGAGGACGACGCCGGGATCGCGCATTTCCTCCAGCGCGGTCTGCGACATCATGGCCTGGAGTGCGATATCGCGCTTTCGGGGCGCGCCGCGCTCACGCTGCTGACGAGCCGCAACTATGACGCGATGGTCCTCGACCGGATGATGCCGGTGGTGGACGGCATGGAAGTGCTGCGCCGCAAGCCAGGCCATGTGCCGGTATTGATGCTGAGCGCGCTCGGCACGCTCGAGGACCGTATCGAGGGGCTCGACGCCGGTGCCGACGACTATCTCGTCAAGCCGTTCGACATCGGCGAAGTGATCGCGCGGCTCAACGCGATCGGCCGCCGCGCCAAGGGCACCGACCGGAGCGACATGCTGCGTGCGGGCGACCTGGAGATCGTGCTGACGACTTTCCGCGCCTGGCGACGGGGCAAGCCGCTGCACCTCAACAAGAAGGAATTCGCGCTGCTCGCCGAGCTGATGCGCAATGCCGGCCGCCCGGTCACCCGCATGATGCTGATCGAAGCGGTATGGGGCTATTCGTTCGAGCCTTCGACGAACATCATCGAAAGCAACATGAGCAGGCTCCGCGCCAAGCTCACGATCCATGGCGATCCCGATCCGATCGAGACGGCCCGCGGCTTCGGCTATACGCTCCACGCCGACGATGCTGCCTGACCGGCTGCGGCCCCGCTCGGTCACCGGGCTGGCCGGCCTGTTCGGCCTTGTCTGCGCGCTCGCATCGGTGGCGATCGGCATGGCGCTCTATGTCCTGGCCGATCTCTCGTTCAATCGGGTGCAGGATGCCCGCCTGGCACGCGAGAAGGCACGGCTGCTGGCTCCGATCGACGGCCGCGCGCCCGGTGCCGGGGACGTCGCCGCGCGCATCGCCGAACGTGTGCGCCGGCGGGAGATCAGCAGCATCGGGCACCGCCTTACCGATACCCGCGGCACCCTCCTCGCCGGAACCGCGGAGCTGCGGGCGCCGCCCGGCCGGGACGGCGCGGTGCTGTTCCGCCAGCCGGGCGAAGCCTGGGAGGCCGCGCGCGCGGCCCAGTTCGCGCTGGCCGATGGCGGCCGGCTCACCATTGTCGCCGAAAGCGAATCGATCGAGGATCTGGGCAAGAGCGTCTGGCCGCTGTTCGGCACGGCGCTGGCGCTCTCGGCGATCTTCGGCGCGCTGGCGAGCCTGCTCCTCGGCCGGCTGATCTCGGCCCGCCTCGCGGCGATCGGCACTACGGCCAATGCGATCATCGCGGGCGACTATTCCCGGCGCGTGCCGGTCGATTCGCTCGGCGGCACCTTTGCCGAGCAGGCCCGAACCTTCAATCGCATGCTCGACCGGATCGAGGCGTTGATGGACAATCTGCGCCAGGTCTCGAGCGACATCGCCCATGATCTGCGCACGCCGCTCACGCGCCTGCAGGCGACGCTGCGGGAAGCCGCCGAAGCCGGGCTGGCGGAGGAGGAACGCACGGCGCTCATCACTGCGGCCGATCGCGAATGCGACGGTATCCTCTCCCTGTTCGCGGCGCTGCTGCGCATCGGCGAGGTCCAGGCCGGCCGCCGCCGCGCACAGGTCGCCACCATCCGCCTGGCCCCGCTGGTCGAGGACGTGGTCGAATCCTATGCGCCTGCTTTTGTCGACTCCGCGCGCACGCTGCGGCTGGAGGCGTGCGAGCCCTGTTTCATCCGGGGCGACGCCGATCTGTTCAACCAGCTGCTGGTGAACCTGATCGAGAATGCGCAGCTGCATACGCCCGAGGGCAGCGCCACGCAGGTCTCGCTGCGCCGCGACGGGGCTTCGGCCGTGCTCATGGTGCGTGACGACGGAAACGGCATTCCGGCGAGCGAGCGCCAGGAAGTGCTGGGCCGCTTCGTGCGCCTGGAACGCAGCCGGAGCACGCCCGGCCATGGACTGGGCCTCGCCCTGGTCGCCGCCATCGCCGGCTTCCACGAAGCGACGGTCGAGCTCGACGATGCCGGGCCGGGCCTGATCGTCCGCGTGCGATTTCCCGCGTCGGAGCAAGGCGCGACATTCTAATTTTGCAATGTAACGCTCCAGGTACGGTTTCGGACGGGACAAGTCACAAGACTGTCATTCGGCGAACCTAGCGCCACCCCTGCCAAGGCCGGCAACGCATCGCCGGCCCATATTGGGGTTGACTGGAACATGACTCGGAAATGCTGTGCTGCGGCGCTCGCCGTGGCAGGAATGCTTGCGCCCATCTGCAGCTGGGCGCAACCGGCGATGCACGCCGACTATCGGATCGTGGACCGGATCCCCGGCGCGGACGGCGGCTGGGACTTCGCCAGCGTCGATCCCGCGGCCGGCCGGCTCTATGTCGCGCGCTCCAACGGCATCATGGCGGTGGACCTGTCCGACCGGAAGGTGACCGCCGCGCTGGCGCCCGCGCATCGTGCCCATGCCGTCCTGCCCATGCCCGGCACCCGGGAGATCGTCGAGACCGACGGCGAGACCGGCCTGACTCGCTTCATCGACGGCGCCACCGGCGCAGTGACGGCGGAAGTCGCCACCGGCGCCAAGCCCGACGCCGCCTTTCTCGATCCCGCCACCGGCCTGGTCGCCGTGATGAATGCCGGCGACGGCACGATCGCGCTCGTCGATCCCGTGCGCCATGCGCTGGCCGGCAAGATCCAGGTCGGCGGCGGCCTCGAGTTCGGCGTCGCCGACGGCAAGGGCCTGGGCTATGTCAACATTGAGGACAGGAATGCGATCGCCGTCGTCGACCTGAAGGCGCGCCGCGTCCTCAAGTCGATCGCGCTGCCCGGCTGCGAGGGGCCGACCGGCCTCGCCCTGGTCGCGAACGGCACGCGGCTGATCAGCGCCTGCGCCAACAAGGTCGCGATGATCGTCGACGTCGCCGCCGCCAAGGTCGCCGGCAGCTTCGCGATCGGCAGCGATCCGGACGCCGTGCTCGTCGACCCCGCACGCGGGCTGGCCTTCATACCCTGCGGCGGCACCGGCACGCTGGAAGTCGTCGACATCGGCGACGCCCGGCACATCCGCCACGCCGGGACGATCCAGACCCAGGTCGGCGCCAAGACCGGCGCGATCGATCCGCGCAACGGCCGCATCTACCTGCCCGCCGCCACGCTCGCCGCGCCCGAGGCCGGCGCCAAGCGCGGCAAGCCCGTGCCCGGCAGCTTCGTCGTGCTGGTCCTCGCCCCCGTCCGCTCCTGAACGCCCCCTCGAAACGGAGACCATCCCATGTTCCTGCGCACTCGCTTCATGCTGCTGCTCGCCGGCGCCTGCCTCGCGGTTCCGGTCGCGGTAAATGCCCAGCAGGCACCGGCAGCCAAGCCGGCCAAGACCTTCAAGCTGCTCCGCGCCGAGGATTTCCCGGCCGATGGCATCGTCCCGGCGCCGCCGGCCCGCGGATCGGACGTCGAGAAGCTCGAGCTCGCCTATCTCCACGCGCTGATCGCCGGCACTTCGCCCGCGCGGATGGAGCAGGCGCGCCGGGACGACGCGCATGAAGACCCCTCGATCTTCGACCAGGCGATGGGCATCGACCTGAAGACGCTGCCGGCGACCTGGGAACTGCTCGGCCTGGTCCATAATGACGCCAACCTGGCGGCCAATATCGCCAAGGAGCATTTCGCCCGGGTCCGCCCCTGGGGCGTCGATCCCACCATGCCGAACTGCGATGCCGGCAAGGGCAAGCAGCCGACCCGCAGCTATCCGAGCGGCCATTCGACGCTCGGTTATTCGGTCGGCCTGATGCTGGCGACGCTGGCGCCGGCCAAGGCCAGGGCCGTGCTCGACCGTGCCCGCGACTATGCGCTCAGCCGCGAGATCTGCGGCGTGCATTTCCCGTCGGACACCGAGGCGAGCCATGTGATCGCCTCCATCGCGGTCGCGCGCATCCTTGCCAGCCCGGCCGCCGCCGCGCGCATCGCCGCGGCCCGCGCCGAACTCGCCCGCATCGCCCAGTGAATCCTTGCCAGTGAACCTTTGAACGTCCCGAGGGGGAAACGACATGAAGCCTCAAACGCGCATCGCATTGCTCATCGCCGGCAGCCTTCCGGCGCTCGCCTGCGCCACTGCCGCCCAGGCCCAGACCGCCGCGGTGGCCGACGACGGCCAGACCAAGTCGACCAGCGCCAACGATGCCGGCCAAGCCAACGACAAGCAGTCGCTGACCTCGTCCGACATCATCGTCACCGGTTCACGCACCGCGGAGAGCGCGCCGCTCACCGCGTCGCTCACCACCACCCAGCCGCAATCGGCGGTCAGCCGCGACTATATCGACAACACCACCCCGGCCGCCGACTTCAACGAGCTGATCGCGCTCACCCCGGGCGTCTCGATCACCGGCGCCGGCAACGGCTATGGCTTTGGCGAGACCAAGGCAGTCATCCGCGGTTTCCAGGACGGCGAATACAACATCACCTATGATTCGATCCCGTTCGGCGACACCAACAACCCGACGCACCATTCGACTGCCTTCTTCCCGTCGAACACGATCGAGACGGTCGTGGTCGATCGCGGTCCGGGCAATGCCAGCCAGCTCGGCCAGGCCAGCTATGGCGGCAACCTCAACATGTATTCGCGCGCGGTGAAGGACCAGATGGGCGGCCAGGTCCAGGCGATCGCCGGCCCGTGGAACTCGTTCATCGGCCGCGCCGAATTCCAGAGCGGCGCGATCCAGAGCCTGGGCGGCACGCGCATCGTGCTGACCGGCCAGATCATGCAGTCGGACGGCGCGCTCACCTACTCCCCGGTCGCCGGCAAGAATCTCTACGGCAAGGCAGTCGTGCCGATCGGCGCGTCGAACACGCTCACCGTGATGAGCACCTGGAACCGCAACCACTATTACCAGTCGGACGTGGCCAAGGGCGCCACCTGCGGCAGCGCTACGAAGGGCATCGCCGGCTTCGCCAACGCCGCGCTGGGCCCCGACGGCCAGCCGCTGACCCAGCTCAGCGGCACGAATTGCGCGGCGAGCTCGAACGTCGGCGTCTATGGCAAGAATTACGGGCTGACCAACGATCCCACCACGATGGACTATTGGCGCTACAACCGCACCGACAAGACCACCGATTTCTCCTATCTGCGCCTCCAGAGCGAGCTGGGCTCCGGCTTCTCGATGGACAATCGCGTCTACATGTACGGCTACACCAACAACACGCTGTCCGGGAACAGCGGCACGGTGGTGACCGGCTTCGCCGGCGCCGGCACGCCTGCCTCGCCCTATGTCGCGGTGACCAAGGCCGGCGACGTGCTCGGCTACAACAAGATGAACAAGTACCGGGTGCTCGGCTATATCGGCCAGCTCAACTACAGTTTCGCGCTTGGCAAGATCCGGTTGGGCGGCTGGTACGAGCATGCCGATACCGATCGCCACCTGGTCGATCTCGACATGACCACCGGCGCGCTGTCGTTCAACGAGAAGTTCAACAACGGCAACGGCTCCGCCGCCCAGAACGCGCTGCCGTCGACTGCGCTGGCCGCGATCCAATATGTGCAGCATTCGAACTGGAGCCAGTACCAGCTGTTCGGCGAGTTCGAGATCCGTCCGATCGACAGCCTGGCGATCACGCCGGGCGTCAAATATGTCCACTTCACCCGCGGCGTCGACGCGCTGGTCAACCAGAAGTCGCGCGGCCCGATCGACACCAGCCAGACCTGGACCAAGACGCTGCCGTTCCTGACTGCGAACTGGGAGGCGATGACCAACTGGTCCTTCTACGCCCAATATGCGCAGGGCATGTACGTGCCCGACCTGTCGAGCTTCTATTCGACCTCGGGCTCGCTCTCGACCGCGCTCGATGCGCTCAAGCCGCAGACCACGACCAACTACCAGGTCGGCACCGTCTGGCACGGCGACAAGGTCTCGATCGACGTCGACGGCTATGTCATCAACGTCAACAACAAGATCGGCACCTGCACCACGGTCGGCTGCGACACCACGCTACTCGTCAACATCGGCCAGGTCCGCTACAAGGGCGTCGAGGGACAGCTCAGCCTGATGCCGGTCCGCGGCCTCACCCTGTTCGCCAACGGCTCGTACAATTACGCGCGCAGCGTCACCACCGGCGCGCAGATCGCCAAGGCGCCGTTCGGCACCGCGGCGGCGGGCTTCGTGTATCGCGACCAGGGCTTCCGCTTGTCCTTCAACCAGAAGTACACCGGCCCGCAATATGCGACCGAGTTCAGCGGCAATCCCAATCTGCGCCTCTATCGCATCAAGCCCTACAGCGTCGGCGAGTTCGCGATGAGCCAGGAAGTCGGCGAGCACTTCCGGCTGGGAATAACCGTCCAGAACGTGTTCGACAGCCGCGCGGTCACTGCCATCTCGAGCAGTTCCTCGGGCGCGCCGACCACCGTCGTGAACGGCGTCAGCTACCAGAACGGCTATGGGCAGGGTGACCAGTTCAACTTCCTGCCGCCGCGTTCCTTCCTGGTCGACGCACGCATCAAGTTCTGATGGCCAAGGGTGCCTGCCGCGTCAGAGCGCGGTGGGCACCCCAGCCCGGACGGCTCGCGTTCGGTCCGAGATGGAGGAGAAGCGAGGCACAGTTTACCCCGTATTTCCTTCAGGAAAAGGCCAGGAAGGTTGAAATACCTTGCTTCCTGAAGCCCGGCCCCGACGAAGGTTTACGATTCCGTGGGATGTCCAGTTACTGGCAGGCTAGGCACTCATCATAATCCGTCGACTCGCCCAGGTTGAACTGCGGCTTCTCGATCGTGTTGTCGGCCTCCACGCCGCCCGCGAAGCCGGCGCGCTGCACCGACTTGGAGCGGAGATAATAGAGCGACTTGATGCCGAGCTCCCAGGCGCGGAAGTGGAGCATCAGCAGGTCCCACTTCTCGACGTCCGCCGGGATGAACAGGTTCAGCGACTGGGCCTGGTCGATATAGGGCGAGCGATCGCCGGCCAGCTCGAGGATCCAGCGCTGGTCGATCTCGAACGAGGTCTTGTAGACGTCCTTCTCTTCCGGGCTGAGGAAGTCGAGGTGCTGGACCGAGCCGCCCTGCTCGAGGATCGAGTTCCACACCGCATCCGAGTTCTTGCTCTTCTCGCTGAGCAGCTTCTCCAGATAGGGATTCTTGACCGAGAACGAGCCCGACAGCGTCTTGTGCGTGTAGATGTTGGCCGGGATCGGCTCGATACAGGCCGAAGTGCCGCCGCAGATGATCGAGATCGACGCGGTGGGCGCGATCGCCATCTTGCAGCTGAAGCGCTCCATCACGCCCATGTCGGCCGCGTCCGGGCACGGCCCGCGCTCCACCGCCAGCGCCATCGACGCCTGGTCGACCTGCGCCTTGACGTGCTTGAACATGCGCAGGTTCCAGCTCTTCGCCATTGCGCCCTCGAACGGGATGTTCCGCGCCTGGAGGAAGGAGTGGAAGCCCATCACGCCCAGGCCGACCGAACGCTCGCGGCTGGCCGAATAGGCGGCCTTTTCCATGCCCGGCTCGGCCCGGTCGATATAATCCTGCAGCACATTGTCGAGGAAGCGCATCACGTCCTCGATCATGCCGGTCTCGCCCTTCCACTCCTCCCAGGTCTCGAGGTTGAGCGAGGAGAGGCAGCACACCGCGGTGCGCTCATTGCCCAGATGATCCTTGCCCGTGGGCAGCGTGATTTCCGAGCAGAGGTTCGACGTGGAGACCTTGAGGCCCAGATCGCGATGATGCTTGGGCATGTTCGAGTTCACATGGTCGGCGAACACGATATAGGGCTCGCCGGTGGCAAGACGGGTCTCGACCAGCTTCTGGAACAGCGCGCGCGCATCGACCTTGCCCCGCTCGGACTGGTCCTTGGGCGAACGCAGCACCCATTCCTCGCCGCCCCGCACCGCTTCCATGAACGCATCGGGGATCAGCACGCCGTGGTGCAGGTTCAGCGCCTTGCGATTGAAGTCGCCCGACGGCTTGCGGATCTCGAGGAACTCCTCGATCTCCGGGTGCGAGATGTCGAGATAGCAGGCGGCCGAGCCGCGGCGCAGCGAGCCCTGCGAAATCGCCAGGGTGAGCGAATCCATCACGCGCACGAACGGAATGATGCCCGATGTCTTGCCGTTGAGGCCCACCGGCTCGCCGATGCCGCGGACATTGCCCCAATAGGTGCCGATGCCGCCGCCGCGCGAGGCGAGCCAGACATTCTCGTTCCAGGTGTCGACGATGCCGTTCAGGCTGTCCGGCACCGAATTGAGGAAGCAGCTGATCGGCAGGCCGCGGCCGGTGCCGCCGTTCGACAGAACGGGCGTGGCGGGCATGAACCACAGCTTCGAGATATAGTCGTAGATGCGCTGGGCATGCGGCTGATCGTCGGCATAGGCCGAGGCGACGCGCACGAACAGGTCCTGGAAGGTCTCGCCGGGCAGCAGATAGCGGTCGCGCAGCGTCTCCTTGCCGAATTCGGTGAGCAGCGCGTCGCGCGAATGATCGACCTCGACATCGAACGCGCGCGGCGCAACCGCCTTGCTGTCGTTCCGCTTGCGCGCCTTCGGTGCCGCCTTGGCGACATCGCTCGCGGCCGGCTTGCCGGCAGTGGCGGGGGCTTCGGCGACGGTCTCGTTCACGCTGTTTTCCGTGTCCCTGAATTCCATGACTCTCACCCCTGAAAAGCTTCACCGGCCTTCCCCCGGGGGAAGGCATCAAATCCCGACTCGAAGGGGCTGCCGATCCTAGCATCGACGCGGCCGCGCGCGAAGAACAAAACATGTCCATCGCACTTCGTCCCAGGCACGAATCGACCCCTTCCGCATATGGGTATGCGGCGGCGCGTCCACCAGTGCTTGAGCTTGCCCCTCAGTGCAACCACAACAGATTGTGCCAATCCGAGTCCGCGCACAAGACCCGAAATGGTTAATTTCCACAACGTTTCGTCGCTAAAATGACTCGGTTCGTGGCACCTGCATATCTGCTGCAATGCCGCGACGCGCGGACTTTCCTAGGGTTTGCGAAAGGCAAGGGAACGAACGCGGAACGTTAATTTTTTTCGCGTGGAGGAATCCGGGGGACCACAAGGGCTTGTGGTCGGCCGCATGATCGCACCGCAGAGGATGGCGATCGCGGCGCGGACGCATCCGCCTTCCGCCATCATCCCCGCAAAGGCCGGATGACGGATGGAATCTCGTAGTTCCGGGCTCCCTTGCCCTCCCGGTGCGCAGTTGCAGTCCACGCAACCGAGCGTTGCCGATTGCGCGATATTCAATCAGACTTGCCCGGGTCTAGAGGCAGTCCTTTGGCGGATCGTTTCGCCGCGAGCGGGATTATGTCGGGATGGCAACGAACGGGGCAGCGACGGGGGAGCAGCCGGCATGGCAGCCGGCCCCGCACGAGCGCTCGCCGATCCCCGGTTCGCCCCCTACCCCCTGGCACCCGCCGCTGCGGCGCGCGGCCTATATATCGGTGGCGGTGCTGGTGATCCTGTCGGGTTCGCTGGGCAATGCGATCGTCACCGCGAACCTGACGACCCTGCAGGGATCGCTCGGGCTCTATTCGGCCGAGATCCAGTGGCTGCCGACCGTCTATGTGATGACGAATGTCTGCGCCAACATGGTGCTGATCAAGTTCCGCCAGCAGTTCGGCATCCGGCTGTTCACCCAGATCTTCCTGGGTGCCTTCGCGCTGACCACCGCCGGACACCTGATCGCGCACAGCTTCGCGACGGCGGTGGCGGTGCGCGCGCTGAGCGGGATCGCGGCCGCCGCGTGCAGCACGGTGGGGCTGCTCTACATGGTGCAGGCCTGGACGCCCGAGCACCGGCTGAAGGGCATCGTGATCGCGATCAGCCTGCCGCAGATCGCCGTCCCCCTCGCCCGCCTCTTCCCCAGCGAAGCCTTCGAGCCGGATCGCTGGCAGACCATGTATCTGTTCGAGCTGGGCCTGGCCCTGTTCTGCCTGGCCGCGGTGCGCCTGCTGGTGCTGCCGCCGGTCGAGCGGATGAAGGTGTTCGAGCCGCTCGACTTCGTCACCTTCCCGATCTTCGCAGGCGGCATGGCGCTGCTCTGCGCGGTGCTGGGCATGGGCCGGGCGCTGTGGTGGTTCGAGGCGCCATGGATCGCGCCGGCGCTGATCGGGGCGATCGTGCTGCTGCCGATCGCCTGGCTGATCGAGCATCACCGCGAGCGCCCGCTGCTCAACACCCGCTGGCTGGCGAGCCGCGACATCGTGCGCTTCGCCCTCGTCTCGATCCTGGTGCGTGTGGTGCTTTCGGAGCAGACGATCGGCGCGTCGGGGCTGCTCACTGTGCTGGGCATGGGCAACGACCAGATGCGGATGCTCTATCTGGTCGTGCTGCTCGCGACGCTGGCCGGCGTGGTGGTCGGCGCGCTCACGCTCGATCCCCTGTTCCTGGGCAAGCCGATCCTGATCGCGCTGGCGCTGATCGGCCTGGGCGCCTGGCTCGATTCGGGTTCGACCAACCTCGTCCGCCCGCACGACATGTATTTCAGCCAGGCGCTGCTGGGCTTCGCCAGCGCGCTGTTCATCGGCCCGGCGATGCTGATCGGGCTGACCCGCGCGCTGCGCGAGGGCCCGACTCATTTCGTCAGCTTCTCGGCGTTGTTCGGCATCACCCAGAATCTGGGCGGCCTGTTCGGATCGGCGATGCTTGGCACCTTCCAGGTGATCCGCGAGCGGGCGCACGGCAACGCCATCGTCGCGCAGCTGGCGAGCGGCGATCCGCTGGTGGCGCAGCGGCTCCAGCAGAATGCCGGCGCCTATGGCCGGGTGCTGATCGATCCCGGCCTGCGCCAGGCCGAGGGCGCGGCGATCCTCTCGCAGACCGTGACGCGCGAGGCGAACATCCTGGCCTATAACGACACTTTCCTGCTGATCGCGGCGATCGCGGCGGGGACGATCTTGTGGGTCTTCATCCCCATCATGCGGATCCGGCGCGAGAACCTGGCGCGCGCCGCGGCCGAGCAGCAAGCAGGAGCAAGGAATGGCTGAGCCGACAACCCCGGCGATCGAAGCGGAAGCGAAGCCGGCGCCGGTGCCGGCCGCCGTGCCCGCGCCGAGCGAGGGTGCGGATCCGCCGCCCACGCCTGAGGTCGCCGCGCGCCGCTGGGTCCCGCCCCGCCTCTCCTGGACCGCCATCGCGATCGCCGTGCTGCTGGTGCTGGCGGGCATCGCGGCAGTGCTGATGGCGTGGCAGGTCTGGCCCTTTGCCGGGAACGTCCAGTCGACCGAGAATGCCTATGTGCGCGGGCAGGTGACGATCATCAGCCCCCAGGTGAGCGGCTATCTCACCGACGTGCCGGTCCAGGATTTCGCGACCGTGAAGGCAGGCGACGTGCTCGCGACGATCGACGAGCGCATCTATCGCCAGCGCGTCGACCAGGCGAAGGCGAACGTCGCCAGCGCCCAGGCGGCGCTCGCCAACAACCCGCAACAGGCGGCATCCAAGACCGCGGCCTATGGCTCGCAGGAAGCGGCGGTCGCCTCGGCCCAGGCGCAGCTCGCCAAGGCGCAGGCCGATTTCGGCCGGATCGACGCATTGGCGAAGCAGGGCTTCATCACCCGGCGCGATCGCGACGCGGCGCTCGCCGCGCTGCGCACCGCCCAGTCGGCGGTGGCACAGGCCCAGGCGGCGCGGACGGTGGCGAGCGAGGACATCCGCAGCGTGACGGTGAACAAGGGCGGGCTGGTCGCCGCAGTGGATGCGGCCAGGGCGGCGCTCCATCTCGCCGAGATCGACCTCGCCAACACGGTGATCCGCGCGCCGGTAGCAGGTCAGCTGGGCGAGATCGGCGGGCGGCGCGGGCAATATGTCACGGCCGGCACCCAGCTGATGGCGCTGGTGCCGCAGACCCTATGGGTGACCGCCAATTTCAAGGAAGCGCAGACGGCGAAGATCCGCCCGGGCGCCAAGGCGAGCTTCCGGGTGGACGCGCTGGGCGGCGCGAAGCTGAACGGCACGGTCGAGCAGCTGGCGCCGGCGGCGGGATCGGAGTTCGCGGTGATCCGCAGCGACAATGCGACAGGCAATTTCGTGAAGATCCCCCAGCGGATCGCGGTGCGGATCCGAATCGATCCGGGCCAGCCCGCGGCGGCACGGCTGCGGCCGGGCATGTCGGTGGAGGCAAGCGTGGAGGTGGGGCACTAGAGTCGCGGCACATCCGGCGGACCCCGTCCCCGCCATCCCC
>CABFVK010000018.1_pt1 | contig 100519 bp, 92 predicted proteins | sample 7065491 | NCBI WGS metagenome assembly CABFVK01 (sample SAMEA5704812, study PRJEB33009) | decomposition metagenome | isolation source: culture collections or soil
GGCTTCGGCCTGCTGGGGCTGCTGCCGTTGCTGCTCGGCCGCGGCATGGGCTGCGGGAGCATCGCGATCATCGGGCTGATCGCCATCGCCTATTTCGCGATGAGCAGCGGCGGCGGCGGCGGGCTGCTTTCGTCGGGCGGCGCCGGCAGCGGCGTGGGCCAATCGCCCACCGCGGGGCAGAGCGGGCGCCAGGTGTGCACGGGCGAGCGGCTCGAATCGTGCCGCGTGATGCGGCTGGCGGACGATACCTGGGCGGCGATCTTCCGCGAGGCGGGGCGATCCTATCGGCCGGCGACGATCAAATTCTACCAGGGCCAGGTCGATTCGGGCTGCGGCTCGGCGAGCTCGGCGGTGGGGCCTTTCTACTGTCCGGCGGACCAGGGCGTGTATCTCGACACCAGCTTCTTCCGGGAACTGGAGCAGCGCTTCGGCGCGAAGGGCGACTTCGCCCGCGACTATGTGATCGCGCACGAAATGGGGCATCATGTGCAGGACCTGCTCGGCACCTCGGGCAAGGTCTCGCAGCTCCAGGCGCGGGCGAGCCGGGCCGAGGGCAATGCGCTGTCGGTGCGGCTCGAGCTGCAGGCGGATTGCTTTGCCGGCGTGTGGGCGGCGCGCAACAAGGAGCGGATCGAGCCGGGCGACATCGAGGAAGGCATGACCGCCGCCAACGCGATCGGCGACGATACGCTCCAGCGCCAGGCCCAGGGCACGGTGGTGCCCGAGAGCTTCACCCACGGCACCTCGGCGCAGCGCATGGCCTGGCTGAAGAAGGGGCTGGACACGGGCGATCCGGCGCAGTGCGACACGTTTTCGGGGAATATCTAAGCCCCTCTCCCGGCGGGAGAGGGGTTTCAAGGGGGTCATCGGCCGGCTATCCCGTCTCGATGACCGAAACCACCGCCGCCGAAGCCCCGCCCCGCCCCGCGCTTGCCTATCATCACACGCCGGGCGCAGGCCCGACGGTGCTGTTCCTGTGCGGCTATGCCTCGGACATGCAGGGCACCAAGGCACTCCATCTCGAGCAATGGGCCAGGGCGAATGGCCGGGCATATCTGCGCTTCGACTATGCCGGCTGCGGCGAGAGCGAAGGCGATTTCGAGGCCGAGACGCTCGCCAGCTGGCGCGACGACGCGATCCGGATGATCGACGAAGTCGCGCGCGGGCCGGTGGTGCTGGTCGGCTCGTCGATGGGCGGCTGGATCATGGCGATGATCGCCAAGGCGCGGCCGGAAATGGTCGCCGGCATGGTAGGCATCGCGGCGGCGCCGGACTTCACCGACTGGGGCTTCACCATGGAGCAGAAGCTGGCGCTGCTCCAGACCGGACGGATCGAGGCGCCCAACGACTATGGCGACCGGCCGACCGTCACCACCCGCGCCTTCTGGGCATCGGGCGAGGCGAACCGCGTGCTCGTCCAGCCGATCGCCTGGGGCGGGCCGGCGCGGCTGCTCCACGGGCAGAAGGACAAGGAAGTGCCCTGGGAGCACGCCCCGCGGCTGGCGGCGGCGATCCGTTCAGACATGGTGCAGACTCTGCTGGTCAAGGACGCGGAACACCGTTTCTCGCGCGAGCAGGACCTGGCCCTGATCGTGCGCGCGCTCGAGGAAGTGCTCGCCCTATGCTCCCTTTCCTGATCCTCGCCCTGCAGGCCGTGCCTGCCGCCGCGCCGGCCAAGCCCGCGCCCGCGCCGGCTCTCGTCGCGCCCGAGAAGGAGCCGCCGCGCTTCACCCAGTGCATGGACCTGGCGACCGGCGATCCGGTGCGGGGCCAGATGGACGCGATCCAGTGGCGCACCACCGGCGGCGGCGTGCTCGCGCGCCAGTGCCTCGGCGTCGCCTATGCGAACCAGGAGAAATGGGCGGCGGCCGCCGGCGCGTTCGAGGATGCTGCGCGCGAGGCGGAGACCGGCAAGGATCCGCGCGCGCCCAATTACTGGGCCTCGGCGGGCAACGCCTGGATCGCGGCGGGCGATCCGACCAAGGCGCGCGCGGCGATCGACGCGGCGCTGGCGACGGGCACGCTGGCCGGGCTCGACCTGGGCGAGGCGCATCTCGATCGCGCGCGGGCGATGGTGGCGGCAGGCGACATGGAAGCGGCGCGCAGCGACATCGACAAGGCGCTCACCTATGCCGACAAGGATCCGCTAGCCTGGCTGCTCTCCGCGACGCTGGCCCGGCGCGCGGGCGATCTGGGCCGGGCGGCCCGCGACGTTACCGAGGCGCTGCGGCGCGCGCCGGACGATCCCTCTGTCCAGCTCGAGGCAGGCAATGTCGCCGCGGCGAGCGGCAACGAGGCCGATGCACGAACGGCCTGGAACCGGGCGATCGAGCTGGCGCCGGGCACCGGCATCGCCACCGCGGCCCGCAAGGCGCTGGAGCAGTTCTCGGCGACGGAGAAATAGGCCCGGATCTTCCGCGAGCCGGCAGGGGTGAAGGGAACGGATGCGCAGGATCGAGTTCGGGCGTGGCGCGCCTGGGGCAGCCTCGTTGTTTCCGACGCTGCCGGCGACATCTTCGATGCCGGGCGGATCACCGCACATGGCTGGGAGGCCTTTGCCCGGCGTGCGCTGGTAGCCTCGCTCTATGCCGGGCTGATCGCGATGGTGCATCGGGGGGGTGGTCGATGATGATGCGGCGGAGCGGGCGGGCACTGGCGCGGGACATTTGAGGCTGGCGCTCGGGTCCGGGCAATCCTATTTTCGCCGCATGCGTTACCTCCACACCATGATCCGCGTGACGGATCCCGACGCCACGATCGCCTTTTTCGAGCTGCTGGGCCTCCGGCAGGTGCGGCGGATGGACAGCGAGCAGGGGCGCTTCTCGCTGATCTTCCTTGCCGCCGACGAGGATTCGAAGGGCCAGGGCCAGCGCGCCGATGCCGAGGTGGAGCTGACCTATAATTGGCCGGCCGAGGACGGCAGCCCGGCCGAAATCTATGCCGGCGGGCGCAATTTCGGGCACCTCGCCTATCGCGTCGACAATATCTACGAGACCTGTCAGCGGCTGATGGACGGCGGCGTGACGATCAATCGCCCGCCGCGCGACGGCCACATGGCGTTCGTCCGCACGCCCGACAATATCTCGATCGAGCTGCTCCAGGCGGGCGACCGGCTGGCGCCGGCCGAGCCTTGGGCCTCGATGCCGAATACGGGGCAATGGTAGGCCTTCTCGAAGCGCTTGGGGCGCGGGCTCCGATCGTGCAGGCGCCCATGGCGGGTGCCGGCGGCGCGGCGCTCGCGATCGCGGCGATCCGGGGCGGCGCGGTGGGATCGCTGCCTTGCGCGATGCTGACGCCCGCGCAGCTGGCCGCGCAGGTCGCCGAAGTGCATGCCGCCGCGCACGGGCCGCTCAACCTCAATTTCTTCTGCCATCACTTGCCGGAACCCGCGCCCGACGAGCGCGCCTGGCATGCCCTGCTCGCGCCCTATTATGCTGAGGAAGGCGTCGAGCCCGGCCCCGTGCCGCCGCTGCGCCGGCCCTTTGACGAAGCGCTGTGCGCGGCGGTCGAGAAGGCCCGGCCGGCGATCGTCAGCTTCCATTTCGGCCTGCCCGGGGAAGCGCTGCTCGCCCGGGTGCGGGGCACCGGCGCGCTGGTGTTCGGCAATGCGACCACGCCCGAGGAGATGCGCTGGCTTGCCGCGCGGGGTGTCGACGCGGTGATCGCGCAAGGGGCGGAAGCGGGGGGGCATTCGGGCTGGTTCCTTGGCGCGGCGCATCGGCCGACGCCGCTTGCCGTGCTGCTGGCGGAGGAGATCGCGGTGCCGGTGATCGCGGCAGGCGGGATCGTCGATGGCGCGGACATCGCCCGGGCGCTGGCGGCGGGCGCGAGCGCGGTGCAGCTGGGCACCGCCTTTCTCGCGGCGCGGGAGAGCGCGATCTCGGCGCCGTTCCGCGCCTTGCTGGGCACCCGGGTGCCGACCGAGTTCACCAACCTGTTCTCCGGGGGCGAGGCCCAGGGCATCCGCAACCGGCTGATGCGCGAGCTGGGGCCGATCCGCGGCGAGGTGCCGGCCTTCCCCTATGGCTCCAACGCGCTGGCGCCGTTGCGCGCGCATGCCGAGGCGGATGGCCGGGGCGACTATTCGCCGCTCTGGGCGGGGACCGGCGTCGCGCAGGTGCGGGCGATGGGCGCGGAGGAACTGGTCGGCACGCTCGTCGCGGAACTGGCGCAGGCGCGCGCGGGCGCCTAGTCTGGCGCCATGCTCCAGATCGTCCGCATCCCCGCCCTCAGCGACAATTACATCTGGCTGGTCCATGATCCCGCCTCGGGCGAGACGATCGTGGTCGATCCCGCCGTCGCCGATCCCGTGCTGGCGGAGGCGGACGAGCGCGGCTGGGCGATCACCGCGATCTGGAACACGCACTGGCACCCCGATCACACCGGGGGCAATGCCGGGATCAAGGCGCGCACCGGCGCCGAGGTGATCGCGCCCGCGGCGGAGGCGGCGAAGATCCCGACGGCCGACCGGCTGGTGCGGGAAGGCGACGAAGCGCGCATCGGCGATCATGTCGCGCAGGTGCTGGAAGTGCCGGCGCACACGGCGGGGCACATCGCCTATCATTTCGCCGGGGATGCGGTGGTCTTCGTGGGCGACACGCTGTTCGCCATGGGCTGCGGCCGGCTGTTCGAGGGGACGGCGGAGCAGATGTTCGCCAATATGCGGCGCCTCGCGCAGCTGCCGCCCGAGACCCGGGTCTATTGCGCGCACGAATATACCCAGTCGAACGGCCGCTACGCGCTGGTCGCCGAGCCGGACAATGCGGCGATCCGCGCGCGCATGGCCGAAGTGAACGCCGCGCGCGCGGCGGGCGAGGCGACCGTGCCGACGACGATCGGCCAGGAACTCGCCACCAATCCCTTCCTGCGCGCGTCCAGCGCCGCCCAGCTCGCCGAGCGGCGTGCGGCGAAGGATGCATTTTGATCGGCGAAGCGCTATGATGCGACGGTCGGGGGCGACAGGAGAATAGAGATGTTCCGCTTCGCCATTCCCGCGGTCCTCACGCTCGCCGCCGCCTGCGCCGCCAACGCCGCGATGCCGCAGCGGGCCGCCGATCGCGACGAGGCCAAGATCGCCAGGACGCTCGCCGGCCTTACGCCGGGCAAGCCGCAGGACTGCATCCCGCGCGAGCGGATGGGCGAGACCCAGGGCTTTCCGAACACGATCCTCTATATCGAAGGCCGCAAGAAGGTGTGGCGCAACGATGTGACCGGCAGCTGCACCGGGCTGGCGAGCGACGATCTGATGGTGGTCGAAAGCACATCCGGCCAGCTGTGCCGCGGCGACATCGTCCGCACGCGCTCGCGGCTGGGCGGCGGCATGCTGACCAGCAGCTGTGCGCTCGGCAGCTTCGTGCCCTACGCCAAATGAGGAGAGCCCGGATGCGCGTCCCCATCATCGCCGCGATGCTCGCGCTGGCCGGCTGCGCCGCCAGCAGCGAGATGCAGGCATCGCAACGGGCCGAGGCGCGGAACGACCTGGCGACGGCGCTCGGCGACCGGGTGCCGGGCGCGCCGCGCGACTGCATCAGCATCTCCGATTCCGACGGCCCGCAGATCATCGACGACCGCACCATCCTCTACAAGCCGGTGGGGCGGACGCTGTGGCGCAACGACCTGGGGAGCAGCTGCCCGGGCCTGCGGCCCTACACCACGCTGATCGTCGAGGTGCACGGATCGCAGCTCTGCCGGAACGACCGGTTCCGCGTGCTCGATCCGGGTTCGAGCATTCCGGGCGCCTATTGCATGTTCGGCAGGTTCACGCCGTACGAGAAGGCGAAATAGCGCCCCTCTCCCCGCGAAGGGAAGGGGGGCTCACTTCGCCACGCCGAGCCGGTCCATCACGAAGCCGAGATATTCGGACTGCTGGCGATAGCGCTCGAATCGGCCCGATTTGCCGCCATGGCCGGCCTCCATGTTGATGCGGAAGACGAGCGGGTTGGCGTCGGTCTTCTTCGCGCGCAGCCGGGCGACCCATTTGGCCGGCTCGTAATATTGCACCTGGCTGTCCCACAGGCCGGTGGAGACGTACATCGCCGGATAGGCCCGCGCCGCGACATTGTCGTAGGGCGAATAGCTCAGCATATAGTCGTAATAGCGCTTCTCGGCGGGGTTGCCCCATTCGTCGAACTCGCCGGTGGTGAGCGGGATCGAGGTGTCGAGCATGGTGGTGACCACGTCGACAAAGGGCACTTGCGCGACGATCACGCGATAGTCCTGCGGCGCCATGTTGGCGACGCCGCCCATCAGCAGCCCGCCGGCGCTGCCGCCCATCGCGGCGACGCGGCCCTTCGCGGCATAGCCCTGGTCGACGAGGAAGCGCGTCACGTCGATGAAATCGGTGAAGCTGTTCTTCTTGTTGAGCACCTTGCCCTGGTCGAACCATTTGCGGCCCATTTCCTGGCCGCCGCGGATATGGGCGATGGCATAGACCATGCCGCGATCGAGCAGGCTGGGGAGCATCGGCGAGAAGGCCGGATCGGTCGAATAGCCATAGCTGCCATAGGCATATTGGAAGAGCGCGGCGGTGCCGTCCTTCGCGAAGGCCCTTGCATGGACCAGGCTGACCGGAACCCTGGTGCCGTCGCGCGCGGTGGCCCAGACGCGCTCGGTGACGTATTTCGCGGGATCATAGCCCGGCACCGGCTGGACCTTGAGCACGCGGCGCTGGCCGGTCTTGTAGTTCACTTCGTACGTGGTGGTCGGCGTCACCAGCGAATCATAGGTGTAGCGCAGCCATTCGCTGCCCGGCTCCTCGTTGGTGCCGAGCGCCATGGTATAGGCGGGCTCGTCGGCCGCGACCGGGAAGGGCTTGGCGCCGGGGACGAGGATGCGCAGCTTCTTGTTGCCCTGGGAGCGTTCCTCGACGGCGAGGAAACCGTCGAAGGGCTTGAAGTCCTCGATGAACACCTCGCCATCGGCCGGGACCAGGTCCGTCCAGGCGGCGCGGCCACGGGGGAGATGCGCGTCGCGCACCGTCGCCAGCCGGTAATTGGGCGCCCGCCAGTTGGTGCGGACGATCCAGCGGTCGCCGAGATGATCGGCCTGGTAGAGGAAGTTGCGCTCGCGCGGGGCGATCACCGTGAAGGCGGCGGGGTTCGCCGCGGGGGCGCAGCGCTGCTCGTCGCTGACCGTGCTGTGCAGATAGATGCAGAGGTACCGATCGTCGGTCGTGCGGCCGACGCCCATGTAATAGGTGTCGTCCTTCTCCTCGTAGATCAGCCGGTCCGCAGAGGCGGGCGTGCCGAGGACGTGCGCCTTGACCCGCTTGGAGAGCAGGGTGACGGGATCCTTCTCCAGGTAGAGGATCGTCCGGTTGTCGCCGGCCCAGGCCACGCCGCCCTCGACATTGGGAATGCTGTCCGAGAAGGTCTCGCCGGTCGCGAGGTTCTTCACCTGGAGCACATATTGGCGGCGCCCGACGGTATCGAGCGTATAGGCGAGCAGCCGGTTGTCCGGGCTCACCGCGCGGCCGGCGATCTGGAAGAAATTATGGCCCTGCGCCATGGCCGGCTGGTCGAGGATCACTTCCTCGGGCGCCTCCAGGCTGCCCTTGCGCCGTGCGACGATCGGATAGTCGGCGCCGGTGGCGAAGCGCGTGTAGTAATAATAGCCGCGCTTCAGATAGGGGACCGAGCTGTCGTCCTGCTTGATGTGCCCGACGATCTCTCCATAGAGCTTGTCCGCCAGCGGCTTCTCCGCGGCGAGTACCGCGTCGGCATAGAGGTTTTCCGCCTTGAGATGGGCCAGCATCTCCGGGTTCTTCCGCGTGTCGTCGCGCAGCCAGTAATACTCGTCGTTGCGGGTGGCTCCGAAAGGCGCCTTGACCTCGTGCGGCTTCTGCGCGGCGACGGGCGGGGCCGGGGCTGCCGTCTGCGCATGGGCGGGCGCCGCGGCGGCGGTGGAGAGCAGGGCGGCGGCGAGCAGGCGCTTCATGTGGATCCCCGTGCGAAACGAATCGTGAAGGGATGGTGGCAAGGCACACAGTATCGGGAAAGCAAATTCCTCCCCGATCCGCTCGGGCGATTATCCCCTTCGGACAAGGAGGGTCCATTCTCGGCCGCTCGGCCGGGCGACGATCGATCCAAAAGCGGTCGGGCAGCAAAGCCCCAGTTGCAGACGTTCGTGTTGATCGTATCATTGATCGATGCGCCGGCAGATTGTCATTGGCGTCACGTTTGCAACCTGCTTTCTCGCGGGTTGTCAGCGTGCGCCAGAACATCCCGAGGTGGCGTTCCGCCACTGCATGCGCGACCAAGCAGTAAAGCTGGGCAAACGACCCACTTTCGCTGAGGCCCAGCAGTTTGCCAGAAACTGCGACGATCTTGCGATCGAAGCCGCGAAAGCAGCCGTATCTTCCGGATCGGCTGCCAACCTGCGAGATGGCAAGGCACGTGTCGTGGAGAGTTATGTCTGTGCCTACAGTCGCGACGGTGCTCGCTGCCCCCCTGTAATGTGACCGGAACGGCAGCTACCCACCCAATAGCTGCCGCTCAGCTGTGCGGCGGCCGATCCAAGAGTGGACCGGCTGCCAACGCCCCAGTTGCGGACGTTGCGCATAGCCAGCCAATCGGCGAAATCTCGTCTATGAATGACGGTATCACCTACGACCTCATGTTGCTGCTCGACCGGTTTGTGAGCGGTCGCGACACGAGCTTGGCAGCAGCCAGCCGATTAGAGGTACTTCTCGCGGAGGCGTACCCTGACGACGAGGTGGTTCAGGACCGCGCGGGCGACTTGGCTCAATATCGCCCCGGTGGCGGCGAGTTCCTTTTCGACGAGACGGAGATGCGCAGTCGCCTCGGCCGCCTTCGCGACTATCTCGCCGGGTAGCGAACGGCCGCTAATCACCCGTTCTCAGTCGCTTCAATCCCAATCGGTCGTGTCAGACGCGGTCAGGCTGCTGTCGCCCCAATCCCGGCCGTTAGATGAAACCAAATGCGTTCTTCGAAGCGGACTAGGCCAAAACGCTTCGCGCCGAGTTCGGGGCGCGACGGCCACGCCGCCAATTATCGAACTGCCTGTTCCCGGACCGCCGCGACACCTTGAAGGATGTTGTCGACTACGAACTTCGGTGCTTCGTGCGGCAGGCCATGGCCTGCGCGCTCGGCGACGTTCTGATGCGCATTGGTCGACAGCGACAGATATCCGCGCTGCATGCGCTGCGTTGCGTCTTCCAGCTTGACGGCGAGCGGCTCCGACAATCCGGGCACCATCCGGAAGCGCGGGCTATGTGTAGCGATGATGACCGGCTTGCTGCCGAGCGAGGTGAGGAGATGTGCTTGCCTGGCGCTTGCCCGCATATCCAGGCGTTCTTCGTTCTTGCTGGGATCTGCCTGCATGCTGATGAGGAAGGAACGTGCGTCGGTGACGGCCTTTTCCTCCCCCTGGGCGGGAGCGGGCAACAGCGCGAGCCATTTCGAAAATTGATCGGGATGCGTCGTCGACACCAGCACGAGGCCGGCGGTGTCGGATGGATATTTGGCTGCGAACACCTGCGCGTGGAGCCCGCCTACCGAGTGGCCGACCAGAAGATAGGGCCCCTTTATCCCGGCGGAGGACAGCGCGGCGTGCAGATCAGCTGCGGAATCGAGGCTGGAGCGTGACCCCGCCGGTGCCGGATCGCTCCCGCCGAGACCGGCGCGATCGTACAGGCAGACTCGCGTCGCCAGGGCCACTTGGTCGGCGATGGCCTGCCAGCCCGGGTCTTCGACAGGCGCCATTCCCATTCCCGCGTCGATCACCACGGAGGGACTGCCTGTGCCCTTGCAGGCTAGGCGTATCGAGCGCCCGCCTACATCGAAACGGCCGTCGATCGCCCTGTCGTCGCTGGTCGCAGCTGTTGCGGACGAGAGGAGGGCAACGCAGGCAATGAGCTTGGCGACGAGTGTCTGGTGCATGCTGGTTCCCGGTCGAAAGCAAAAACATAAGCGGCTGCGCGGACCCATGACAATGTCCGCTTTCGAAGACATCTTCCGTAAAGCTGCCTGTCTGCAAGCCACCCATTCTCAGCCATTCTGACCCAATTTTCCGGCGTCGCGAGCTGCCGGTCGGCAAGCGCCCCAATTGCGGACGCTCCTTTGCCACCGCTATACTCGGCCTGATCGATCCGCTGGTGGTATGCGCTCACATGAACGGCGAAACAGAATTTCGGAAACTCAGCATCCCGCTGAAGGACGTTCGTTCATGCGTGACGGAGGGGGGCTCCAGCGGCGCTGTCATTCTGACTGGCGGAGCTGCGGTCATCGTTGAGCACAGTGCTGAAAGGGCAGCGGCGGTGGCGTCTTATCTCCAATCGATGGGAATACCGATCTACGGATACGACGATGACATTCCCGATGACGTGGATTTCGACAATAGCGATGTGACTGTCGATCTAGCATAATTCCAACGGCAGCAATCCACCCAATAGCCGTCATCCCCGCGAAGGCGGGGATGACGAGAGAAGGGGGGAACCCTCGACCCGATCGGGGAGCAACCTTGCGCGTCTACAGTACGTAGCGGCTCAGGTCGGTGTTCCGCGCCACGGCGGCGAGCTGCCCGTCGACATAGGCGCCGTCGATCACCAGCGTCTCGCCCTTGCGGTCCTCGGCGCCGAAGCTGATGTCCTCGAGCAGCTTCTCCATCACGGTCTGGAGGCGACGGGCGCCGATATTCTCGACTTCGCCATTCACTTCGGCGGCGATGCGCGCGACTGCGCGGATGCCGTCGTCGGTGAAGTCGATCCGCACGCCCTCGGTGCCGAGCAGCGCCGCATATTGCTGGACCAGGCTCGCCTTGGTGTCCGAGAGGATCGCGACGAAATCCTCCTCGGTCAGGCCCTTCAGCTCGACCCGGATCGGCAGGCGGCCCTGCAGCTCGGGAAGCAGGTCGCTCGGCTTGGCGACATGGAAGGCGCCGCTCGCGATGAAGAGGATATGGTCGGTCTTCATCGGCCCGTATTTGGTGGCGACGGTGGTGCCCTCGATCAGCGGCAGCAGGTCGCGCTGGACGCCCTCGCGGCTGACCGAGCCGCCGCGCACGTCCGAAACGGCGATCTTGTCGATCTCGTCGAGGAAGACGATGCCGTTGGCCTCGGCATCCGCCAGCGCGACGCGACTCACTTCGTCCTGGTCGAGGCGCTTGTCGGCCTCTTCCTCGACGAGCTTGGCCCAGGCGGCGCGCACGCTCATCTTGCGGCGCTTGAGCGACTGGCCGCCCAGGCCCTTCATCATTTCGCCCAGGTTGATCATCTGCATCGGTGCGCCGGGGATCTCGAAGGGCATGCCGCCGGCCTGCTCGACTTCGATCTCGATCTCCGAATTGTCCAGCGTGCCCTCATGGAAGCGCTGCTTGAACGCCTCGCGCGTGGCGGTGGACGAGTCCTTGCCGGTGAGCGCGTCGAGCAGGCGGCCCATCGCCGCTTCCTCGGCCTTGTCCTTCACCGCGGCGCGGCGGCGCTCCTTCTCGAGCCGGATCGCCTCTTCCACCAGGTCGCGGGCGATCTGCTCGACATCGCGGCCGACATAGCCGACTTCGGTGAACTTGGTGGCCTCCACCTTGACGAAGGGGGCATCGGCGAGCTTGGCCAGGCGGCGGCTGATCTCGGTCTTGCCGCAGCCGGTCGGCCCGATCATCAGGATGTTCTTGGGCGTGACTTCGTCGCGCAGCTCGGCCGAGAGTTGCTGGCGGCGCCAGCGGTTGCGCAGCGCCACCGATACGGCGCGCTTGGCGTCCTTCTGGCCGATGATGTGCGCATCGAGCGCGGCGACGATCGCCTTGGGCGTGAGATTCTCGTTCATTTGGGGAAATGGGTTCTCTGGTTCGTTTCGGACCCCGATGTTGGGGGCCGCACGCGCCGCTTCAAGCCGTGCAGCGAAAGCCGGAGAAGAAGCCGCGCTGCTTCGCGAGGATCTTCGCGATCCGCTCGGGCTGGGGCGTGGGGTCCCATTCGCCATGTTCGAATGTGCCGCCGCAGACGATCCCGTCGTCGCGGGGAAACATATAGCCCATCTGCCCGGCGACGGCATATTGCACCTCGGCCTGGGGCAGCAGCACGGCGAGCTGGCCGCGTACCGGTTCGATCCCGGTATCGCCGAACAGCGTGCCGGCGCCCAGGCCCGTGCAGTTGAACACCAGCGTCTCGGGCAGCGCGAGGATGTCGGCGGGCGTGGCGAAGTCGCGGACCACGAACCGGCCGCCGGCGATCTGGACGTCGCGCATCAGCTGGCGGAGGAGATGGCCGCTCTCGGCATACAGGGTGCTGAACCGGCGGACGCGCCGGACCGGGAAAGGATGCTCGCCGGGGCCGAGGATCACGCGGTCGGTCTCATAGGTGCTGGAGAGATCGGGCTCGGCATCGTCCCCGGCCGGATCGTCGGGCATCTGGAGATAGGTCGGCATCCAGCGAATGCCATATTCCGCGCCGACCATGATCTGGAAGCGGCGCCAGCTATAGTCCATCGCCGCCTTGAACTGCGCGATCCATTCGGGCGTGACCCGATCGGGATCGTAGAGGCTGGCCGGATGCCATTGCCCGCCGGCGACGTTCGACGTGGTATGGGGCGGAAGCTGGGCGGCATAGAGCGTGACCTGGCGGCCGGCTTCCTGGAGCAGGCGCGCGGTGGTGAGGCCGACGATGCCGCAGCCGAGCACGGCAACCGGGCCGCCATGGCCGGGCAGGCCGAGATCGACCGCGAGGCGCGACGTGCCCCAGCCGAGCGTGATGCCGGCGCCGCCATGGCCGTAGTTATGGACGAGGCGCTTGTCCCCCAGCGGCTCGGCGCGGACGACGAAGCCCTGGGCGCGATAGGGACGCAGGCCCGCGACGGTGCGGATGACCCGGCCGGGCGCGACGTTGACGGCCGGCAGGCATTTCGGGCCGCGCGTGGTGCTGGCCAGCGCCGCCGGGCGCGGATCCGCCGCGCAGCCGGGAAGGGCCAGTGCGGCGGCGGAAGCGATCAGCGGGCGGCGGGCGATGTCCATGGCGCGCAGGGTAGGCGCGGAGCGGGGAGGCTCAACCCCGTTTTGGATAGGGGGAGGCATGAGCTGGGCTCATGGCACGGATTTGCCCCTCTCCTTCAGGGGGAGGGGAGAGTCATTCCCCGCTCAGCCAGGCCTCGGCCTCTTCCACGGTCATGAATATCCGCATCCGGGGATGCGTCTGGGTGCGCTCGGCCTGGAGCTTGTTCAGATGGCTGCCCACGACCGAGGCGGCGCGGCCCGAGGTGAGGGTCAGGCCGGCCTCGGCGATGCTGGGGAGGAGGTCGGCGACGTCGTTCGCCTGGACCGGGAAGTCGCGCGAATCGATCAGCACGTCGTAATCGTCGCGGATCGCGCGCACTTCCTGCGCCTTCGCGCCCGCCGCCGCCGCGAAGGCGCGCACCGTCTCCATCGTCCAGAAATCGCGGATATGGACCAGGATGCGGTTGCGGCGGGGATCATAGTCGAAGCGGAACCTTGCCCGGTCGCCCCCGGCGTCAGGCATCACTGTCGAGCATTTCCACGGTCAGCCGATCATTGGTGTAGACGCACAGCTCGCCCGCGATCTTCATGGCAGCCCGCGCGATCTTTTCGGGGTCGCTTTCGTAATCGACCAGCGCGCGCGCGGCGGCCAGGGCGAAATTGCCGCCCGAGCCGATCGCCGCCACCCCGCCCTCGGGCTCGAGCACGTCGCCGTTTCCGGTGACGACCAGCGTCACTTCCTTGTCGGCGACGATCAGCATCGCCTCGAGGTTGCGGAGATACTTGTCGGTCCGCCAGTCCTTGGCGAGCTCGACCGCGGCGCGGAGCAACTGGCCGTTATGGCGCTCCAGCTTGGCCTCGAGCCGTTCGAACAGGGTGAACGCATCGGCGGTGGCGCCCGCGAAGCCCGCGATCACCTTGCCGTCGCCCAGGGGCCGCACCTTGCGGGCATTGGGCTTCATCACGGTATTGCCGGCCGACACCTGGCCGTCCCCCGCGATCACCACCTTGCCGGATTTGCGCACGGAGAGAATCGTCGTGCCGTGCCACGCATTTGTTTCGCTCATGGCGCGGATATGGGGAGTCCCCTGCACGTGCCGCAAGAGGGGCGGCCCGGTGCCAGCGGATGGTCGGCGCGGGCCGAGGTGTTGCATCGACGACACATCGCAGTGCAGCAAAATTCAACGCCGACAACGCTGACGCATCCACGGGATTGACAGTTTCATGAAACCGGTTTCATGGGAGTTTCTGGCGGCAACCATAATCAGAACAACGCGCGCCACCGTTTGTAACCGGTTACAACTGGGTTGGGGAGGAATGACAGTGGGAATTTCGAGGAAGAATCGTCGCGTCCTGACGCGTGGCATCTCGGCGACGGCGATGGCGGCGGCAACCTTGTTCGCGAGCGGCGCGGTGCTGCTGCCGGGCATGGCGTCGGCGCAGGTGAGCACCGCCAGCGTGCGCGGCCAGGTGATCGGCGCCGACGGCAATGGCGCGGCCGGCGCGCAGGTGGCTGCGCGCAGCACCGCCACCAACCAGACCTGGCGCGCAACCGGCGATGCGAACGGCGGCTATACGCTCACCGGCCTGCGCCCGGGCGAATATGAAGTGACCGCCACGGCGGGCAGCGAGAGCACGACTCAGCGGGTGGTGGTCGCCGTTGGCCAGTCGGCCAGCCTCGATTTGACGATCGGCGGCACGGCGAGCGTGCCCGAGGGCCGGATCGTCGTCACCGGCAGCCGCCTCACCGAGACGCGGACCAGCGAAGTCGCGACCAATGTCAGCGTGACGCAGATCCAGCGCCTGCCGCAGACCGATCGCAACTTCCTGTCCTTCGTCGCGCTCGCGCCGGGCGTGAAGTATAATGATAGCGAGACCAGCAAGGGCTTCACCTCGGGCGCCTCGACCGCCAGCCAGGTCAATGTGTTCATCGACGGCATCAGCCTGAAGAACCAGGTGCGCGAGGGCGGCATCGCCGGCCAGCAGAACAGCCGCGGCAATCCGTTCGGCCAGTTGGCCGTGCAGGAGTTCCGCGTCCTCACCCAGAACTACAAGGCCGAATATGAGCAGGCCGGCGCGGCGATCGTCACCGCGGTCACCAAGTCGGGTACCAACGAGTTCCACGGCGAGATCTTCGGCCAGTACACCGACAAGGGGCTGAGCGAGAAGGCGTATCTCGACAAGCGCTACAACCGGCCCGAGCCGGCGTTCGAGCGCAAGCAATATGGCGTGTCGCTCGGCGGCCCGATCATCAAGGACCGGCTGTTCTTCTTCGGCGCCTATGAAGGCAATGACCAGAACCGCGCGTTCAACGTGAAGAGCACCGGTTCGCCGGGGGCGATCCAGCAGTTCGAGCAATATTCGGGCCGCAAGCTGAGCGACTTCGAAGGCGCGTTCGTCAGCCCGTTCCGCGGCGATTTCTACTTCGGCAAGCTGACGCTCACGCCGGACGATCGCCAGACCTTCGACCTGTCGTTCAGCCGCCGCCAGGAAACCGACATCCAGAATTTCGGCGGCATCATCTCCTATGAGAATGCCGAGAACAAGAAGAACAAGATCGATACCTATCTGTTCAAGTGGACCTACAACGGCGGCGAATTCACCAACGAGTTCAACGCGAGCTACCTGAACTACAACTTCAACCCGACTTCGCTGCACCCCGAGCTGCCGTCCTACGAATATGCGGGCGTGATCGTGTTCGGCGGCAAGGATTCGACGCGCAACGAGACCCAGCAGAACTACACGCTGCGCGACGACTTCACCTTCACCGGCTTTGACGGCCATGCGATCAAGTTCGGCGCGCGCGTCGAAGTGACCGACATCCAGTTCGACAACAATGCCTATGTCCAGCCGCGCTACACCTATCGCATCGATGCGGCGGGCACGCCGAACGATCCGAGCGACGACACCGACTTCTCCTTCCCGGCCGAAGCGCGGCTGGGCCTGGGCAGCGGCAAGATCAAGGCATCGAACACCCAGATCGGCCTCTACCTGCAGGACGACTGGAACATCACCGAGCGGCTGCAGCTGAATCTGGGCGTGCGCTGGGATTACGAGACCAACGGCTTCAACAACCATTATCGCACGCCCGCTGCCGCGGCGGCGGCGCTGCGCGCACTGCCGAAGACGTTCTATTTCAATCCCGAAAACTACATCACCGACGGCAGCAACCGTAAGCCGTTCGCCGGGGCGTTCGCGCCGCGTATCGGCTTCTCGTGGGACATCAAGGGCGATCGCTCGACGGTGATCTTCGGCGGCGCGGGCCGCTATTACGACCGCAACAACTTCAACAACACGGTCGACGAGCTGTCGCGCACGATCAACCCGGTCGGCGTGTTCCGCTTCTCGCGCAACGGCCAGCCGCGCTCGGGCCTGCCCACCGTGGCATGGAATCCGGCCTATGCCACCCGCGCAGGCCTGCTCGCGCTGGCGGCAAGCTCGACCAGCGGCCTGCCGGAGCTGTTCGCGGTGAAGAATGACGCCAAGCCCCCGGTGAACGACCAGTTCAGCCTGGGCGTGCGCCAGCGCTTCGGTGTGTTCGAGGCCTCGGTCACCGGCGCCTATCAGCGCGGCCGCAACGGCTATACCAACCTGTTCGCCACCCGGCAGAACAACGGCCTGGGCAATTGCTGCAACACCGCGCCGGTGGTGCCGTTCGGCTATGCCAACGTCCTGATCGGCTATGACGGGCTCGATACGCGCTACAAGGCGCTCTATTTCACGCTCGACAAGAACTACACCAAGTCCTCGGGCTGGGGCCTGAACATCGCCTACACGCTCTCCAAGGCGGAGCAGAATGGCGGCGACCTGTTCAGCCTCGATGGCCTGACGCCGGACGGCTATGGCTGGCGGCCCAAGGCCGGCGACGAGCGCCACCGGGTGGTGATCTCGGGCATGGCCGACCTGCCGTTCGGCTTCCGCTTCTCGACGCTCGCCACGCTGAGCAGCGGCGCGGCCTATCAGGTCACCGACGGCAGCCGCGGCTCGGACAGCGGCGCGGCGCTGCTGACCGCCGCCTATCCGGAGAAGAACTGCATCAAGGGCCTGTTCGCCTTTTGCGAGGTCAACGTCTCGCTGGCGAAGGACATCAAGATCGCCCGCGGCAATGTCGAGGCGGCGGTCGATATCCTGAACCTGTTCAACAACAAGAACTTCAAGGACTTCGACACCTATATGAACCCGGCGTCGAATCCGCCCGACCTGCTGCTGCCGGCAGACGCCGCCCACGCCGCCAACACGCTGACGCTGCCGCGGCGCATCCAGTTCCGCCTGGGCTACCGCTTCTAGGCCGGCCCCTGGCGCAATCACTTTCGGGGGAGGCGAGCCATGCGGCTCTCCTCCCCCTTTTCATGCGGGGAAGAACGATGCGTATCCTGTTTCCGCTCGGCGCCGCGCTGCTCGTGGCCGGTGCCGTCCAGGCGCAGGAGGCGCGCCGGACCTATGCCAATCCGATCGACATCGACTATCGCTACAATTTCGAGCAGGTGAACCAGGGCATCTCGTACCGCACCGGCGCGGACCCGGCGATCGTCACCCACAAGGGCAGATATTATCTCTTCCAGACGCTGGCCGACGGCTATTGGTCGTCGAGCGACCTGGTCCACTGGACCTTCGTCACGCCCAGCCGCTGGCCGTTCAACTCGATCGTCGCCCCCGCGGTGTGGAGCGACGGCACGCGCATCCTGATCCAGCCCTCGATGACGCGGGCGGAATCGATCCTGTCGACCAGCGATCCGGACGGCGGCAAGCTCGACTTCTTCGTGCGGCGAATGCCCGACCTGGTGGACTCGGTGGGGGAGGGGCACGTCCCCGCGCCCGGCGAGGACAAGGTGCCGCCCGGCCCCTGGGATCCGGCGCTGTTCAAGGACGAGGACGGCAAATGGTATATGTATTGGGGCTCGTCCAACGTCTTTCCGCTCTACGGAATCGAGATCGCGTTCGAGGACGGCAAGCTGGTCTACAAGGGCAAGCCCAGGCCGATGCTCGCGCTGCAGCCCGAACGGCATGGCTGGGAGCGCTTTGGCCAGGACCATAGCGGCACCCTGCCCGACGGCACGCCGATCAAGCCCTTCATGGAGGGTGCCTGGATGACGAAGGCAGGCGGCCGCTACTATCTCCAGTACGGCGCGCCAGGGACCGAGTACAACGCCTATGCCAACGGCACCTATGTCTCGGACAAGCCGCTGGGGCCGTTCGAATATGCGCCGTGGAACCCGGTCGCCTACAAGCCCGGCGGCTTCGTGCAGGGAGCGGGGCACGGCTCGACCTTCCAGGACGTGAGCGGCAACTGGTGGAACACGGGCACGCCGTGGATCGGATACAACTGGACCTTCGAGCGGCGCATCGGCATGTGGCCGGCGAAATTCTGGGCGGACGGGCAGATGTCGGTCTCGACCCGGTTCGGCGACTTTCCCCATTATGCGCCGACGACGAAGGTCGAGGATCCGGAGAGCCTGTTCACCGGATGGATGCTGCTGTCGTACCGGAAGGCGGCGGTGGCGTCGTCGACGATGGGCGAGTTCGCGGCGGATCGGGTGACCGACGAGAATCCGCGGACCTTCTGGGTGGCGGGCGCGAACAGGCCTGGCGAGACGCTCACCGTCGATCTCGGCGCGGCGAAGACGCTGCGCGCGGTGCAGGTGAATTTCGCCGACTACAAGTCCGGCCGCTTCGGCGATGCGCCGGACATCTATACCGAGTTCGCGCTGCAATCCTCGCTGGACGGAAAGCGCTGGCGCCCGCTGGCCCGGACCGAGCCGCCGCGCCGCGACCGGCCCAATGCCTATTTCCAGCTGCCGGTCCCGGTGGAGGCGCGATACGTGCGGTACGTGCACGAGCATGTCGGCGGTTCGAACCTGGCGATCAGCGACCTGCGCGTGTTCGGCAGCGCGGGCGGCAAGGCGCCGGCGATGCCGGGTGGTGTTGCGGCGAAGCGCGATGGCGACGCGCGCAATGCCCATGTGGCGTGGAAGCCGGTGAAGGGCGCGGTGGGCTACAACGTCCTGTGGGGCGTGCGGCCGGACCGGCTGACGCTCGCCTATCAGCGCTGGGCCGATCAGGGGCCGGCGCTGGAACTGCGGGCGCTCAACACGGGCGTCGACTATTGGGTCGCGGTCGAGGCGTTCGACGAGAACGGAGTCTCGCGGCGCACGCGGCCGGTGCGGATCAACTGACGCAACGCGCCCCCGGCTTGCAATGTAGGATCTTTGATTGTTCCCTATATGTTCCGTGTGAACTTGTGTGAGGAATCAATCATGGCTTATGTGACGGAAGCGCAGCTCGCGGCGCCGAATGGTGCTTCGCTTGTCGGCTTCGAGCAGGGCGGGGGCGCGAACGCCGAGACGGTCGAGACGGCACTTCGCCGCGTGCTGTCGCTCGAAAGCTTCGCGGTTGGCGACGGCGTGGCCGACGATACGTCGGCAGTGGTGGATGCGATCGCGCGGGCGGCGGCGACCGGCCAGGTGCTGGACGGCAACGGTGGCAGGTTTCGGCTCACGGGGACGATCTACCTTCCGACGCTGACGCCATTGAAGCTGCGCAACGCCACCTTCCTGATCGATCATGCAGGCCCGGCCGTCTCCGCCCATTCCGCGTCGGGCAATGAGGTGGCGCGATGCACCTTCGAGATGGTCAACCTGCGCGCCATGCGAGACTGTGCGGTCGCGTGGGAATGCGCCTATTGGCAATATTGCCAGTGGATCAATTGCCTCGTCGGTACGGCGGGCGGCACTGCCAAGTTCGGTACGGCATGGCAGCTTCGCTCCGTGTGTTACTGGAACACATTCTATTCTCCGGAAGTCGAGCGCTGCGATCGCGGCTGGGATCTGGATGATGCCAACGATACGCGCTTCTTCATGCCGCGCATGGTCGATTTCAGCGGGACGCCCGAAGCTGCGGTCGTCTTCAGCGGTCCGGTTTCGGGGACGTGCTGGTACGGCATCAGCTTCGAAGCGGCGTTCAGCGCGGCACCCATCCAGTTCGACGCGAATTGCACCCAGAACTATTTCTATGGCGGACGAGTCGAGAGGCGCGGCGCCACCGGCCCGCGCGCGATCGCATTCAACGGCGCCGTTGCGAACGGCATCGTGGGGATGGCGCCGGTCAACTGGAACGATTTCTCCGATACGATCGGCAATAACTTCGTCCAGTTCTACGGGCAGTTGCCGGGGGCCATCCTGAACGCTGGCGCCGGTCAGTTCTTCGTTTCCTCCAACACCGTGAATGCGGATACGCCAGGCGGCCAGATCTACAACACCGTCCGGAATCGGTTTACCGGATATCTTTCCGCCTTTGGCGCCAGGGATTTCGCGATGACGCCGGCGGTGAGCGCGCTCGACATGAACGGCGAGGCCATCGACAATGTCGGCACGCTGATCCTCTCGGCCGCCGCTACCAGCCCCGGTAGCGGGAAGGTCGCGTTCGGAAACGGCACGGGTTCCGCCGTGGGGGCGGCGGGAGGAGCCGATGCCCTTCCCGCCAGGCCGCTGGGCTATCTGACGGCCTATGTCGGCGCGACGGCGGTGAAGATCCCCTATTACAACGCCAGTTGAGGATAGAAGAAAGGCCGCGCGCTAGCCCGGCCTTTCGCCCGGTGTTTTCCGGGGGCTAGCCCAGCCAGCCCCCGGTGAACCCGGCCAGCTTCAGCCCTTTGCGGATCGGCGCGCAGCCCTGCATGCGCTTCCAGACGAAGTCGTTCCGATAATTCGCCGCCTGGAGCAGAATCGAGCCCTGGTCGATGCCGATATGGTCGGTGTCGTACCAGCCCTTGGCCGGATCGACGCGGCCGTTGGAGAGCGGCTTGTCGGTCCAGCGGAAGCTGGGGTTGAACGAATCGTAGAAGCCGTACTTGCCGTAGAGCAGGTCGCCATGCTCGCGGCGCATCGCCTCGGCCGCCGGGATCACGATCTCCGGCGCGAAGGGCAGCGAGCTGAGCGCCGCGGTGGGAGCGATGGTGCCGTCGTCGCGCCCGTCGGGCTGGCCGAGCGGGCCGCGCGCGGAATAGCCGAAGAACTCGGCGGTCCCGCCCTTGAACGGCAGCTTGAAATCGCCCGGGCCGTCACAGGCGGAGAGGCCCCATATGTCCTTGGACCAGCCGTCCCAGCCCCGGGGATTGGCGATGCAATAGGCGCGGTTGGCATAGGTGGAGCGGCGCGAATTCTCGAAATAGTCCATGCCGGCCTCGCGCATCACCTTGTCGCGGATGCCGCGGAAGTCGATCCAGATATGGCTGTACTGGTGGCCGAGCAGCGGCGCGAAGGCGATGTGGCGAGTCGGCCCCTCGCCCCGCCAGCAGTGCGGATAGGGGGCGGTCCACACCTCCCAGCTGTCCGCCGGCAGCGGATGTTCCGGGGCGGCCAGGCCCAGGATATAGACGAACATCCCCTCGTTATAGCCGGTCCAGCTGGCCGGGATCAGGCCGCGCTCCGGGTGCCAGCCCATCGACACGGCCTTGCGGCCGTCGGTGCGGAAGAAATTCCAGTCGGCGCGGGCATAGAGTTTCTGCGCGAGGTCGCGGATCTCGCGCTCCTTCGCGTCCGCCCGGTCGTAATATTGGCCGGCGAACAGCACCCCCATCAGCAGCAGGGTGGTATCGACGCTGGAGAGCTCGGTCCTGCTGAAACGCTCGCCGGTGATCATGTCGATGAAGTGGTAGTAGAAGCCCTTGTGCCCGATCCTGCCGGTCGGCTCGGGGCCCTGGGGCGCTTCCCAGAAGAAGCGCAGCGTGGTGAGGGTGAGGTCGCGCGCCTCGGCCCGGGTGATCCAGCCGCGCTCGACGCCGATCGGATAGGCAGTGAGCGCGAAGCCGACCGCGGCGACCGAGCAGAAGCTGGGTGCGGGATAGCGATCGGGGACCAGGCCGTTGTCGCGCCGCGCCGTCTCCCAGAACCAGCGGAAGGTACGGTGCTCGATGTCGGCGTAGAAGGGCGGCAGCGCGCGGATGGCCGTGCCCTTGTGCGCCTGGGCCGCGGCGGTGCCGGGCAGCGCCGAGGCCGCGAGCAGCAGCGAAGACTGCGAAAGTAGCGCACGCCGGTCGATCATGTCCAAAGCCTCATAGCCGATAGAGCAAGGGGTCCCCGTTCCGCCCCGAAAAATTGGGGGCGACGCGCGCGGCGCCGCCCCCGAGGGGGGTGTAACCGGGGGAAGGGAGCCATGGAACCGGTTACAGTCCAGGCCGAGAAGGAGACGGAGCCGCGGTCACGCATGCGCGGCTCCGTTCCCGGAAGCGGTGCGCGGCGCCGTGGTGGCGCGCATCACCAGTTCGGGAGTGAGGATCTCGCTGGCACGGTGCATGTCCTTGCCCTCGAGCAGGTCGATCAGCCGGGCGACGGCACGGGCGCCCATCTCGGCGATGTTCACGCGGACGGTGCTGAGCGAGAGATAGCGGGCGAGCGGCACGTCGTCGAAGCCGGCCACCGCGATGTCCTCGGGCACGCGGGTGCCGGCGTCGCGCAGCGCATGGAGGCAGCCGATCGCCATCATGTCGTTGGCGGCGAAGACGGCGTCGGTGCGCGTGGTGCTTGCCAGTATCGCGCGCGCGGCGGCTTCGCCGGCCTCCTCGTTGAAGTTGCCCGGCAGGATGCGCGGGGGCAGATGGTGGCGGGCGCAGACGGCGAGATAGCCCTCGGCGCGCTGGGCGGCGTCGAGATTGCCGTCGGGTCCGGCGATGTGGACGATGTGGCGATAGCCATTGGCGACGAGATGCTCGACCATCGCCTCGGCGCCCGCGCGATTGTCGAAGCGCAGCGCCGGACGGCCGGGCAGGTCGGCATGGCTGTTGAGCAGGATCGAGGGGAGCGCGGGCGGGATGGCCTGTTCGAGCGTCTCGGGCGCGATGTGCGGGGCCATGACGAGCAGGCCGTCGACGCGGCCGCGCATGGTGCGCAGCGCGACCGCCGCCTGGTCGCTGTCGTCATGCATGTTGGAGAGGAGGAGGAGATAGCCGCGCCGGCTCGCTTCCCTGTCCATGCCGCGGACGCATTCGGAGAAGAACTCGCCGTGCAGGTCCGGCAGGACGACGCCGATCGCGTGCGCGCGGGCCAGGCTGAGGCTGCGGGCGCCCGCATGGGGGACATAGCCGAGCTCGTTCGCCGCCTTGATCACTTTCTCGCGGGTTTCGGCGCGGACATTGTCGAGGCCGTTCAGCGCGCGCGACACCGACGCGACCGAAACTTCGGCGCGGCGTGCGACATCGCGGATGGTGGCCTCGCCCATTTCAGTCCCTTCTCCCCGATCGACGCGTGTTTTCCCGCGTTTCAGACCGCTTCGGCGATTGCAATACAACCCGTCCGCGAGTTATGTAACCGGTTACGGCGGGCGGCGACAAGCAAAAAAGTTTCGCGGCCGGCCGGGTGCAGACAATTTCCGTCGGCGTTCAGCGGCGGGCGTTCAGGAGAGGAAACGAGATGTTCGACACCAGGATTTCGCGACGCGCGGCTCTCATGGGAGCCGGAGCGGTCGCGGCCTGGGCCGCGAGCCCGGCGCGCGCGATGCTGCAGGCGGCGGGCAGCCTGCCGGTGCCCGCCTTCATCGATTCGCTGATCGCCAAGATGACGGTGGAGGAGAAGGCCGGGCAGCTCACCATCCTGCCCGCGGCCTGGGGCGGCGGCGTCGCCACCGCGCTCAATCCGCCCACCAACGGGCCGAGCTTCGAGCAGCAGCTGGAGGAAGTCGCGAAGATGCGGCTCACCGGCGTGTTCAACGGCAACGGTGCCGAGATGGCCCGCCGGATGCAGACCGTCGCGATGACCAGGGCGCGCCTCAAGATCCCGCTGCTCTTCGCCGCCGATGTGATCCATGGCCATCGCACGATCTTCCCGGTGCCGGTGGGCGAGGCGGCGGCGTTCGATCCCGATCTCGCCGAGCGTACCGCGCGCATGGCCTCGTACGAAGGCGCTGCGGCAGGCATCGACTGGACCTTCGCGCCGATGGTCGACATTGCGCGCGACCAGCGCTGGGGCCGCACCATGGAAGGCGCGGGCGAGGACACGCTGCTCGGCGAGGTCATCGCCGCGGCGCGGGTGCGCGGCTTCCAGGGCAAGGACCTGAAGGCGAACGACGCGATGCTGGCCTGCGCCAAGCATTTCGCCGCCTATGGCGCGGCCGAGGCCGGGCTCGACTATTCGACCGTCGACGTCTCCGAACGGACGCTGCGCGAAGTCTATCTGCCGCCCTTCAAGACTGCGTTCGACGAAGGCGCGCTTTCGGCGATGGCGTCGTTCAACGAGATTTCGGGCGTGCCCTCGACCGGCAGCGAATGGCTGATGCGCAAGATCCTGCGCGACGAATGGCGTTTCGAGGGCTTTGTCGTCTCCGACTATACCGGCGACATGGAAATGATCGACCACGGCTTTGCGGCGGACGCGCGCGAGGCGGCGAAGCTCGCCTTCCTGGCCGGCGTCGACATGAGCATGACCAGCGGCTTCTACCGCGACCATCTGCCCGATCTCGTCGCCAAGGGCGAAGTGCCGATCGCGCTGGTCGACGAATCGGTGCGCAAGGTCCTGGCGATGAAGGCCCGGCTCGGCCTGTTCGAGGATCCCTTCCGCCGGATCGACGCCAAGCGCGAAAAGGCGCGCTCGCGCACCAGGGAAGCGATCGCGCTGTCGCGCGAGAGCGGCCGCAAGTCGATCGTGATGCTCAAGAACGACGGCGACCTGCTGCCGCTGCCCAAGAGCGGCAAGAAGATCGCCATCATCGGGCCGTTCGCGGAAGGGAAGCGCGACATCAACGGGCCCTGGGTGGTCTATGGCGACAATGCGCTGGCGATCGACCTGGCCAGCGGCGTGCGCGGCGCGGTGGCGGACAAGGGCTCGGTGAGCGTGACGCTCGGCTCGGGCGTCGAGGCGCCGCTGCCCGGCGGCATCGCGGCGGCGGTGGCCGCGGCCAATGCGGCGGACGTGGTGATCCTGGCGATCGGCGAGAGCGAGAACATGTCGGGCGAGGCGCAGTCGCGCGCCGAGATCGTGATTCCCGCGCCGCAGATGGAACTTGCGGAAGCAGTGGCCCGGACGGGCAAGCCGATCGTGGTGGTGCTCAAGAACGGCCGGGCGCTGGCGCTGGACGGCGCGGTGCTGGCGGCGCCGGCGATCCTCGTCACCTGGTTCCTGGGCTCGGAGGGCGGCAACGCGACTGCCGATGTGCTGTTCGGCGACTACAGCCCGGCCGGGCGCCTGCCGTGCAGCTTCCCGCGCTCGCCCGGGCAGCAGCCCTATTACTACAACCACAAGCCGACGGGCCGGCCGAACCCGGAGGGGCCGCTCCAGCCGTACAAGGCGCATTATCGCGGCATCCCGAACTCGGCGCTGTTCCCGTTCGGGCACGGCCTGACCTATGGCAAGATCGGCTATTCGGACCTGTCGGTGCCGGGGACCCTGGCCTGGGACGGCGAGATCGCGGTTTCGGCGAAGATCACCAATTCGGGCAGCCGCGCAGTCGAGGAAGTGGTGCAGCTCTACATCCGCGACCGGGTGGCGAGCGTGACGCGGCCGGTGCGCGAGCTGAAGGCGTTCCGCAAGCTGGCGCTGGCGCCGGGGGTGAGCGAGACGGTGACGTTCAAGCTGCGCCGGGAACAGCTGCTGTTCATCGGCCGCGAGAACAAGCCGACGGTGGAGCCGGGGCTGTTCGACCTGTGGATCGCGCCGTCGGCGGAAGCCGAGGGCGTGAAGGCGCAGTTCACGCTGGCGGCCTGATCTCCTGGATCCTCCCTCGCGAGGCGGGGGAGGATCTATTCGGAATGCCCCTCCAGGTCCTTCACGATCCGGGCATGCGCGCCCTTGCCCAGCGGGTTGAGCAGCATCAGCACGCACGACAGCGCCAGGAACGCCAGCGGCACCAGCGCGATGGTGAGGCGCATCGCGGCGAGGGTCGCCTCGCTCTGCCGGACGTTGGCGACATAGCCGGCCGCGTCGAAGCCGCTTGCGAGCAGCAGCGTGGCGACGCCGATCGCGATGCGCTGGAGCAGCGCGGCCATGCCGAACACTGCGCCTTCGACGCGCAGGCCGGTGGCCTTCTCGCCATATTCCACCGTGTTGGGCAGCATCGCCCAATAGGCGAAGTGCAGCCCGACGATCAGCGCCTGCATCGCCACCAGGAAGAGCTGCATCGGCGCGGCCCGGTCGATATGCGCGCCGGCGAACAGCACCAGCCCCGCCATGCAGAAGCCGGCGGCCAGGAACCATAGCCCGCGCGTGCCGAGCAGGCGCTGGAGCAGCATCCAGAGCGGCACCGCCGCCGCGCCGACCACGCCCATCCAGGCAAGCGCGCTCTGCCCCGCCACATCGTCGCCGATGAAGTACTTGAAATAATAGAGCACCGATTTGTTGAGGATCGTCACCGCGACGATCATCGCCATCATCGCGAGGTTGAGCGTGACGAAGGCACGATTGGCGGCGAGGCTGGCGAGGCTGGCCGCGATCGAGGGGGGCTGGGTGCGCGCGGGCACGACCTGCTCGCGGTAGCTGGCGCCGACCAGCACGAGGATCGCGGTGCCCAGGATCGCGAACAGGATCGCCGCGCCGAGATAGGCCTGGGCGGGAACCGCGCTGCCGCTCAGCCAGGCGCCGAGCGGCAGCGTCCCGCGCGCGACCAGCACCGCCGCCATCGTGCCGAACAGCATGCGCATGCCGGCCAGGAAGGCGCGGTCGCGGCTGTCGCTGCTCACCCGCGCGCTCATCGCCAGATAGGGCACGTTCACCGCGGCATAGGCGGTGCGGAAGAGCAGGTGGCCGGCGAAGATCGTCGCGATGCCCCACCATCCGCTTGCAAGGGGCGGCATATAGGTGAGGACGAAGGCGAGCCCCAGCGGGATGCTGCCCAGCATCAGGAAGCGGCCATAACCGCGCCCGGGCTCGCGCCGGTCGGCGATCGCGCCGGCGAGGAAATTGGCGAGCCCGTCCCATACCGAGGCGATGGTGTAGATCGCGGCGGCCCGCGCCACCGGCAGGTCGAGCGCCTCGGTGTAATAGAAGAGCAGGAAGAGCATGATGCTCTGCCAGTAGAGGTTGAAGGCGAAGTCCCCGAAGGCGAAGAGCAGCAGCCGGAGGCGTGCCGGCGCGGCGCGGAGGCGGGCGATCATCGGGCCTGTCTAGCGCGGCGCGGGCGCCCCCGTCACGGGCTTATCGCGCGCGCGCCAGGCAGGGGGCGGGGCACCCGTCGACGGGCGGGCTTGCGCGGCGGTCCGGGCTCCGGATACGGCTGTCGTGCCGGGGAACGGCGGGCGGCGTTGGAGGTGCGCGATGGACATTCGGCCGGCCGACATCCGACGAGTCGAATGTCTCGACGGACTGCGCGGGCTGGCGGCGCTCTGGGTGCTGTTCGGGCACCTCGTGATCCTCACCGGCTTCCGCCTGCCGGTGCTGAGCAAGCCCGATCTCGGCGTCGACCTGTTCATCCTGCTCTCCGGCTTCCTGATGGTGTTCCAGTATAGGCTGCGCGCCGGTGCGGAGGATTGGCGTGCGCCCGGCACCTGGGCGGCGTTCTGGGCGCGCCGCTTCTTTCGCCTCGCGCCGCTCTTCTACGTGGCGCTGGCGGCGGCGCTGCTCGCCGGGCCGGCCCTCTATGCCGACCGGGTGGCGATCGACAGCTTCCTGGGCCAGCCGCTCCAGCCGCGCGAGCGCTATGCCGATGCGAGCCTTGCCAATATCGCGGCGCATGCGAGTTTCGTGTTCGGCCTGCTTCCCGACTATGCCTTCCGCACTCCGCTGCCGGACTGGAGCCTGGGGCTGGAGATGCAGTTCTACGCTGCCTTTCCGTTCCTGGTGCTGCTCGCGCGGCGGATCGGCTGGGTGCCGGCGGCGCTGGTCGCGGCGGGTGCGGCGCTGGGGCTGGCGGTGATCGCGCATCGGCTGGGGCTCGATTTCCCGATGCCCGCTTTCCTGCCGCTCAAGCTGCATCTCTTCCTGTGCGGCATGCTGATCGCCGCCGATCCCGGGCCGGGCCGGGGGCGGATCGGCGTCCATCTCGTCGTGGCGATGCTGCTCGCAGTGATGCCGGTGGGGGGCGATCACGACCTGCTGCACATCGTCGTGCGTGAGGCGCTGGTGCTGGGCTTCTTCGCGCTCGTCCATCTGCGTTCGCTGGGCGCCGTCGACCGGGTCGCGCGGTTGCTGGGCGGCAAGCTGTTCCACTGGCTGGGGGAGCTTTCCTATGGCGCCTATCTTATCCACTTGCTGATCCTGTATCCGGTCGCGGCGGGCGTGACCGCGCGTTTCGGCGCCGGGCTTGGTGCGGCCGGGCGATTCGCATTGACCGGCGCGATCGTGGTGCCGGCCACCTATGTCCTCGCCTATGTCACCTACAGGCTGGTCGAGTTGCCCGGGCAGCGTCTTGGCAAGGCCGTGATCGCCCGGGTCGCCGGCGACCGGGTGCGTGCGCGCCAGACCCTGCCCGAGGAGATCGCGGCGCCCTGACCGGGATGCGCAGGCGCGCGCCCGCGCGAACGCGAGTGAGGGTTCGCAGTATCGGGGTCATGGCTGAGGGCAGGGCCCCGAAAGGGGCGGATCGGCGATCGATCGATGAAATGGTCGGGGCGACAGGATTCGAACCTGCGACCCCCACACCCCCAGTGTGATGCGCTACCAGGCTGCGCTACGCCCCGACCAAGGGTGCGCCCTCTAGGCCGGACCGGCGCGGGATGCAACCCATGGGCGACAATAGTTGCGCCGGGGTGTGCCGCATGTTAGCGCGCCGCGCTTGAACGGTGCGGATTCCTCCGCCCATAACAATAATAATCAGGACCCCATGCTCATCACGCCAGCACATGCACAGGCCGCAGGCGCGGCAGCCCAGGCCAACCCGATGGGCGGCGTCCTCGGACTTGCGCCGCTCGTCCTCATCTTCGTCGCCTTCTACTTCCTGATGATTCGCCCGCAGCAGAAGCGGATGAAGGATCTTCAGAACGCCGTGAACGCCGTGAAGAAGGGCGATCAGGTCGTCACCGGCGGCGGGCTGCTCGGCAAGGTGACCAAGGTCGACGAGACCGAAGTCGAGATCGAGCTCGCTCCCAATGTGAAGGTCCGCGCGATCAAGGCCACGCTCACCAGCGTGATGCCGGCCGGCGGCGCGAAGCCCGCGAACGACTGATGCTCGACTTTCCCCGCTGGAAGATCACGACGATCCTGGTCGGCATCGCGATCATGATCGCGCTGTCGATTCCGAGCTTCTTCCCGAAGAGCGCGCGCGACCATTGGCCGAGCTGGGTGCCCAAGCCGGCGATCAACCTCGGCCTGGACCTCGCCGGCGGCAGCTTCCTGCTGTTCGAGGCGAACACCGACGACGTGCGTCAGGCCAAGCTGACGCAGATGCAGGATCAGGTCCGCGCCGAGATGCGCAAGGACCCGAAGATCGACATCGGCGACATCTCGATCCAGGGCGGCAAGGTCAGCTTCATGCTGCGCGACCCGGCCAAGGTCGATGCCGCGCGCGAGAAGCTGCTGGCGATCACCGGCACGGGCGTGGGCACCACCGGCCAGCGCCAGTGGGACGTCGCCGTGGTCAATTCGTCGCAATTCGTGCTGACGCCGACCGAGGCGGGGATCAACGAAGCGATCGATACCGCGATGGGCGATGCCCGCGAAGTGATCGAGACGCGCATCAACGCGCTCGGCACGGTCGAGCCGACCGTGGTGCGCGAAGGCACCAACCGCATCGTCGTGCAGGTGCCGGGCCTGCAGAACCCGACCGCGCTCAAGGCGCTGATCGGCCAGACCGCGGTGCTCGAGTTCCGCCTGGTCGATGTCAACGCCGATCAGAACGCGGTGCAGCGCGGCGAGGCGCCCGCCGGCGATGTGATCATGCCGTACCAGGCGGGCGGCAAGGTCGCCGTGCAGCGCCAGGTGATGATCAGCGGCGACATGCTCGTCGACGCCAAGCAGACCTATGACCCGCAGACCGGCGCCCCCGGCGTCACGCTGCAGCTCAACGGTGCCGGCTCGAAGCGCTTCGCCAAGGTGACGCAGGAGAATAGCGGCAAGCCGTTCGCGATCATCATCGACGGCGTCGTGATTTCGGCCCCGAACATCAACGAGCCGATCCTGGGCGGCAGCGCCGTGATCAACGGCGGCTTCACGGTGGAGAGCGCCAACCAGCTCGCGATCGCGTTGCGCTCGGGCAAGCTGCCGGTGAAGCTGAAAGTGGTGCAGGAATCGACGGTGAGCCCCGAGCTCGGCGCCGATTCGATCCGTGCCGGCGTCACGGCCTCGATCATCGCGGTGATCGCGGTGATCGCGTTCATGATCCTCACCTATGGCCGCTTCGGCATCTACGCCACGCTGGCGGTGATCATCAACGTGCTGGTCATCCTGGCGGTGATGGGGCTGCTCAACGCCACGCTGACGCTGCCGGGCATCGCCGGCTTCGTGCTGACGATCGGCACCGCGGTGGACGCGAACGTGCTGATCAACGAGCGCATCCGCGAGGAGCGGCGGCGCGGGCGCAGCGTGAGCCAGGCGGTCGAGCTCGGCTACAAGGAAGCCAGCCGGACGATCTTCGAGGCGAACGTGACGCACGCGATCGCCGGCCTGATCATGGTGATCCTGGGCTCCGGGCCGGTGCGCGGCTTCGCGGTCGTGCTGCTGATCGGCATCGCGACTTCGGTGTTCACCGCTGTCGTGTTCACCCGCATGCTCGTCACGATCTGGTTGCGCCGTAACCGGCCGACCGAAATCCACATTTAACGGAAGCGACGCGCATGCGGCTCCTCAAGATCATTCCCGACAATACGAACATCGGGTTCGTACGCGTCCGCTTCATCGCCTTCGCGGTCACCACCTTGCTCACCGTCGCCGCCGTGGCGCTGGTGGCGATCCACGGGCTCAACATGGGCGTCGATTTCGTCGGCGGCGTCTCCATCGAGGAGAAGTTCGCCAGCCCGCCGCATCTCGACCAGGTGCGCGAGACGGTGAACGAGCTCGGCTTCGGCGAGGCTGCGCTCCAGCAGCTGGGCGGCCAGAACACGGTGACGATCCGCCTGCCGGTCCCGCATTCGACCACGCCCGACGCGGTCGACAAGATGGTGGAGACGGTGAAGACGGCGCTGGCGGCGAAGTTCCCGGGCGCGACCTTCAGCACCTATTCCACCGTCTCGGGCAAGGTCTCGGGCGAGCTGGTGAACAAGGGCATCCTGGCCGTGGTGCTGGCGATCATCGGCATCGCGATCTTCTCGTGGTTCCGCTACGAATGGCAGTTCGGCATCTCGACCGCGGTGGCGATCATCCACGACGTGCTGATGGCGCTCGGCTTCTTCGCGGTCACCGGCATGGTGTTCGACCTGAACATCGTCGCCGCCGTGCTGACGATCATCGGCTATTCGATCAACGACAAGATGGTGATCGACGATCGCATCCGCGAGAACATGCGCAAATACCGCAAGATGGGGATGAGCGAGCTCATCGACCTTTCGGTCAACGAGACGCTGCCCCGCACGGTGATGACTTCGCTGACGATCATGCTGGCGCTCGCTTCGCTGCTGATCTTCGGCGGCCCGGTGCTGCGCGGCTTCACCGCCGCCATGATGCTCGGCATCGTCGTCGGCACCTATTCGTCGATCTATGTCTCGTCGTCGCTGCTGATCACGCTGGGGCTGAAGCCGGGCCCGCGCGAGGAGAAGCCCTCGCCGGCGAGCGGCGCCGAGCGCGTCCGCTGAGCCGATGGAAGTGAAGCGCGCCAGCGCGGAGGGGCCGGTCATCTCCGGCTTCTCCGGGCGCGGCTTTCGCGTCGACGAGGGCGTCTATGAAGGGCTGCTCATCACGCCCGAGCGCGCCGATGGATGGGCGCCGCCGCCGATCGCCGAATTGACCGAGGCCGATCTCGCGCCCCTGCTGGGCCTGGAGCCCCGGCCCGAATTCCTGCTGCTCGGCACCGGCAGGACTTTGGTGCGCCCGCCGCGGGCATTGGCCGAGGCGCTGGGCGCCAGGGGCATCGGCATCGAGGCGATGGACAGCCGCGCCGCGGCCCGTGCCTGGGGCGTGCTGCGCGCCGAACTGCGCTGGATCGCCGGGGCGCTCTACCCGCTGGACTAGTTTCCCGGAGGGGAGGCTTTCCGCATCGCTCGAACATTGGGTATGCTGCCCGGAAAGGGAGAGGCAGCATGATGATTCTCGCGCTCGCGCTGGCCATGGCCGCTGGGTCGGACACGCCGGACTATCGCAATTCCGCCAACTGGCTCTGCCGGCCCGGCCGGCAGGATGCGTGTGCAGCGGACCTCTCCACCACGGTGGTCGCCGCCGACGGTGCGCGCCGCGTCGAGCCGTTCAAGGCTGCGCGTGCGCCCCAGTTCGATTGTTTCTACGTCTATCCTACCATCTCGCTCGACCCGACGCCCAATAGCGACATGATCCCGGGCCCCGAGGAGAAGCGCGTCGCCCAGTTCCAGGTGGCGCGGTTCGGCGCCAATTGCCGGGTGTTCGCGCCGGTCTATCGCCAGGTCACGCTCACCGCGCTCAGGAGCCTCATGGGCGGCGGCGCGCCGGCGATCGACCGCGACATGGCGTATCGCGACGTGAAGGCGGCCTGGGACGACTATATGGCCCATGACAACAAGGGGCGCGGCGTGGTGCTGATCGGGCACAGCCAGGGCTCGCTGATCCTCACCCAGCTCGTCGCCCGCGAAATCGACGGCAAGCCCGCGCAGAAGCAGCTGGTCTCGGCGATGCTGATCGGCAGCTCGGTACCGGTCCCGATCGGCAAGGACGTGGGCGGCATATTCCCGACGATCCCGCTGTGCCGCAGCGCCGATCAGGCCGGATGCGTGATCACCTATGCGAGCTTCCGCGCCGACTCGCCGCCGCCGGCTGGCAGCCGCTTCGCCAGGGGCGACAGGCCCGGCGTCGAGGCGGGCTGCACCAACCCGGCGGCGCTGGGCGGCGGCAGGGCCGTGGCGCATGCCTATCTCAATGCCGGGGGCAACATGCTGATCCCGGGCCCGGCCGAGGCCTGGAGCAAGGACGGCGCGCCCGTCGCCACGCCCTTTGTCAGCGTGCCGGGGCTGATCTCCACCGAGTGCGTCGACAGGGACGGCTTCAACTATCTCGCGGTGACGGTAAACGCGGATCCGGCGGATGCGCGCACCGACACCATTCCCGGCGACGTGAAGGTGGGCAACGCGATCCTGAAGGACTGGGGCCTGCACCTGATCGACATGAACCTGGCGCAGGGCGACCTGGTCGACCTGACCGCGCGCCAGTATCGCGCCTGGGCGAAGAAGCGCTAGGCGCGGCCTAGGTTCTTTCATCGTCATCCCCGCCTGCGCGGGGATGACGGCATAAAATCAGATACTTGTTTGGATTTCCAACCTAGCGCGCCGGAGAGATGCGCATCAGCAGCTGGCGCCAGAAGGGAATGGAGATCAGCGCGACCTGGCCGAGGAACGGCACGACAAGGCTGACGACGAAGGCAGTGACCGAGCCGAGGAACGCCGCCAGCCCGCGCTGGCGGATCATCCTGCGGTGCTGCTCCGACACATGCTCGCCCACCACCGGCGGCGCGGTGAGGATGCGCTGGACGATGATATTGAAGATCGAGATCAGCACCATCCAGCCGCAATAGAAGGCCGTCGGCACGCGGTGGCCGAAATACTCCGCCGTGAAGGCAGTGAAGAAGGGCATCGCCGCGATCGTGCTGAGCAGGAGCAGATTGGGTGCGAACAGCACCGGGCTCCACTGGCGGGCGCAATCGAAGGCGCGGTGATGCCCGGCCCAGAAGGCGCCGATCGCGAAGAACGAGACGAAGAAGCCGATGAAATTGGGGATCAGCTTGTTCAGCGCCTCGAGGAACGCGGCATCGGTATAGGGTGCGGTGATGTGCGGCACATGGATCTCGATCACCAGCAACGTGATCGCGATCGCGAACACCGCGTCGGAAAAGAACGCCATGCGCTCGAGACCGTGCGCCGGCCCCTCGGCGTGCGGTTTGTCTTTCATCGATACTCCCCCTCTGGTTCGGCGGCGTGCCTAGCAGAGGATCAGCGCGTCGTCTTGGGCGGCGTCGTCTTGGCGCGGCGCGTGGTGGCGCGCGGCGTGGTGGCGGGCGCCTTGGCCGCCGCGGCCTTGCGCGGTTTCGGTGCCGGCTTGGGTGCCGATATGGTCGCGGGGGCCGGCTTGGCTGGAGCCGCCTTGGGCTTTGCCGCGGTCTTGGGCGCCGCCGGCTTGGCCTCGGCCTTGGTTGCGGGCGCCTTGGCGGCGGCCGGCGTCGCGGGCGTCTTGGCCGCGGATGCGGGCTTGGCCGCACGCTTCGACGGTGCCTTGGCGGCCGGCTTCGCGGCGACGGTGCGCGTGCGCTTCGCCACCGGCTTGGCCGCGGCAGGGGCCGATGCGGGCGTCGGGGCGGGCGGGGAAGCGGGAGCGGCCGCTTCCTCGGCCTTCTCGCTGGGCTTGAGCTTGGCGGCCAGCGCGACCAGGCCCGCGGCGAGCAGATCGTTCACCACCGGATGCTTGGCCAGCGCGTCAAGCTGCCTGCGCAGTTCCTTGGGCAGTTTCATCCCGGCGATGCTCTTGGGAAGAAAGCCCTTCTTCTCGGGCTTGGTATCGCCGGCCCGCTTGTCCTTCTTGCCCGCCATCACTCGGTCTCCACCGCTGGTAACTTCACTGTCATGAATGTCACGGACCGACGCCGCCTAGTCAACGCGGAAAAGGATCACTCCTCTTCCGCTTCCCAATCGGGTTCGAACTCTATCTCCAGGTCGCCCGGGCCGATCGGCGTCTCGGGCGGCTGCTCCGCCTGGGGCAGGATGTAGTAGACGAGCGGCGGCGCTTCGGCGGGCCGCTCGGGCAGGTTGCGAAAAGGGTCCATCGTCCATCTCTCTCCGTTACGCCCCGGGCACGAACGGCGGGCGGGGCGAAGCGGTTCCCTCAGGTGCCGTGGCGGCGATCGACGAGGCGCTGGAGAAACGCGTGGAGGCGGGTGCTGTTGGCGGCCCAGGTGAACGGCGCGGCGACGGCGCGGGTGTCGGCCGGAGCGGGCGGCGCCGCGATCAGCGCGCCCAGGGCTTCGGCAAAGGCGGCGGGGGCGCGCGGAACGATGCTGCCGGCCGCCGGCGCCGTGACCACCTGGCGGGCCCCCCCCACATCGGGGACGACGATCGGGGTGCCGCTCGCCAGCGCCTCGAGCCATGCATTGGCGAGGCCCTCGCGTTCCGAGGCAAGCGCCATCGCATCGGCGGCGGCGAGCGCGGCGGCGACGCGATCGGGAGGGATCGAGCCGAGCAGCCGCACGCGGTCGCCCAGGCCGAGCTGCTCGATCCGCGCCTCGAGCCGCTTGCGATCGGGGCCTTCTCCGGCGATCCACAGCGTGACGCCGGGAAGCGTCGAGACAGCGTCAATGACGATATCGTGCCCCTTGATCGGAATCAGCGCGCCGACCGAGAGGACGAGCGGCCCGTCGATGCCGAGCTCCGCCTTGGCGGCGGCACGGTCGCGGGGCGCGAAGCGGGCCAGGTCGACGCCGGTGGCGATCGTCTCGATCTTCTCGCCCGGAATGCCCATGGCGATCATGTCGGCGCGCAGCGCATCGCTCACCGAGAGCACGCCGTCCGCCCTCCGGCCGGCGGCGATCACTTGTGGCCCGATGGTCTTGCGCCGGCCCCAGTCATGGATGTCGGAGCCGCGCGCCTTGATCGACACGGGCACGCCGATGCGCTCGCCGAGCAGGACCGCGGCGGGGCCGTCGGGGAAGAAGAACTCGGCGGAGATCACGTCGAACGGGAACTCCCTGTGGATGGCGCGGAGCAGCGGGGCGAGCGCGGCGGCGAGGGCCCGGGCATGGAAGCGGCCGCCGGTGCCCGGCAGGTTGCGGAAGCGGGGGCGGTGGACGGTCAGTCCATTCCAGGTCTCGCGCTCCGGCAGGGCGGCGAGACGGGCGTAGCGGGAAAGCCGTGCCAGCGGCCAGGGCGGCAGGCCGAGCGGGGCGACGACACGCACTTCCGCATCCTCCCGTTCCGCCAGCGCCCGGGTCTGGCGCTCGACGAAGATGCCGAAATTGGGGCGCGACGCATCGGGGAAGAGCGTCGAGAGGACGAGCACGCGGAGCATGTTCCCGCCTATAGCCGGCAAGGGTTAATGGGCCGCTCGCCATGCGAAAACGGTTCGCCCGGCGCGTTCTCCGGGCGAACCGTTTCCTGTTGCCGGCAGGGGATCAGCGGCAGCGGCGCTTGCCGCTGCGCTCGATCTCGCGGCCCGCCACCGCGCCGGCCGCGGCACCGAGCAGCGTGCCGACGGTGCGGTCGCCGCGCGTGTCGATCGTGCGGCCGACCAGCGCGCCGGCCACGCCGCCGACCACCAGGCCGGTGGTGCCGTCGGGCTTGCGGCAATAGCTGCGGCCGTCACGCCCGCGCCACTCGCGATAGGCATAGCGCTTGCGATCGCGGCGATCCTGCGACCAGTTGCCGTCGACGCCGGCCTTGGCGATGGCGGCGGCGTTGGCCGCGACCGGAACCACCGCGACGGACGGCACGGCCACGGCGATCGCGCCGAGCGCGAGAATGAATTTCCGCATGTTACACTCCTGATGCACTTTGGGGCAAACCGGGAACCTAACGTTTCGGTTCCGAACTAGTTTCATGAACGGAAGACAACATATCGTTCATCGGAGGGAAGGAAAATGGACGAAGCGCGGGCGATCATCGAGCGGCTGCAACTGGTGCCCCATCCCGAAGGCGGCTGGTATCGCGAGACCTGGCGAGCGGCGCCGGGCGCGGACGGGCGGGCCGGGGGCACCGCGATCCATTTCCTGCTCGAGCGGGGCCAGCGCTCGCACTGGCACCGGGTGGATGCCGACGAATGGTGGCTCTGGCACGCCGGCAGCCCGCTCGCGCTCCACGTCGCCGACGCGGCGGACCGCGATCCGGCGACGACCCGGCTTGGCGGCGACGTGACCGCCGGCTATGCGCCCCAGTGCCTGGTCCCGGCGAATCGCTGGCAGGCGACCGAGGCGCCGCACGGATGGGCGCTGGTGAGCTGCATCGTCGTTCCCGGCTTCGATTTCGCCGGGTTCGAATTGGCGCCTCCCAATTGGTCCCCGCGCAATAATATTGCCTAGTTGTCCACGTTATCCACAGTCTTCACAAGTCTGCAGGGGTATTTCGCGCTTTGCGCGACTCGGGTTCGATGACACCATCATGACTGTAGACGGAACGGTCCGGCGGCGGGAAACCAAAGCAAGATCAGAGGTTTACACGGGCCGGAAACGGTGCAGGTGCCTTCGGGAAACCGCATTCGGAGATGGTTCGGGGATGCGAGGCCCCGGAAGTTGCGAAGCCGAAGTGCCGCCCAGGCGCTGCCGAGGTTTCGAGGGACGCCGGAGCATGGTTCGGCCGGAAGCGGAGGGTGCTGCGCAAGCATCGCCCGAGGTGGAAGGACGAAGCGGAAAGGGGTCGGAACCCTGGTTCGCGGAAAGGGGTGCGCAAGCGCCCGGTTTCGGGAGCGAAGGAACGGCCCGCCGGGAGATTGGCCAGCCGGACGCGCTGCGCAAGCGATGCGGAAGGACCTGGAGGGATCGAGCGGAGAGAAGCATCCAGCAAGGCTTCCGATTTCCGGCCCCCGGCCGAAGAGACGAAGCGGGCCGCCGAGGCTGGTAACCGCAACTCCCCTTCGGGGTGAGTGGACAACGGCCAGCCTCGACGACCGACCCGAGGTTCGCATGCCCTTGCCGGCGCGAGCCGAGGATGCCGCCGAAACCATGCCGACGATCCGTCCGGATCCACGGCAGCAGTCCGGCGACACGGGGCCTGGCAGCGATGCCGGGCCCCTTTTGCGTTGCGCGGCGCCGCCCGGCCGAGGTTCGGAACCCGGGTCGGGGCACATTCAGCGGAGCCCGCCACTCCCCCGCAGGCGGGGGTGGCGAAGGAAATCGAGGTCTTAGCCCCGGCTCGACAACTCAGGCACCTGTCCGCAGCCCGGCGCATGCCCCACATGGCGCCGGCAAGGCAGGCGAAATCCTGCATTGCAGGCACCGGGCAAGCGCCGGAACGGCGCGACGATCAGAGCAGGGTCGCGTCGAGGCTGCTCTCCGCCTTGAGCAGCTTGGAGACCGGGCAATTGGCATGGGCACCGGCGGCCAGTGCCTCGAACTGCGCCTGGGCCAGGCCGGGGACGCTGGCCCTGAGCGTCAGGTCCGAGCGGGTGATGGTGAAGCCGTCGCCATCCTGCTCGAGCTTCACCGCGGCGCGCGTTTCCAGCGAGCCTTCGCTGAAGCCGGCCCGGGCCAGGGCGAAGCTCAGCGCCATGGTGAAGCAGCCGGCATGGGCGGCGGCGACCAGTTCCTCGGGATTGGTGCCGGGCTCGTCGGCGAAGCGCGTGTTGAAGCCATAGAACTGGTCGGTCAGAACGCCCGACTGGGTAGTGATATGGCCCTTGCCCTCCTTGCCGAAGCCTTCGTAGCGGGCAGTCGCGGTACGGGTCGTCATGGCATGCATCTCCCTCTTTGCCGGGCCCCTGATCTAGGGAATCCGGGGCCCGGCTTGAAGGCCGTCCGTTCGGACTAGCGGCAGCGCGCCTCGCCCTTCTCGACCGACGAGCCTACCGCGCCGCCGGCCGCCGCGCCGAGCAGCGCGCCGAGCAGTTCCGAGCCGCCCGGTGCGATCGCCGCGCCGAGCAGGCCGCCGGCCACGCCGCCGACCACCAGGCCGGTGGTGCCGTCCGAGCGGCGGCAATAATAGCGGCCGTCCTGGCCCCGATAGACACGGTCGTTCCGGCCCAGCCGATATTCGCGATAGCCGCGGCCCTCGCGATAATAGCGATCGGCATAATAGCCGCCATATGACGGATCGGGACGGTTATAGTCATAGTCGCGATAGCCATAGCCGCCGCCGGGCCGCGTGTCGTAATCGGTACAGCCGGCAAGCGCCGTCGTGGCCGCCAGGCCGAGGATCAGGATGCGCATCGGTCTCTCCTCCGTGAACCCGCTCGCCTGGGGGAATGCACGGGGGGCGGAAAAGGTTTCGCCTCCATCACGAAATTGGTGGGCGGCGGGGCCGGCGCTTCGCCGCCCCGCCGCTTGCGTCAGCTCTTCTCCTTGCCGGTGCAGGCGCCGGCGCGCTTCGCGTCGATCGTCATCGCCATGGTGCCGGCCTGGCCGCCGCTGGAGGTCACTTCGGTGTGATAGGAATCGGGGGAATAGGTGCCCTTGATCGTCATGTCGCGCTTCTGGCCGGCGGTCTCGCAGGTCATCTTCGCGTCGATCGTGCCGCCGGCCATGGTGAAGTGATCGTAGCGGCAGCTCTTGTCGCCGCCGAACATGCCCGCCTTGGGCGACTTGACGTCGGCCTCGGTCACGCAGCTGGCGAACTCCTGGCCCTTCATCATCTTGTCCTTCATCGTCTTCGCCATTTCGGGCGGCATCTTGTCCATGCCCGGCATGTCGAGATTGGTGATGGTGACCTTGCCGTCCCAATGGCCCGGCGAGATGAAGCTGCCGGAGCCCTGGGCCGCGGCAACCTTGTTCGAGACTTCCTCGACCGAGGCATTCTCGGCCGTGACCTTGGGCCCGGAATTACAGGCGGCAAGGACCAGCGGCAGCAGCATGATGAAGCGCTTCATCGGAATCCCCTCTTTCAGTTGACCTGCCCCGGACGGGGCTATGCCTTGAACGCGGAAAAACGGCATGTGGCCCCGCCCCCGCGCTCGACTGGGCGCACGAGGAGACCGGATGGACGGAAGCGTTATGGAAAGGGATGGGCCGGGGCCAGGCCGAAAGCCGGCCCCGGAAGAAAGCGCCGGCTCCTAGCCGAGCACCTCGATCGCCGCGGCGCGGGCAATGGCGCGCTGACGCTGGCTGGTCTCGAGGGGGAAGAGGCGGCGGTGCGGCGGCACAAAGGCCTGGAAGGGCCGGCTGGCGCCGCGGATAATCTGGGTTTCGTGTATTCGATTGAAAAAGTTCATGTAGTTTCCTGTGTTGTTGATCGGATGGCCGGACTGGCCGCCTCTCGTGCAATGCGCGAGCTGACGGTTCGTTCCTGGCGGACGGCCATTTCGAGCCATGCCGCTTCTGCCCGCAGCCGCTGTTCGCGGACATTTTCGAGCGTGGCGGCATCGGCCTCGGCACGGCATTTCGCCGCCTGAGCCCGGAAATCGGGTTGGTTTGCCACGGGTGCGTTCTCCAAGAGAGGACGTTGGGGTGGCGGCGCCCCCGCAAGGGAGCGGAAGACGCCGCCGACGGCCGAAGCCGCCTGTCGGAGTCCGTTATTCGGCCGGCGACAGATTGGCGGCCGACGGGCGGCCGCGCTTGTCGTTCTCCAGCTCGTAGTTGACGCGCTGGTTCTGGCTGAGCGTGCTCATGCCCGAACGCTCGACGGCGCTGATATGGACGAAGTGATCGTCCTTGCCGCCATCGGGCGAGATGAAGCCGAAGCCCTTCGTCGCATCGAAGAACTTGACGGTGCCGGTATAGCTCATGTGCTTTCTTCCTCATGTTATCGGCCGCGCCCAGTGCGAGCGGACCTCGCGCTGCAAGGGGCAGATGGAAGGAAGAAGGGGCCGCAAAGCGCCGAAAACCGTCGAAATGCGACTGTAGCATCTAGTATGTGGGGAGCGGGGGCCGAAAGCGCAACCCCCCGGCCATGACGGCACCGTCCAGCCGGCCGTCTCGATGCCTGTGCGAGCCGCGATTCCCGCCGCGTGATCGCCGTCACGCGTGCCGGTGCCGGGCCGGCGCTATCCCCCGGGGCGGAAGGCCTGGCCTTCGTTCAGGGAGAAGAGACATGAGCTACAGGATCGCATTGGCCGCCGCCGCGGCCGCCCTGCTGGTGCCGATGGGTGCGCAGGCACAAGAGACCCTCGCCCCCAGCGAGCTGGCGCGCGACGCGCTGCCGGCCGATGCCGATACCGCCCGGATCGAGATCGCCCGCGCGGACCTGGCCGGAGCGATCGGCACCTGGTCCGGCGTGCGCAACTGCGGCGACGCGGCACGGGTGAAGGGGCTGATGCAGGCGGCGTTCGACCGCTGGATCGGCCAGCAGGTGCAGGCGCGGCCGGGCAGGCTGCTGATCACCTATGGCTGGGAATCGAGCAGCTGGTCATATCGCAACGGCAGGAGGCCCTGGCCCAGCAATGCGCGATACTGCCGGGGCAGCTTCGGCAGCGCCAAGGTCTATGCGCGCTTCTATTGAGCGAGGGGAGGGGCACCGCCCCTCTCCCCAACCCTCGCCCCGGGGCGGGGAGAGGAAGCGCTATTCCGCCGCCACGGGCTCCTTCCGTGCACCCCTCTTCTCGAGGAGCGGCGCCAGATACCTGCCCGTAAAGCTGCGCGGTTCCTTCACCACGTCCTCGGGCGTGCCCTGGGCCACGATCTCGCCGCCCTTGACGCCACCTTCGGGACCCAGGTCGAGGATCCAGTCCGCCGTCTTGATGACGTCGAGATTATGCTCGATCACCACCACGGTGTTGCCCTGCTCGACCAGCGCATGGAGCACTTCGAGCAGCTTGCGGACGTCCTCGAAGTGCAGGCCGGTGGTCGGCTCGTCGAGGATGTAGAGCGTGTTGCCGGTGGCCCGCCGTGCCAGCTCCTTCGCCAGCTTCACCCGCTGCGCCTCGCCCCCGGAGAGCGTCGTCGCCTGCTGGCCGACCTTGACATAGCCCAGGCCGACCTCGGCCAGCATCGCCATCTTGTCGCGGATCGGCGGGACGGCCTTGAAGAACTCGACTGCGTCCTCTACCGTCATGTCGAGCACCTCGGCGATGCTCCTGCCCTTGAACTTCACTTCCAGCGTCTCGCGATTGTATCGCGCGCCGTGGCAGACGTCGCAGGTGACATAGACGTCGGGCAGGAAGTGCATCTCGATCTTGAGCACGCCGTCACCCTGGCACGCCTCGCAGCGGCCGCCCTTGACGTTGAAGCTGAACCGGCCCGGCTTGTAGCCCCGCGCCTGGGCCTCGGGCAGCCCCGCGAACCAGTCGCGGATGCTGGTGAAGGCACCGGTATAGGTCGCCGGGTTCGAGCGCGGGGTGCGGCCGATCGGCGACTGGTCGATGTCGATCACCTTGTCGAGGTGCTGGAGGCCGGTGATCCGGTCATGCTTGCCGGCGAGCAGGCGGGCGCCGTTCAGCTGGCGCGCGGCGGCGGCATAGAGCGTGTCGATCGTGAAGCTCGACTTGCCCGAGCCCGAGACGCCGGTGATGCAGGTGAACGTGCCGAGCGGGATCGATGCGGTGACGCCGCGGAGGTTGTTGGCGGTGGCGTTCTCGACCGTGAGCTTCTTGCCCGTGCCCTTGCGGCGCTTGGTCGGCACCGGGACTTCGCGGGTGCCGTTGAGATAGTCGGCGGTCACCGAGCCGGTGGCGGTCAGGATCTGGTCGAGCGTGCCGCGCGCGACGACCTCGCCGCCATGGACGCCGGCGCCCGGGCCCATGTCGAGGATATAGTCGGCGGTGCGGATCGCGTCCTCGTCATGCTCGACGACGATCACGGTGTTGCCGAGATCGCGCAGCCGGCGCAGCGTGGCGAGCAGCATGTCGTTGTCGCGCTGGTGCAGGCCGATCGACGGCTCGTCGAGCACGTAGAGCACGCCGGACAGGCCGGAGCCGATCTGCGAGGCAAGGCGGATGCGCTGGCTCTCGCCGCCCGAAAGCGTGCCCGAGGTGCGATCGAGATTGAGATAGTCGAGGCCGACATTGTTGAGGAAGCCCAGCCGCTCGTCGATCTCCTTCAGGATCGCGCGGGCGATCTCGCGCTGCTGGTCGGTCAGCGTGGCGGGGAGCGCCTTGAACCAGCCGAGCGCGTCGACCACCGAGAGGCGCGTGGCGTGGCTGATATCCTCGCCCGCGATCTTGACCGCCAGCGCCTCGGGCTTGAGGCGGGCGCCGCCGCAGGTCTCGCAGGGATGGGCCGCCTGGTACTTCGACAGTTCCTCGCGCATCCAGGCGGATTCGGTCTGGAGCATGCGGCGGTTGAGGTTGCCGATCACGCCCTCGAACGGCTTCTTCACATCGTACGACTTCTTGCCGTCGACGAAAGTGAGGGTGACCGGCTTGCCGCCGGTGCCGTGGAGGATGATCAGCCGGACCTCGCCGGGCAGGTCGCGCCAGGGCGTGTCGAGGCTGAAGCCGAACTCGCGGGCAAGGCTGCCGAGGACCTGCATGTAATAGGGGCTGGGCGGGTTGGACTTGGCCCAGGGGACGACCGCGCCCTTCTTGATGCTGAGATCGTGATTGGGGACGACCAGATCCTCGTCGAACACCAGCTTCTCGCCCAGGCCGTCGCATGCCGGGCAGGCGCCCTGGGGCGCGTTGAACGAGAAGAGGCGGGGTTCGATCTCGGGGATGGTGAAACCGGAGACGGGGCAGGCGAACTTCTCGGAGAAGACGATGCGGTTGTCGGGAATGCCGGCGCCCTTGAGGCTGCCGCCGGTGGCGTTGAACTCGGCGCGGGCTTCCTGGACGCGGGCGCCCGTCACTTCGGCGACGCTGGCGTCCACCAGATCGACATAGGCCAGCCCGTCCGCGAGCTTGAGCGCGGTCTCGAAGCTCTCGGCGAGGCGGGTGGCGATATCGTCGCGGACGACGAGGCGGTCGATCACCACTTCGATGTCGTGCTTGTATTTCTTGTCGAGGGCGGGGGCCTCCTCGATCAGATAGGTCTCGCCGTCGATGCGGACGCGCTGGAAACCGGCGCGCTGCCATTCGGCGAGCTCCTTGCGATACTCGCCCTTGCGGCCGCGCACGACCGGAGCGAGGAGGAGCAGCCGGGTGCCCTCGGGCAGCGCCAGGACGCGATCGACCATCTGGCTCACCGTCTGCGCCGAGATCGGCAGGCCGGTGGCAGGCGAATAGGGAATGCCGACGCGCGCCCAGAGCAGGCGCATGTAATCATAGATCTCGGTGACGGTGGCGACCGTCGAGCGCGGGTTGCGCGACGTCGTCTTCTGCTCGATCGAGATGGCGGGGCTCAGGCCTTCGATATGATCGACATCGGGCTTCTGCATCAGTTCGAGGAACTGGCGGGCATAGGCGCTCAGCGACTCGACATAGCGGCGCTGGCCCTCGGCATAGATGGTGTCGAAGGCGAGGCTCGATTTGCCCGAGCCCGAAAGACCCGTGATCACCGTGAGCGTGTCGCGCGGAATGTCGACGTCCACGCCCTTCAGATTGTGCTCGCGCGCGCCGCGGACGGAGATGTGGGTAAGCATGCGGGAAGCCTGACTGTTCCAGTTATGTTCCGATTATAGGGAGCACGCCGGCGAGGTCAACGCGCGAGATCGCATGTGGGGCCACGGGGCGGGCGCGGCAAGGGCGGCGCGGGTTGCGGCGGCGTGACGGCCGTCACGCGCGGCCGGGACGGGGACGCGGCATGGTGGCGCCAGATCAGGGAGACCGACCATGGCCACGCCGCTTGCATTCCAGCACGCCTATGACGCGATCCAATCCTATGTCGCCGAGCGCTTTCCCGAGCAGAGCGACGCCTGGGACGGCATCGTGCCCTCGGGACCCGAATGGGGCTTCACCGCGCCGGGCTGGCGCGCCGCCGCCAGCAGGATCGTCGCCGCCTTCAACGCATTGCTGCCCAGCGGCGTCTCGGTGAATGTGCCGGCGGCGGCGAAGGACAATCATTTCGACAAGCCGATGATCGAGTTCCAGCGCTATCTCGCCGCGCTGGCCGATCGCCGGGCGAGCGTGCGTGCGCTCGAGCGGCTGGAGGTCTGACATGGTCCGCCCTCCGCGCATCGCCGGCCTTGTCGTGCTTGCCGGCGCCCTGGCCGGTGCGGCTGCGCCCGCCCGGGCACGCGACGTTCCCGCGCCCGACGCGGTGATCGCCCGCGCGTGCCTGGGCCGGGTCGGCCAGGCCATCGATCAGGCGGCGCTCGGAGAGGCGCTGCTGGTCGAGGCGGGCAGGCGCCCCGCCGACTGGGCCTGGCAGGGCGCGGAGGCGCAGCGCGACGCGAGGATCGGCCGGATCCTGGAGCAGCTGCGTCGTCATCCGGACAGCGCGGAAGCCGCGCATCCCGACCAGGCCTTCCGCGACCTGGAGCGCGAAGGCGTGGTCGCCCGGCTGGGGCGCATCGCCATGGGGGCGGCCGAGCCCGCGGAAGACGCCTATCTGATCGCGGGGGCGATCCAGCAGCTGGAGACCCGGCTGATGGCAAAGGCGAGCGAGGACGATGCCTTCGCCATCGCACCGCACCCGGCGCGCCGCGGCTTCCTGTTCCGCGAGGAAGCGCCCGGCTGGACGTTCACCTGCCGGCCGCCGGCAACGCCGGATCCGGGCTATATCGCATCCGCCGAGAAGGTGACGGCGCCCTATGCCTGGGCGATCCGGGCCAAGCCCGAGGAACTGGCGCTGACCGGCAAGGACCGCAAGACCGCGGGCGCCGCGACGATCGCCGTCGACCGCACCAACACGATCCTCGACGATGGCTCGATCAAGAAAGTGAGCAACTTCCGGATCGACGCGACTCTCGGCTATCGGATCACGCCCGCGACTTCGGCCGACACGGTCTATCTCTACGATCGCTACGTCCTGTCGCGCTCGCGGACGCGGCCCCTGCCCAAGCTCGATCCGGGTGCGAAGGAAAGCGATGGCGATACCGATGCCTTCGAGGCCGGTTTCCTGACCAGCGCCGAGCTGACGCCGAACGCCGCCGCGGCGAAGCTGTTCGTCGATGCCAAGGCGGCGACCGTCTATGATTTCGCCAAGGATGGCGCACGGCTGAAGGGGGCGATGCTGTTCCGGCCGGTGCTGGACGCAGACATCGGCATTTGCGGGCTGGAGAGCTATGGCGCGAAGCTCGGCTGGCTCAAGACCCGCTGCCGGCTGCAGATCGACCTGGAGGCGTCGCGCATCCTGCGGCGGGGGCGCATCGAGCGGGGCGACTATGACAATTTCGTCGCGCTGGGCGTGCGGCCCTCGTTCGAGGCATTCGTGCCCACCGGCGGCGAGACTGCGCTGCTCGGATCGGTCAACTACCGCATCCTGCCGATCCTCGACGGCAAGCCCAGGCATATCGAGCGGCTCGACATGAGCCTGAAGTTCCGTTTCTGGACGGAAACCACGGCCGGCGTCGATATCGGCTTCGCCTATTCGAAGGGGCGCAACGAACTCTCCTACGAGAAGGAGGATGTGCTGAGCATCGGGCTGGGCCTCATCTATTGAGGCGTGGTCCGGCCGGTGCTTCGCGTTGGCATGGCTTCCGTGGGATGCGGAAGCGCGATCGGGAGGATGAAGATGACGACGACGGCCATGACTCCGTTCGGAGAATTCTGCCAAACCTATCTCATCACGGCGGCGACGGCGGCAGCGTGGGGGAAATGGTTCCTCGCGGCGGGCTTTGCCGCCGGCACGCTCTATGCGCTGATCGAAGCATATAGGCGGTGGAAGGCGCCGATCGTCCAGGCCGACGGCACCGGGCTTGTCGGCGGGACGACGACGGGCCTGCCGATCAAGGACCTGGCCGATGCCCTGCGCGAGCTGGTCGCCGCGCTTGCCGCCGCGCCGGTGTGGCTGGGGATGGTGGCGGCGGGCATCTTCGCACTCTGGGTGACCGGCGCGATGGTTCCCGACAGATGCACCCAGCCCGACACCTACAGGTCGCCGCAGAATCCGGCCCCGCCGGCCCCGGGCGCGAAGTAGCCGGGGCACGCCGCCGGCGGGCCGCGCCCTGGCCTTCCTTTCGCAAAGCTGCATATGCATTTCACACGCCGTTCAGCGGCGCGGGCGGAAGCTCGCGGCACGATACAGGAGGGCAGGGCGATGCGGTTCGAGAGGATGATCCGGCTGACGATGCTGACCGGGGCGGCGTTCGCGCTGCCCGGCGCCGGCGTGGCGCTGGCCGGGGCGGCGCCGGGCACGGGCCAGTCCGCGCCGCAATCGGCCGACGACTATCAATGGATCGACCAGGCCGATGCGTTGTGGGACGCGATCGGCGACGCGCCGCCCGACTTCGCCTTCGCCTTCGAGGGACAGGAACCCTGGGCCTGGCAGACGACCGACGGCTACACGATTATCGTGGAGGATGCGGGGACGGGCGGGATCCGCAGCTATTATTTCGCGCCGGGCGCGTCCGGGCCGTTCCTCGCAGTCGAGCCGGGGATGAGCTTCGCCTATGTGCGCGGACGGCTTGCCATGGTCTATGACGCAGATGGCGAGGCGGCGCCCCGGGCCGAGTTCGGCGATTATGACGATGCGGCCGGCGATCTCTACGCGCGCGCCGTGCGGCTGCGCGAGGCGCTGGCGGGGCGCGACTATCGTCCGGTCGATACCGATGCCTGGATCGATGCCAGCCCCTATCTGCTCAGCTTCATCCAGGTCTGGGACAGCGGGCGCAGCCGCTATCCGGGCTGGAACCGCTATCACGACCGCAGCGACGCCGCGGCCTGGCGCCGTCGCCTCGAGGCCGAGCAGCACCGCCGCCGCGAGGCGGCCGAGCGCTTCCGCCACTGGCGCGAGGGCGGTTTCCAGGGCCCGCCGCCGGGCCGTTTCCATCCGCCGGGCCGCGGGCCGCATCAGCCGGGCCGGCCGGGGGCGGGGCGCCCGCCGCAGCCGGGCCGGGGCTGGTCGCGCCAGCCGGGCCGCCCCGGCGGGCCGGGAACCAATACGCCGCCGCGCCCGGGCACGCCGAACCTGGAGCCCGGCGGTCCTCCGGTCCCGGGCCGCCCGCCGATGACGCGCCCCTGGAGCGGCGGGCCGGATGGGACGCGCGTGCCCGGCTGGCGGCGTGGCCGCCCCGAAATGCCGACACCGCCCGGGGCGCCCGGCGCGGGGCCGGATACGGGCAATCCGCCGAATTCCGGCCCGCGCGAGCCCCGGCCGGGCGGCGGCACCGGCTGGCAGCGCCCGGCGTCCCCGCCGCCGGTGGTGACGCCGTCGCCCGCGCCGGTCCCGCCGCCTGCCGGGGCGGAGAACCCGCCCGCGCCGCCGGCATGGTCGCGCCCGGGCTGGAGCCGGCCGCGTCCGCCGGCGGAGGGGGACAATGCGACGCCGGTGCCGCCGCGCCCGATCCGGCCCGAGGGCGGCTGGAACCGGCCGCGCCCGCCTGCGGAGGGGGACAATGCGACGCCCGCGCCGCCGCGCCCGGTCCGGCCCGAGGGCGGCTGGAGTCGTCCGCGTCTGCCCGCGGCCGGGGAGGGCGCGACTCCCGCCCCGCCCCGTCCGCCGCGACCGGAAGGGGGCTGGCAGCGGCCCGCGCCGCCCGCACCCGGCAGCGCACCGCCGCCACGGCCGAACTACACGCCGCCGCCGCGCCCCAGCGCGCCGCCGCCGGCTCCGCGTCCGGCTCCGTCGCCGCGCCCGCCCAAGATCACCGCGGAAGACATGCCGCACTAGGCGGTGCGGAAGGGCAGCAGTGCCGCATAGCTGCTCAGCGGCGCGGCGCCGGGCAGCTCCATGCCGCGTCCGAGCAGGAAGGCGTGACGGACGATTTCCGCTTGCTGTTCGATGCCGTAGCGCAGGAAGGGGCGGCCGGGCTCGAGCACATAGCCATAGCGGCAGAAGGGATGGCGCCGCAGCGGCAGGAACAGGCCCTGCTGGTGCTGCCAGACATGGACGAGCTCGTGGACGAACAGCCCCTGCAGCGCGAGCGGCGCGGCGGCGAAATCCTCGCGATAGAGGCCGGATGCGGGATTGAAATGGATCGTGCCCAGCGGCGCCATGGTGGTGTTCCGCGGCTGGAAGAACGCCCATTTGCGATTGGCGACGAAGGCGCGGGCCGGATCGAGTGCGTCGCCGAACACCGAGCGGGCGAGCTCGGCTTCGCCGGGGGTGAGCGGGCGGGAAGCAGGCATGGGCCCTAGATGGCGCGGGCGGACGGGCTTGTCATCCGTGCGCCGGCTCGCCAGATAGCGCCTTCCCGAATTCCCAAGGAGTGAGCCGCCATGCGCCAGGAACCGATCGTCGTTCGCCCGATCGTCTTGTCCTGCCCGCAGGTGTCCCATGTCTTGCTTCGTAACCCTGGATTCGCTTTCCGCCGCCACGCCTGAGGGCAGGCCGCTCTTCGATGATCTGACGCTGGCGCTCGGGCGGGAACGCACCGGGCTGGCGGGGCGCAACGGTTCGGGCAAATCGACCTTGCTGGGCATCGTCGCGGGCGAAATGCCGCCTGTGGTGGGGAACGTCACGCGCGCCGGCAGCATCGGCGTGCTGCGCCAGGAATGGCCGGGCGGGTGGAACGTCGACGAAGTGCTCGGCGTGCGCGAAGGGCTGGCGCAGCTGGCCCGGGTGCTGGCCGGCGAGGGAAGCGCGGAGGACCTTGCCGAAGCCGACTGGACCCTGGAGGAGCGCGTGGCCGCCGCGCTTGCCGAGGCGGGGCTGGACGCGATGGCGCTCGACCGGCGCGTGGCGACGCTTTCTGGCGGCGAGCGAACGCGGGTGGGGATCGCGCGGCTGCGCCTCGACGCGCCCGATCTGCTGCTGCTCGACGAGCCGACCAACAATCTCGATGCCGCGGGCCGCGCGGCGGTGGCGGCACTGGTGGATGGGTGGCGCGGCGGGGTGCTAGTCGCCAGCCATGACCGCGAACTGCTCGAGCATATGGACCGGATCGTCGAACTGACGCCGCGCGGCGTGCGCGTGTTCGGCGGTGGATGGTCGGGCTTCGCGGCGGCGCGGGCGGCGGAGCGGGCGCGGGCGGCGGCCGAAGTGGAGCGGGCGGGCGACCTGCTGCGCGGCGCCGAGGCGGGGGCGCAGCAGGCGCGCGAGCGCCAGGCGCGGCGCGACCGGGCGGGCCGCGCCTATGCCGCGAGCGGATCGGCGCCGAAGATCCTGCTGGGGCGGCAGAAGGAGCGGGCGGAGAATTCGGCCGGGCGCGGCGCGGGGGTCGGCGAGCGGCTGGTCGGCGATGCGGAGGCGCGGCTGGTGGCGGCGCGGGCCGGGGTGGAGGTGGTGACGCCGCTCGTCATCGACTTGCCCGCCACCGGCCTGCCGGCGAACCGGCGGTTGCTGGCGTTCGAGGACGCGGCGCTGGAACGGGCGGGGCGGGTGTTCGGGCCCTGGCGGTTCGAGATCACGGGGCCGGAACGCGTGGCGGTGACCGGCCCCAACGGCGCGGGCAAGACGAGCCTGCTCAGGATGGCGGCGGGCGTGCTGGCGCCGGAGCGCGGCGCCGTGCGGCGGGCCGAGGGGCGGGTGGCTATGCTCGACCAGCATGTCGGGCTGCTCGATCCGAGGGCTTCGGTGCTCGACAATTTCCGGCGACTGCACCCCGGCGCCACCGAGCGCGAGGCGCATGCCGCCTGCGCGCGCTTCGCGTTCCGCAACCGGGATGCGCTGAAGCGTACGGGCGATCTCAGCGGCGGCGAAAGGCTGCGCGCCGGGCTGGCCTGTGTGCTCGGCGGCGAGATAGTGCCGCAACTGCTGCTGCTCGACGAGCCGACCAACCATCTCGACATGGAATCGATCGAGGTGATCGAGGCGGCGCTGGCCGGCTTTGACGGCGCGCTGCTGGTGGTGAGCCACGACCGCGCGTTCCTCGAGGCGATCGGGGCGGGGCGGGAGATCGCGGTGGGGCGATGAGCGTTCAGCGTTCCAGCGCCAATACCCAGGCGCGCTGGGCCTCGGTGTCGGGAATGGACAAGCCGCGCGCTGACTCGATCGCCGTCAGGGCTGCGACGGGATCCATGCCGTCGGCTACCAGCATCGCTGCCGCCATCAGCGAGGATCGGCCGATTCCCGCGCGGCAATGAATGGCGATCGGCTTGCCTGCGCTCGCGATTTCGGCGGCGAAGCGCACCGCCTGGCCGGTATCGTCGGGAAGTCCGCGGTCGGGGATCGGGAAGCGGTGGAAAGCGATGCCGCTGTCCGCGCAGAGCCCGGCTTCGCGCTGCAATGCCAACGCCTCGACTTCCTCGTCCTCCAGCCAGTCGTCGGCGCGCGGCAGGGCCATGATCGCGAGCCGGAGCGTGTCGGGGGTGTCGATCCAGTAGAGCGTCGAGGGCATGTCGCGCCCGGCTAGCCCAGCGGCGGTTCGGCGGGGTCGCCGTGCATGTCGATCTCGCGCACGCCGCGGGTGCGGCGGGCGGTGTTGACCAGCTCGCGCAGCTTCTCGCGGCGGGCGCGGGCTTGGGCCACGTCGCGGATCACCAGCGGGGCGTCGCGGGTGGTCTCGTCCGACGAGGCGATGCTGATCGTGCCGATGTCCGCCAGCTGGTTGACGATCGAGAAGTCGATACGGACGTCCTTCACTCGGTAGAGCTCGATCTCGTCGATCGACTTTCGGAGAATGCCCTTGTGGAGGATCAGCCGATCCTCGGTGACTTCATAGGCGATGCCGAGATTCTCGAACCATTTGAGGATCAGCACCACGATCGCGACGACGAGCAGCAGCGGCGCGACCCAGGCGGCGCCGGCCAGCATGCCCTGGGCGAGGAAATAGAAGGTGCCGGCCAGCCCGAGCAGGAAGAGAAAGCAGGTGCCCCAGCCGGCGAGCGTGCCGACCAGCCAGCCGAGCGTGGAGGAACGGAAGCGATCCAGGACTTGCGGCATGCGTACGGGCCTTCCCTGCGGTGTTGGCAGGGGAGGATAGCGGATGGCGCCGCCACATCAACTCGGGCGAAAAGCTCAGCTGGTATATTTGTCGCAGGTCGAGCGGGTGGCGGCGGGCGCGGGATTGAAGAGCTGCGAGAAGTCGCGCCGGTCGCGCACGATGAAGGATGCGACATAGTGGAGCCTGGCCGGGCCCATGAAGCTGGAGCCGAACAGGCGCTGATAATCGTAATTCACTTCGACGAAGATCAGCCCCGAGCCGCTCGGCGCAGTGACGACGGCGCCCGGATCGCCCATGCCGGCACTGGCGGTGCCGGCATTCGCCTGGGTGGCGTCGGTACCGGCCGTCGCGCTGGCGGTGCCGTAGCTGGAATCATAGCCGGTCCCGCTCTTGAGCCCGAAGCAGCGCTGCCAGTGGATGCGCTGCACCGGCGCGGTGTCGTAGCTCTGCTGGACATATTCGAGGCTGGAGAGCGTCACCCGGCCGTTGGCGCCGATCCCGAGCGCACTGCCCTGGAGGCGCGCGGCCTGCAGCGCGTTGTTGATGTCCAGCTCGCGCAGCTGGACGGTGGAGGCCGTGCTCATCATGCCCATGCGCGAGCCATTGTCGGCCAGGCTCGCAGTGAGCTGGCTGACCCGCAGATTGGCGAGCGCGAGGTTCGCGGTCTCGACCCCGTAGCAGCCGAGCACCAGCACGACGGGAAGGGCGAGGGCGAATTCGAGCATGGCCAGCCCCGACCTGGCGGCGGCGAAGCGGCGGAGCAGCGCCGGGACGCGATGCGGGCTCATGTGCAGATCGTCGCCGGCGACGGGATGTTCTGCGTGGCATAGGGCTGGTTCATCAGCGTGGTGGTGGCACTGAGCGTGGCGGTGCCCGGCCAGCCGAACAGGCGCGTGACCGGGAACAGCCGGCCATAGGTGATCGCGGCGGTGTAGACAGTGACGTCGTTCGGCCCGCCCTGGCCCGCGCGCCCGGCATCGGCGTCCCATTGGCCGTTGCCGTTGACGTCGGTGTAGCATTCGCCGGGATCGCGCACGCCGTTGCCGTTGGTGTCGACGAACGGCTCGGGCGCGACGGCGCTGAAGCTGGTATAGCTGCGCCGGACGGGATAGCCGGCGGCGAAGGCGGCGCCGGGCGCCACCGCCCGGACCTGGGCCAGCACGCGCGCATCGATCGAGGCGGGGGTGGCGCCCTGGATGCCGCTGTCCCGCCCGGCCTTCTGCACTGCGCCGGTGATCACCGACTGGACATAGGCCTGATAGCCCAGCTCCATCATGCCCATCATCAGCACGAGCATCACCGGCAGCACGAAGGCGAACTCCACTACCGTGACGCCGCGCCGGTCGCGCCGGAGCCGGGCGAGAGGGCGCCCGCTCATTGCGACACCCGCAGCATCGCCACCTGCTTGGCGATGGTGGCGAACGCCGTCGACAGGCCCGCGCCGGTGGTGGTGGCGAGCGCCTGGTTGGTGGTGGTGGCGCAGGACTGCATCTGGGTGGTCGCGCTCGAATCGATCGTCACTGTCCAGATCTGGATGTTGCGCGCCTTGGCCGCGGCGCATTCCGCGAGGAAGCGGGCATTGTGATAGGCCTTGAGGTTGGTGAAGTCGCCGCCGCTCACCCGCCGGTCGTAATATTCGTTGCCGTACATGCCGTAGATCGACGTGCTGGGGGCCATGTCGCCATCGGTGAGGAACACGATCACGCGGTTGGGCGCCTGGCGCGCGGGCCAGGGCGCGGTGTCCGCCGCGAAGAGGCCGGTGGGCGAGAGCAGTCGCGTGCCCCAGATCATACCGGTGTCGTGATAGGTGCCGCCGATCGGCCGGAAGTCGCTGGCGTTGACATAGCTGGAGACCTGGGTCCGCGTCATCACCGCCAGGCGCGAGACCGGCTTGCCGCACGAGACATAGCCGAGCTGGTAATAATAGGGGGTGCCGATGTTCGGGCTGCTGCTGCTGTCGCCGGTCGAGGTGGCGGTGGCGGTGCTCGAATAATTGTTGCGGGCATAGAAGAGCTCGGGCCACATCGGCTTCCACTGGGTGTCGATGTTCGAATTGGGCACGAGGTCGGGATCGAGATCGGGCGGCAGCGTCGAGGTGTTGAAGCTCATGGTGCCGGCGGTGGTGGCGCGCTCCTCGAGGCAACCGGTCCAGCGATTGGTGGCGCCGGTGGTCTTGCTCGGATCGGTGACCGTGCTGCCGGCGACGAAGCTGCGCACGTCGAAATTGAGCTGCTGGTATTTCCAGATCGGGATGCCGAGCAGGTTCCCGGTCTGGCTGCGCGATTCATAGTTCCACTGCGTGTTCGCGCTGCCCGTGCCGCCCACCATATAGGCCGGGGACAGCGCGATGATCGCCTTCCCGGCGTTCACGGTGGAAGTGTAGGTGACGAAGCCGTAGCGGATATGGGTGGAGGGGTCGGCCGCGGCGGCGAGCGTGTCGTAGAAGTTCAGCACCGCCGAGCGCAGCGCCGAGATGCGCGAGCCGCTCTTCTCCGGCACGTAATAGGCCGTGCTGCCCGGATAGCCGGCGACGCTGTCATTGCCGCTGCCCGCGCCGTCGGCGGGGCGGGCATAGCTGGTGGTGCCGGCCGAGCCGACATAGTTGTTGCAGGTGTTGTCGTCGTCCTGCGGCAGGCAGGCCATCGAGCCGGTGGTGTCGAGCACGAAGATCACGTCGGTATCGCCGACGTCGTAGCTCGCCTGGCAGGTGACGTTGATCGTCTGGCTGGGGACGCCGAACATCGACAGGATCGTCATCGGCACCACTGCCTGGGCAGTGCCGGCGACCTGCGCGTCCGACGTCTTGCTGGGCGTGAAGCTGGCGGTGCTGGTCTTGAACCAGCCGGTGCGAAAATTGTTGTTGAAGAAGGTCTGGGCCTGGGCGGTCGCGGTCGCGTCCAGCGTGGTGTTGCCGGCCGAGGTGTCGGTCATGAACTTGCGGCCGGCCAGCACGCCCGCATCGCATGCCTGCTGCAGCCGGGTCTTGACGACGTACATGCGGGCGGAATCGATCGCGCAGCCGCAAAAGGCGGCCAGCGGGATGAGCATGGCCGCCATCATCGCCAGGGTATTGCCGCGGCGATCCCGCGCGAGACGCGCCAGGAACCCCGCGGGACATTGCCGATCCTGCTCCACGATACGCTCCGCACCGGGACCTGCTAAGGTCCACAATCTGGAGCACTTTTTCTTCCGAAACCGAAAAAGAGATGGTTGCCGGGGGATTAGGGAATTCACCCCGGAGGGATTCTACGGAGGGCGTGGGACCGGAACTTGAGCGAGACCCTGATTTCCCTCGTCATTCCGGCTCGAGGCCGGAGTGGTGGAACATGAGTCCTCAGCCTAGCTTCCCGGTGCCGGATCACCCGCGCCGACCACTTTGGCGTCGAGCGCGATCGTCCTGCCGCTGGCGAAGGACAGCTGGAGCGGGACCGTCTGGCCGGGCTTCACCGCCGGCCCGATCGAGAAGAGCATCACATGACGGCCGCCCGGCGCGAAGGCGAGCTTGCCGCCGGCGGGGATGGCAACGTCCTTGAGCGGGGCCATCGACATCATGCCATGCTCGCCCTTCATGCTCTCGTGCAGCTCGGCCTTCAGCGCGGCGCGCGAGGAGACGGCGAGCAACGTGTCGGCGGTCGCGCCGCCCTGCACGGTGAAATAGGCCGCGCCCGGCTGGCCGGCGACGGCGGGCAGCCGGACCCAGGCATTGCCGGCGGAAAGCGTGCCCGCGGGCGCGCAGGCGGAAAGTGCCGCCACCGTAACGATCGTCGAGAAACGCCGCATCCGCCTTACTCCCATTTCGGGAAACCCTCTAGAAAGCCCTGCTTCTTGCGGCAAGCGCGTGTGCACCTATATCCGGCAACGTGACCGGTTCTCCGCGCTGCCTCCAAGCAGGGGCGCGGGGGCCAAGTTTTTTGATTTGAACTGGGGGCCAACGAGGGACCATGGCTAAAGTTATCGGTATCGACCTGGGGACGACCAACAGCTGCGTGGCAGTGATGGAGGGCGGCAAGCCCAAGGTCATCGAGAATGTGGAAGGCGCGCGTACCACGCCGTCGATCGTCGCCTTCGCCAAGGATGGCGAGCGCCTGATCGGCCAGCCGGCGAAGCGCCAGGCAGTGACCAATCCGGACAACACGGTTTTCGCGGTGAAGCGCCTGATCGGCCGCCGCTTCGACGATCCGGTGACCAAGAAGGACACCGAGCTGGTGCCCTACACCATCGTGCGCGGCGCCAATGGCGACGCCTGGGTGCAGGCCGGCGGCGAGGACTATAGCCCGTCGCAGATCTCGGCCTTCATCCTGCAGAAGATGAAGGAAACCGCCGAGGCCTATCTCGGCGAGAACGTCACCCAGGCGGTGATCACGGTGCCGGCCTATTTCAACGACGCGCAGCGCCAGGCGACCAAGGACGCCGGCAAGATCGCGGGCCTGGAAGTGCTGCGCATCATCAACGAGCCGACGGCGGCGGCGCTCGCCTATGGCCTCGAGAAGAACGACGGCAAGACGATCGCGGTCTATGACCTTGGCGGCGGCACGTTCGACATCTCGGTACTCGAGATCGGCGACGGCGTGTTCGAAGTGAAGGCGACCAACGGCGACACCTTCCTGGGCGGCGAGGATTTCGACGCCAAGCTGGTGCAGTTCCTGGCCGAGGACTTCAAGAAGGCCGAGGGCATCGACCTCACCAAGGACAAGCTCGCGCTCCAGCGGCTGAAGGAAGCCGCCGAAAAGGCCAAGATCGAGCTTTCGTCGGCGCAGACCACCGAAGTGAACCTGCCCTTCATCACCGCCGACGCCAATGGGCCGAAGCACCTGGTGAAGACGATCAACCGTGCCGAGCTGGAGCGCCTCGTCGAGGACCTGATCCAGCGCACGCTTGAGCCGTGCCGCAAGGCGCTGGCCGATGCCGGCGTCAAGGGTTCGGCGATCGACGAAGTGGTGCTGGTCGGCGGCATGACCCGCATGCCCAAGGTCCGCCAGATCGTGAAGGAATTCTTCGGCAAGGAGCCGCACACCGGCGTGAACCCCGATGAGGTGGTTGCGATCGGCGCGGCGATCCAGGCCGGCGTGCTCCAGGGCGACGTCAAGGACGTGCTGCTGCTCGACGTGACTCCGCTGAGCCTTGGCATCGAGACGCTGGGCGGCGTGTTCACTCGCATGATCGACCGCAACACGACGATCCCGACGAAGAAGAGCCAGGTCTATTCGACTGCCGATGACGGCCAGCAGGCGGTGACCATCCGCGTCTTCCAGGGCGAGCGCGAGATGGCGGCGGACAACAAGCTGCTCGGCCAGTTCGACCTGGTCGGCATCCCGCCGGCGCCGCGCGGCGTGCCGCAGATCGAAGTGACCTTCGACATCGATGCCAACGGCCTGGTCAACGTGTCGGCCAAGGACAAGGGCACCGGCAAGGAGCAGCAGATCCGCATCCAGGCCTCGGGCGGCCTTTCGGACAGCGACATCGAGCAGATGGTCCGCGACGCCGAGAGCTTCGCCGAGGAGGACAAGAAGCGCCGTGCCGCGGCAGAGGCGAAGAACAATGCCGAGAGCCTGATCCACACGACGGAGCGCCAGCTCCAGGAAAATGGCGACAAGGTCGATGCCGGGTTGAAGGCGGAGATCGAGGCGGCGGTGGCCGAGGCCAAGGCCGCGGTCGATGGCGGCGATGCCGACGAGATGCAGGCCAAGAGCCAGAACCTCGCCCAGGTGGCGATGAAGCTCGGCCAGGCGATCTACGAGAAGCAGACCGCCGAGCAGGCCTCGCCCCAGGCGGGTGCCGGCGCGGCGGCGGGTTCGGAGGCCGGTGGCGAGGAAGTCGTCGATGCCGAGTTCTCCGAGGTGGACGACAACAAGGCGTAACCAACGTCCCCTCCCTCTCCCCGCATGCGGGAGAGGGCCGGGGAGAGGGGGAGACGGGGTGGCGATGCGGATGCTTTCCGGCGGCGTGCCCCTCTCCCAACCCTCTCCCCTGACGGGGAGAGGGCTTTTTGAATGACCACCGAAGTCGATTATTACGAGCTGCTCGAAGTCGAGCGCACCGCGGACGACGTCACGCTCAAGTCCGCCTATCGCAAGCTCGCGATCAAATATCATCCGGACAAGAACGCCGGGTGCAAGGATCACGAGGCCAAGTTCAAGGCGATCAACGAAGCCTATGACTGCCTGAAGGATCCGCAGAAGCGCGCGGCCTATGACCGGTTCGGCCATGCGGCGTTCAAGAACGGCATGGGCGGCGGCGGCGCCGGCCCGCAGCCCGATTTCGGCGCGTTCAGCGACATCTTCGAAAGCGTATTCGGCGAGTTCATGGGCGGCGGCCGGGGTGGCGGCCGCCAGGTGCGCCGCGGCGCCGACCTGCGCTACGACATGGAGATCACGCTGGAAGAGGCCTTTCACGGCAAGACCAGCGAGATCACCGTCGACGTCTCCGGGCATTGCGACACCTGCGATGGCACCGGTGCCAAGCCCGGCACCCCGGTGAACCAGTGCAAGCAGTGCGGCGGCCATGGCAAGGTCCGTGCGCAGCAGGGCTTCTTCATGGTCGAGCGGACCTGCCCGGTCTGTCACGGCGCCGGCGAAGTGATCGAGCAGCCCTGCCGCGACTGCCGCGGCGAGGGGCGGACCGACAAGACCAAGACGCTCAAGATCAACGTGCCGCCGGGCGTGGACGAAGGCACCCGCATCCGCCTGCAGGGCGAAGGCGAAGCGGGCGCGCGCGGCGCGCCGGCGGGCGACCTCTACATCTTCCTGCACGTCAAGAAGCACGCGATCTTCGAGCGCGAGGGCACGAACCTGTTCGCCCATGCGCCGATCAGCTTCACCACCGCGGCGCTGGGCGGCGAGATCGTCCTGCCCGGGCTGGATGGCGAGAAGCACGTCGTGAAGATCGCGCCGGGCACCCAGAGCGGCCGCGAGGTGCGCCAGCGCGGCGCCGGCATGCCGGTGCTGCAGGGGCGCGGGCGCGGCGACCTGGTCGTCGAACTCGTCGTCGAGATGCCGACCAAGCTGACCGCGAAGCAGCGCGAGCTGCTCGAGGAATTCCGCGCGACCGAGACCGGCGACGAATGCCCCCAGGCGACGGGCTTCTTCGCCAAGCTCAAGGCGGCGCTGGGCTAGGTCGAGAACTCAAGCAAGCATCTGATTTTCCTTCGCCATCCCGGCTCGATGCCGGGATGGCGCTGGTATTGCGGCAAGCCCCTATCCCGGCACGCGCGCATCCCCCTTCTTTGCACCGCTTCGGTCCGGTTCGCTCCCATATGGGAGCTGCCCCGGTCGCGATCGCGCGCCGATAATCGCGGGCCTGGAGGGGCGGGAGAAAACCCATGTGGGCTTGGCTCAAGGCATTGCTGGCGCGGCTGTTCGGCGGCGGGGCGCCGAAGCCCGTGCCGCCGACGCTGGCGGAGGAGGAATTCCGGCCCGGGCCCCCGCCGCCTTCGGGCATGCAGCAGCTGCTGGTGATGAACGGCGTCTTCCCGCAGGGCGGCTCCGCGCCCGCGCAATTCACCGTCGGCATGATCGAGAGCTTTGCCGGCAGCTACCCGGCCTATGGCGCCAGGCCGTGCACTGGCGGCACGCTGCCGATCGCGTCGAACCAGCCGCTGATGGCGGTGATGGGAACGAGTTTCGGCGGCGACGGAATCATGACCATCGGCGTACCCGACCTGCATGCCCGGGTCGCGATCGGCGGCGCGCCGGTGGGCGGGGTGCGGCCGGGCGCGCTCGTCCTCGGCTGGCTGATTGCGATGGATGCGAGCGTCGACGCGCCGCTGCCGGGAACGGTGATGCCCTTTTGCGGGACGGTGGTGCCGGCCGGCTGGGCGCCCTGCGCCGGCGCGACGCTGTCGGTCCAGCAAAATGCCGCACTGTTCGCGGCGATCGGCACCGCGTTCGGCGGCAATGGCACGACCACCTTCCAGCTGCCGGACCTGAACGGCGCGGCGCCGGTGGGCCTGGGGCCGGGCATGGCGCTCGGCCAGAAGGTGCCGGGCACCATCGGCGGGCTGGGCCTCAACTATATCATCAATACCGGCGATCTTCTGGCTCCCGGCAGCGGCGATGGCGAGCCGCCGGCCTATTATGCCTATGCCGGGCAGGTGACGGCCTATGCCGGTGCGCAGATCCCGCAGGGCTGGGCGGCGTGCGACGGCAGCATGCTGGCGATCTCCGGCTATCCGACGCTGTTCCAGGCGATCGGGGACATATGGGGCGGCGACGGCAAGACCAGCTTCGGCCTGCCCGATCTGCGCGGCCGGATGATGCCCGGGGCCTGAGCCGCCGCGATTTCGTTACGTGAACGCAAGCTGCAAGGCGAGTTCAGCATCGCATCAGGGCGAATCGTCTAGACCCATCCTCGTTCCCGGTGCCGAGCCACCGGCCAAAGGAGGAGAAGAGATCATGCGTAAGATGCTTCTGGGCCTCGCGGCCATGGCCGTTGCCCTTCCCGCCCTGCCCTCGACCGCGATGGCGCAGCGTTATGACGGCTATCGGGGCGACGATGGTCGCTACGAGCGCGGCTATGATCGCGGCTATGACCGTCGCGGTTACGACCGGGGCTATGACGATCGCGGCTATTATAACGGCCCGAGCTGGCGCGGCCGCGACGGCCGCAACTATTGCCGCCGTTCGGACGGCACGACGGGCCTGCTGATCGGCGGTGTCGCCGGCGCGCTGGTCGGCCGCAGCATCGATCGCTACGGCGATCGCACCCCCGGCACGCTGCTCGGCGCCCTGGGCGGCGCGCTGCTCGGCCGGGCGATCGACAAGGACAGCAGCGGCGGCCGTCGCTGCCGCTAAGTCCCGGTGACTTGAAGATGGAGGCAGGGGCCCGGTGGAAACGCCGGGCCCCTTCTCGTTTGGCACGAGGCTCAGGCGGCGCGGGCGGCCTTGAGCGCGTTGCCCCACCAGGCGATCTCGTCGAACAAGGTGGCGCGGGCGGCGGCGAGATGGGGATAGTCGTCGAGCGTCTTGCCCTGCTGGAGGACGCCGAGGAACGGCTCCATGCCCACATTCACCTCGGCCCTGATCGGTGCCATGTGCAGCTCGACGGCGATGCCGCGCAGCTGCTCGATCGCGCGGGCGCCGCCGACGCCGCCATAGCCGACGAACGCCACCGGCTTGCGGCGCCATTCGAAGGTGGCGGAATCGAGCGCGTTCTTCAGCACCGCGGTGGGCCCATGATTATATTCCGCGGCAGTGACGATGAAGCCGTCATATTTGCCGACCTTGTGGCGCCAGGCCTCGGCGGCGGGGTGCGAATAGACGCCCTGGGTCCAGGACGGGGGGACGGGCTCCTCGAACAGCGGCAGATTCTGGTCGCGCAGGTCGAGCGTGTCGAGCGTGAAGTCGTCGCGCGCGGCGGCGCCGGCGGCGATCCATTGGGCGGGAACGTCCGCGAAACGCTGCGGGCGCGTGCTGCCGATGACGAGTGCGAGGTTGAGCATGGAAATTTCGACCCTTTCCGGTTACGAATCGTAACAGGGGATCAAATGATGCGGTGGGCGCATCGCCACAAGGAGGCACATTTCTGGAACCCAGGCACATCCATGTAAGCGGGGGGCATGCAAGCGAAGGGCATGCGAGCGGACGGCATGAGGGCTGCACGCCGGTGCGCGAGATCCTCGCCAAGATCGGCGACAAGTGGAGCATCCTGACGATCATGATGCTGAGCGGCGGCACCAGGCGGTTCAGCGAGCTGCAGCGCGGAATCGAGGGCATCTCCCAGCGGATGCTGACGCTCACCCTGCGCGGGCTGGAGCGCGATGGGCTGGTGACCCGCGAAGTGTTCCCGACGATCCCGCCGCGCGTGGAATATACGCTGACGCCGCTGGGGCGTTCGCTCCAGCAGCCGGTGATCGCGCTCGGCCAATGGGTAGTGGCGAACCTGCCCGAGATCGACACGGCGCGGCGCCGGTTCGACGCGGCGGCGGAGGATCGGGGCGGCAATTGAGCGAAGGGAGCCCGGCGGAGGCGCCGGGCTCCCTTCGTCCCGCTCAGGCAAAGGCGCGGCGGAACAGCGACAGGCCGTGGAATTCGAGCGCCGCGAGCCCTGCCACCGCCAGCGCCTGCACGGCGACGAAGGCGGCGCCGAGCGGATTCGGCGCGAGCAGGGCGATCACCGCGAAGCTGGCCGCGGTCCAGCCCAGGTTGAGCAGGGCGATGGCGCGCACCGGCCATTCGAGCCGGTCGGCCTGGCGCGCCGCCCACAGCATGAACGCGGCCGAGGGGAAGAGCAGCAGCCCGGCCTCGAACAGCAGCGCCGCGGGCAGGTCGAGCAACCCGGCGAGCGGCCCGGCGGCGGCGACGAGCAGCGCGCCCATTCCCAGGCAGGTGACTGCGTCGATCGTGAGCACGGCGCGGAGGAAATGGATCGGATTGGTCATGGGTCGTCTCCCTTGCTGGTGATGACGCAAAGCTGACGGCATCGGCGCGCCGGGTCGATTACGCGGGAGGTAATGGAAACCGGCGCAGCTTGCGGGCAGAGAAGCGGCGAAGGAGACGATCCGTGCAGCCAGCCATACGCCCGCTCGGCGACCAGATCAGGGAATGGCGCCGCCGCCGCCGGCTGAGCCAGATGGACCTGGCGCTGGATGCGGAGATATCGACCCGGCATCTGAGCTTCATCGAGACCGGGCGCACCCGGCCGAGCCGCGAGATGGTGCTGCGCCTGGCCGACCAGCTCGCGCTGCCGCTCCGCGAACGCAACACGATGCTGCTCGCGGCGGGGTTCGCGCCGCTCTACGCCCAGCGGGCGCTCGACGATCCCGCCCTAGCGGCGGCGCGGCGGGCGATCGACCTGGTGCTGAAGGGGCACGAGCCCTGGCCGGCCCTGGCGGTCGACCGGCATTGGCATCTGGTCGCGGCCAATGCGGCGGTCGAGCCGCTGCTCGCCGGCTGCGCGCCGCACTTGCTGGCGGGGCCGGTCAACGTGCTGCGCCTGAGCCTGCATCCCGAGGGGCTGGCGCCGCGGATCCTGAACCTCGCCGAATGGCGGGCGCACCTGCTCGAGCGGCTGCGGCGCCAGGCGATGACCACCGGCGACCAGGGGCTGGAGGCGCTGGTCGTCGAGCTGGAGGGCTATCCCTTTCCGGACGGGGCGGGGCAGCTGGAGGACATGGGCGGCGTGGCGATCCCGCTGCGGCTCGCCACGCCGCTGGGCGAACTCAGCTTCATCAGCACCACCACCGTATTCGGCACGCCGCTCGACGTGACGCTCGACGAACTGGCGATCGAGGCCTTCTATCCGGCGGACGCGATGACGGCGGAGCGGCTGCGGGGGCTTTGAGGGATGGGGAATATGGTCCTCGGCCTGGTTGAGCCTCATTCAGCCTAGCCCGTCATTCCCGCCTGCGTGGGGATGGCGAAAGAAATCAAGGTCTTGATCGAGGTCTAGGACGGATCGACATTTGGGCGCGCGATGAGAGCCGGACCGCGCCTCTTGCTCCCCGGCGAAGGCCGGGGCCCAGTTGCAACATCGTTCGAGAGGTTCGTGTATCTCGCTAGCGTCCCGATGCTGGGCCCCGGCCTTCGCCGGGGAGCCGCCTGGGACCGCCAGTCTCGTAAATGTCGATCCGCCCTAGGCTGGGGTTCATATTCTTCCATCGCCACCCACGCGCGGGCCGGGATGACGGCAGGAAATCAAATATTTGCTTGAGCCCCCGAGCTACCGCCCGTCATCGCTCCAGTGGGGCGGGTCCGAGACCAGCTTGATCACCCCATAGGTCGCGCCGACCCTGTGGAGATCGCGGTTGGTGTCGCCCGAGCGCGGAGCGGCGATCTCGCGCGGCTTGCCCTGCTTGTCCCTCACCTTGATCGTGCCGTTCCAGCCGATCGTCATGTCGATCGCGCGGCCTTCGATATGGCGTGAAGTGAGCGAGGGCTCGAAGGCGATCTGGAACAGGTCGCACATCGCTTGCGCGCCGGCCTTCGACCTGGCGAGGTCGCCATGATCCCACCGGATATCCAGGCCGGGCAGGACAGGGACCTTGTTCGGCGCGACCAGCCCCTTCGCCACCCGCCAGCTGTAATGCATCAGCTGCGCACGCAGGGCGTTGCGGCGCGTGGCGGAGATCGTGACGCTGGCGCCCGCGTCCTTCAGTGCCTTCAGGAAGGCGGCGACGTTGTCGCGGAAGGGCTGGACCAGGTCGGCGACGGCGGCGCTGTTCGGATATCTGGCCTGGTTGGCGTTCCACCATTCCGCACCCGCGAGCGGCGGGCGGGTGCCCTGGCCGGCGGCGAGCGCGAGCCAGGTCCTGCCGCCGGGGCCGATCAGGCCGTCCGGCCTAGCTGCGTCCAGCACCTGCGCCTGGTAGGCGGTGATCGCCGCAATGGTGCGCGTGCCGCATTCGCCGCTGGTCGGGAGCGGCTTCTGGCCCGTGGCGCCGAGCCAGTCGTTGAGGAGGTGCTGGACGACCAGCACGTCCGCCAGGTCGTTGACGCCGTTCTTCCCCACCGATGCGCCGATTGGCATGCGACCCCTCCCTGAGATTCCCGTCCCTGGAAGAGAGGGGAGCTTGCGAGTCGTATCCGGCGAAATCCTACATTGAAAGCAGGTCGGAGATCGCGCGGGAGATGCTGGCGAGCGTATAGGGCTTCTGGGTGACGAGGGCAGCGGCATGCTCGCTGGGAAGCTTGAGCTGCTCGCCATAGCCGGTGGCGAAGAGGAAAGGCACCCCGGCGGCGGTGAGGTCGTCGGCAAGCGGCAGGCTGGTCTCGGCGCCGAGATTGACGTCGAGCACCGCGGCCTCGAACGTTTCGCGGGCGATCTCCTCGCGCGCCTGGGCGAGCGTGCCGGCGGTAACCACGCGGTGGGCACCGAGGCGCGTGAGAATGTCCTCGGCGTCCATGGCGATGATCAGGCTGTCCTCGACCAGCAGCACCACGCCCGAGAGCAGCATGGGCGCGGCGGTGCCCGGCGCGGGCGCGGCCGCCGCCGCAGGGTGGCCCGCGCGGTTCGGGTCGATCTCGATATAGCGGGCGGGCACCCGGAAATCGGCTTCGAGCCCGGTGAGCGGATAGCGCACCTCGGCGCGGCCGCCCAGGTCATAGGGGATCGAGCGCGTGATGATCGTGGTGCCGAAGCCTTGCCGTTTCGGCGGTTGCACGGCGGGGCCGCCGCGCTCGCGCCATGCGATCGCCAGGTCGCCGTCGCGCTCGATCCGCCAGTCGATGGCGACCGAGCCATTGTCCGAGAGCGCGCCATATTTGGCCGAGTTGGTCATCAGCTCGTGCAGCACCAGCGCCAGCGCCGAGAAGGCCTGGGGATGGAGCAGCACCGCCGGCCCGTCGGCTTCCACCCGGCCCGCCTTGCCGGCGAGATAGGCGGCGGCCTCGGTCTCGATCAGCCGCAGCAGGGGTGCCGCGGACCAATTGTCCTGGGTGATCTGGTCGTGCGCACGGGCGAGGCTCTCGATCCGGCCTTCGAGCAGATGGATGGTGTTGCGGGCATCCGCCTCGGGATCGAGCGACTGGCGGACGAGGCCGCGGATCAGGCTGAGGATGTTGCGGACGCGGTGGTTCAGCTCCGCGATCAGCAGTTCCTGGCGCTCGGAGAAGCGGCGGCGCTCCTCCTGGGCTTCGTCGCTGAGGCGCAGCACGACTTCGATCAGCGACGCGCGCAGCATCTCGGCGACGCGCAGCTCGGCGTTCGAGAAGGGCTCGGAGCGGCCGCGGACTTCCTGGCTCCATAATTCGAAGCTCTTGCGCGGCGTGAGGCGCGGGCCGTTGGGGCCGAGCTGCGCGGGCTTGTGCGGGTCGCCGGCCCATCTGACCGTGCGGATCTTCTCCTGGCGGAACAGCAGCACGTAATCGCGCGGGCGGCGCGAGATCGGGATCGCGAGCAGGCCGGCGGCGACATCGTCATAGTCGGCGGCGGCGGGAAGAGTGTCTGCGAGGCGATCGGTCGAGAAGATCCTGCCCGCGGCCATTGCGTTCAGTCGGCGGGTGATCGCCGGGAATGCAGCGGGCGGGGGCGTCATGCCGGAGGAGGAGACCCTGCCGTCGAGCCAGATCGCGATGCCGTCGCACGGCACGGTTTCGCGCATCATCGTGCCGAGCCATTCGGGATTGTCGAGCAGCGTCGAATCGCCGGCCACCGCGGCGAGAAGCCGATCGCTGGCGGAACGCGCCGCCAGCTCATAGGCGGCGAGCTCCTTGCGCTCGCGGCTCTCGAGCTTGAGCGCGAACATCTGGCCGAACAGCTCGGCGATCGAGCGCCGTTCGAAGCTGGGGCAGCGTGCGGCATAATGATGGCAGGCGAACAGGCCCCAGAGCTGACCCTCGACGATGATCGAAATGGAGAGCGAGGCGCCGACTCCCATGTTCTTCAGATATTCGATATGGATCGGCGAGACCGAGCGCAGCACCGACAGGGAAAGGTCGATTGGCGTGCCGCTCTCGTCGAGCCGGGGCAGTACGGGCACCGGCTCGGCATTCACGTCGGCGATGATGCGGAAGGGGGTGCGGACATAGAGCTTGCGCGCCTGCTGCGGGATGTCGCTGGCGGGATAGCGCAGGTCGAGAAAACTGCCGATGCCGGTGCGGGCAGCCTCGGCCACCACTACGCCCGAACCGTCCCGATCGAAGCGATAGACCATCACCCGATCGAAGCCGGTCAAGGCGCGGACCTGGCGGGCGCCTTCGCGATGGAAGGCCGCGGCATCGGCGGTCTCGTCGAGCCGGGCCATCATCGCGCGGATCGCCGAGCCGATATCGGTGGAGGCGTCCTCGCTGCAATCCTCGCCCTCCAGCACGATCGTGTCGCCGATCATGTGCAGCGCGAAATCGAAGCAGCGGCCGCTGGCGATCCGCAGCCCGAAGACCCGCTCTACCGCGTCGCCGCCGCGCAGCATGGCGAGGCGGTTGCGCAGCGTGTGGACGGCGTGTTCGCCGAGCAGCGGGATGGCGGAGGTGCCGAGCAGGTCGTCGGCGGGTTGTTCGAGGAAGTGCTCGGCATTGGCCGAGACGCGGCGGATCAGCCAGTCGACCGAAAGCGCAAGCAGGAAGCCGAAGGGCTGGACGGCGCCCAGCGCATGAATCGGCTCGCGATCGCAATTGGTGAGATCGACTTCGAAATCGCGGTTACTGGCCAATCTCTGCCCTTCGCCATTTCTCCGCCGAACGCTCGAACGCCGTGAAAGTGGCAAGCGCTGCGGCGAGAGCGGCGTCCAGCGCGAGCGGTTCGCGAAGCAGGCCGTCGATAACCCTCAGTAGTTGCTGCCACTTTTCGGCGCGCTGATCTGCATCAAGATAGGCGCGGGGAAATCCGGCGGGCAGGCGGCGGGCAAGAAACTTGCCGCCGAGACGCGAGCCTTCGAGGACGTAGAGGGTACCGGCGATGACGGGAGCGTCCCAACTTCCGTCGTCCCCGCGAAGGCGGGGATCCAGGGCAATGGAGGACATCGCCTGCGGTTCCGGGTCCCCGCCTTCGCGCGGATGACGAAAGGCAGAGCGAAGGAAGGCCAGGTCCTCGCTGAGCAGATGTCCGCGTTTCCGCTCCTCCCAGTCCGCGATTACCCGTTCGCCGGGCAGCTCCGCTTCCAATGGCCACACCACATCGGCATGGGCGGCGAGGAAGCGGGCATAGCCTTCCCGGTCGGCCAGGTCGAAATCCGCGAACGCCGCATCGACGCGGTCATGCGCGTTGGCCGTCGCCTCGCGCAGCGCCTTGCGGCTCGGCGTCAAGCGAAGACGCGCTCGAAGATCGTGTCGACCTGCTTGAAATGATAGCCGAGGTCGAACTTGTCCTCGATTTCCGCCGGCGAGAGCGCGGCGGTCACTTCCGGATCGGCCTTGAGCAGTTCGAGCAGCGAGAGCTCGCCGTCCGATTCCCACACCTTCATCGCATTGCGCTGGACGAGCCGATAGCTGTCCTCGCGGCTGACGCCGGCCTGGGTGAGGGCGAGAAGCACGCGCTGGGAATGCACGAGGCCGCCCATCCGGTCCAAATTCTTCTGCATGCGCGCCGGGTAGACGAGCAGCTTGTCCATCACGCCGGTGAGGCGGGCCAGGGCGAAATCGAGCGTGATCGTCGCGTCCGGGCCGATATAGCGCTCGACCGACGAGTGCGAGATGTCGCGCTCGTGCCACAGCGCGACATTCTCCATCGCCGGGATCGTCGCGCTGCGCACCATGCGGGCGAGGCCGGTGAGGTTCTCGGTCAGCACCGGGTTGCGCTTGTGCGGCATCGCCGACGAGCCCTTCTGGCCGGGCGAGAAATATTCCTCGGCCTCGAGCACTTCGGTGCGCTGCAGGTGGCGGACCTCGACGGCGAGGCGCTCGATCGACGAGGCGATCACGCCGAGCGTGGCGAAGAACATCGCGTGGCGGTCGCGCGGGATCACCTGGGTCGAGACCGGCTCGACCGCGAGGCCGAGCTTGGCGGCGACATGCGCTTCGACGCGCGGATCGATATTGGCGAAGGTGCCGACCGCACCCGAAATGGCGCAGGTGGCGATGTCCGCGCGGGCGGCGGCGAGGCGCTCGCGGTTGCGCTTGAACTCGGCATAGGCCTCGGCGAGCTTGAGGCCGAAGGTGACCGGCTCGGCATGGATGCCGTGGCTGCGGCCGATCGTGGGCGTGAGCTTGTGCTCATGGGCGCGGCGCTCGAGCACTTCGAGCAGCCGGTCGAGATCGGCGAGCAGGATGTCCGAAGCGCGGGCCAGCTGCACGGCCAGGCAGGTGTCGAGCACGTCCGAGCTGGTCATCCCCTGGTGCATGAAGCGGGCCTCGTCGCCCACCTGCTCGGCCACCCAGGTGAGGAAGGCGATCACGTCGTGCTTGGTCACGGCCTCGATCGCGTCGATCGCGGCGACGTCGATCGCCGGGTTGGTCGCCCACCAGTCCCACAGCGCCTTGGCGGCGCTCTTCGGCACCACGCCGAGCTCGGCCAGCGCCTCGGTGGCGTGCGCCTCGATCTCGAACCAGATGCGGAAGCGCGCCTCGGGCGACCAGATGGCGGTCATTTCGGGGCGCGAATAACGGGGAACCATTGCAAGCCTTTCGCCGGGGGTATGGCGGCCCCCTAGCAAGCGCGCCCTAGACTTTCCAGCGGAAGCGCCCGGTGATCGGCCAGTCGAGCAGCGCATCCTCCTCGCGGGCGCCGCGGCCGATATTGTGGAGGATCATCGGGGCATGGGCGCCGGGCAGGTCCGAGACCAGGCCGATATGCGTGGCGGTGCCGCCCATGCCGTTCGCGGGCGCGGAGGTGAAGATGTCGCCCGGCAGCCAGCCCTTGCCGTCGGCGGGCACCGGCAGCGCGGCGCCCATGCGCGCGAGGAAGCGGGCGAGATTGGGCACGCGCCGGTGATCGATGCTCGGATCCGGATGGGCCAGCCCCCATTTGCGGGGATAGGCGGCGAAGTCCCGCTTCATGTCGGCATGGACCAGCGCCTGGAGATCGATCCCGAAGGCGTCGCGATAGGCGCGGATCAGCACATCGGTGCACACGCCCTTCTCCCGCGGCACGTCGCCATTGGGGAAGGCGAGCCGGGTATAGGTCGAGTCGTAGCTGCGCGTGACGCCGACCTGGGCGCGCGCGGCGGAGACCAGCCTGGCGGCCGGGCCGCTGGCGGCGAGGCGCGGCGGCCGGGGCTCGTCGGCCTTTCCCGATGCCTTCGGGGCGCCGCCGCAGCCGGCGAGGCCGGCGGCCATTCCGAACAGCAAGGTGCGGCGATCGAACATCGCGCCATCCTGCACCGCCCGTGACGCATGCGCCACAGGGCAAATGAAATGCGGCAAATCGAGCCGGTGGAGGGGCAGGGTGAGGCTGGTCGCGATGAAATCGGGAACATGATCGCCGGACCATGGGTTGATATGGGGAGTTTCTAAAAATAACATCAGGAGAAATATGAATACATCTCCTGATCAGTTTAGGAGATATATTCATGATGAAGTCGATTATTCTCACTACTTCTATGTTGTTCGCTGTTCCTGTCTTTGCGCAGGAGGTGCCCGTGCAGGATAATACGCAGCCGGCCCAGGGTGCGGCGCAGGAAGCGTCGCCCACGCCCGGCCAGCCGGCGGCTGCCGCCTCGGCGGCGACCGGGCCCGTCGCGACTCCGGCCGCCACGCAGGAGCAGGTCGCCCAGGCAGTGGGCCGCGACTTCGGCAGCTATGACAAGGATGGCGACGGCAGGCTGGACGCGACCGAGTTCGCCGCCTGGATGGGGGCGCTGCGCAAGGCCGCGGAGCCGAACTTCCAGCCGGGAAGCGCCGAGGCGGCGACCTGGGCCAACCAGGCCTTTGCCAGCGCCGATACCGACAAGAGCGCTTCGGTGAACAAGCAGGAACTCACCGTGTTCCTGACTCCGAAGCAGCCGGGCTGATCCCGTCCCGTCGCGCCCGCGCATGGCGCTTGCTCCCGAACGGCCGCCGGACTTGCCTCCGGCGGCCGTTTGGCTTGCCGGCCGCTTCTCGCAAACCCGTCCCTAGATCAGCCCCTGTCCCCTGAGCGACGCGTGCCCCTCGCGCCCCAGGATGATGTGGTCGTGCACGCCGATCCCCAGCCCCTTGCCCGCAGCGACGATCTGGCGCGTGATCTCGATGTCGGCGCGGCTGGGCGAGGGGTCGCCCGAGGGATGGTTGTGGACGGTCGATCACGGAAACCCACTCTGAAGCCTGATGCCTCCCGGTAAAGCACTAAGAAGCATGGATATTCACGCCTTACGAAGTGGATCGATCTATAATCCATAGGGGCCGGTATTCGCAAAGTAGGGATGCCTAATTGGGGCTGTTAGTCTCATGTTGGACTGAGTCGCAATCTGCATGGGCGAAAATTATATTGAATCAGCGCCTTAGTTGGGTGTGCACGAAGGGTGGTTGGAAGGGTGATTGATGGGGTGATTAATCTCCGACCTAGTGCTGGACTGGTCACTTCGCTAGAAGATCTTCACTCGAACGGCTGATCCGGCGCCATTTGGGGTAAGCCGCCGGGCAGCGATACGCCCCAATGTCAGTCGTTCAACGGGTCTGGGCCGCCGGCCGAAAGTGGACGTTCGTTCAGGTCGCGCCTCTCGCGCAAACGAAACTGGGCCATGCTGATCGATTACATCTCCTGGGGGCTTAGGGCGAAGTGGAGCGGCTGTACAAGCAAGCACCGATGCCGCACTCAGTGACCGCTAGGCCAACTACCCTTTCGATGCCGACCTGGCTTTGATCGTTCGCGAATATGATTCCTTTGCCTGCTAGTATCTCTGCCGCGCCGGGCTCGGCTCTGATCGAATGGCTAGCCCCGAGAGGCGGGTTGCCCGGCTCATTCTAGCGGCGAATGATATCGGCGATTTTGTCGATGTTTTGGCAATCTTAGAGCCGCCCAGAACCCTCGAGAACAATGGCAACGTCATTCTTGTCAGTCACTGTACGCCTCGTTGTCTGGCTCCGGATCGTCGTCCGGATACGGTCGGCCGTCGAAATTCAGGGTCCGATAGTGCTCGGTGTAATGCGGCCCAATCGCGAGGTGTTCTAGATCCAGCGCCGGGTTCGGCATTGAGGTCGTGAAGATAATCTGATGGGTGAGGCGCACCCGCTTCGACAGATCGACGATCATCTTCTGAAAGTTGTAACTGCGGACCTGCTCCATCCCCTTGTCCTCGACATTGTCCATAAGCAGGAATCGGGGGTGATAGAATTTCTCGTCCGATGCTGCTGCACCAAGCAGTGCGAGGATCGCCGCATTCTTCAACACGACGTTACTGCTCTCGGCGAAATTGAGCTTGCCATCGACAAGGATGGCATCATCCTCAAAATCGACCGTCACCTGACGGGGATCCGCAAACTCCTCCTGCCGCTTCAGATCCCGCTTCAACAACTCTTTGGTCATGGCCCCAACTAGGCCCATTGCCTGGGTGACGCGTCCGCCACTCGCCATACGCAGCGAGTCGATGCGCGCCGTCACTACGTCGACCGATTTCTGCGCGTCATCGCGCTCAGCGATCAGCTTGGCCACCTTTTCGGCCAATTCCCGCACCGATCCCAGATAGGCGATCTGCTGTCCGATCTCGCCGATGCGCTGGTTGAGGCCGGCCAGGCGGGCCTCACGCGGTGACGCAGCGAGCTCGAACTCGGATTGGAAGGCGATGGAACGCTTGGTCATTGCCTGGCGTGCCGAACGCAGTTCCTGGCCCGTCTTCTGCAGTTCGAGCTCCTTGCCCTCGAGGATCTGGCGGGTTTCGCGCAGCTGCAAGCTGATGTCGAGCTTGATCTCCAGATAGCGGGCGCTCTCGCGTTCAGGGTCAACGGGCTTGGTGCACACAACGCAGCGTCCGCTTTCCCGCTCGCCGTCCAGAGGCTCGAGACAGGCGGGGCAATAGGCAAAGTCGATCGCACCGAGCGCGTCGGCGATCGACGAAGCGGCGTTCACCTTGCCCATCGTCTCCTCGAGATAGTCGACGAAGACGTCCAGGTCGGTTATTTCGAGGCCCAGTCGTTCGCTCTGCTCCTCGATGCGCCGCAGCGACGTGCGCTGGCCGCGCAATTCCTTCACTGCGTCGGTTCGCCGGTTCTGGAACTCCTTTTCCGCATCTTCGGGCTCGTCTTCGTCAAGACTGCCGATCTGCTCGACAAGCCGGTCGGCCTCCGTCGACAGCGCCGCGATCCGCGCGCCGAGCTCGCCAGTGTTCATCGAGCCATAGTCGCTCGGGATGGCCTCCAGCAGCGAGCGGAGCCGCTGTTGTCGATCCTCGAGCAGCTTGGTCGCTGTCCGAAGCTCGACTTGGGCTTCATAAAGCGCATAGCTGTTGGCGCCGAGCAGCAAGTCGCCAACCGCCGCGCGGATGTCGCGCGTGTCGAACCGTTCGAACCTGAATAGGCGCGGAGCCGGCGTACGCTGATCGGAATAGAGCAGGCGCATTATCTGGTGGGCGGTGACGTTCGCCCCCTCGTCGCTCGGCGCCTCGGGAATGCCGGATGCGCGGAAGAGCACCTGCGAGAAGCCCAGTTGCTTCTCGCTCTGTCGGCGGATCGGATAGCGTTCCCATCCCTCAATCGGACTTTTCTCAGCGTCCTCGAGCCGGCCATAGAAGACGGTTATCGGCTCCTGCTTCGCGCCGATCAGCCGTCTTAGCGTGAGGGTGGCGGACGCGGTCTGGATTTCTGCGCGGACCTCGTCGCACTGGCGTGCGCGGTCCTTCCAGTCGTCGAACTCGCCGCCGAACACATAGAAAATGAAGTCGGCGATGGTCGATTTGCCCGAGCCATTCTCGCCGCGAATGACATTAACGCCGAGATGGAAGCGCTCGTCATAGACGGCGCGACCATGGGAGAAGACTTTCAGTCGCCGGAGCGCGAGCAGGCTGAAGCTCATGTGCCAGGCCTCCGCAGGCCGGTACTCAGCCGCAACTCGCCGGGCGCGTCAGCGCCGATGCGCGCGAAGCTCTCGACCAGAAACTCGACCACGCGGCGCTCTGCCTGGGTCACGAACACGGTGTCGGCAATCTCCGGCAGCTTGTCGCCGCCCTCGATACGACCCTGGCGCAGGGGCTCGATCGCGACGAAGCCCTTGCCTACGATGGTGCGCAGCGCCTCTTTCTGCACGGGCTCCATCTTCGCGAATAGCATCTGCGACGATGGATAGCTCAGGAAGCCCTTTTCCGGGCGCATGACCGAGAGCGCCTGGAAGTCTTTGCGTGTCTCGGAGTCCATCCGGGTCTTGTGGAGTAGGGCTGGGCTCGCGAGATAGAAGTCCGAGACATAGAGCCGCTCGGGCGTCATGTCGCGCTCGGACCATGCGACGATCAGTGCCAGCATGCGCCGGACCGTGTCGTAGACATCAAGGTGCGGATACCAGAGCCGGACGTTCATTGTGGATCCCAACGGATGTGGCATTGCTCGGTCAGAAAGTACAAGGCCTCGACAACCTTGCGCGCCGAGACGCGCCGCTCGACGAACTTGGCGACCACGGCATCGATGACCTGGGTCTGGAGCGCCTGCTGAATCGCCTCATCGCTGGCAGCCTTGCAGATTAGCGGCAGGTAGACGTGCATCTCAAAGCGTTGCTGGACTTCATCGAGGAGATTGTCATTCGCCTCCTTGGCAGCTGCGTGCAGGCCGAGCCGGATATAGCTCTGGGCGAACTTGTTCTGCGCCTCATTTGCGAAGGCATATTCATGCTCGCGGTTGGCCGCGGTCAGCTTTTCGAGAAGATCGCGTCGATCGCTTGCTTTTTCCGCGAAGTCGGTGCCCTCGAACTGGAAGGGCTCGTCCGCTTGCCCATCCGCGATTGCGGGGCAGGCTTCCGCGAACTTCCTGAGCTTACGCGCGAGGCTCAGATAGACCGGCGAGTTTCGGCTGGCTGGCTTGCAAATCGAGATATGGTCGGCATCGACCGGAATAGGATTCACCCCTGTGACACCTGGGTTCGCGCTTTCCTTGGTGACAATGATCGCCCCCTTGGTCGCGAACTTCTCATAGAAGACCACGGTCTCGATCGGTCGCTTCGCGGCAGTCGTCTTGTATGACGCGTTCAGCTCGTCGAGCTGGGCGTTGCCAGCCTTCAACGTCTCAATGTTTGCCGAGGTCGTGCGGGGCAGGAAGAATTTGAGGGTCGAGGCGACGCTGGATCCGTTGTGCGGCGTCGCTAGGAACGCGACGAACCGGGTGTTGCCGGCGATCGCCGACCAGTCCGAATCATCGGCCTCATTGCCGGTACGGATGATCTGCTTGGCCAGCAGGCCACCCAGGCTGTGGCAAACCAGTGCGATGGGTCGCCTCCCTAGCCCCATGCCGGCAAGCTGCTCGAGTACCGCCTTTGCGCGCTCGTAGAGCGACATGGCCTGCTCGATCCACTTCGCCCACACATCTGCCGGATAGCCCAATGTATAGACATTTGCGTTAGGCAGATCCTTGGCGAGCCAGAGTGGCCAATAGGCTTTCGCCGGATCCTCGGTACTGCTCGTCCACGAGGCCTTGGGGTCGCCAGAGAGCCCGTGGATGAAGATGAGGTCAAATGTCCCCGAGCCGCCCGCAATTCGCTCGATTGAAAACGACATACGCCTGACAGTCACCCCCTTAGGAACGCCCCCCGGCGATCCTGCATCGAGATGTGATAAGCGAGCCGAAGATGGATGTAAATTTCCCAACGAGATGGAGCCAATTCATCGGATGAACTGGCGCCTGGCGTCGCGCGGTAAGAAAGGCGCCTTCATCCCTTGGTAGACGCTTTTACTCGCTGCTTCGAGCGATTGCGAAAATCTCTGTGGTCAGCCGATGGAAGCGCAAGATCTATGATCTTGTGACTAGACCGTATCGGCTCAATACACTGATAATCTGAACCATTATGAATCGATTGGTGTCCGTGTCGACAAGTGGGGCTTCAACGCGGATCAACGGCAGATGGCAGCTATCGAGCTTACCGCGCCAAAAGCGGATTGTCGGCTAGCGGCCCAAGAGCAGCCGGACGGGTTCGGCACGAGCCGCCGGTCGGCAAAGCCCCCCACATATTAGTGATTTAGTGCGAGCATGATCGCACCCGTAAGCGGCCATTCGTTCATTCCGCTAGCTCCGATGATGGCAATCGTAGTATGGATCTGCTGGCGGGCACGGACCACCTGGCGCGAGCAAATCCGCTTATATGGCCCGATGGCCTGAGCCTAAAATTCCCTCACGCCGCCAGCAGCGCCGCGATGCGGAGACGCTCGAGCGCCGTGGCCCACGGCGGGACGACGTTGGCGAGCAGGTCGAGGAAATTTGCGAGCGTCTCCGCCGCATCGTGGTCGAGCGGACCGAAGGCGAGGTCTGTGAGCCTGGCGACGGCCGCATCCCTCATCGCGGGCGCGTCGGGTTGCGCCGCGGCCGCCGACACGGCGAACTCGGCGGTGGCTCCGATGCGCTCGCCACGGGCGTCCGGCTCCGCCAGGACGATCTCCATCAGCCGATCGGCGAGGTCGGCGGACTTCCACTTGGCCGCCGCGACGAACGAGAACTGGATCGCCTGGTTGCGATGTTCGCTGTCGCACCGCCCGACCAGCTCGGCGACGGCGTCGACCATCGGCGGCAGGTCGTTGGGCGGCCCTCCCGCCGACACCAGCACGTAGAGCATGTTGAGGGCCGGGACCGCTCCTGCGCCGACGATCTCGGGCGCCCACTTGTCCGATTCCAGATCCTCGCCGCGCCGGAACGTCGGGGAGAAGGCGTCGAGCGGTCCGGGTATCGCGAACATCGCGCGGGTGTGGTTGCCGGCGAAGGGGCCGACGCCCTTGGCGATGCCCTCGACCCACGGCTTCGGCCGTTTCTCGACGTCGATCGTGTCGAGCGCCGCGTCCATGCGCCTGATCATCTGGGCGGTGACCACGCTGGGATTGAGCCAGTCCCGGACCCATTCGCTCGACTCGACCCGTTCGAGGTGGCCGCGAAGCCGGTAGCGGGTCGCGATCCAGCCATAGGCGGTCGTGAGCAGTTCGGGCCGATCGAAGTCGTAGCCGGCCAGCGCCCTCGAGACGTTGCCGGCGTGTGCGAGTAGGGTCGCCCGCCGCTGCGGCAGGGGCCAGTCGAACAGCGCGTGCTCGAGGTCCGCGCTCGCCAAGACCATGCGGGCCGCGATGCACCAGTCGTGCGCGATCTGGTCGTGCCGGCCTTCCTCGCCGAAGAGCGCCTCCAGGATCCTGTTCCCGACGGCGACGCAAGCGGGCGACGTGTGCCGCGCGCAGCACGCCTCGAACGCGGCGACGAGACTGAACGCGTCGCCCTCCTCGATCAAGTCCCCGCACAGTCCCGCGACCTCCTCGTCGCCGAGCTCGGCCACCAGCTTGGGGAACTTGAAGTCCGGCGAAACGGCGAGCGGCGCAAGTGCGCGCGCGGCGTGCGCCGGTCCGGGGGCCGCGGCGTGCGCAGTCACCACGGCGTCGATCGTGGCGGCGAGGTCCGCGGCCGGGTCCGCGACGTCGAGGATGGAGGCGAGCAGGCGCTCGTCGAGCGTGGAGATGTCGGAGAAGTTCAGCGGATGGTCGGTCTGGCGCAGGGACGCCAGGAACGTCTCGGGCGAGGCGTGCAGTTCGTCCATCAGGATGACCATGAGGTCGGCCGGAAGCGGCGCGCTCGCGACGACGTCGCGCCAGCGCGCCGCGCTGCTCGGGGCGATCGTGTTCTGCGCAGCCAGCGAGTCGAACGTCAGCCGTCGCATTGCGGGATCCTTCGCGAAGAGCCCGGCCATGTCGAACCGGAGCGTCCCCCATGGTCGCGTGATCGCGGCCGAGCCGTCCGGCCGGGCGTCGCCGCTCTCGGCTAGCACGGTCCCGTCCACGGCCGTCAGCGGCGACGCTACACCGTCCATCGCGTCGCCGAGGAAGCGGGCGACCGCTGCGACCTCGACCTCGTGCTCGTCCACGACGATCGCGGCGCGCGTGCCGCTGAGTGCGGCGTGCACGGCCGCCTCGTCGACCAGCGCGTCGAGGTGGAACTTGGGGACGAGTCCGGCGACGAGCCGGTTGAGGCGCGCTTCCTGTTCCGGCGAGACCGGTCCGATGTCGGGGTCGACCTGTTGGCGCGGGGTGGTCAGCACCAGTCCGAGCCGGCTCCTGACGCCTGCGAGTGCGGCCCGGTCGCGACCCTCGAGACGGGGGCGGACGCGCGAAGCATACCAGTCGTGATATGCCTCGAGCCGTTCGGGCGGTACCTCGAACGGCAGGGCGAGCACGGCGTGGACGGCGATCGCCACCTCGTCGGGCCAGGCGCTGGCGGACGGGTCCGGGTCCCGCTCGATCCAGCCCGCGACATTGGGTAGGTTGTGGAACAGGAAGTCCGCCGCCTTGGTGGCGACCTCGACGTCGAGGTCGGCCCAACACTTCCTGATCGCCAGTGCCATCGATAGCGTAGCGCCTCGGAGCCAGTGCCGGTCGTCGGGCAGGAGCAAGGCCCGGCGCAGCAGGGGCAGATGGATGGAGTCACAGATCGCGCGCAGGTCGCGCGAGGGCCCGTGCGTCCAGTTCCCGATCGCCGCCGCGGCCGCGACCTCGTCGGCGTCCGTGGGGATCATCGCGACGCCGGCCTCGCGCAGCTTGCGGATCGCTGTCGCCCGACGGGCGGCAGTTATTCTGCCGGCCCGCACCAGCTGGTTGATCACGTCGATGATGGTGAGCACCGGGCGGCCGCCGCCCGTCCGATCGGTGAACGCGCCGTGGCGGTTCACCATCCGGTCGCCGGAGATGAGTGCCTCGACCCCGGAACCGTCCTGAAGCAGCGAGATGAGCGGGGCGAGCGCGGGATCGCGCTCGACGTTGCCGTCCTGGTCCCGAGGCAGGACCTCGGCGTCGCGCCGGAACCTGCCGATGACGGCCTTGCCGCTCGTCAGCGCCGACCGCAGCGTCGCCCGGACGGTTTCGATCGAACGCGCGAGTTCCTGCGAGTCCGAGCGCTGGCGGATCTCGTTCTCGGCCATGTCGACCACGGCCTTCGGGATGAAGACCTTCGCGCCCGCGCGCAGGAGCGGCTCGAGGATGCCCGCGTCGTCGAGCGCGTGCAGCGACACGCCGTCGACGACGAGCGGGCGGTCGAGGTCCGGCGGAGTCTCGTCCGGCCAGCTGCCGGAGCCTTCCAGCCGCTTCGCGGCCTTTTCCGTCTCCTCGACGCTGGTCTCCCCCAGCGCCGCCAGCGCAGCCGCGACCGCCCCCGGGCTCACCAGGCGTTCCTTGAATGGCTCGGCGTCCCGCATCTCCTCCATGAAGGTGCCGGCGACGTAGATTGGGAAGCCGTGGACGACCGACCCGCCCAGCCGCTCCGCTGCCGCGTGGAGGTCGTCGAACGGGTCGACGTCAGCGGGCACCGCGGGCAGCGTCTCGAGCCGGCCGTTGCCGGCGAGTTCCTTGATCCTGATCCCCTGCTCGACGCGCGCCGGCTGCGAGCGGTCCGCGCGCGTTAGGTCGTTGAACATGGACGGGAGCGTGCCGGCGGGGATCACGATCTCGGGGAACGCGCCGAGCGTGTCCTCGAGCAGGCCGCAGAGTTGGAGCGCGAGGATCGCGTTGGGGTCGAGCCCGATGCGGGTCGCGCCGGTCATGTCGACGTTCAGCCGGTTGCCGGCGACGAAGGGCAGGCACGTCCGGTGTCTGCCGTCCTCGATCGTGACGTTGGCCGCGAGACGCGAGAGCACGAGTTCGCTCAGCGTCGTCCCGAGCGGCGCCGCGACCATCGCCAGCGGCACGTCGCCGGACATGATCAGCCCGTCGATCTCCAAGCTGCGGCGGAAGTGCTCGTCGCGCAGCTCGATGACGTCCTGGAGCTTTCGGCGCTGCAGCGGGCCCGAGTCGCCGGACAGCTCGATGGCGCGCCGGAGCCACTCGCCGGTCTCGTCGCTCCAGTCCCGACCCCTGCGCAGCGCCTGGGTGAACGCCTGCATGAGGACGGCGGCGGTGTCCGGTGCGGCCGCAGCCGCGGCGCGCGTGAGTTCGTCCGAGATCGGGTCGTCCATGGCGTGGGCGAGTTCGGCCGCCTGGAGGAGTTGGCGGGCCGACCGGTGCTCGCGTCGGTCGAGGTCCTCCCGCACGAGCGGTGCCAGCCGGCGCCAGTCGCCGCCCTCGAGCGCGACGTTGATGTCGAGCTGGCGAAGCGAGACGTCGTCGGGTGAGGCGACCCGGAGCGGCGCCAGGCGGCGGTCCGCCTCGTCGAGCTCGCCCGCGCGGTATGAAGCCCAGGCCGCATGCGCCGAGAGCCGCGGATCGTCGTCGACGCCGGTCCCGATCTCCTCCAGGAACGCGTCGAGCGGGCCGTCCCTGCCGCTGTTGAAGTAGACGTTGCAGGCCCGGACGGCGTCCTCGGTCCGGTGCCGCCGACGCCACATCAGCGCCGAATAGTCCGCAAGCCTGTCATCCCCGCCCTCGCCGAGCGCGCCGATGAGCGCGAGCAGGTCGGGCTCGGCGTCGGTCGCCTCGAACCGGGCGAGCCGGATCGCGAGCGGATTGCCCCCTTCCTGCTCGTCGAGCAGAGCCTCGAGGCGCCCGATCGTATTCGGCTCGAGACGGCCCCGCCATTCGTCGAGGCGCGCGCGACCCTCGGGGATGCGCCCCTGCTGCGCGAGCGCCTCGATCTCAATGCCGACCGTCTGCCCGGCCCCAAGCGCCTCGACGAGCTGGTCGCGGTTGGCGTCGATGAAGGCCGTGAGCGACCCGCCGTCGTGGTCGTCCCGCATGGCGACCTGGAAGGCGGTGACGAGCTGCCCTTGGTGCCAGCCGCCCACGGCGCGAGCGCGGTCGAGGTTGGCGCGCAGGGTCGTCTCGTCGAACTCGATGTCGAAGGCCAGTGCCAGCCAGGCGTAGTCGACCACCTGCTCGTAGTCGGCGAGCTTGTCGTGCAACCGGTCCGTCGCCGCCTCGACCAGCTCGGGGTCGCCCGACAGGAGGTCGAGGTAGAGGCGATGGACATCGACGCTGACGGCGAAGGCAGCGTAGCGGTCCCCGGGGATCTGGGCCGCCAGGGCGGCGAGATCATCCCGCGCCGCGCCGAGCAGGCGCGCGCCTTCGGCATCGTTCCGGACCGCCGACGGCTGAGGGAGGTTGGACGTGCTCTCGATCGTGCCGAGGCGCTGGTCCGCCGGTCCGAGCATCGCGATCCGCATCCGCGCCCGCGCGTAGAGCAGAGTAGGATTCTCTTCGATCTGCTCGTCGCTCGCCGCCGCGTAGATGCCCTCGGCATCCTCCCAGCGATCGGCGATCGCCATCAAGGTCGCGACCGCCGGCACGAGGAACCCGGTCATGTCCGCGTGCGCCATGTGGCGGTCGACGTAATCGAGCGCGGTGGCGTCCCCGTCCCGGCCCCTGATCAGATCGATCGCTAGCGATACCGCGATGCGGTCGGTCCGGTCCTTCAGCAGGGTCGCCGCGGCGTTCCAGTCCTTCTCGAAGATCGCGATCCTCGCCCGGTCGGTCCCGAGGTCGTTCGCGCCGGCGCCCGTCGCGGCGTCGAGCCACTTGGCGGCGTCGGGCGCACGGCCGTTCCGCGCGAGCGTCGCCGCGGCCATCCGCATCGCGCCGCTCCGGGCGGCGGGTGGGGCTTCGCGAAGGTCCCCGCCGTCAGCGACGCGCTCGGCGAGCTGCACGGTGCGTTCGACCTGCTTTTCATCCACGATGGCGCGCCAGCGCGTCTCAGTCGCTACCTCCGCGAGGATGTGTTCCCCGACGATTTCCGCCGGGAACGGGCCGCCGGCCTGCCCGTCGACGACCTGTTGGAGCAGCGCGACCATGCGGTCGTTCCCGTCGGCGACGGAGCGGCCGACGTCGGCGATGTCCGCGGCGAGCCGCGCCGTGTTGCGGTTGCCGGTGGCGATGCCGAGCCGAGTCTCGGTCGAGGTCTTCGCGTCGAGCGTGAGCGACAGGAAGGCCACGGCGTGGTCGAACAGCGCGCCGCCATACCAGTTCGCGTCGCCCGTCGCCTCCAAGTAGAGGCGTTCGGCCTCTGCACGCTGCGCGTCGATCGCCTCCTGGGCCACGGACGCGAGCGTCGCGTCCTTGATCACCGCGCGCACCTCGGGAATGCGCAGCCATTCGCGCACCTCGGTCTCGGCGAACATCGGCGGGCGCGCGGATATCGCCGCCTTCAGGCGCTTGGCGATCGCGTCGGGAAGCGTGGCGGCATCGCCGGTGAGCGTGTCGAGCGCCTCCTCCAGCTCGCGGTCGACGGTGCCGGCGGCGAGGTCGGTCAGGGGCGACGCGCCGCGCCGCTTCCACTGGAGCATGGCCTTAGCGAGCAGCGCCTTGCCGCCCGCCTTCGCGCCAGTGCTCAGACCGTTGCCCAATGTTGGATCGATTCCCACCCGCCCCGTCGCACCTCTTCTACGTTCGCATCTGATATAGGGTACCGGACCGCAGATCGCTAAAGGCGTCGCATCCAATCCGGCTTGTTAGGCCCCGCCGCTGCTAGGTGATACGCTGCGCGCGCTAATGCTCTTCCTTGCGAAGGATTGTTGCGAAGGGCGCGCGGAATTGTGTGAGCCGCTGCTTACCGAACTCGCCTGCTGCTGAAAGACGCGTCCGTGAGTGGCCAGTCAGCAATGCGCCCCAATCCCGATCGCTGAGCGCGCGTCAGCTCGATCCTAGAAGAGGCGGTTCGTTCAGATTGGCGGGCACGCCAGCCCTAGTCCTTGGATCCGGGCAGGTGCGTGGCTACGGCCTCGTCGCTCCATTGCAGTTCTATCAGAGTTGGTAACTCCGTGCTCGAGATCCGTGGATGCCTTAGACTAGCTCAGACTAGTCTAGTTGGGCTTTGATTCAATCGAGGTGGTGATACCCTCCGATGCTCCGACGAGTCGTTCGGTGAGGAGAGAACATGCGCAAGATTACTTTCGCAGTCGCGTCACTCGCGTTGCTCACTGCTTCAACCTCCGCGTTCGCGGCGGGCCCGTGCAAGGACGCAAAGGGCAAGTTCATCAAGTGCCCGGCCACGCCGGCGGCGAGCGCCGCGAAGGCCACCACCGGTGGTGTTACCAAGGATAAGAACGGCAAGTGCCATGTGGCCTCTGGGCCAAAGAAGGGCCAATTCACCAAGTGCCCATGATCCCGCGCCGCGGAACGAAATGACGCCCCTGCGCGAGGAACAATGATCGAGGAAGGATCGCCGGCGCAATGCTGGCTCACCTCCGCGTTTCGCCGTGATGAACTTCAACGCGACGAGCAGCGGATCATCGAGTTCCTCGCGCAGGAGCGTGAATGGCAGAGATTCCGTGACGTCCGCGGCATGTCGCCTGAGGAGCTCCAGCAGTTTCGACGAAACTGGTACGGGTCACCGCCCTGGAAAATGGGAGAGCGTTGGAACGTCTCTTTGCGCGCCTCCGTAACATTCGCGTTAGTTATATCTATCGAATCCTGGAATTGGGCGGCGAATATATTCATTGTTGGAAAATGGCTTTTCGAGTTCGCGATTCGATAGATGTGATGCGCTATATTTATCCTCGTTTCGAGGGTAGGGCGCGGGAACTTCTTGTCGGCATCTTCCTCGCCCGCGATCTCACTATCTGTGATGAGTTTGAGATAGAAGGATCGCGCAGTGAAATCGTGATGCCGTTGGAGCGACTCCTCGTCGGTGCGACATCGCGCAGGGCCGCTCACCTGGTTCTTGCTCACAATCATCCGTCCGGTGATCATCGGCCAAGCCGAGCAGACAAGGAAGTGACGCGGCGGGTCTCAAGTATCTGTGACCTATGCGGTGTGCGATTGACGGATCATCTGATCATCGGCGCTCACGACGTCACGAGCTTCCGCGCTCTGGGCTTGCTCTAGCCGCCATTAGTTGGCGCGTGACCGAAGCGTCCTGATTCTACAGTAGAACCACCCGACAAGGCAGGGAGGTTGGCTTTCGCCCCATTCTCAGCCGTCCAGCGGCGCGGGGACCGATTCAAAAGCTGACCGGTTGCCAACGCCCCAATAGCGGTCATTTAGCTCGCCGACAGGCGTACCTGAAAGCCGCCGGCCGTTCGGGCGGCGCAAGAACGGTAGCTATCGGGTACTTAGGAACCAGGCGCCTCGAAGAAATGTTGCCGGCGATAACCGTCTCCTTACCTTGGTTCCATCGTGCTCCGGAAAGGGGCCGCGCATCGAAGCGGGTGCCGAACCACCGCGCTTCTACCAGGCATAGGCCAGCGGCGCCTCGCCACCGGGGCCGGGCCATATCTCATCCAGTTTCGTCAGCGTCTCGCCCGAGAGCGTGAGCGCGGGCGCCCTGAGGTTCTGCCGCAGCTGTTCGACCGTGCGGGGACCGCTGATCGCGGCGCTGACCACCGGGTTGTGGAGCAGCCAGGCGAGCGCCACGTCGGACGGCGCAGCGAACATGAGGCCAGTTGCGATGCGATGACGTGCGCGCGAGGTCATAACAGGCATCCCCTCAGCGAAGATGCTGCTCGAAGAAGGAGTGCAGCTTGTCGAGCGGGATCACGTCCGTTCGGTCGTAGAGATCAACGTGGCTGGCCCCGGGGATGATCATCAGTTCCTTCGGCTCTCCCGCCGCGGCGAAGGCGGTCTCGCTGAAATAGCGCGAATGGGCCTTCTCGCCGTGGATCAGCAGCACCGGGCGCGGCGAGATTTCCTTGATGTAGGTCAGGAGCGGCATGTTCATGAACGACAGCGGCGTGGTCCGCGTCCAGGCGTTGCCCGAGTTGACCGCACGCGCGTGATAGCCGCGCGGCGTCATGTAGTAGTCGTGATAGTCGACCAGGAACTGCGCTTCGTCACCCTTCAGCTCGTTGTAGCGAGACTGATAGGCCGACTTACCATCCGCCGCGTCGGCCCAGCGCTGTCGGCTGAGTTGCTCCAGCATCTGCGTCCGCTGTTCGAGCGTCACGCTGTCGTTGTAGCCCTTCGACATGACGCGGGTCATGTCGTACATGGTGCTCGCGACGACTGCCTTGACGCGCTTGTCCACCGCGGCCGCGTTCAGCGCCATGCCACCCCAGCCGCAAATACCGATGATCCCGATCCGCTCGCGATCGACCGAGGGATGCAGGCCGAGAAAGTCGACTGCTGCGCTGAAATCTTCGGTGTTGATGTCGGGAGAGGCGATATTGCGCGGTTCGCCGCCGCTCTCGCCGGTGTAGGACGCGTCGAAGGCCAGGGCAGCGAAGCCGCGCTCGGCCATGGTCTGCGCATACAGCCCTGACGACTGCTCCTTGACCGCACCGAACGGACCGCCGACAGCGAGCGCGGCAAGGCGCTTGTCCGCATGGTTCTTCGGCAGATAGAGGTCGCCCGCAAGGGTGATGCCATAGCGGTTCTTGAACCTGATCTTCTGATGATCGACGTTCGGGCTCTTCGGGAAGGTCTTGTCCCATTCGGTCGTCATGGTCTGCGTTTCCATCGTCCGGGCCTCCGCGTTGGAGATGTTGAAGAGCGACCCGGCGGTCAGGGCAGCCGCGCCTGCGCCGGTCAGTTTGAGCAACGCGCGCCGCCCTACGGGCTTGGCCTGCGCGGTTCGCGTGGTCGTGTCGGTCATGGTCATCTCCTCATTCCGGCTTGAGCATCTTACGGCCGTTGCCGATCAGCAGGATCGCGGCGGCGGCGAGGACGATGCTGCCGATGAAAGTCGCCTGGATCGAAAGGCTGTCGAGCAGCATCCCGCCCATAACGGCGCCGAGCAGGATGGAAGTCTGGATCGCCGCGACCATCAGGCTGCCGGCGGCTTCAGGCGCGTCGTCAGCATTCCGCGACATCCACGTCATCCAGATCACCGAGAACATGGTGTTCATCGCGCCCCAGATCGCCATGAACAGAGCTGCCGCGATGACCGAGAAGCCGAGCAGCAGCAGACCGATCGTCGCGCCGCCCATGACGAGCGCGGGCAGCTTGAGGAACGGTGCGACATTGCCTGTCAGAAGGCGATCCGCGGCCCAGGTGCCGAGGAAGCCCGCGCAACCGAGGATCAGCAGAAGGATCGATAGCCCCGTCACGCCGACGCCCGTGACCTGCTCGAGAAACGGCCGGAGGTAGGTGAACATGGTGAAGGCCGAACCCCATGACAGCATGCAGGCGATCAGCCCGCGCCGGAAATATGGACGCTTCAACAGGCCGAGCATGGTTCGGACATCCTGCTTCTGCGCGGTGGGCAGCGAAGGTAGGGCGACGACATGCCAGACGAGATTGATCGCGACGATCGGCGTCAGCGCCCAGAACACCTCGCGCCATCCGAACAGGCCGCCGAGATAGCTGCCGATCGGCGCGGCGAAAGCACCGGCAATCGCCTGCCCACCGAACATCAGCGCGAGCGCCTTCGGCACATCGTCCTGCGGAACCAGCCGCATGATCACTGCCGTTGCCAGCGACCAGAAGCCGCCGATGCAAATGCCGAGCAATGCGCGACCGATCATCAGCACCGCGAAACTCGGTGCAGCGGCGACGAGGACGAGCGACAGCAGCATGAGGGCGGTCGTCGCCACCAGCACCCATTTGCGGTTGAGCGTGCCCGCCGCGGTCGTGATAAGGAGACTGGCCGCGACCGCGAACAACCCGCTCACGGAGATCGCCTGTCCGGTCTGGCCCTCGGTCGCCCCAAGGCCATGAGCCATCGGCGTCAGCAGGCTGACCGGCATGAACTCCGACGCGATCAGCATCGCAACGCACAGCGCCATCGACATGACTGCGCCCCAAGCAGCTGTGGGCCTGTTTTCCTCGATCGCCAGGGCTGCCGCGGTCATTCTCTTCGCTCCCGTAACTTGCAGGAGCCATCTAGCGATTCCGCGATAAAGCAATTACCCGTGCAAATCCGCATGAACTAATCGATATGTACTAATAATCCTCTGGGAGGATCATGGCTCGAACCGACCTCAATCAACTGATCTGGTTCCAGGCCGTTGCCGAGGAACGCAGCTTCACCAAGGCGGCCGCCAAGCTCGGCGTCGCGCAATCGACGCTCAGCCATGCGATCAAGCAGCTCGAGGCGCGGATGGGCATCCGCTTGCTGACACGCACGACGCGCAATGTCGCGACGACCGAAGCTGGCGAGCGACTGCTCCAGACGCTCGCTCCGCGCATTGCCGAAATCGAGGAGGAGATCGCGGCGCTAACAGCGCTTCGCGACAAGCCTTCAGGATCGATCCGGCTCACCCTCTCGGATCATGCGCTCGAGAGCGTGGTCTGGCCGAAATTGAAGCCCGTGCTGAGCGTGTATCCCGATATCAGCGTCGAACTCCTCCTCGACAGCAGCTTCCGAAATATCGTCGAGGAAGGCTATGACGCGGGGGTGCGCCTCGGCGAAAGCGTCGAGCAGGATATGATCGCGGTACGGATCGGGCCTGATTGGCGGTTGGTGGCGGTCGCGTCTCCCGACTATTTTGTGGCGCGGGAGAAACCGCAGCATCCTCGCGAACTGGTCGGGCATGTCTGCATCAACATGCGGCACGAGACCTCGGGCGGCCTCTATGCCTGGGAATTCGAGAAGGACGGCAAGGAACTGCGCGTTCGGGTCGATGGCCAGCTCGCCTTCAACAACAGCTATGCCATGATCGACGCCGCCGCGAGCGGCTACGGTATCGCCTATGTGCCCGAGAGCATCGTCGAACGGCATATCGCGTCCGGCGAACTCGTCCAGGTCCTCGACGACTGGTCGCCCTTCTTCGATGGCTATTTCCTCTACTATCCGAGCCGCCGCCAGAATCTCCCGGCATTTCAGGTCATCGTCGATGCGTTGCGCCATCGCGGCTAGCGTCGCCAAGGTCCCGGAGACACATGTCAAATGTCCGCTTATCGAGCCTTAAATGCGAAAAGCGGATCGACCGCAATCGGCCCAAGAGCGGCCAGGCGGGTCTCCACCGGCGCGCTGGTCGAAGCGAGCGCCTGACGCAGAGCACTTTCTCCAAGCTCGCAGCAAGAATCAAAGGGCTTGCCGCACAGGACGCTATCGTAGCAGTCCACGAGGCGATGCCCGAGTTCGAGCAACTCGCAGCCGGTAAGCGTCGCGGCCGGTAGCCCCCTCACGGACCATTGTAACGAGCCGGCGTATCCGGGGCTGTGTCGATGGCTGTGCGCCGCCTTGCCCTGCCTGCCTAAGGTCGGCAGGTCGGTGACAGTGCAACAGGCTGTTGCACAATTGCTGACCAGGGGAGATTTCGTGGAGAGTACGGCCTACCTGACTATCGAAGAGGTAATGGAGCGATACCGAGGGATGATAACCGAGGGTACGCTCCGCAATTGGCGTTCAATGCGGATCGGTCCTTCGTTCCTCAAACTGGGACGGGCTGTGCTCTATCCCGTTACAGAGCTCGATCAATGGGATCGGTCGAATCTCGTTTTGTGCAAGCGAGTGAAGTCCCTGCCGTTGGAAAATGCCAGCACCGAAGCCCCTGGGCGGAGCATGGAAGCTGCCTCCGGTAGGGAGAAACTAATCTCACCGTCGGCTTCGGCGGCGGCGAAATAATGGTTGCCAGTAGCAGCCGGAGCCGGATTCGGGTGGTGGGTTCGGGTACAAAATTGGGGACGGTAATTGGGGTATGGGGAGTGGTTTCTACCCCCCAAACCGCCCCCAATTCGCTATTGTGCGCTATGGTTTACTTCACGCGGAAAACATAGTGATTGTAAGTGGATATGCGGGATCTGTCGTGATCATCCGCCTTGGTGTGGGGTGGTTGTGGACAAGGATCAGCGCCGCGGAGCCGAGCTCGATCGCGCGCCGGATCACTTCGCGGACATAGACGGCGGCCTCGTCGATCGTGCCTTCGCCCATCAGCTCGTCGCGGATCAGCATGTTCTTGGAATTGAGATGGAGGACGCGGAAGCGCTCGATCGCATGATGGGCCATGTCGGCGCGCAGATAATCGAGCAATGCCTGCCAATTGGCGAGTACCGGGCGCTCGGCGACTTCGGCGCGCAGCAGGCGGAGCGCCGCGGCATGGGCCGTCTTCAAGGCGGCGACGCTGGTCTCGCCCATGCCCTTCACGCGCGCCAGCGCCTCGGCATCCGCAGTGAGAAGCCCGGCGATGCCGCCGAATTCGTGGAGCAGCGCCCTGGCCAGCGGCTTGGTATCCTGCCGGGGAATCGCCAGTGCGAGGAGGTATTCGACGAGTTCGTGATCGAGCAGCGCGTCCGGCCCGCCCTCGAACAGGCGGCGGCGCAGGCGCGCGCGGTGGCCGCTATTGTCGGAACGTTCGGACATGTCCGGCTTGTTCCTGCAAATGCGCCGTTATTCAAGGCGAGGATTTCGCCGATTTGGCGGCGAGACCTGACCCGGAGTTGACTCGGTCCGCCAGCGTTCCTAAAGCGCCCGAGCAACGCGGCCGAACAGCCGGCGATGCTTGTATGTCGTCGGCGCTGTCGGCGGCTTTTTTCATATCTGGAACGCCTTGACCGCCTTGACCCAAGACCGTGCTCCGAGCGACCTTGACCGCCGCATCGCCGATGCGAAGGCGGCCGAGGCTGCGCGCACCGGATCGGCGGTTCCCAAGGCGCCTGCCGACGCCAAGGGCTACAAGCAGGGTTCGCGCGTGCTGATGGACCTGATCGGCATGCCGCTGGGCGGTGGAATCCTGGGGTATGCGCTGGACAGCTGGCTGGGCACCAGCCCGTGGCTGCTGCTGACCCTGCTCGTGCTGTCGATCGCGGCGGCTTTCCGCAACATCTACAAGATCTCGAAGGAGCGCGTTGAGTGAGCGCCGGCGCAATCAATCCGATGGAGCAGTTCGAGGTCGGCAAGCTGATCAAGTTCGATCTGCTTGGCTATGATCTCTCGTTCACCAACTCGGCCCTGTTCATGTTCGTCGTGGCGGCGCTGCTGTTCGTGTTCATGCTGGGCGGGATGAAGCGCGCGCTGATCCCGGGCAAGTGGCAGCTGATGGCCGAGGGCGCGGTGGGCTTCATCGATTCGATGGTGAACACCAGCATCGGCAAGGGCGGCAAGAAGTTCGCCCCCTACATCTTCTCGCTGTTCTTCTTCATCCTGTTCGCCAACCTGGTGGGCATCCTGCCGCTGGCGGTGGTGCCGGGGCTGCACACCTTCGCGGTGACCAGCCACATCACCGTGACCGCGGTGCTGGCCTTCTTCTCGTTCGCCATCGTGCTCGCGGTCGGCTTCTGGAAGCACGGCCTGAAGTTCTTCGGCCTGTTCGTGCCGCACGGCGCGCCGCTGTGGCTGATGCCGGTGATCATCCCGGTGGAATTCATCTCGTTCATGGTGCGCCCCTTCTCGCTGGGCCTGCGACTGTTCGTCGCGATGACCGCGGGGCACATCCTGCTCGAAGTGTTCGGCAGCTTCGCCGTCCAGGGCCTGAATGCCGGCGGCATCGGCTATGGCGTGTGGTTCGCCTCGATGCTGATGATCATCGGCGTGAGCGCGCTCGAACTGCTGGTCTGCGCGATCCAGGCGTACGTCTTCGCGCTGCTGACCTCGCTTTATCTCCACGACGCGGTGCACCTGCACTAAGTCGCGCTGTTCGTTTGTTTTTTGGATTACGTAGGGAGCTTGAAATGACTGACGTTGGTGCAATGTACATCGGTGCCGGCCTTGCGGCGATCGGCATCGGCCTGGCCGCGCTCGGCGTGGGCAACGTGTTCGGTTCGTTCCTCGAGGGCGCGCTGCGCAACCCGGGTGCCGCCGACGGCCAGCAGGGCCGCCTGTTCATCGGCTTCGCCGGTGCCGAGCTTCTGGGCCTGATCGCGTTCGTCGTCGCGATCCTGATCCTGTTCGTCGTTCGCTAACTGGTAGTCTCGAGGACAGCCAATGCCGCAGCTATCCCAAATCCCTGAGATCTACGCGTCGCAGCTCTTCTGGCTCGCGATCGTGTTTGCGCTCATCTATTTCGGGATCGGCAAGGCGATGGTTCCGAAGATCGAGCGTACGGTAGAGGACCGCAACGCCCGCATCGCCGGAGACCTCGCCGCGGCCGAGGCTGCCCGAGACGCGGCCCATGCGTCGGATGCCGCTTACGAGTCCGGGCTGGAATCGGCCCGGACCACGGCGCTCGCGACGCTGAGCCAGGCCAAGGACAAGGCGACTGCCAAGGCCGAAGCCGAAGTGAAGAAGGGCGATGCCGCGTCCGAGGCGAAGGTCGCCGAGGCAACCGTGCGCATCGAAGCGACCAAGACCCAGGCGCTGGGCGAGATCGAGGCCGGGACGGTGGATGCCGTCCAGGAGATCGTCGCCAAGCTCTCGGGCGTGACGGCCGACCGCGCGTCGGTCACCAAGCAAGTGAAGGCGGCGCTGGCCAATGGCTGAACAACCCCATGGCATGAAGGCGGAGACCGGCACCGTGGAACTCCATCATGAGCCTGAGGCGTTCGGCATCACCGCGCCGGGCTTCGTCGCCATCGCGATGCTCGTCGTGCTTGGCGTTATTCTGTGGAAGCGCGTGCCGGCGATGATCGGCAAGATGCTCGACGCGAAGATCGCTTCGATCCGCCAGCAGCTGGACGAGGCCACCGCGCTTCGTGCCGAGGCGGAGGCCGAGCTGGCCAAGGCCAAGGCGCGCAATGCGGCGAGCGCGGCGGATGCCGCGGCGATCGTCGAGCATGCCGAGGCCGAGGCCAAGGCGCTGCTGAAGAAGGCCGAGGCGGATGCCAAGGAACTGACCCGGCGCCGCGCCAAGATGGCCGAGGACAAGATCGCCGCTGCCGAGCGCGCCGCGATCGCCGCGGTTCGCGCCAAGGCGGCCGATGCCGCCGCCGCTGCCGCTGCCGCGATCATCGCGGAGAAGCATGGCGCCGAAGCCGACAAGAAGCTCGTCGACCAGACGATCGCCGGGCTTGGCCGCCTGAACTGACGGCCCGCTTCGGCGAGGCTCGTTCGAAAAGGGCGCGCATCCAGGGGGATGCGCGCCCTTTTCGCGTCCGCCCTTCCCGTGCTGGCGGGATGGAGGGCGGGCGGCTAGGATATCCGCATGACCATCCAACGCTGGCTCCAGCTCGCCACGGCCCTCACCGCGCTGCTGCTCGTCTTCCTGATCGGAGTGGCCTGGCACAGCGCCGTGGAGGACCATCGCCAGGCAAGCGATATCGGCGCACGGACGCACGAGACGATGGAGCGCATCGAGGCGCGGGCGAACGCGCTGGAGAATGAAGCGGGGCGATAGGATTGCGCGGCGCCTCCCCCGGCGCGCCGGGGGGAGGCGTTGGAAATTCACGCCGCCGGCTTGCGGAACTTGTAGATGAACTGGTCGGTCTTGCCCCGGATCTCGGGCGTGAAGACATTGGCGGTGTGCGGATCGTTCGGATTGCGCAGCAGCGGCAGCTCGCCTTCGAACTTGAAGCCGGCCGATTCGATCTCCGCGCGCGCGGCGGCGGGATCGATGCGGTGGAGCGTCTGCGGCACGGCGAAATCGGGATCGGTGTTGGCGACATGGTCGATCACCAGCAGCACGCCACCGGGCTTGAGCGAATCATAGAGCTTCTTCGCGATGCCCCTGGCGGCGCCCGGCGCCGCCGCCTTGAGGTGCAGGTCGTGCCAGTTCTGCACCGTCACGATCGCGTCGAGCGGCTCCGGGAAGGCGAAGCTCCTCAGGCTGTCGCGCAGCGGCGCGACATTGGCGCGGCCCTCCACCGCGGCCTTCTGCTCGTCGGCATAGGCGGCGCGGTACTGGATGAACTCCGCCGGCTGATAGGCATAGACCTTGCCCTTCGGCCCCACCGTCGGCGCGAGGATGCGGGTCCAATAGCCGCCGCCCATGATGAAGTCGGCCACCTTCTGGCCCGGCGCGATGCCGGCAAAGGCGAGGATTTCGCCGGGATGGCGGGCGGCGTCGCGGTCCTTCTCGGCCTGGGGGCGGCCCGCATCGCCCAGGGCGGCGGCGATGGGGGCGGGGACGGTCTGGGCCTGGGCGGCGAGTGGGGCAGCCAGCGCGAGCAGCGCGGCGGACAGGACGAGCTTCATGGGACGACTCTCCTAAGATGTGTGCGCGGAGCATCGCACATCCTCGTGACGGTTCAAGGCGCTCTCCTGCCGCCATCGCGCCTTTCGTCGGGATGACGAGAAGGGGAGTGGCGGTCGTCCTCCGCACCGCCTAAATCCCGTGCGACGATGTCCGATCCCAACGCGCCCGACCGCTTCAACGAAGAGACCGCCACCTTCGCCGTGCGCGGCGCCGATGCGCCCGATCTGGAAGCCGGGGTGGCGGCGATTCGCAACGTGCTCAAGACGCTGCCGGCGCGGCCCGGCGTCTATCGCATGCAGGACGCGCGCGGCGACGTGCTGTACGTGGGCAAGGCGCGGGCGCTGAAGAACCGGGTGACCAACTACACCCAGGTCCAGCGGCTCTCGAAGCGGCTCCAGCGGATGGTGGCGCAGACGCGATCGATGACGATCGTCACCACCAACAACGAGGCCGAGGCGCTGCTGCTGGAAGCCCAGCTGATCAAGCGCTTCCGACCGCCCTACAATGTGCTGCTGCGCGACGACAAATCGTTCCCGTTCATCCTGCTCAGGCGCGACCATGATTTCCCGCGCATCCAGCTCCATCGTGGCGCGCGCAAGGTGAAGGGCGACTATTTCGGGCCGTTCGCAGGGGCGGGGCAGGTGCGCAAGACCCTGAACGCGCTCCAGAAACTGTTCCTGTTGCGGAGCTGCACCGACGGCTTCTTCAACACGCGCGACCGGCCGTGCCTGCTCTACCAGATCCGTCGCTGCTCGGCACCGTGCGTCGATCGCATCACGCCGGAGGCCTATGAGGAACTGGTCGACGACGCGCGCGACTTCCTGATGGGCAAGAAGACCCAGGTGCAGGCCAAGCTCGGTGCGCAGATGCAGGCGGCGGCGGAGGCTCTTGATTTCGAGCTGGCGGCGATCCTGCGCGACCGGCTGAAGGCGCTCACCTTCATCCAGGGCAGCCAGGCGATCAACGCCGAGGGCGTGGGCGATGCCGACATCTTCGCGCTCGCCTGCAAGGGCGGCGTGATGGGCATCCAGGCCTTCTTCATCCGCGGCGGGCAGAATTGGGGGCATCGCAGCTTCTTCCCCGCGCACACCAACGACGTGTCCGAGGACGAAGTGCTCTCGGCCTTCCTGATGCAATTCTACGAGGAAGTGCCGCCGCCCCGGACGATCTTCGTCGATCGCGACCTGGCGGAGGCCGCGCTGCTGGCCGAGGCGCTTCGGGAACGCGCCGGGCACAAGGTGGCGCTGGGCGTGCCGCAGCGAGGGCCGCGGCGGCGGCTGCTGGAACAGGCGACGCGCAATGCGGCGGAAGCGCTCGACCGGCGACTGGCCGAGGGGACGACCCAGGCCAGGCTGCTGGCCGAGATCGCCGACATCTTCGAACTGCCCGAAAGCCCCGAGCGGATCGAAGTGTATGACAACAGCCATATCCAGGGCACCAATGCGCTGGGCGCGATGGTGGTCGCGGGGCCCGAGGGCTTCCAGAAGAACCAGTATCGCAAGTTCAACATCAAGCGCGCCGAGACCGTGCCGGGCGACGATTACGGGATGATGCGCGAAGTCCTTGCCCGCCGCTTCGCCCGCGCGCAGGACGAGGACCCCGACCGGCAGGGCGGGAGCTGGCCCGACCTGGTGCTGCTCGACGGCGGGCGCGGGCAGCTGAATGCCGCCCGGGCAGTGCTGGAGGACCTGGGCATCGAGGACGTGTGCCTGGTCGGCGTCGCCAAGGGCCCGCACCACGGCCGCGACGGACGCGAGGTTTTCCACCGGATGGACGGGCGCGAGCTGATGCTGCCGGTCAATTCGCCGGTGCTCTTCTATCTCCAGCGGCTGCGCGACGAGGTCCACCGCTTTGCGATCGGCGCCCATCGGCAAAAGCGCGCCAAGGCGATCGGAGCGAGCCCGCTCGACGAAGTTCCCGGGATCGGCCCGGCGCGCAAGAAGGCGCTGCTGATGCATTTCGGCACGGCGCGGGCGGTACGTGCGGCAAGCCTCGAGGATCTGCAGAAGGCGCCCGGCGTAAGCGCGGGAGTCGCGCAGCAGATCTACGATCATTTTCATATGCGATAAATATTTTCCGCACGATTTCCGTGCGAAATCTTCGCGCGGGCCGGCTTGCCGCGATCCCTGGAAAGGCTAGATACGGCGGCGAAAACGGGGGGTTCTCATGTACCGCAATGCGCTGGCGTCGATCCTGTTCCTTGGCGCGTCCGGAGTGGCGCATGCCGGCGAGAAGCCGCTCTACCAGCCGGTGCCCGATTGGGTGCGGCTGGCGCCCGAACCCGCAGCCACCGGCCTGACCGATGACGCGCCGGCGATGGTCATCGGCGATGTGCAGGCCCGCATCGCAGACGGGCAGAGCTGGACCTATTACGAGCGCGCTACCCGCCTCGCTTCGATCCTGGCGGTTTCGCAGGCGGGCACCATCAACCTCGAATGGCATCCGGCGCATGGCGACCTGATCGTGCACGGTGTCGATATCCTGCGCGGCGGCAAGCGGATCGATGCGCTGAAGGGCAAGAGCTTCACGGTATTGCGGCGCGAGCAGGGGCTCGACGAGATGAAGTTCGACGGCCGGCTCACTGCCACCCTGGCAGTGGAGGGGCTGCAGGTCGGCGACGTGCTCGACCTGCGCTATTCGGTCACCATGAGGGATCCAGCTCTCGGCGGCAATGCGGTGATCGTGGGGCCGGTCGTCGCCGAGCCCATCAAGGTCGGCTTCGTGCGGACGCGGCTGCTGTGGCCTACGGGCCAGGCAGTGAAGTGGAAGACCTATCCGGTGGGGGCCGAGCCGCAGGTGCGCGATGCGGGCGGGTGGCACGAGCTGGTGTTCAAGCTGCCGGTCGCCCGGCAGCCGGAGATGCCCGCGCGCATGCCGGGGCGGTTCGCAAGGCCGCCGATCGCGGAGGCGACGACCTTTGCCGACTGGCAATCCGTCTCCAAGGCGATGGCGCCGCTCTATCGCGTCGACGGGCTGATCGCCCCCGGCAGCGCGCTGGCCGCGGAAGTGGCGAAGATCGCGGCGGCGGAGAAGGACCCGCGCAAGCGCACGGCGGCGGCGCTGGCCCTGGTGCAGGGCAAGGTGCGCTACCTGTTCCGCGGCATGGACAATGGCAATTACGTGCCGCAGACGCCCGCCGAGACCTGGACGACCAAATACGGGGATTGCAAGGCGAAGACGCTGCTGCTGCTCGCCATCCTCCGCGAACTGGGGATCGAGGCAGAGCCGGCGACGGCGAATCTGGCCAATGGCGATCTGGTCGCCGAGCGGCTCGCATCGCCCGCTGCCTTCAACCATGTCTTCGTGCTCGCCAGGGTGGGCGGCCAGCTGCTGTGGCTCGACGGGACGGGCACGGGCACGCGCCTGGAGGACATAGACGATGTGCTGCCCTTCGACTGGGTGCTGCCATTGCGCGCCGAGGGGGCGGGGTTGCTGCAGGTGCCGGCCCGCGCGCCGGTACGCGCGACCGGGGCGACTGTGTTCGATATCGACCTGACCGGCGGCATCGATGTTCCGGCACCGTTCGAAATGAAAGTGACGACGCGTGGCGCCGCCGAGGGCGGGCTGAAGGCGTTGATGGGCCTGCGCAGCAAGGAGAGCCTGCTGGACATGTTCCGCAATCTCGTGCCCGCGTTCGGCCAGGACATGCTGCTCACCGGCAGCGACGTGAGCTTCGACGAGGCGAGCGGCACGGCGACGATCGCGTTGTCCGGCATCCTGAATCGGAGCTGGCGGTACCAGGATGGGCGCTTCCGGCTCGATGCCGCGGCGCCGATCGCCTATCAGATTCCCGATCGCACCCGGGCGAACTGGAAGGACATTCCGATCGCCACGGGCAATCCGATGCGCACCTCGAACGCGATGCGGGTGCGGCTGCCGGAAATGGGCGGCTATGTGCTGGAGGGCGATGCCGCGCTCGACGCCACCTTGCCGGGCGGCAAGCGAGTCGTGCGCCGGGCGACGCTGGCCGGCGGCCTGCTTTCGATCGATACCGAGGATGCGCAGACCGGGGCCGAGATTGCCCCGGCGGAGATCCCCGCGGCGCGCGCGAAGCTTGCCGAGCTCAACAACCGCGTGCTGCGCGTGCGGACGCTGCCGGGCGCACCGGGCCCATGGCGCGGGGTGGAGGCCGCCAAGCGCGCCGGCAAGTACGACAAGGTGCTCGCGCGCTATGCCGCCTATATCGCCGAGAAGCCCGAGGACGTTTCGCGCTATCTCGCGCGGGCACGCTTCCTGGCCAAGATCTTCGAGCGCCAGAAGGCGCTGGCCGATTTCGACAAGGCGATCGGCATGCAGGCAACGGCCGCGACCTATCGCGAACGCGCCGCGCTGCACCGGGCGCTCGGGCACAAGGCGGAGTCGCTCGCCGATCTGCGTGCGGCGCAGGAACTCGATCCGGGCAACACCGGCACGCTCTATGCGCTGGCGAGCGAACTCGCCAAGCTCGGCCGTCTGGACGAAGCGCTGGCTCTGCTCCAGCCCAGGATCGACGAGGAAGGCGAGAACCAGCCGGACCTGCTGGCGGCCAAGGGAGCCGCGCTGGGCCATGCCCGCGATGCCGCGGGCGCATTGGCGGCCCTTGACGCGGCGATCGCGAAGCGGCCGGGCAATGCCGGCTTCCTCAACGGGCGCTGCTGGATCAAGGGCACGCTGGACGTCCAGCTCGATACCGCCCTGAAGGACTGCACCCGCGCGATCGAGCTGGGATCGGGCGGCGCCGCGGCGGCGGCGCTCGACAGCCGGGCCCTGGTCTATTTCCGGATGCGCCGGTTCGAGGAGGCGCTGGCCGATATCAATGCGGCGCTGGAGCAGCGGCCGGCAGCCGCGAACAGCCTGTTCCTGCGCGGCCTGATCCTGCGGCGGACCGGCGATGCCAAGGCAGGGGATGCCGCCCTGGCCGAGGCCGAGCTGCTCTTCCCCCAGGTCAACGAGGATTTTGCCCGCTACGGGATCAAGCCCTGATCCCCGAGCGGGCATTCGGCATTTCTTCATGCCCGTGCGATACTCGGGCACCATGGCTACCCGGGTCTTCATCACGATCGATACCGAGATCATGTGGCGACACCATGTCGCCGGGCTCGATGTCGACACGATCGTCCAGCGCTCGCTGGAGCCCGCCAATGTGGGCGTCGCCTGGCAGCTGGAGCAGCTTGCCCGGCACGGCCTCAAGGCCTGTTTCTTCGTCGATCCGATGCCGGCGCTGGTCTATGGGCTCGACCCGATCCGGCGCGTGGTCGGCGCGATCCTGGAGGCGGGGCAGGAAGTGCAGCTGCACCTCCATCCCAACTGGACCGGCGCGCATGCGGGCGACAAGGGCGCGACCTATGGCGCGTTCGAGCTGATCGACTATAGCTTCGACGAGCAGGTGGAACTGCTCGCGGGCGCATCGGACATGCTGGTCGCCTGCGGCGCCGCCGAACCGGTCGCGTTCCGCTCGGGCAGCTATTCGGCGAGCGACGACACGCTGGGCGCGCTGGCCCAGCTCGGCTTCGAATATGATTCCAGCCATAACGGCTCCGAACATCCCTGGCCGAGCGCGATCGGGCTGGAGCCGCGCCAGATTGCGCCGATCGCCCATCGCGGGATCATCGAGGTGCCGGTCACGCTGATCGAGGACCGCGCCGGACATCTGCGCCATTTCCAGATCTGCGCACTCTCCGCCGGCGAGATGCGCGCGGCACTCGACCATGCCGTGGTGCGCAGCCATGCGGCGGTGACGATCGTGAGCCATGGCTTCGAGCTTGCAAATCGTGCCGGGACGCGGCCTAACGCCGTGCATGTGCGTCGCTTCGAAGCGCTGTGCCGCATGCTGGCCAGCCGCCGGGGGGTTCTGGTGACCGAACATTTCGCCGACAGGCCGAGAATGGCGCTCGGGCAGGAGGATGTGCCGCTCGGCCCGAGCCTGTTGCGCACGCGCTGGCGCCAGGCCGAGCAGCTCTGGTCGAACCTGGTCGAGGAGCGTGCCGCGTGAACGCGATGAGCGACGTTGCCGCCGAAGCGCCCCAGGCCAGGCCCACCAGCCTGAAGTTCGAGATCGGCGCGCGCACGCTGGCGACGATCCAGCGCCACCTGGTGCGCATTCCGCTGACGCTCGACCAGGCGCGGGCCGATCGGTTGCCGGTGCTGCCCCCCTTGCCGCGCGAGGCGCATGGCTATGTCGTCACGTCGCTGCCCGAGCATCTGGTGCCGGCGCTGGTGAACGCATCGGGCGACATGCTGCCCTTCATCCGGCAGCGCTACACGCGCTATTTCGCCGATTTCGGGATGGGGTTCGATGCCTGGTGGAACGGGCTCTCGTCCAACGCCCGCCAGGGCATCAAGCGCAAGGCCAGGAAGATCGCGGCGGAAAGCGGCGGCGAGCTCGATGTGCGCGCCTTTCGCGGGCCGCACGAACTGGAGGCCTTCCACGACGTCGCCCGTCGGATCTCGTTGCGAACCTATCAGGAGCGGTTGCTCGGCTCGGGCCTGCCGGACAGTCCGGAGTTCATCGCGACGATGCTCGCCCAGGGCGCCGCCGACCAGGTACGCGCCTGGCTGCTCTACGTCGCGGGCGAGCCGGCCGCGTATCTCTATTGCCCGGTGATCGAGGGTGGCGTGGTGATCTACGCCCATGTCGGCCATGATCCGGCGTTCAACGATCTTTCGCCCGGCGCGGTGCTCCAGCTCGAAGCGATGCGCGAGCTGTTCGAGGAGGGGAAGTTCGCCCGCTTCGACTTCACCGAGGGCGAGGGCCAGCACAAGCGCCAGTTCGCCACGGGCGGCGTGGCGTGCGTCGACCTGTTCCTGCTGCGCCCGTCGCTGGCCAATCGGGTGACGATGGCGGCGCTGGGCGGGTTCAACCGCGGCGTCGCCGGCGTGAAGGCGCTGGTGAAGCGGGTGGGGCTGGAGACGCTGGCGAAGAAGGTGCGCCGGGGATCCTGATTCCTCCCCGAGACAAGCTCGGGAGAGGAATTATATAGCAGTCCCATGCATCTTCGCGCCGAAGCCGTCATCCTCTCCGTTCGCGCGCATGGCGAGCATGGCGCGATCGTGCGGGCGTTCACGGAGGATCACGGCGTGCAGCCCGGCTATGTCCGTGGCGGGCATGGGCGGGCGCTGCGGCCGGTGCTCCAGCCGGCGAACCTGGTGCAGGGCGAGTGGCGTTCGCGGACCGAAGATGCGCTGGCCGGGTTGACGGTGGAGCTGCTCCACAGCCGCGCGGCGATGTTCTCCGAAGCCCTGCCCGCCGCCGCCTTCCAGTGGGCGACCGCACTTTCCGCCTTCGCCCTGCCCGAGGGGCTGCCCTATCCGCGGCTCTACGACGCACTGAGCGGCGTGCTCGCCGCGATCGAGGCGGCGCCGGCGGCGCGGGGCTGGGCGGTGGCGATGGTCCGCTACGAGCTGCTGCTGCTCGCCGAGCTCGGCTTCGGGCTCGACCTCGAGCATTGCGCCGCCACCGGCCGCAACGACGATCTTGCCTATGTCAGCCCCAGGAGCGGCATCGCGGTGAGCCGGATCGGGGCGGAAGGCTATGCGGATCGGCTGCTCCGGCTGCCGCGCTTCCTGGTCGAGGGCGGCGAGGCCGGATGGGGCGATATCCTCGACGGCTTCCGGCTCACCGGCCATTTCCTCGAGCGCGACCTGCTGATCGGAAAGGGCGCCGAACTGCTCGCGGCGCGGGCCCGGCTGGTCGATCGGCTGAAGCGCGCTGTTGCGTGACGGGCGCAAGGGCGGCAAAGCAGGCGACGACGACGTGGGGAGCATGAATTGCCACTGATTGCTGTTCTGCCCGGTGACGGGATCGGGCCGGAAGTTACGCGCGAGGCGCGCCGCGTGCTGGAAGCGCTGGCGCTGGGCCTCGACTTTGCGGAGGCGCCTGTGGGCGGCGCGGCCTATCTGGTGACGGGGCGCCCGCTGCCGCAGGAGACGCTCGACCTCGCCAAGAAGGCCGATGCCGTGCTGTTCGGCGCGATCGGCGATCCGCGCTTCGAGGCGCTGGAGCGGCGGCTGCGCCCCGAGGCGGCGCTGCTCGGCCTGCGCCGCGAGCTGCAGCTCTTCGCGAACATTCGCCCGGCGACGCTGTTCCCGGCGCTGGCCGATGCCTCGCCGCTCAAGCCCGAAAGGGTGGCGGGGCTCGACCTGGTCATCGTCCGCGAGCTGGTGGGCGACGTCTATTTCGGCGAGAAGGGCCGGCGGCACGATGCCGAGGGCCTGCGCCAGGGCTTCGACATCATGAGCTACAACGAGGCGGAGGTGGAGCGCATCGCCCGGGTCGGCTTCGAGATGGCCAAGCGCCGCCGGAAGAAGCTCTGCTCGGTCGACAAGGCGAACGTGCTCGAGACGTCGCAGCTCTGGCGCGACGTCGTCAACGAGCTGGCGACCGAATATCCCGAGGTCCAGCTCACGCACATGTATGTCGACAATGCCGCGATGCAGCTGGTGCGCGCGCCGGCGGCGTTCGACGTGATCGTCACCGGCAACCTGTTCGGCGATATCCTCTCTGACCAGGCGAGCATGTGCGCCGGCTCGATCGGCATGCTGCCCTCGGCCTCGCTGCGCGCCTGGAGCGGCGACAACGGCATGTACGAGCCGATCCACGGCTCGGCGCCGGACATTGCGGGCACCGGCAAGGCGAACCCGTGTGCGGCGATCCTTTCCGCGGCGATGCTGCTGCGCCATTCGCTCGGCAACGAGGACGCGGCGCAGACGGTGGAGGCCGCCGTCGCGGCGGCGCTTGCCGCCGGCGCGCGGACGGCGGATCTCGGCGGATCGCTGTCGACCACCGAGATGGGCGACGCGGTGCTCAGGGAACTCGCGTGATCCCCGATCAGCTCGAGCTGGCAGTTGTCATCCCGACGTTCAACGAGCGCGCGAACGTGCCGTTGCTGATCGAGAAGCTGGATGCGGCGCTGAAGGGGCGGAACTGGGAAGCGATATTCGTCGACGATGACAGCCCGG
>CABFVK010000020.1_pt1 | contig 35698 bp, 29 predicted proteins | sample 7065491 | NCBI WGS metagenome assembly CABFVK01 (sample SAMEA5704812, study PRJEB33009) | decomposition metagenome | isolation source: culture collections or soil
GGCAGGGGCAGGGGGGCAGGCACCTCCTGTCCCGCCGGGGCTCCATGGTCCTGTACGGGGACGGGGCCAGCGGATTGCCCGCCGTTCGCGAGGGCCGCAAGCGCGCAGACTAGCAACTGCATTGCAAGCGCCATCCTCCTCGTGCCCGGCAGGCTGCCGAACTGCCATCCCGGCCCACGCCCGTTTCGCGGCTTCCCGAAGGTGCCCTAGGTTCGCGATGCGACGCGCGCCGGCGCCCAGAGCGGTGGGCGCCGCCTGGCCCAGGGTGCCGCCTGTTCCAGCTCGAAGGCGATTTCCAGCAGTGTCCGTTCGTCGCCCAGCCGGCCCGCGAACTGCACGCCGATCGGCAGGCCTTCGGCGGTCCAGTGGACTGGCAGGCTGATCGCCGGTCCGCCGAATGCATTCTGCACCATCGTGTAGTCGGCATAGCCGTTCAGCCGCGAGGCCAGCATGTCGAGCGGCAGCGAGCCGTTGATCTCGCCGATCTTCACCGGCGGCTTGAGCAGGACCGGGGACATGAGGACATCGACCTTGTCGAATGCACTGTAATATCCCTTGGCATAGCCGTTCACGCGCCCGAGCGCCTGGTCGGCACTGGCAGGCGGGATGAGGTCCCCCATCGCGCCGATCGCCGCGGATGCGGGTTCGATCAGCTCGGCGAGATGCTGTGCATCGAGCTTGGTGGCCGAGAGCAGATAGCGTTTCAGCTGAGCGCCCTCGAGCAGGTAGATTTGCGTGAAATCGGCCAGGAACGCCTTGGTGTCGAATGGCCATTTCACTTCCTTGACCGGATGGCCGAGGCCGCTCAGCACCTTGTAGGTGGCATCGAGCGCCAGGAGCGCTTCCTTGTCCGGCAATGCCCCGCTGAGACCGCCGATCAGCAACCCGACGCGCAGCCGCCGGGTCGACGGCCCTTCGACGCGTCCCACCGGCGGATAGATGCCACCCCGGCGGATTTCGACCGCCGCGAGGAAATTGGCGGTATCGCGTACCGTCCGCGAGACGCATAGCGGCTCGGTCAGGTCGAGCTGGGCGAGATGGCCCGGCGCATCGGGCACGCGCCCGCGCGACGGCTTGAGGCCGACCAGACCGCAATTGCTCGCCGGAATGCGGATCGAGCCCGCGCCGTCCGCCGCATGGGCCATCGGCACGATGCCGGCGGCGACGGCGGCCGCCGATCCGCCCGACGAGCCGCCCGGCGTATGGTCGAGCGCCCAGGGGTTGCGCGTGATCCCGTAGGCCAGCGTCTCGACGGTGGGCAATGCCCCGAACTCGCTCATCGTCGTTCGCGCAAAGGCGTTGAATCCCGCCTGGCCGATCGCCGCGGCCATCGGGCCGTCCTGCCTGGCGATCGGTGTGACCTTGTCGAGCCGCGAGCCGAAATGCACGTGCGTCCTGGCAAGGTCCTCTTCGTCCTTGACCAGGAACGGTACGCCCGCGAAGGGCGCGGAGAAGTGCTTCGTGGCGAGCGCCTGTTTGCGCGCGCGCTCGTAGAGTTTCTCGCTGAAGCAGTTGAGGTCGGGCAGCACGGCTTCCGCGCGGGCGATGGCGGCGTCCAGCGCCTCTACCGGGTGGATCCGGCGCGTGCGGATCGCTTCGGCCAGCGCCGTCGCGTCCATCTCGGCGAGGTCGCTCGCCGCAGCCGGCCCCACCAGGGCAGCGCCGGGGAGCAACGCGCCGACGCCCATGGCGCCGGCCCGCTGCAGGAAGTCGCGGCGCGTGCCGGCGGACGAGAGGTCGTTGCAATCCACCATGATCGGCTTCCTTCGGGTTTGCTGGAGGTCAGGCGCTGAAAATCCGGCGGCCTCGTTCCACCGACATCGTCTTGCCGGGGCGAATGGCGAGCGAGCGTGCCTTGACCGTGTCCATGAACACCCATTCGCCCGTTACCCGTTCGGGCGTGAGCTGGACGGCCATGTAGCCGCGACTGCTGGTATCGGCCCATTTGAGCTCGGGGCTGGCGCGCATGATGAACTGGGCGGTCAGCTGGGGCGGCAGCGCCAGATAGGCTTCGATCCCCGGCGACGAGACGCTGTGTCCGCCGAACTCGACGCCTGCCGGCTTGCCTTGCGAAGCGAGATCGAACGCCCAGCCATTATGGCTGTCGCCCGACAGCACGACCAGGTCGGCATCGGCGGCCTGGGCGGCACCGAGCAGGCGTGCGCGCGCTGCGGGGAAACCGTCCCAGGAATCGAAGTCGGGTGCCGTGCCGGCCTTGCCGGCGGCCGAGAGCACGTTGAGGAACGCGGCCTGCTCGGGTGGCAATTTGAGGCTGGCGACAAATGCGGCCGGCAGCTCGGGCAGCCGCATCTGCCCCATGACCACCTGTTGCGCGAGGACCTGCCACTTCGCGCCGCGCCGCTTCGAGCGCGCGATCCCGTCTTGCAGCCATTGCTCCTGCTCGGGCCCCATCAGCGTCCGCTTAGGATCGGCCAATGGCCCGTCGCGCAGCGCCTTGAGCTTGGCGACCGGATCGCCGCTCGTACCGATGATCGCCACCGGATCGAGCCGTTCGCTGCGGGCGGTCAGACGGGTTTCCGGGCGGAAGATCGTCGCCAGGTCGCCGATCTCGAAGCTCGACCAGGGCTTGCCCGATACCGGCAGCCATTCGTTCCAGGCTTTCATCGAGGCGCGCTTGCGCTCCTCGTAATCGCCTTCATCGGGCTGATGGTTCTCGGCGCCATGTGCCCAGGCGTCGTTCGCCGTCTCGTGATCGTCGTGCTGGACGATCATCGGGAACATCTGGTGCAGGCGCTGCAGATCGGGATCGGCGCGATAGCTGGAATAGCGCAGGCGGTAGTCGGCCAGGCGGATCGCCTCGCCGGCCGGCTCGATCAGGCGGCCGGCGATCGCCTGGTCCGCCCCCGGATAATAACCGCGCTGATATTCGTAGATATAGTCGCCCAGATGCACCATCAGGTCGATGTCGTCCCGCGCGGCCGCATGGGCATAGGCGTTGAACCAGCCATAGGGCAGGTTGGCGCAGGAAAAGACGCCAAGGCCGAAGCGCTCGACCGGCCCGGCCGGCAGCGTCCTGGTCCGCCCGACCGGCGAAACCGCGCCGTCCGGGGCGATGAAGCGGTAATAATAGGTCCGCCCCGGCTGCAGGCCGCCAACGACGACGCGCGCGGTATGGTCGTCGGCTCTGCTCGCCCCGGCGCCGCCGCTCGTCTTCTTCCGGAAATCGGGCGTTTCGGAAAGCTCCGCGGTCAGCTGCACGTCGCCGCCATCGGCAGGCACATAGCGGGTCCAGAGCAGGATCGAGTCCGGCCCAGGCTCGCCGCTGGCGACATTGTGGGTGAAGCCGCGTGCGGTCAGCAACGCCTGGGCACGTGCCGCGCCGCCCATCGCCAGCGCGCCGATTCCGAAACTGCCTGCCAGGACCAGGCTGCGGCGGTCGATGATGATCGTCATGTCGGTTCTCGCGGGAAAGGAGGGACTATCGCGGAGCGATTGGCGACGGCGACGGCGACGGTGCCGTGGCGGAGGCCGGGGGCGATTTCGCAGCGGCGGGGATCGCACGCAGCGCTGCGTCGATCGCCTTCAAGCGCTCATGCGGCATCGCATCGGGAAACATCGCTTCCAGCGTCTCCAGGCTCATCGCCTTGAACTGATCATATTGCGGATGGGTGGTGAAACCCGGCAGTTCGCGTTCCAGCACCGCCTTCGCCGCGGGATTGGCGGCGAGCTGCTCGATCGGCGTCCTGGCGCTGAACGCGGGTTTGTCCTGGCCGGCAACGGCGTGCAGCGGAGCGGCAATCGCCTGAAGGGCGATGGCGAGCTGCAAGATACGGAAACCCGTGCGCATCCATGCTGTCCTTGCTGGGCAAAGGAGCGATGCGGCGGGTGGAGCCGCCGCATCGCCCAGTTGGGGGGTCAGTTGATCGTGATCGCCGGCGAGACCGTGAGGCTGCCCGAGGCGTTGCAGACGCCGCCGATCAGGGCCAGGAAGCCGGTGGTGCCGGGCAGCGCGGCAGAGAGCGGGCCGGCGGTCGAGGTGAGGTTGCTCCACGGGCCGACGACGTCGCGCGGGCCGCAGTCGCCGAGGCGGGTCGAGACGGCCATGTCCTTGATCGTCACGCTGGTCGAGGAGTTCGCCTGAACGCGCAGCGGAAGCACCAGGCCATCGTCGCACGCCAGCGGGCCGCTGACGGCGCTGCCGGTGTAGCTGGTGAAGGTGATGCCCGTCGAGTCGGTGGTGCCGCTCAGCGTGACATTGCACACCGTGGTCAGGGTGCCGTTCAGGTCCTGGGTGAGCTGGCCCGAAGCGGTCACCGCCGTGTTGGCGGGCGACAGGGTCTGGGCCATCGCCGCCGACTGGAAGGCAACGAGGCTGATGAGAGCGGCGACAGACTTGGTGAAGATATTCATCGTGAGTTTCCTTTTCAATTGGGATGAATTTGAAACAAGGCACGTCCTTCACGAGTAGTTTCTTGTTATATGTGCGACCACATCTTCGAATTTTTGAGTGATTGTTATTTAATTCCTACGCGCACGCTGAAGCCGATGATGCGCGGATCGAGCGTGAATACATTGGAGAAGGTGCCGACTTCGTTCGGCCCGGTGAAGGCGTCGGTGATCGGCGTGCTGTTGAACACGTTCTTGACGTAGAACTGGTACGTCAGGTTCGAGGCCGGGCGGCTGAGCGTGATCGCCAGGTTGGCGTTGCCCCAGGCGCGCAGGCGATCATAATCGGTGTTGTAGACGCGGGCGAAACTGGCCGACTGGCGATAGTAATCGCCGCGCAGCGACAGCCGCCAATCGTCGAGGAACAGGGTGTATTCCGCGCCGATATTGAAGGTGAGGTGCGGCGCGTTGGGCAGTTCGTGGCCGCTCAGATCGGCGGCGAAGCCATAGCCGTTGTTGGGCGCGCCATAGTTGGACGGGTTCGGGCCGTAATAGTTCGCCGGCTTGCTCGGATCATAGGGCGCGGTCGGGCTGTAGGTAAATCCATAAAGGGCCTGGCCTATCCCGCCAGGCGCAAATGGATTGCCGGCGGATCCGAATACATGGGGCGCTTCGCAGAAGAAGTTGATCCCCGAATCCGAGGTGCTGTTGATATCCTTGGGATTGACCTTCTTGAGATAGGCGGCGACCAGCGCCTTGGGCGCGATGCAGGTGTTCGGGCTCTGGGCCCAGGGATTGACGGTCATCCAGTCGTCATGGCCCTGTACGCGGTCCATGACGTCGATCGAGCTTTGCCCGTTGCCGATCCGGGTCCTGAGATACCCTAACGTCGCACCTACCTTGAAGTGCCGAGAGGGGATCCACGCGGCTTCCAGCTCCGCGCCATAGGTGATTGCGTTGAGGTTCTCGGTGTTGATCGCCCGATTGATCAGCTGCGAGATCTGGTAATTCTTGTAGTCGTTGAAGAAGGCGGAGAAATTCAGCAATATCTTGCCGCCGGCAATCTTGTTCTTCATGCCGATTTCGAAGGTATTGAGTTCCTCCGGTTCGAATTTGGTGGGAAGCCGCGTGTAGGTGCCGCACACCAGCGCCGGCGCCACCGGCAGCCCGTTCGGGCCGCAGGGCTTGTCGGCCTGCCCCCGGGGATTGTCGCCACCGCCCTTATAGCCGCGCGCATAGGAAGCGTAGAGTGCGGTTTCGTCGGTGAACGTCAGATTCGGCTTCCAGTTCAGCGCAAGCCGGCCGGTCACGCGCCGCCATCGCATCGTCTCGGCGGGATCCGCGGGATAGCCGCGATCGACCGTGCCGCTATTGAGCCCTCGGGTGTCGCTCAGCAACTGGGTGGCATAGGGTATGATCAGCTTCTGATCGTCGGTATAGCGCAGCCCCCCGGTGACCTTGAAATTCTCGGCGGGCTTCCAGTAGAGCTCGCCGAACGTCGCCCAGGATTTGGTCTTTAGCTGCTGAATACTCCGAAAGTAATTGTGCCCCTCGCCATTGATCTTGTCGATGGGGTTCGGGTCGATATAGGCGCAACCAACACCCTTGGCATCGCAATACGGGCCCTCGGACAGCGCGGCGATGGTGAAGAGGTTGCTGAAGACGTAATAGTTTTCGGTGGTCTCGTAGGACAGATAGTTGGCGCCGAGATTGAAGTTGAACGGTCCGTCAAAGGACGAATTCAGCCGGACCTCTTGCGCCCATTGCTCGCTGCGTGCCTCCGAACGATCGATTGCCGCTGGCGTGGTCAGCTCGCCGAGCTGCGGATCCTTGAACGTGCCGAGGCCATTGCGCGAACCGAGATATGGCTTCCAGGCTGCCTTGACGCCGGTGGCGTATTGCTCCGGCGCAATGAAATAGGGCACCGCCTGAAATCGGAAGAAGTCCTGCGAGGCGCTATAATAGTCCTTCGTGTAGAGAACCTGACCGGTGAAATGCAGGCGATCGGTGATGTCGATCTCCGCGTTGAACTGGAACAAGTCGTTCCGCGCCCGGTATTTCGGATCGTAGAAGGTGCCGATCTCCCGCAGGTCATGGGATTGCTGCCCATTGGCGGTGCCGAACGGATCGAGCCCCATCGGGGTATAGTAGCTGCCATAGGGGCCCCGGTTTCCGGCCAGCGCCAGGGTGAGCGCCGTCACGATCGGAAATCCGCGGCCATTGGGCACGCCATAGGCGGCATCGGAATAGAGGGTCTTTTGCTGGCACCCCGGCGTCAGCGCGCCAATGCTCCACGCGCCGACCACGGGCTGCGACTGGGCGACGCCGTTCCGGTCGGTATAGTCGATCTTCTGCGGCGTCTCGCCGCGCGTGCAAAGCTGCTTGCCGGTGCGCGCGCGGTCGTCATTCTCGTTGAAATGCTCCCAGAAGAAGCTGAAGCGCAGCGCCGGATCGGGCTCCCACAGCGCCGACAGCCGCGTCGAATAGAGATTGCGGCCGTTCACATTCTTCTGCGTGACCGTGTTGTAGTCATAGCCGTCGCGCTTCGTCCACGCGCCCGCGGCGCGGAACGCCAGGGTGTCGCCAAGGGGAATGTTGACGAACCCGCGCACGCGGGTGGAGGCATAATTGCCCACCTCGCCCTGGATTTCGCCGCCCCATATGCCGAGCTTCGGCTTGGCCGGCAGCATGTTGACGACGCCTGCCGTCGCGTTGCGGCCGTAGAGCGTGCCCTGCGGTCCACGCAGCACCTCGACGCGCTCGACATCGAAATATTCCTGCTCGAACAGGCGGTTGCGGATCAAAGGCGTGTAGTTGAAGCTGATCGCGACCGCCGGATCGGCAGTGACGGAGATCGCCTTGGTGCCGATCCCGCGGACGGTGAAATTATAGCCCGAGAAATTGTCCTTCGAGAAGGAGACGTTCGGGATGGCGCGCAGCAGCTCGGGGCCGCCTTCGATCTTCTGGTCCGACAGGTCCTGCGCCGTGAAGGCCGAGACCGCGGCGGGCACATCGATCAGGCGCTCGGACATCTTCTGCGCGGTGACGACGATGTCGTTGCCGCTGCCGGCGTCTCCGGATGCCTGTCCGTCATCGGCCGCGAGGGCCGGGCCTTGCCCGCGGATTGCAGCCTTGGGCCGCGGACCGGCGACGGTCCTCCTGGCAGGCTGTGCATGGCCTCCCCGAAGGATCAGGAAGGCATCGCCGCGCTTCTGATAGGTCAGGTCGGTTCCGTGCAGGAGCTGGATCAGCGCTGCCTCGACGGAGGAAGCCCCTTTGATCGCGCGCGCCTTCTTGCCGCGCACCAGATCCTGATCGACCAGGATCTGCGCGCCGGACTTGCGCGACAGCACGTTCAGCGAATCCTCCAGGCTGGCTGCAGGAAGCGTGATGCCATGTTGCGCCAATGCTGGCGGAGCGGCGCAAATGGCGCCGATGGCGAGCGCGAGAACGGCAACGCCTGTACGAAGCGACCCCTTTAACTTCGGCACTATCTATTCCCCCCTTGGGCTCGGATTGAGCGACCTCAGGGGAAAGACGCGGCGCACGCCGAAACTTCACAAAGTTTCTTGCTTCAGTCCTGTTGCGACTGGAACGGGTAACGCGGAGCAATCAGCGCTTCGATAGCGCCAATGCGTTCTCTGTCTTGTGAATCCGGAATGCGTGCGTGATCGACAGGTTCTCGAGCTGGCCGACCGGATCGGTCAGCCTTATCCGGCCGCTCACCGGCTTCTCGGCCAGGCCCTTGTCGGTGATGTCGATGGGCAGCGGGGACAGGCTTTGCAGGTCGGCGATCACCTGCCGCAACGGCGCCCCCCTATATTCCATCCACTCGCCGCGCCAGCGGGCGACTTCGTCCGGCTTCACGTCGGCGATCCGGTTGAGGCCCGCCTTGTCCAGAATGGCCGCCTGCCGGGCCTGGAGCTGGATCGGCGTGTCAAACCATCCGTTCCTGCCGAACCGGACCACGCCGGATGCGACGGCGACACGGACGCTTCCGGGCTTGTTCGAGACCTCGAAGCTGGTCCCCACGTCCACGATACGCGCGTTTCCGGTATCGATCCGGAAGGGGCGCCGCGCGTCATGCGCGACCTTGGCGTAGAGCGTGCCTTGGGTCAGTTCGACCACGCGGTCATGGCGCGTATAGCGGATCTTCACCTGCGCGCCGCCCCCCAGGGTCAGCTGCGTACCGTCGGCAAGGGTGACTGCGCGCACCTTGCCGTCCGCCACGGAATAGTCCTGCGGCTGGGCGAGGTACAACGCGATCAGGGGGAGCGACTGGTAGCCGCCCAGCATGACGAGCAGGACGGTCATGCCGCCGACCAGCCAGGCATGCCCCGATCCGCCCGGGCGCCCATAGGCTTGCAGCGCGGCGTCCATGTCGGACCCCATGATGCGCCGCCACATGGTGTCATAGGCAGGTCGGCAACGCGGATCGCCGGCAAGCCATGCGTCGAAGGCGGCCTCGTCAAAGGCCTCGTCGCCCATGCGCCGCTCGATCCACTGGGCTGCTTCCCATTTTATGGAGCTAGTCTCGGACAGGGCCGCCTCTCTTCTCGATCTTCTCGATCGCCGAATCGAGATCGAATATGGCGCGCGCAACATGATTGCTCACGGCGCTGGGGGAAAGGCCCAAGGCCAAGGCCACCTCGCTCGCCGATTGTCCGCGTACGCGCCGGCGGATGAAGACTTCCCGCCTGAGGGAGGGCATGGTCTCGAGGATGCCCGCGATCAGCTCGATCAGCTGTTTGCGCGCCAATTGCTGATCTATCATCGGCTGGGGGCAGGGGATCGCGTCGGACAGTTCGACGAGCGGAGCCCGGCCGACTCTGCGGAAATGGTCCCTGACCAGATTCAGCGAGATGCGACGCAGCAGGGCAGGCGCATTCTTTACGCTGTTGTCCGGCTTCGCTTCGAAGATCAGCAGCCGCAGATAGGCTTCCTGAACAATGTCCTCGCTGAGCGCCGAGTCGTGGACCTGCCGTCCCACATATTCAAGCAGGCCAATGCGTTGCGCGCTCAAATGGGCGGGACTCGAAACCATCGAAGAGGTGCATATGCGTTCGATGTGACATGGGGGTTTCGGTCGGGGCAGGCCGGTTGGGGATGCTCGCCGCGCAATTCGAGTGGCTGACGGAGCCCGAATTCCGGCGCGTTCGCGCCATGCCGGAGGATGGCTCCCCGGGACCGACGAAATCCAGAACTATGAACTGCCGATTGCCGTCGAATCTTCGCCACAGCTTCCGAAGCGGCGGAAACGCGACCGGGACCGTGACGAGCGTATTCGGTTGGCCGGTGGCCCGAAGCCCTCACTGCGAGAAAAGGCATACGCCTTTGCCCGTGAAAGGGCCACCGTGAGAACCTACGATTTCACCGCCGTCGGTATCCCAAGACACTACCTTGCTTGGATGTGCGAAGAGGGCTTGCTGGTGAAGGTCGGCTATGGAGTCTATCGCGCTGCGGATCGCGAGGCTGCGTGATTTGACTCGACTACAGGTCAATGTCGTGTGGAAGTTCGCGCTCGCGTGTCAGATCGAGCTCCGCTCCGATCAGCGGCGATCGCAGGAGCGCGGCGACGATACTGCCTTTGCCGTCGAGAGCCTCGCCGATTTTGGTTCTGATGCGATCGGCGTCAGAGCCTCCTTTCGCGAGCCTTTTCGCTAGGGATCGGATCATGTCGCGGTCGCGCTCCAATCCTGCAACCTCGTATTGGACGATCTCGGTTTGCGGTGTCGTGTTCGCGGCTGATTTCCCTTCACATGCTCGCCATCGGCGTCGGCCAGGCTAGGTCGTCGTTTGGTCGGTGCGACTAACGCCCGCGGGTAGAAGGCTGCCTCCAAACCCGCGGGCCAACTGGACTATGCCTTTTCGGACATATCCTCCAGTTGCTTGAGCGGGCTTTCCAGCACAGCGCCCCATTTGGCAGGATAGACGATGTCAGGTCCGGCCTCTGAGGTCGAGTATCGCAGACCCTTGTCGGCCCACGCCTGCAGATCCGAAAGCGCATAGACGACCCGCCCGCCAATCTTGCGATAGACCGGACTGGTCCCATAGGTGCGATGCTTCTCGAGCGTCCGAGCCGAAAGCGCCAGGAACCGCGCGGCCTCTTTAGTGACAAGGAAGCGTGGCGGAATTGTAGGTAGATGATTCACTTGTATTTCCTCATTCCCTCCCGTCGCAGATGACGGGCGCGGACAGGCGTCGGTCAAGCACCCCGGTGCGCAATGGATCTGGCGACTGGTGAATGATTGCGGAGTTTGTCGGCTCTATTCACCGCAACTCCTGCAGCGAATAGGCGTGCGTCAAGATTGACGGGCATGTCTCCACTGCGACGTCCGTCATGTAGCGATTACGCGTTCTATAGCTCGGAGCAATTCCATAATTTGCATACGACGGGCGGGGCGCATTTGCTCCATTCGCGTAGCGAGTGGCGGCTGCCCCCGACGGGGCCGGATACGTGCTTCGTCGGCATCAGCTTCCATCATTTCCGCACCACACGGCGCGCCATCGTCCGCTCCAGTCTGGCGCAAGCCTTCTCGAGCGACGGTGAAGGGTTTGCCACCCGCGGAGAGGGTGTTCCCGTCGAACCCGAACAGGGTCGGAACGCGCATCTTTCCGAGCAGCAGGCGTTCGAGCTCGCCCAGAACGTGCTCGCCGAATACGAGCTGCGAACGGGCGGCGCGCCGCTCCGGGTCGTGCTACACAAGACTTCCTATTTCGACCCCGCCGAACAGGCGGGTTTTGCCGCGGCGCTCAAGGACACGCCCATCGTTTCGATGGTCACGCTCGTGCCCAGCCTGTTCCGGCTGCTGCGGTACGGGGCCTATCCCCCGAAAGTCGGAACGGTATGCACGGTCAACAGTGACCGGTCCTTCCTCTTCACGTCTGGCTTCATGCCAGAGCTTGGTACCTATCCGGGCCCGCACGTGCCCCAACCGTTCGAGGTTCGCTGTCTAGGCGTCGAGAGCGCCGTCGCTGCGGCGCAGGACGTTCTCAACCTCACCCGGATGAACTGGAACACGGCCGACATTCGCGGAAAATGGCCCGTGTCCTTGTCCTTCGCCCGCCGGGTGGGCGGTATCCTGGACGAATATGGCGACGACGATCTTACTGAGACCTCGTTCCGCTATTTCGTTTAGCCACTACGCAAAACAGACACGACTTGGGAATCGACGGTCACCGCCGCGGCCGACACCAAGGCCGCATGGCTCGCCGCCCTGACGGAGCTCGAAGGCCTCGCGCATTATGATGCCGAGCGCGCCCGCCTTCCGGCTACGCCGCGAGAAATACGGCTTCTGATTGCGAGAGCTTACTGGGCCTGTGTTTTTCACTCAGCCCCCGGCAGGGAGGGCAGAGCCAATTCCATAAGGAAAGCATTGTGCTTCGCCGTTGCTGCGCGGACTTGCTTTTCGATTTCAACGAGTTCCCGATGGGTCTCGGCTAGCTCAATCTCTTCCTCGCCCACAGCCGTGCTGATGTAGCGAGAGATGTTGAGGTTGAAGCCTTCTTCAGCAATTCGCTCCATGCTTACGCGCTTGGAATAGCGGTCCTCTTCCGTGCGGAATTGGTAAGTGGAGACAATCTTGCCGATATGATCCGGTGTTCCATTCTTGCCATCTCCCAGCTTGTTTTGGCGCTTGTCCTTCAAGAAATGCTCTGCCGCGTTGATGAAGAGCACGTCGTCCGGCTTTTTGCACTTCTTCAGCACAAGGATACAGACTGGGATGCCGGTGGAATAGAACAGGTTCGCAGGCAGTCCGATGACCGTGTCGATGTGACCATCTTTCAGCAGCTTGGTTCGGATTCGCTCTTCCGCCCCGCCTCTGAACAGCACCCCGTGGGGGAGAATGATGGCCATCACGCCCTCATCCTTCAGGTGGTGGAATCCGTGCAGCAGGAAGGCAAAGTCCGCGGCCGACTTGGGCGCCAGCCCGTAATTCTTAAACCTCACATCATCGCCCATCGCCTCAGTCGGTTCCCAGCGCAAGCTGAAGGGCGGGTTGGCTACGATGGCATCGAAGGAGGGCTTCTTGGCCGGATTCAACTCACGCAGGATGTCCCAGTCGTTGGTCAGAGTGTCGCCGTGGTAGATTTCGAACTCCGTGTCCTTCACGCCGTGCAGCAGCATGTTCATGCGCGCGAGGTTGTAGGTGGTGATGTTCTTTTCCTGCCCGTAGATTCTGCCGATGCCGTGCGGCCCCATGCGCTTGCGAACATTGAGTAGCAGCGAACCGGAGCCGCACGCGAAATCGAGCACGCTGGCGAGCCGTTCTTTCTTTCCGGTTGCGGGCTCCTGGCTGTCCAGTGTCACGATCGCGGAAAGGATGTCTGACACCTGCTGCGGGGTATAGAATTCGCCAGCCTTCTTGCCCGAACCGGCGGCGAATTGGCCGATCAGATATTCGTAGGCGTCGCCCAGTGCATCCACATCCGAGGAGAAGTCGGCGAGCCCTTTAGCGATCTCGGTGATGATAGCGCAGAGTTTGGCGTTGCGATCAGCGTAGGTCCGTCCGAGCTTGTCAGAGGCAAGATTGATTTCCGAGAACAGGCCACCGAAAGTGCTCTGGAACGACTCGTTTTCGATGTATTTGAAGCCCGCCTGCAGGGTGTTCAGTAGTTCGCCGTTCTGGGTGCGGGCCATATGGGCGATGCTGGTCCAGAGGTATTCTGGCTTTATTAGGTAGTGCGCCTTGAGGCGCATCTGCTTTTCAAAAGCCGCAACATCATCGGGGTTCTCCGCGTACCAAACAGATAGGGGTGAGCGCCCGCCGTTGCCGATCGCGTTGGGATCTGGGTAGTCGCGCCCGAGCTCCTTCTTCGCGGCCATCTCGTAATTGTCAGAGAGGTAGCGCAGGAAGAGGAATGACAGCATATAGTCACGGAAATCGTCCGCATTCATCGCGCCGCGAAGCGTATCGGCGATGTTCCAGAGCGTTTTGCCCAGTTGCTTTTGATTTTGGTCGTTCATTCTGCAGGTGCTTCCTCAGGGGCGGGCGCCGGTGCTGTGAGTTGCGCGGGAGCAATTCCTGGTAGGGCGAACTCAAACCGCGTGATGAACTCGCTCAGGATGCGGCGGAAAAGTGCCTTGTTGTCCTCGCCCATTTCAGTCGGTTCGTGAATGGCGTAGGCGCCGTGACTCAGCAGGTTCAGGGCACGGTTGAACAGCGCCCGATCCTCTTCATTGTTCAGCGCCTTCAGGCAGAAGGCAATGCTCGGGTGACCGAAGAAAGAGGCTGTCTTCTCCATGACGCTGCGCAAGGCGTTGAAGTGGAAGGTGTAGAGCTTCCCCTTGCCGGGATCGGCGGCACGCTGCAGCTCGGCTAAAGTGGCGACGTGATGGAAGAGGGGCGTATCCTCGCTCGCCTGAAGCGTGTAGGCGCCGTCGCCGTTTGGGCGGTGCAAGAAATAGCGCTTGTGGGTTATCTTCGGTTCGCCCTCAGTCCGCCTGCCCATCTCGTTGCACATGACGTTAAAGAAAAGCGCGTGGTGCGAAGAGAAGATCACTTTTATCGGGGCGGGCGCACCATTCGCATCCTTCCGCGTGGCCGCCCGGCGGAGAAGCTTGGCAAGATCGCAGGCCACGGAAATCGCGTTGTTGTCATCGAGCGACGAAATCGGGTCGTCGACATAGAGGTATTTCTTCCCCTGATAGGACTGATGCCCATCCAGCATACGTTCACAGATGGCCATGAAGATGCACCAAATGAAGATGTTCTGTTCGCCCCGAGAAACCTTGATGTTGGACTGAGCGCCCTTTCGGAAGCTCACAAAATCGGGCTTCGAGATGGCTTCGTTGCCCTGCTGAACAGCTTTATAGGTGAAGTCGAATTCGAAGTCGGCGTATCGGGAAAGGTAGAGATCAATCGTCTCTTCCAGCGCGAGTTCCGTCATCGCGTTGAAGAAGGATGATTTTTCGTTCAGTTGCAGGCGGCGCACGCTGTCGCCGTCAAGGTCGTTTTCCCAGACGAACAGGTCCTCAGTAAAGGCGTTGAAATAAAGCGTGTCGGGCGTGCCGGTTGGGTTCTTCCTTGTCTTGCGTTTTCCTGCGTCCTTGAACTCCATAGACAGGCGTGTCTTGCCGGTGCGGTTGTAGGCGTAAAGCAGCACAAGATCAGTGTCGTTTAGATCGTCTCGCAGGCGAGTCACAAGTTTGCCCAGGCTCTGATAGGTGCGGATTCCACTCATGCGTCATCCTCCCCGACAGAAGGGAAAAGCTGCTGCATCAACCCATTCTTGTGAGTCTTCAGGTTGTCGAGCTTTTGGGTTTGCGCCGCGATGAGGTCGTCGAGGCTCGTGAGGCATTCGGCGATGCGTTGTTGTTCGTTGATGGTGGTCGGAACAGAAACAACGACGTCGCCGATCTTCGTTGGTGAGGTGTGACGGACTTTCGCGCCGGATGCAGTGTCATGGATCGACTTCCGAACCGGCATAGTATTCAGGACGTAGAAGAAGAATTCGTTTAGCCAAGCACTTCCAGGCTTGGGAGTTACGAGGCCGAGCCGCTGATTATGAAGAAACTTGTCAGAATCCGGAACCAAAATCGGGCTGCCGAGCAGACCAGCTGCCTGTTCAGTCATGGCGACCAGCATGTCTCCGGCGGTGAGCACGTAGGCCCGTGGAATCTCGCCGATGAAGTACTTCTGCTTCTCGCCCCGGTCGCGGTAGCCGCCCTCCTCGTAGAAGTTACCGGGCGTAAGGAGCACATAATCGCCCTCGTTGCTGAAGAACTCACTTTCGAATGCGTAGCCGTGTTTTATGTCACAGAGTTCGGAGAAGGCTCGTTCCTCCCAATCTCCCGCGCTAACAAACTCGGGGAAGCGGAGGCGGGGTTGGGTTTCACGTTCCTGAGGGAAAAGCTGCTGCATCAGCCCCTTTTTGTGGGCCATCAGCGCCTCTACCTTCCGCCCCTGCGCGGCAATCAGCGCGTCGGTCGAGTCCAGACAATCGGCGATTTTTTGTTGTTCGAGTTCCTCTGGCCGCCACGCATATGTCGACAGGAACTGAGTAACAGAGATATTGAAGCGGCCAGCTCTGGCACCCTCATTGATCAGCCCGCCCAGCGCTGGATCATGGCTTCCCGACTCGAAATACCATTCCCAGAAAGCTGGGTTCTCACTCGTTTGGAAGCGGAAGCATTTATAGATGGGCGAGACGATCCCACTCGCATGGTTTGAAAGCCGCTTGATCGTGCCAAAGCTTGATGCCTTGGTTGTCCGATCGTTGTAGACAAAGTCGTCTTTGCGAATCTTCAGATAACGATCGGTACTGTCTCCCGCGATCTTCTTGCCAAAGTAGTCGCTTTGCAGCACGAGACCATGGTCTCCTGAGAGGCTCAGAATGTTATCCGCATCTCCCGTTGTCGCCCGATCCGTCACGGGCCGGGCCAGCTTCTGAAGCGAGATTTCCTTCCATCCCATCGCGTCCTGAAACTCAGGAAAGCGCAGCTTGGGAACCAAGGCAGACTCATCACGCGTCGCGGCTGGCGATTTCCCCTTACTGCTCATAAGCGCTCAGCCCCGAAATCTCGCGCCCACCGGCCCGCTTCAGCAGCAGCGGCAACAGGTCGGCCATCAGGTCCAGTTCCTTCACCCGCCGGGCCTTCCAGTTCAGGCCGAGGGGTTCCATCAGGTCGGTCAGCGCCTCGCCGTCAAAGATCATGCGTTGCAGGATGGTATCGACAAAGCCTTGCAGCGCTTGCGATCCCACCCCGTGCTTGCCCGCAATGCCCGCCAGTTCTGCCGCGTTCTTTTCCGCCTTGAAACGGCTGTAGCCGTCGCGGATGGCCTTTTCGCTCAAGCCCTCGCCAGCCTTCAGGGTGTTGATATAGGCGGCGATATCCTCCCGCTCGTCCATGAACTTGGCATCGGACTGGATCAGGCCGATCAGCTCTGCGCGGCTCATCTTCTGCTTGCCGGGCGCGCTTTCTGAATAGCGGGCGATCAGGCCCATGATGTAGTCATAGTCGATGACGGCCGAGGCGAAGAGGACGAATTCGAAATCCATTTGGTCGGCATCCTGGCTGGGCTTGCCGTCGCCCTGATCCTGGCCCTTGCCCTGCCGCGCCCGCAGGCGTTGGGCGGTTTCCAGATAGGCACCGCGGAAGCCAAGCAGGTTGTCGCGCGGCAGGACCTGTTCGATGGCGGTGCGGTTCTCGTCCGTCAGGTCAGTGTACTGGTCAAGCTGGGTCTTGAGGCGCTGGACCTCCTTGAAATGCTCAATGAAGGCGGCGCGGGCAGCGTCGCCCTTGAGGTTGGGCACCGCTTCCGGGGCGCAATCGAGGCCCTGCGACTTCATGAAGGTGTCGAGCTTCTGGACTGCCGTTTCCAGTTTCTGGATGACCACAGGAGCCTTGTCGACCAGCCAGATTTCGCGGGCTTTTTCGGCGGCTGCCTCGCCCGAGAAGAGAGCGATGGCGGCATCGACCGCGCCCTGCTGCTGGCGGAAGTCAAGGATGTTGCCATAGGGCTTGGTGGCATTCAGCACGCGGTTCGTGCGCGAGAAGGCCTGGATCAGACCGTGATGCTTGAGGTTCTTGTCGACGTAGAGGGTGTTAAGGAACTTTGAGTCAAAGCCGGTCAGCAGCATGTCGACCACGATCGTGATGTCGATCTTGTGGTGCAGTTGGTTGGGGTAAGCTTTCTTGAGATCGGCATCCGGCCATTGCTGATCTTTGATCCGCCTCTGCACGTCCTGATAATAGAGATCGAATTCACCGATTTTGTGATTGGTGCCGTACTGGGCGTTGTAGTCGGCGAGGATGGCCTTCAACGCTTCCTTCTTTTTTTCAGGCTCGACCGCGTTGTCTTCCTTCTCCTGCGGCAGGTCTTCCTGGATCTGCTTCACATCAGGATCGCCGTCAGCCGGCGGGGAGAAAACGCAGGCGATGTTCAGCGAACGGAACCCAGGATCAACGGCCAGCTTCTCTGCCTGCATGGTCTTGAAGAGGTCGTAGTACTCAATGGCATCATTGATCGACGACGTGGCGAGCAGGGCGTTGAACCGGCGCTGCCCGGTCGCCGCGTCGTGCTTGGCGAGAATCGCCTCGATCACCGCCCGCTTGGCCAGCGGTTCGCCCGGCTTGGGCAAGGTTTTGCCCTGCGGCTTGTAATAGTCGACGTGGAAGCGAAGGACGTTGCCGTCCTCGATGGCATGCGTGATCGTGTAGGTGTGAAGGCGCTGCTGGAAGAGGTCTTCCGTCGTCTTCATGCTGGCCTGCGTGTCTTCGATCTTCTGCTGCGCAGCGTTCTGCTCGAAGATGGGTGTCCCCGTGAAGCCAAAGAGCTGGGCGCACGGGAAGAATTCCTTGATTGCCTTGTGGTTCTCGCCGAACTGCGACCGGTGACATTCGTCGAAGATAAAGGCGAAGCGCTTGTCGCGAAGGGGTTCGAGCTGTTCCTTGAAGCTCTTCTTGCCGTCTCTCTTCTGCTGCTTGTTGCGCTTGCTGTTTTCGTCCAGCGCGAGGCCGAGCTTCTGGATCGTGCAGACGATGACCTTGTCGGCGTAGTCGTCCGACAGAAGGCGCCGAACGAGGGACGCTGTGTTGGTGTTTTCCTCGACACAGCCTTCCTGAAACTTGTTGAACTCCTCGCGCGTCTGCCGGTCGAGATCCTTACGGTCCACGACGAAGAGGCACTTCTCGATGTCGGGATTGTTCTTCAGGAGCGTTGACGCCTTGAAGGAAGTCAGCGTCTTGCCGCTGCCCGTCGTATGCCAGACGTAACCATTGCCGCAGTCTTGCGCGATGGAGTCGACGATCGCCTTCACCGCGTAGACCTGATAGGGCCGCATCATTAGGAGCTTCTGCTCACTTGCCACCAGAACCATGTAGCGGCTGATCGTCTGGCCGAGGGTGCATTTGACGAGGAAAGTCTCGGCAAAGCTATCAAGGCGGACAATCTTTTTGTTGTCTACGTCGGCGAACTCGTAGACCGGCAGAAAGCGCTCCTCGGCATTGAAGGCGAAATGGCGCGCATTGTTGTTCGCGAAATAAAACGTCCGATCGCGGTTGCTGACGATGAAGAGCTGAATAAAGCACAAGATCGTCTTGGTATACCCGTTTCCGGGGTCGTTCTTGTATTCGACGATATGTTCCATGGCCCGACGCGGGCTTACGCCGAGAGTCTTTAGTTCTATTTGAACAACGGGGACACCATTGATCAGCAGAATGACGTCGTAACGATGATGGCTATTGTTTGTGTTAATACGGAGCTGACTAACTACCTCAAACGAGTTTTTGCACCAGTCCCTGATGTTGACGAGGGTGTAGTTGAGCGGCGTGCCATCATCACGGATAAAGGTATTGCGCTCTCGGAGGATACGGGCAGCGATAAAAACATCCGGCGTGACGATCTCGTCGAGTAGGCGAGTAAACTCGGAATCGGTGAGGCTGACACGATTAAGCGCCTCGAACTTCGTACGAAAATTTTGCTCGAGAGTTGCTCGGTCGCGAATGTCAGAGCGATACTCATACTTCAGATCGCGGAGCTTGTTGACCAAGTTCGCTTCTAGATCGCGTTCGGGAGTTGCCATTGCCATCGATGCAGCTCAATTCTTATCAATGCCAGTTGGGTGGGCCGTTTTGCTTTTAGTCAAATTAATGTCCTCGCCACTCACCTCGCCAACCTTCAATCTCTCGTATTCCTCCACTGCCATCACCACCACCACTGGCCGACCATGTTTAGCGACCAACACTGGTTCGGCGCGAGCTAGGTCGATAAGTCGGCCGAAGCCGTACTTCGCGTCTTTAGCGCTCAGGATTTTCATGGCGATTCCCAGCATTCAGTCTGCATTTTGGCCATTTTGGCCGATAGTGCAACGGGGTCTGCTTTGCAATGAGGTCGATGTCGGGGGACGAAAATGCCTGCTGCGGCCCCGCTCCGCCGGAAGCGGTGCCATCAGTTATCCAATTGCAGCATAAGCCAGCATGCCCCTGCGAGCGCCGCAGTGATGGCATTACCCGTACTAGGCCCGCGCGAGGTCTTGCTATTCGGCAATCAGTCAAAGCCCGCTGTTGGCGCTAAGCCGCAATCTGCCCCCGATCACATGTCTTCTCGCGCTAGGGCCGGCGATTCTGCGGAGGGTGTTCCGAAGCAGTAGGCGACCGTGGCACGTATTCGGTCTCGCCGTCCTACGCTCACTGTGCCAGCGATAGCGCATCGGATCGTAGGGAAAAATCGCACGCTGGCGCGCAATATCGCGCCGTAGCGTACAAAAAGGTGTGGCTCCCTGAGTAGGATTCGAACCTACGGCCGCTCGATTAACAGTCGAGAGCTCTACCGCTGAGCTATCAGGGATCACCATCTTTCCACCCGGCGAACCGCGGCGGAGGCGGCCCTATAGCAGCGGGTTTTCGCGGATTGCAAGGGGTCAGGCGACGAATTGTTCCATCGTTATCCGATCGTCCAGCGCATGCTCCGGATCGAAGAGCAGAGTGAGGTCGCGGTGGTGGTCGATCTCTATCTCCACCCGGGCGACGTCGCGCACTTCGCGCTGGTCCGCCACGGCGCTGACCGGCCGCTTGTCTGCCTCCAGCACGCGAATCGCGATGCGGGCCTTGTCGGGCAGGATCGCGCCGCGCCAGCGCCGCGGACGGAACGGGCTGATCGGCGTCATCGCCAGCATCGCCGAGCCGAGGGGCAGGATCGGGCCCTGCACCGACAGATTATATGCGGTGGAGCCGGCAGGCGTCGCGACGAGCAGGCCGTCGCACACCAGCTCCGGCAGCACGACGCGATCATTGACGGTGACTTCGAGCTTCGCCGTCTGGCGGGTTTCGCGCAGGAACGAGACTTCGTTGATCGCCGGCAGTTCGAAGCGCTCGCCGGCGGCATTGATCGCGTTCATCTTGAGCGGGCTCACCTTGAACGGCTTGGCCCGCGCGAGCCGCTCGTCGAGCCTTTCGCGCCGCCAGTCGTTCATCAGGAAGCCGACCGTGCCGAGATTCATGCCGAACACCGGAACGCTGCGGCGGCTTTCCAGCAGATTGTGGAGGGTCTGGAGCATGAAGCCGTCGCCGCCCAGGGCAACGATGGCCTCGGCCTGTTCGAGGGGAACCCATTCATACGCCTCGCGCAACTCGTCGGCGGCGAGCTGGGCGGGTTCGGTGGGCGAGACGACGAGCGCGCGGAGCTGGCTCATCCGCCGGTGACGCTCATGTGGCGGCGTGTGGCCGGAGCCGCGCCGGCGGCGATGCGGAAATCATGGCGGGCGGGCTTGCGCCGCAGCGCGGCATCGATCGCTTCGTCGAGGCCGTCACCGCGCAGCGCGGCCTTGATGTCCACTCCCTCGTCATGGCCAAGGCACATATAGAGCTTTCCGTCGCTGGCGAGGCGAACGCGGTTGCATCCGTCGCAGAAATTGGCGCTGAGCGGCGTGATCAGGCCCAGCCGCATGCCGGTGCCCGCAACGCGCCAATAGCGTGCGGGGCCGCCGGTGCGATGCGTATCGGGGATCAGCTCGAAGCGCGCGCGGAGCGCGGCCAGCACGCCGGTGAGCGGCAGGAAGCGATCGACGCGATCCTCGTCGACTTCGCCGAGCGGCATCGTTTCGATCAAGGTGAGATCCATGCCCCTGGCCGCCGCCCAGTCGAGCATCGCGGGGATCTCGTCCTCGTTGAGGCCTTTCAATGCGACCATGTTGAGCTTGACCGCAAGGCCGGCGGCCTGGGCGGCGGCAATGCCGGCCAGCACTTTCGACAAGTCGCCGTGCCGGGTGATGTGCCGAAAGACCGCCGGATCGCGGCTGTCGAGGCTGACATTGATGCGGCGCATGCCGGCCTCGCGCAGCGCTTCGGCATGTTCGGCGAGGCGAGTGCCGTTGGTGGTGAGCGTGATTTCATCGAGACCCGCGCCGAGATGACGGGCGATGCGGCGGACCAGTTCCATGGTATCGCCGCGGACCAGCGGTTCGCCACCGGTAAGGCGGATCTTGCGCACGCCACGCGCGACGAAACGGTCGGCGACCAGGGCGAGTTCGTCGAGGCGCAGCAACGCGTCGCGCGGCAGGAAGCGCATATGCTCGGACATGCAATAGCGGCAACGCAAGTCGCAGCGATCCGTGACCGAAATGCGCAGATACTCGATCGTGCGGCCATGGGCGTCGATCAAGGCGGGCGCGGCTGCCATGCAAGACGAGTTACGCATGATGATGGCGGTGGGCAAGCGTTCGCGTTATCGAGAGTGGAATGTCCGAAGATTTCACAGTCATCGAAAGCGCCAACGCAGATGCGGCCCCGGTGTTCGTCCTCAGCTTTCGCCAGCGCGACGAAGTCGCCGCGGCCGCGGCGGGGGGCGGTTGGCGCGTGGTGGCGGCGCGGCGCTCGGATGCGCTCGAGCGGCGCTTCCTGTCGAGCGGAGCCGCCGTCGCGGTGATCGACGCGCGCGGCGCGCTTTCGGAGGGGATGGACGCGGCCAGGGTGCTGGGGCCGACGATCGAGGCGCATGGCGCCGCGATGCTGATCCTTGTCTCGCAGAGCGACACGGTGCACATGCGCCATTTCTTCGACGCCGGCGCCACGCACTTCCTGTCCAGCCCGATGTCCTCGGCGGCGATGGCGCATGCGATCCGCTTCGCCCAGCGGCATGTCGAGCGGCTCTCCGGGTGGAACGGGCAGGAAAAGGGGCCGCCCGAGCCGCTTGGCTGGCGATTCGATCCGGCGATGCGCTCGCTCCAGCTCACGCCGGCGCTGGCGAGCCTGTTGGGCCTGCCCGAAGCGCCGGGCACGCGGACCTTCTTCGCCCGGCTCGATCCGGCGGATCGGTCGCTGGCGCGCAGCGCGCTGCGCCGCTTGAGTGCGGCTACGCCTTCCACTGCCTTTGCGCATGACCTGGCCGGGGTGGGGCGCGTGGTGCAGCATCTGCAGTACGACGTGCAGACCAACCGCTTGCATGCGCTCGTCGAGGCCCTGGGTGTGGCGCCCGACGCGAATGCGGCGGTGCGCGACGCGCTCACCGGCGCGCGCGACGGGCCCAGTGCGCGCCGTTGGATCGACCGGCGCCTTGCGGAAGGCGGCCGCGTGGGCGTCGTGCTGATCGGGCTGACGCGTTTCGAGACGGTGAACACCGCCTATGGCCGGGCCGTGGGGGACGAGCTGTTGCGCAGCGTCTCGCGCCGCGTCGGCGAAGTCGTGCGCGAGACGCTGGGCAAGGGCGCGATCGTCGCGAGGATCGGCGGATCGGAATTCCTGGTCGCCAGCGACGATGCCGATGCCGCGAGGATCGGTGCCGCGGTGGCGCGGCTCGAAGACGCGCTGGCCCGCCCCTTCGTGGTGGGCGGCGATATCGCGCCGCTCGGGGCGCGGCTCGTGACCGGGGAGAGCGTTGCCGGCGACAATGCAGCGGCACTGCTCCGCCGAACCAGCGAGGCGCTGCTCGGCGACGTGCCGCTGGAGAAGGGCGCGCCACCGGTCGATCTGCTCGTCGACAACCTTCACCGTGCGCTGGAGCGCGGCGAGATCGGCGTGCTGTTCCAGCCCCAGGTCTCGATCGCCACGGGGCAGATCATCGGGGTGGAAGCGCTGGCCCGCTGGAACCATCCCGAGTTCGGCGAGCTGGGTGCCGATACGCTGTTCGCCGCCGCGGAACGGGCAGGGCTCGACGCGACGCTCTCCGACCATGTCCAGCGCCGCGCGCTGGCGGCGGCGGCGAATTGGCCGATGTCGCTGAGCAAGTTGCGGCTTTCGATCAACGTGACTGCCGCCGACGTGGCGCGGGCAAGTTTTGTCGATGCGCTTCTCGGGCGCATCGACGCGAGCAACTTCCCGCGCAATCGCCTGACGGTGGAGATCACCGAAAGCGGCATCATGTCGGATCTGGGCGAAGCGGCGCGGCTGCTCACATTGCTGCGGGCGGCAGGATGCCGGGTGGCGATCGACGATTTCGGCACGGGATATTCAAGCCTGGCCTATCTCAAGGCATTGCCGCTCGACTATCTCAAGATCGACAAGAAGCTCAGCCAGGACATCACCGGTTCGCCCCGCGACCGCGTGGTGGTCCGGGGCGTGATCGACATGGCGCGTTCGCTGGGCCTGGCGGTGGTGGCCGAGGGCGTCGAGACCGCCGAGCAGCTCGATCTGCTCGCCAAGGAAGGCTGTCAATATTTCCAGGGCTTCCTGTGTTCGGCCCCGATCGACGTGCCCGCGCTGGCCCAGCTGGTGAGCCGGGGGTGAGCGACCCGCGCGATGTCAGCGGTGTCTGGTACGGCCGCTATGTCAGCAGTGTCGATGGGCAGGACAATGGCTTCATTGCCCTGCTGGAAGAGGCCGGCGGCGTCTTCTCGGGCAGCATCAGCGAGCGGGACGGGCAGGGCGGCGTGCGCAGCGCCACCGTGGCGGGGCGGCGCAGCGGCGCGCGCATCCAGTTCGTGAAGCAATATCGCGGCGACTGGAACCATGCCGTCTTCTATGAAGGCAGCGTGGACGACCGAGGCACTGAGGCGAGCGGCAACTGGAAGGTGGACTGGGTTCACGGCGGCTTCAGCATGCAGCGCGAGAAATTCTCGGCGGACGTGCTGGAAGAGGAGCGCGAGGACAGCCTCCCGGTCCGTTGACCTCAGGCCGGATCGGCGCCCTTGCCATGGGTGACCCGGCCCAGCGTGACTCCGGCATAGCGAGCCAGGCTGGCCAGCAGCGCGCTGGTGCTCGGATCGATCGGCCCGGCTTCCGCCCAATAGGCACCCATCGCCATGCTCGGCCCCATCAGCCCGATCGGATACATCGACATGCTGCGCACGAAGGTGGGCCGGTAGGCGTCCACGGGAACGCGCGGATCGTCATAGATGTCGGGGATATGGATCGGACGCGCCTCGAGGATGGCGAGGCCCGATATGCAATTCTCGATCGGGAACCGTTCGCCCGCCCAGAGCGGAGTCATCGCGTCCTCGGCGACATAGGCGACGCGGTCGCCCTCGCGGCGAATGACGGTTACGCCATCGCACCGCGCAATGGTGCGTGCGCATTCCCGCAGCACGTTGACCAGCTCGTCGATCGAGGTCGCATGCGACAACCGGGCCATCGCTTCGGTCAACAATCGGCGTTGCTCGAAACTGTCCGGCTCCCTCAAGCCTCGCTCCTCACGAGCGGACCCGTTCAGGGTCTCGCCTGCCTCAATCCCATTGGTCACGGCCAGATACGCAGCCTTGTTCTGTTCGTTTCAACGCGAAACCGGCGAAATCGGATCGGCTTCAACACGACGAAGCCGCGCGATGACCCGAGGCCACCTGCGCATCATGGGGCAGGCGGTCCAGGCATTGCGCCGAATAGCACCATTTCGCCTGCATCCTGAACGGAGTTCCAGTATGCGCAACTACGCAAAAATACCGGGTGCCCTGGAAACCGTCACCCGGCACTCGCTGGAGGACGCCCGCCGGACAGGGAGCGGCCCATCTCCGTCCTGGAAGGCTGCGACGGCGGAAGCGCGGGCCGCCAAGGGCTTATCCCGCTGCTTTCGCCAGGCCCCGCGAAAGCTGGAGCGCGCCGTTGAGCCGCGCCTGGGGCGTCGCCCATGCGCGGGCGATGACGAGCTTCATGTCGGGACGCAGCTTGGCCGTCCCCTCCAGCTTGTCGACATAGGCGAGCAGGCCGTCGACATTGGGGAATTTGTCGTCGTGGAAGCTGACCAGCGCACCCTTCGGGCCGACGTCGAGTTTGGCGATGCAGGCCCGTTTGGCGTTCAGCTTGGCCTCGATCAGCGTGATCAGGTTCTCGGTCGCCTCGGGCAGCTTGCCGAACCGGTCGATGAGCTCGGCGGCGAAGGACTCGATGCCGGCACGGTCCTCCACGTCGTTGAGGCGACGATACAGGCCCATGCGCAGGTCGAGATCGGGAACGTAGTCCTCCGGGATCATGATCGGCGCGTCGACGGTGATCTGCGGGCTCAGGTCGCGCGGGCGCTCGTCGCGCAGGCCGCCGGCCTTGGCGTCGAGGATCGCCTCCTCCAGCATCGACTGATAGAGTTCGTAGCCGACTTCCTTGATATGGCCGGACTGTTCGTCGCCGAGCAGATTGCCCGCGCCGCGGATGTCGAGATCATGGCTGGCGAGCTGGAAGCCGGCGCCCAGCGATTCCAGGTCGGAGAGCACCTTGAGGCGCTTTTCCGCCGCCTCGGTCATCAGGCGCTGGGCCGGGGTGGTCAGATAGGCATAGGCGCGGGTCTTGGAGCGCCCGACCCGGCCGCGCAGCTGGTAGAGCTGGGCGAGGCCGAACTTGTCCGCCCGGTTGATGATCAGCGTGTTGGCGCTGGGGATGTCGATGCCGCTCTCGATGATCGTGGTGGAGACGAGCAGATCATATTTGCGATCGTAGAAGGCGGACATGCGCTCCTCGACCTCGCCCGCCGCCATCTGGCCGTGTGCGACGACATAGCGGATCTCGGGCACGTCGTTGCGCAGGAATTCCTCGATCTCCGGCAGGTCCGAGATGCGCGGCGTGACGAAATAGGCCTGGCCGCCGCGATAATGCTCGCGCAGCAGCGCCTCGCGCAGCACCACCGGATCCCAGGGCATCACATAGGTGCGCACCGCCAGGCGATCGACCGGCGGGGTCTGGATCACGCTGAGCTCGCGCAGGCCCGACATCGCCATCTGGAGCGTGCGCGGGATCGGCGTGGCGGTGAGGGTGAGGACGTGGACGTCCGCCTTCATCGCCTTCAGCCGCTCCTTGTGGGTGACGCCGAAGCGCTGCTCCTCGTCGACGATGACCAGGCCGAGCCGCTTGAACTCCACGCCCTTGGCGAGGACGGCGTGCGTGCCGACCACGATGTCGATCGTGCCGTCGGCGGCACCGTCCTTGGTCGCCTTCATCTCGGTGGTGCCGACGAGGCGGGAGAGGCGGCCGACCTTGATCGGGAAGCCTTCGAAACGCTGGGTGAAATTGTTGAAATGCTGGCGGGCGAGCAGGGTGGTGGGGCAGACCACCGCGACCTGCATGCCGGCCATCGCCGCGACGAAGGCGGCGCGCAGCGCCACCTCGGTCTTGCCGAAGCCGACATCGCCGACGATGAGCCGGTCCATCGGGCGGCCGGCGGCGAGATCCTCGAGCACGTCGCCGATCGCGCGATCCTGGTCGTCGGTTTCCTCATAGGGGAAGCGATCGACAAAGGCGGGATAGCCGCCGGCATCGGGCTCGGCGACTTCGGCGGGGCGGGTGGCGCGCTTGGCGGCGGTGGCGATGAGCTCGCCCGCGATCTCGCGGATGCGCTCCTTCATGCGGCTCTTGCGCCGCTGCCAGGCCTCGCCGCCCAGCCGGTCTAGCGCCGCGCCTTCCTCGCCCGCGCCGTAGCGGCTAAGAACCTCGAGATTCTCGACCGGAACATAGAGCTTGTCGCCGCCGGCATAGGTGAGCGCGACGCAGTCGTGCGGGGCCTTCTGCACGGGGATCTGGGTGAGCCCCTCGTAGCGGCCGATGCCATGATCGACGTGCACGACCAGGTCGCCCGGCGAGAGCGTCGCCAGTTCGTTGAGGAAGGCGTCGGTCGACTTGCGGCGTTTGGAACGGCGGACGAGGCGGTCGCCCAGCATGTCCTGCTCGGTGAGCACGGCGACGTCGGGGGCGGAGAAGCCGTGATCGAGCGGCAGCACGATCATCGCGACCGCGCTGTCGGCGATGCCCATCGCCTCGTGCCAGCTCTCCGCCTTGCGTGCGGTCTTGAGGCCGTGGTCGGCAAGCAGCCCGGTCAGGCGCTCGCGGGCGCCGTTCGAATAGCTGGCGAGCACCGGTTTCCTGCCCGATTTCCGCAGCTTGGCGATATGTTCGACCACGGCTTCATAGACATTGGCGCCGGCAGCGCGCTCGGGTGCGAAGTCGCGCGGGCCGTCGACGTTGAAATCGAGGACGGTGGCGCTTGTCGGCTCGTGGAAGGGGGTGCTGACATGCGCCGGCCAGTCGGCAAGGCGCTTTTCCCATTCGTTCGCAACGAGATAGAGCGCATCCGCGGCGAGCGGGCGATAGCTGCCCGGATCGGCCGACTGGGCGCGGACGCGGTTCGACTGATAGTCGGCGATCGCTTCGAACCGCGCTTCGGCGGCGCCGGCATCGCCCGCGTCGCGGATCAGGATCGCATCGGCGGGGAGATGCTCGAACAGCGTCTCCAGCCGCTCCTCGAACAGCGGCAGCCAATGCTCCATGCCGGCGAGGCGGCGGCCGTCGCTGATCGCCTGGTAGAGCGGATCGCCGGTCGCGGTGGCGCCGAACTTCTCGCGATATCGCGTGCGGAAGCGCTTGACCGATTCCTCGTCGAGCAGGGCTTCCGAGGCGGGAAGGAGCGTGAAGCCGTCGATCCGCCCGGTTGTGCGCTGGTCGGCGGGGTCGAAGGTGCGGACGCTCTCGATCTCGTCGCCGAAGAAATCGAGGCGCAGCGCCTGTTCGGCACCCGAGGGAAACAGGTCGACCAGGCCGCCGCGAACGGCGAACTCGCCGGCGTCGTTCACCGTGTCGACGCGGACATAGCCGTTCGCCTGGAGCAGATTGCCTAGCTTTTCCAGGCTGATGCGCTCACCGGGCGCAAGGCGGGCGACGAGCTGGCGGATGCGGAAGGGCGTCAGCGTCCGCTGCGTTGCGGCGTTGACCGTGGTGACCAGCAGGCGCGGCCTTTCGCTCTTGGCCTGAAGGGCATGGAGCGTAGCCAGCCGCTCGGCCATGACGCGCAGGGTGGGGCTGGCGCGGTCATAGGGAAGGCAGTCCCAGGCGGGGAAGCCCAGGACCTCGAGCTCGGGCGCGAAATAGGGTGCGGTGCCCGCCACGGCGCGCATCGCCGCCTCGTCGGGCGCGACGAACACGGTCAGGCGCCCGGTGCGGGCAAGATCGGCCAGCATCCAGGGAAGGAAGCCGGCGGGAGCGCCCGACAGCGTGAGGAGCTCTTGCGCGGAAAGGATGGTCTTGAGGTCGGGCATTCGGGCTCAGCGAGAAATGGGCACGTAGTTCAATGCCTTGAGGGCGGTCATTACCGTGCCGGCATAGCATTCGGGCACTGGCTGCATCCCCATTGCCCAGGCCATGATGTCGACATCCTGTTCCTCGAGCAGCGCTTCGAACAGGTCCATCTCGGTATCGCTCCAGCCGGCGCCATGCCGGTCGAAGAAGCCGCCGATCAGCAAGTCTGCTTCCTTGACGCCGCGGTGCCAGGCGCGGAAGCGCAGGCGCTTGAGACGGGTTTCGCGGTCCATTCGGTCCTCAACGGGAAATGGCCGGCAGCGCAAAAAATGCGTGTCGGCGAAAATGGTGGGTACGGTTCCCCCCAGATAGGTTGCCGCGCAAACGAACGCCAGCCGCAACTTAATCGGCCGTTTCCGCCCGCCCGGCCGGCGATCTTCCTATGATGGACAGATACTCTGCGTAGAAGGCCGTCCAGAAAATGCGTTTCGTGATGCTCAAGTCGATCAACGGCGACCCCATTCTCGTCAACATCGCCGCCGTGCGCACGGTCGCGACGATCAACATGGCCGGGGCCGATGTCGGCGTGCTCTCGTTCGACGGCGCGCACGAAGTGGTGGTCGGCTCGACCGTGACCGAAGTCCATGCCGCGATCGAGGCGGCGGGCCAGGCGATCGCGCCGGTGCGTAGCGCCGCCTGATCCCGCGCGCCCTCTAGCGGCGCGCCATCGCAGGGATTAGGTCGGGGGCCATGCGTCCCGAGATCCTCAATCCGCTCTTCGCCGAAGTCACGGCGCTCAAGGGGATCGGTGCCGCCCTGGCCAGGCCGCTCGAGCGGCTGGGCCTGGCGCGCGTCGTCGACGTCGCCTTCCACCTTCCCACCGGCTTCATCGACCGCATTCCGCGCGACGCCCTGGCGGCGTCGGACGCAGGCCGGATCATCGCGATCGAACTGACCCCGGTGCAATATCGCTTCGGCGGCAGTGCCCGTTCGCCCGCGCGGGTGCAGGCGGTGGACGCGCACGGCAACCATGCCAGCCTCGTCTTCTTCGGCGGCAATTCCGGCTGGGCGAAGAAACTGCTCCCCCTGAACGAGAAGCGCTGGGTGTCCGGCCGGCTCGACCAATATGGCCAGGAGTTGCAGATCGTGCATCCCGAGGTCGCGCTGCCCGAAGAGGCGGAAGGCGGCGGGCGCGAAGCGATCTATCCCTGTTCCGAGGGCATCACTTCCAAGCGGATCGCGGCGCTGGCCGCCCAGGCGATCGCGCGCGCGCCCGAACTGCCCGAATGGATCGAGCCGAGCCTGAAGGACCGGCGCCAATGGCCCGGCTGGAAGGAGGCGCTGGCCCGCATCCATGCCGATCCCGCCGATGCCAAGGCGCGCGAGCGGCTCGCCTATGACGAAGTGTTCGCCAACCAGCTCGCGCTGATGCTGGTGCGCGGCGAGGCGCGGGCCAAGCGCGGCCGGCCGCTCACCGGCGACGGGCGACTGCGCGACGGGCTCCGGCTACCCTATACGCCCACCGGCGCCCAATCGCGCACGATCCGCGAGATCGAGGGCGACATGGCGCAGAGCCAGCCGATGCTCCGCCTGCTCCAGGGCGATGTCGGCTCGGGCAAGACGCTGGTGGCGACGATGGCGCTGCTGATCGCCGCCGAGGCGGGGGCACAGGGCGCGATGCTGGCTCCCACCGAGATCCTCGCCCGCCAGCATTACGAGAACCTCTCGCGCCTGCTTGCCGGGCTCGACATCCGCATCGCGATCCTCACCGGGCGCGACAAGGGCAAGGTGCGCGAGGCCATTCTGATGGGGCTCGCCGCCGGCGAGATCGACATATTGGTGGGCACCCATGCGATCTTCCAGCAGGGCGTGATCTATCGCGACCTGGGGCTGGTGGTGGTGGACGAGCAGCATCGCTTCGGCGTGGCCGAGCGGCTGATGCTCCAGGCCAAAGCGCAGGTGCCGCCGCACCTGCTGGTGATGACCGCCACGCCGATCCCGCGCACGCTGCAGCTGGCCAGCCATGGCGAGATGGACGTGAGCCGGCTGGACGAGATGCCGCCCGGCCGCCAGCCGATCCAGACGACGGTGATTTCCGAGGACAAGCTCGACGCGGTGATCGCCGGGCTGAGCCGGCATCTCGATGCGGGCAAGCAGGCCTATTGGGTATGTCCGCTGGTGGAGGAGAGCGAGAAGACCGATCTCGCTGCCGCCGAGCATCGTGCCGCCACGCTCACTGCGCGGTTCGGCGACAAGGTCGGGCTCGTCCATGGCCGGATGAAGGGGCCGGAGAAGGACGCGGTGATGGCGCGCTTCGCCGGCGGCGAGCTGGGCGTGCTGGTGGCGACCACGGTGATCGAAGTGGGCGTCGACGTGCCCAATGCCACGCTGATCGTGATCGAGGCGGCGGACCGCTTCGGCCTGGCCCAGCTCCACCAGCTGCGCGGGCGCGTGGGCCGGGGTGGGGGGCAGTCGCACTGCATCCTGCTGCGCGGTGAGAAGCTCAGCGAAACGTCGCGGGCGCGGCTGGCGCTGATGCGCGACACCACCGATGGCTTCCTGATCGCCGAGCGCGACCTGGAGCTGCGCGGCGCGGGCGAGATACTCGGCACCCGCCAATCGGGCGAGCAGACGTTTCGGCTGGCGACGCCCGAGAGCCTGGCGACGCTGATCGCGGCGGCGAATGCCGATGCGCGGCTGCTCGAGGACCAGGACCGCGCGCTGCACACCGCTCGCGGCGAGGCGGCGCGGATCGCGCTGTACCTGTTCGAGCGCGACGCGGCGGTGAGCTTGTTGCGGGCGGGATAGGGCTACCCGCACGCTCTCCTTCCGGCGGGTTCGCCGCCGCCGATCGATCGGCGGCGGCTATTCGGTTGCACTCAGTCCGCGCGGCGCGGCGTGACCTTAATCGACTGCGCGGGCAGCGGGATGCCGCTTGGATCGAAGATATTCGGGCTGAACGCCTTGTCCCGGCTGCTCGGGCAGTTGAGCGGCCCCACCGTGCCTGGGGTGCCATCCTTGTTGTAGCAGGCGACCGATCCCGGTTGCGATCCGTTTATCCAGCTACCCGAACATGTTCGAGTACAACCGTTGGAGAAGGTGTGGACCTGATCGGCCGAAGCCGGCGTCGCCCAAGCAGACATCGCGAACAATGCTGTTCCTGCAATATATACCTTCATTTCAGCTTCCCTCCTTTAGTGGGGGTCAATGCTTCTCATTGGACGATATTATGCAAGCTGAATGGTGTGTTGTAGAATGGAAAGAAGATATACGTAATATATGAGAATGGCCAAGAACCGATATCGACGAAGATATCGCCATGGCCTTTTCCTGTCTTGCCGATGCTCCGGGGGCTCATTCAAGGACGGCGCAAAGCTATCCTCTCTCGTCTTCGCGGAGATCGCGAAGGAGGGGCACTTGCCTCAAGGGGAGGCTCGCTTGCTCGCGGGCGATCCGGCTGTTCGTGGAACCGGGCGCTGCAACGGATAGGCCGCCGGCGACAGAAATCGCCGACGGCCGTTCGGGAAATCAGGTACGGAACACCAGAACGGTCAAGGTTCCCGAGAACCCGCCATCGCTTGCTCCGGTGAAATTCCGCAGGTCCACGCGCACGGTATCGGGGCCGATGCAATTGCCGGCGGCTTCCCAGCCAGGCTTGAGGCCGGTGTGAGTCACTTCGATCCGGTCGCCACGGGCCGCACCGGGAATGATGACGTTGAACGAATCGCTCAGGCCGTGACCGATGCTGGGCGACGCGGTGTAGGGCTGGCGGTGCAGGAGCGGCGCGCTGCGGTTAAGCAATGCACTTGCCCCGCTGCCCTGGAAATCGGTGAAGGACACCAGCCCGTTCGCTTCATTCTCGGTATTGTCCTCGACGACGATGTGGCTGACATATGTGTCGCCCACCGAAAAGGACCCGAGCCGATTGCGAATGAAATAGAACCTGTCGGCGCAATCGACGATATTGACGCTGAGGCCCTTATTGTCGACGAAGACGAAGTTATTCGAGATATACTCGCCCGCGCTGTCGCCGTTCTGCACGAAGCAATTTTCCGTCGCCTCGAAGTAATTCGAATCGAATTTGACCTGGGTGCTCCAATTATAGGAAACCACGTCGGCGCCGGCATAATTTCCCTGGATCGCATTCGCGCGAATGCTGAGCAATGAGGCTGTCCAGATCCCGATGCCGATCCCATTGCGTTCGATCATATTGCCGACGACATTTCCGGTCGTGGTCGCCGCTCTGAGATCCAGGCCGATCATGTTGAACCGGATGTGGCATTCCGAGATCGTATACGCATAGCCCTGATGGGTCCTGATGCCGGTTCCGAAGCATTCGATCATGCAGTTTCGAACCGAGCTCATGGGCTCGAATTCCCATTCGATGGCCGTCTGCGTCGAATCGCAGCCGGCATAGCCGTTGCCGGCCTGGGTCGTGAACTGGCCATAGGTGACGGCGATGCTTGCGCCCTTCACGCCGGCACCCACCAGGCCGAGGCCATCCAGCGAAAGGACCTGAGGGTAGCCCATGCCAGGATAGCCGGCGTTGGAGACGGTGGTGCCGCCCTTGAGAAAGGTGCCGCTCCCGGTGAACTTGACGACCGAACGCGCCGCGCCTTCGCCATGGAGCGCGACGACCGGGATCTCCTTGCCGGTTGCAGCCTTGATCGCCGCGAAATCGAAGTTCCCGGATACCAGATAGGGAACGCCGTTCTCGGTGCCGGGGAAGAATACCGGCTTGTTGGTGAGCAGCGCCGCCATAAGGGCAGCGGTGTTGTCCGTGACGCCGTCACCGACCCCGCCGAAATCCAGGATCGAAACGGTTTCGCGAAGCTTGTCCGCCGTCGTTCGATGCGATGCGCCGCCGCCCGACTGGGCGAAGCCGACCATATCGGCGCCCTTGCCGGCCGCAGATGCGGCAAGGTCCGTATCGATCACATATGCCATGCTCGTTCTCCAAATCTCCATCGCCACGCGCGATGAGAACATTTGGAGAACATTGGAAATCCTACATTGCAAGCGGCAACGCTCTTCGGCGAAGCCGGGGCGGCGGCCCTGCCGGCGCACGGATCCAGGATGCCGGGACTCGGAATCCATGCTATCGTCCCACGCATCGAGCGCAGGAAGAGAGGCTTCTATGCGAAGGTCCTGGTGGTTGGCGGCGGGGCTGCTGGCAGTCGCGATCGGCCTGGTGGCCGTGGTTTACGAAGGGGCCCTGGCGGCGATGCGCCTGGACATGCCCCATTGGGTGATCCTCATGCTGGCCGTCGCCGTGCCGCTGGCGCTCGGCAAGGCCGCGGATCGCGTCTGGCGCCAGTTGCGATAGGGGCCCTGCATTCCGGTCGCGGGAAGGGGGAAGGCGCCTATTTCGCCTTCACCATCGTCGAGATCAGCTCGTAATAGCTGGCGAGATCGATCGCGCGCTCGAACTGGCAGCCGATCCGGCCACCCAGCGCCCAGCGCACATCGGCCACCACGGTGCCGGCATGCGGCAGCACCACGCGGATGCGCGCGCCCGTCTCGAACGGATCGTCGCATCGCGCCATCAGGCCATGCGGCGAGATGTTGACGATGATGAAGTTCAGCTGCTTCGCATCGGGGCCGAAGGCGCGCGCGCGGTAATAGACGTCTTCACGCCCCTCCCGCCGGATCTCCGAATAAGCCAGGTTCGATCCAAAATTCACGCACGGCCTCATGAAACGCTTGAGGTACGTCTGCGGTTGATACCGTTACCGCGTGAATCTCGTTGCAACGAAGACGCTTAACAGCGACTTATCAGGCCTGTCCGAGGAATGTCACGCGGGCACCAGCATCCCGTGCCTCTTCCTGCCGAAGCTGAGCTTGACCGGCGCGGTCACCGCGATCTCGAGCATGGGGTCGTGCACCACCTGGTCGTCGACGCGGATCGCGCCCTCGGCGATCTTGCGGCGCGCCTCGCCCTTGGAGGGGCAAAGGCCGAGCGCGATCAGCCCGTCGACCACGGCGATGCTGCCGCCCGCCACCGGATGAGTGGGCAGCGAACCGCCGGCCGAGCCTTCCTCGAACACCTTGCGGGCCGTCTCGGCGGCTTCCTCGGCGGCGGCGCGGCCGCGGCACATGGCAGTCGCCTCATTGGCCAGGATCTTCTTGGCCTCGTTGATCCCGGCGCCTTCCAGCGCCTCGAGCCGGGCGATCTCGTCCAGCGGCAGGTCGGTGAACAGGCGGAGGAAGCGACCGACGTCGCGATCGTCGGTGTTGCGCCAGAACTGCCAGTAATCGAACGCCGGGAGCTGGTCCTCGTTCAGCCAAACCGCGCCCGACATGGTCTTGCCCATCTTGCCGCCATCGGCCGTGGTGATCAGCGGCGTGGTGACGCCATAGACTTCGGTGCCGTCGACCCGCCGCGCCAGTTCGATGCCGTTGACGATGTTGCCCCATTGGTCCGATCCGCCCATCTGCAGGCGGCAGGCGGCGCGGCGCGACAGCTCCAGGAAATCATAGCCCTGGAGGATCATGTAGTTGAACTCGAGGAACGAGAGCGACTGTTCACGATCGAGGCGCAGCTTCACCGAATCGAAGCTCAGCATCCGGTTGATCGAGAAATGCCGGCCGATGTCGCGCAGGAAGGGGATATATTCCAGCTTGTCGAGCCAGTCGGCATTGTCGACCATCACCGCATCGCTGGGGCCGTCCCCGAAGGTGAGGAACTTCTCGAACACGGTCTTGATCGAGGCGACGTTCGCGCGGATCGTCTCGTCGGTCATCAGCTTGCGCGCCTCGTCCTTGAACGAGGGGTCGCCGATCTTGCCGGTGCCGCCGCCCATGAGGACGATCGGCTTGTGCCCCGCCTGCTGGAGGCGGCGCAGCAGCATGATCTGGACGAGGCTGCCGACGTGCAGCGAAGGCGCGGTGGGATCGAAGCCGATATAACCGGGCACGACCTGCCTGGTGGCGAGATCGTCGAGCGCCTCCGGGTCGGTAACCTGGTGGATGTAACCGCGCGTGGAGAGCAGGCGGAGCAGATCGGACTTGAATTCGGTCATGATGCGCGCCGCATAGCCGAGGCGCGCGGGCGCGTCATCCCCGGCCAGGATATGCGACAGGTCCGGAGAATGTGCGGAATATCGCACGACGCTGACAGGGGGTGTCACCAGATTCGCACGCTTTAGGCTTGTCGCTGGAAGGCCTATGTGGATAAGTATCTGTGAAGATATGAATTTTCTCGGATGCTTTGCCGGGCGGCGGGCTTTGGCGAGTGGCTGTACAATGGCCGGACATCAACATCGTCCGTCACGAAACCGGCCGAGTATCCGAGAGAGGATTCGATCCCGTGCCCATAGCGCTGCGCGCCCTTGCCGGCGGCACCGTGCCGCTTGCCTTGCTGCTGACCGGCGGCGCGGCGGCGGCGCAGGCCGTCCGGGAGGTTCCGGCCCCGGCGCCACAGGACAAGGCGGGGGGGGGGGGGGGGACCCCCCCCCCCCCGCTTCCGGGGGGCCGGGGGCGGGGAGG
>CABFVK010000023.1_pt1 | contig 25785 bp, 30 predicted proteins | sample 7065491 | NCBI WGS metagenome assembly CABFVK01 (sample SAMEA5704812, study PRJEB33009) | decomposition metagenome | isolation source: culture collections or soil
GGCCGCTTCATCGCCCCATAGCATCCGTGCGCTCAAGTCCGACGTCGAGGCGTTCGATGCGTGGTGTAGGCGCAACAACCGGATTGCACTGCCGGCGACGGCCGAGACGGTGGCCGACTATCTCGACGCGCGGGCAGGGCAGGGGGCCAAGCCCGCCTCGCTTGGCCGCTACAAGGCGTCGATCGCCAAGATCCATCAGCTGCTTGATCTCAAGGATCCCACCCAGGCTGATCTCGTGAAGCTGCGGCTACGCGCGATCCGGCGCGAGAAGGGCACCGCGCAGGCTCAGGCGCGTCCCTTGCGCTTCAAGGGGCCAGTGCGAGACGTGGAGCGCGACAGTCCTCGCGGACTGAATGTGCGAGCTTTGCTGGAGGCGTGCGCGGGCGATCTGCCAGGCCTGCGGGACCGAGCCCTGTTGTCGGTGGCCTATGACACGGGGCTCCGTGCATCGGAGCTCGTCGCAATCAGCATCAATGACATTCTCGAGGCGCTTGATCCCGAAGCGCGCCTCCTCGCCATCGCGCGAAGCAAAGGCGATCAGGAGGGCGAGGGAGCCACAGCCTATTTGTCGCCCCGCTCTGTGCGGGCTGTCGCGGCGTGGAGAGAGGCCGCTGGGATCGACGCGGGGCCGTTGTTCCGGCGGGTGCAGGTACGGCGCTACAAAGCGCGGGCGGCTGTGAAGGGTCGTTCGATCGACAGCATCTCGGGCCGTGAGACTTGGGATCTGCGCAAGACGCTGTCCAAGCCCGCTGTGAAGGCGCGGGTCGAGTATGACATCGGCGCCGCGGCGCTCCATCCGGGATCGATCGGCCCGATCTGGCGGGCAATCATTCAGCGTGCGTTCGATCGCGGCGCATTGGGCGACCTTACCGCTGACGATCTGGCCCGACTGCTGAAGGGAATAAGCGCTCATTCGACGCGGGTGGGTCTTAATCAGGACCTGTTCGTCGCGGGCGAAGATTTGGCCGGGATCATGGACGCGCTGCGCTGGAAAAGTCCCCGCATGCCGCTCGCCTATAATCGTAATTTAGCGGCCGAAGCAGGAGCGGTTGGTCGCCTGTCTCGCAAGCTGGAATGACTGAGTTTGGGACATTCCCGACGTTCGCCTGTGACATGTTAAACGGCAGCCCTGATTACAAGCCGACGTTCCCGCACCTCCCGACGAACGGTCTCGGCAGTATGCTCGGCTTGTCGATGAATGGGTGACAGGAGTTGGCCTGATGCGGAGCGAATACGGCACCCGCTCACTCCGCCGAACGAAGGCATCGATCACATACAGGGCGCCCGGCAATCTACGGGTTGTCCAGATCCTGCTCGGCCATAGCAAGATCGAGAATATGGTTAGCTATCTCGGGATCGACGTGGAAGACGCCCGAAAATACCGAAATTTGAGTGTTGGCCCCTCACCTATGGCGAGGGGCCATTTAGCGTAGCCACCAGCGGAGCATTCCGCCCACAAGCGCCAACGCGAAAACGCTAGCAGCCCAAATGCCGAAAAACCATCCAAGGCGACTCAGCCAGAGCGGCATCAATGATACCCCTCAATGCCAACCTTGCCCCGGAAAACCCAATAGGACCAAGCCGTATATGCCAGGATCACGGGCACCATGATCGAGGCTCCAACCAGCATGAACAACTGACTGCGGACGGGCGCTGCAGCTTCCCAGATCGTCACCCGCGCCGGAACGACATCGGGCCAGATCGAGACACCAAGGCCGACCAAGCATAGCCCGAACAGGGCCAACGCCCAGAAGAAAGGCTGCGCATCGCGCTTCAATCGGAGGCTACGATAAAACAGGAATGTTACGACGAGCGTGGCGAGCGGCACCTGCGCTGTCGCGACCACGCCCGGGAAACTCAGCCAGCGCTGAAAGTATTGCGTTTCGAGCCGCAGCGTTGCGAGGCTGATCACGCCGATCATGATGAGCAGGCCGATGCCAAGCCGCCCGGCATAGGTCACCGTCTGCCGTTGCAACCCGCCTTCAGTCTTCCAGTTGAGCCAACAAGCCCCGAGCAGGGCATAGCCGACTAGCAGCCCGACACCCGTCAGCAGACTGAACGGCGACAGCCATTCCCACCAACCCCCGGCATAGCTGCGCCCCTCGACCGTGATGCCCTGTAGCAGCGCGCCGAGCGCAATGCCTTGCGCGAAGGTGGCGACGACCGACCCTGTCGTGAACGCCTTGTCCCAGAAAGCACGGTGCGCCGGGTCGCGCCAGCGGAACTCGAATGCCACGCCGCGGAACACAAGGCCAAGCAGCATGGCGATCATTGGCGCATAAAGCGCCGGCAGGATGATGGCGTAAGCCAAAGGAAATGCGGCAAACAGGCCGCCGACGCCCATCACCAGCCAGGTTTCGTTGCCATCCCAGACAGGCGCGATGCTGTTCATCGCGGTGTCGCGGTCCTGACCGACCTTGAAGAAGGGAAACAGGATGCCGATGCCGAGGTCAAAGCCGTCCATCACGACATAGGCGATAATGGCGAAGCCGATGATACAGGCCCAGATGACGGTGAGATCGATCATGACGATGCTCCCTCGATTATGGCCGGCGCGGGCGTGATGCCCGCGCTGCGAATAGGCGCATCGCCTAACGGCGTTTCATGCGCCTCAGGTGGCTTCTTCATCAGATGAAGCAGATACAAAATGCCCATGCCGAAAACGGTGAAATAGACGACCACAAATGCCAGCAAAGAGGTAGCGACCGCAGGAGCATCCAGCGGTGAAGCGCTTTGGGCGGTCCTCAACAGACCATAGATTGTGAAGGGTTGCCGTCCGACTTCCGTCACGATCCAGCCGGACAGCACTGCGATCAGTCCCGACGGCCCCATCAGCACAGCAAAGCGATGCAGTAGAGGCCAGTCGTAGAGCGCCTTGCGCCAGCGCGCGATGAGGCTCAGCATTCCGATCCCGAGCATCGCGAAACCGATCCCGACCATTACGCGAAAGGCCCAGAAGACGATACCGACGGGCGGACGATCAGCTGGTGGCACGGTGTCGAGCCCCCTCAAGGGCGCATCGAGTTTGTGCTTGAGAATCAGCGATGACGCCTTCGGTATCTCGACGGCATAATCCACCCGCTGCTTCGCGCTGTCGGGAATACCGAACAGGATCAAAGGCGCACCGTGCGGGTGGCTCTGAAAATGGCCTTCCATCGCCATCACCTTCACCGGCTGGTGCTTGAGAGTATTGAGCCCGTGCATGTCGCCGGCGAAGATCTGGATCGGAGCGACGAGCGCCGCCATCCACATCGCCATAGAGAACATCTTGCGTGCGCCGGGATTGGTGCGGTCCTTTAGGAGATGCCATCCTCCGACGGCACCCACGATGAAAGCGGTCGTCAGATAGGCGGCAAGGACCGTGTGAAAGAGCCGATAGGGGAAGCTGGGATTGAAGATGATCGTCAACCAGCTTGGCCCCGGCAGGAACTGGCCGTTAGCGCCAACCTCATAGCCGACAGGCGTCTGCATCCAGCTGTTGACCGCCAGGATCCAGAATGCGGAGATGAAGGTGCCAAGCGCGACTGCAAGCGTCGCGACAAAGTGCAGCTTGCGCCCGACTTTGTTGATCCCGAACAGCATGACGCCAAGGAACCCGGCCTCGAGGAAGAAGGCGGTTAGCACCTCATAGGCCATCAGCGGGCCGATGACCGGACCTGCCTTGTCGGAGAATACCGACCAGTTGGTGCCGAACTGATAGGACATGACGATGCCCGAGACGACGCCCATCGCGAACACGACGGCGAAGATCTTCAACCAGTAGCGGAACAGGTTGGCATAAACACCCTTGCCGGTCTTCAGCCACAGGGCTTCGAGCACCGCCAGATAGCTCGCCAGCCCGATAGAAAAGGCCGGGAAGAGGAAGTGAAAGCTCACTGTAAACGCGAATTGCGCCCTTGCAAGAATGATGGCGTCCATGAATATCCCCGTTCAGCTGGCTAGTTCGGACCAGCTCTTGAATAGCATGTAGATGGCGACGACGAGCACGAAGACTGCGAATAGGCTGTTCAACCGACCCTTTTCAGCTGCCAGCACTTGCGACGCTTGCGTACCGATCACGCTACCGACAACCCCGCCGACAATGAACACGCCGGCCAGGCCCCACAGGACATAGCCCGAGAGCGCGTAGTTGAGCGCTGTCGTCAGGCCGAAGGCCGCGACCGCGACAAGCGACGTGCCGATCGCGCGTAGTATGGGCATGTGGGTCGAAGCGATCAGGCCCGGCACGATAAGGAAACCGCCACCGATCCCGAAGAAGCCGGAAAAGGCGCCAGTACCGAGACCGTAGCTGACGACCTTGCCGACATTCTCCCGATTGCACTGTGCGCCTTCGACCCCTTGGTCACCGCGTCCGCGGAACATCAGGACCGCCACCACGATCATTAGAATCGCAAACAAGAAGAGCAGCTTGTGCCCATCTATGCTCTTGCCGAGCGTCGAGCCGCCGAGCGCGCCGACGACGCCGGCGGCCGCATAGATGCCGCCGCATCGCCAGTTCACGGTGCGGGCGTGGGCATGGCTCCAGAGCCCGGCAAGTGCGTTAGCCGCGACGGCGAGCGCGCTGGTGCCGATGGCCTCATGTGGATTGCGTATCCCCACAAGATACAGAAGCAGGGGCACGGCAAGGATCGAGCCACCACCACCCACCAGTCCAAGCACAAACCCGACAAGTGCACCTGACAGGCCGCCCAGAGCATATTGCATTGGTTCCAGCATGGCTCAGTGCGCCGTCTTGATCGCGTGTGGCGTGACCATCCATTCTCGGCCCTTGAGCATGCCATGCCAGTAAATCGGCGGCAGGATCGTATCCTTCAGGAGCCAGGACAGGCGCGACGGCCTCGTTCCGTCGATCAGCCAGTTGGGAAAGCTGGGCAGCAATTTGCCGCCATAGCCGAACTCGGCGAGCACGATCTTGCCGGCCTCGACCGTTAGCGGACAGGAGCCATAGCCGTCATAGTCAGCGGTCGGCGGCTTGCCCTCGAGCGCGGCAAGTACATTGACCGCGACAACCGGCGCCTACTTGCGCGCCGCAGCGGCGGTCTTGGCATTCGAGGCGGAGCAGGCGTCGCCCAATGCAAATACATTGGGATAGCGCACATGTTGAAGCGTCGCCTCGTTGACTTCGATGAAACCGGAGGCTGCTGCGAGGGAACTGGTGCGCACGAAATCCGGCGCGACCTGTGGCGGCACGACGTGAATCATGTCGAAGCGCTCTTCGACGCGTCGGGTGCCGTCGCTACCCTTGCGCTCGAAAGTCGCCACTTTTGCGGCGCCATCGATCGCGACGAGCTTCGATTCGAAATTGAGGTGCGCGCCATAGCGCTCGACATATTCCATCAGCGCCGGGACATAGGCGGCAACGCCGAACAGCACCGCGCCGGCGGTGTGGAACTGGACGTCGATGTCTTTCAGGACGCCTGCCTTCTCCCAGCGATGACAGGAAAGGTACATCGCTTTTTGCGGCGCGCCGGCACACTTGATAGGCATTGCGGGCTGGGTGAACAGCGCCCGTCCGCCCTTAAATTGCTTCACCAGTCTGTTGGTGTAGGGCGCAAGATCATAGCCATAGTTGGACGTCACGCCGTTCTTGCCGATCGTATCGGCCAAGCCCGGAATAGCGTTCCAATCCAATTTGATACCCGGACAGGCAACGAGAACACGGTAGCGGACTTCGCCGCCATCACTGAGGGTCACCTTGTTTTCGTCGGGGGCAAAATCCGAGGCTGCTGCGCGGATCCAGTTCACTCGGCTCGGCATGACCTGCGCTTCGGTGCGCCGTGTGAACTCTTTCTCGAAGACACCGGCGCCGACCATAGTCCAACCGGGCTGATAATAATGTTCCTCGGATGGCTCGATAACTGCAATATCGAGCTTCGGATTGCGCTTTAGAAGGCTTGCTGCCGTCGCAATCCCCGCTGCACCGCCGCCGACAATCACGACATCGTGAATATGGACTACAGGGGCCGATTGGCTCCGAGAGGAGGCGAGGTCATACAACTTCGTCGACCTCGCGCCGGAGCGGCAAAAGGCGAGAATCGGCCTAGGAAGGCGCGCTAGCGCACTTGCCATGGCCTCGACATTCGCATCGGTAATCGCCCCCGAGACTGCGGGCGCATGCGCGAACTCTAAGCCCAGTCGTTCGGCAGCTTCACGAAGCTCCGTAGCGGCAATCTGACCCTTCTCCTCGTTATCAGGTCGATTGCAGATGATCGCCTTGTAACCTTGGGCGGCGATTGCCGGAAGGTCGGCGAGATCAATCTGCGGGGAGATTGCAAAGTCCCGATTGAGCGGCTTGATGTCCATGGCTTCTCCTCGATCCCGCTCTGAAGCGGGCCTCTTTTCATTTTGTAATGATGCGGTGCGCGGTCATGCCGGCGAGCATGGCGGCGACGAAAATTCCGGCTTCAATTGGTGCGATGGCAAGGTCGGCGAGTGCGGGGCCGGGACATAGTCCCCCGATCGCCCAACCGATCCCGAATAATGACGCTCCGCCAAGCAACTTGGCATCCAGCAAGCTTGTACCGGGCAAGTCGAACGCCTCGCAGACGATCGGTCGCGGCATCCGCTTCTGGACCAACCAGGCGATCGCCATCGGCACCATCGCACCGACCATCACGAAGGCAAGCGTGGGATCCCAGGCCCCGAACAGATCGAGGAAGGCGCGCACCCGCGCGGGGTCAGCCATGCCGGATATGGTGAGCCCAGCTCCGAACAAGGTGCCCGCTAGCAACGAGATGGCAGGGACCTTCACTTCCCAGTGCCGCAGGTTGAAAGGCCGAGCGGGCGGTAGAGCGGACAGAAGCTGACCGCGCTTGTCAGAAGGAATATAACTGCGACGATCGCCAAGCCGACACCGAGGTCCCCGCTGATCGTTCCGGTCCACCAGAGATAACCGATCGCCAAGGCTGCGATGGTGCGCAGCATCCGATCGACCGTTCCCATATTCCTCTTCATGTCCGGTGTCCTCCGACTATCCGTTGATGAAACCGAAAGCGCGCATCAGCCCAACGGTGGCGAAGCCGCTGACCATGAAGGTCAGCGTTGCGACCATCGACCGGCGCGAAAGTCGGGAGAGACCGCAGACCCCGTGACCGCTCGTGCAACCTGAACCAAGGCGCGTGCCGAAACCTACGAGCAGTCCGGCAATGACCAGTTGCAGGACTGATCCTGTAAAAAGCGGTCTGATACTGCTGGAAGACAGTATGACGAGGAGTGCACCAAGCGGCAGTCCGGCGATGAACGCGAGCGCTATGGCGCGCGGTGCGCCCGTATCGGAAATTCCCGACGCGCGGGCCAACATACCGCTTACACCAGCGATGCGACCAAGTCCGAGCAGCATGATCGCTGCCGCAAGCCCGATCAGCAGGCCGCCAACCAACCCCGCGACGGGGGTGGCATTGGGGAAGCCGGGCAGCATCATACTGCGTTGACCGGAATCTTGAGGTACGTGACGCCATTGTCCTCGGCAGGCGGGAAATGACCGGCGCGCATGTTCACCTGGACAGAAGGCAGAATGAGGCGCGGCATCGCGAGCGTCTTGTCGCGGGCCTCGCGCATCGCGACAAATTCGTCTTCGCTTACCCCGTCATGGATATGGACGTTGGCTTGGCGCTCGGCCTCTACGGTCGTTTCCCAGACATAGTCCTTGCGCCCTTCCGGAAGATAATCGTGGCACATGAACAGCCGCGTTTCCGGCGGGAGCGACAGAAGCCGCATCGCAGATTGATAGAGGGTTCGGGCATCGCCACCGGGAAAATCAGCACGTGCCGTGCCGTAGTCGGGCATGAACATGGTATCGCCGACAAAGACGGCGTCGCCGATCACATAGGCGATACAGGCCGGCGTGTGCCCCGGCACATGCAGCACGGTTACATCAAGATTGCCGATCCGGAAGTGATCACCGTCTTTCCACAAATGATCGAAGTCGGAACCGTTGCGCTCGAAATCGGTGTCCGCATTGAAAAGCTTACCAAATGTCTGCTGCACCGTGATGATTTGCTCGCCAATGGCGATTTGCCCGCCCAACTTCTCCTTCAGATATGGCGCAGCTGACAGGTGATCCGCGTGAGCGTGCGTCTCCAGGTGCCAGTCGATAGCAAGCCCCTTCTCCTCGACAAAAGCGACGAGCGCGTTTGCCGAGGAGAAGGAGGTGCGACCCGAGGCGGGGTCATAGTCCAGCACGCTGTCGATGATCGCAGCGTGGCGGCTCTCGGGATCATGAACAACATAGGTCACCGTGAAGGTCGGCTCGTCGAAGAACGCCTTGATCTGGGGGGTGCCCGTTTGAGCGGCTGAGATCTGCGATGAGGCGGCTGCAAGAGCGGAGTCGGCCACGGAAAACCTCACAAATTCACGTTTACATATATCGTGTAATCGAATAATCTTGTTGCGTCAAGAGGGAGGAGCGTCGAAGGAGACGTCATGGAAATGGCCCAAAGAATTGAATCTCGCTCACCGCGCATTGGAGAGCCCGCGCCAGACTTTCGCGCCCGTTCGACCGGGGGCGAAATTCAGCTTTCAAAGTTGCGTGGACGATGGGTGATCTTTTTTTCCCATCCCGCTGACTTCACGCCAGTTTGCAGCACCGAATTCGCTGAACTCGCCCGTCGGCAGTCGGAATTTGATGCCCTTGAAACGTCGCTGTTGGGACTGTCAGTCGACAGCCTTTACTCGCACATGGCGTGGGTCAGAGCGATCCGAGAGACGCTCGGAGCGGATGTCCGCTTCCCGATAATCGAGGATCCGAGCATGGCGATTGGGCATGCCTATGGCATGGTTGACGAGCAATCTGCTGACAGCATGGCTATGCGTTCGACATTCTTCATCGATCCCGAAGGGGTCATAAGGGCGATCACATGCTACCCCCATAATGTTGGGCGATCGGTCGATGAGATGCTGCGGTTGCTTAAAGCACTGCAAGTGGTGGGCAGTGCCCAGAAACTTGCGCCTGAAGGGTGGCGGGACGGACAGCCTTTGCTCTGTCCACCATCTGACATCGCAGAAGATCGCCAGGACTGGTTTTGCCGCTTCGCGGACGCGCTATGAACGAGGCCTTTTACGAGGACCGTGAAGCTGCGACCGTCGCGTCCGAGAAGCTCAAGGTTTTTGCGCAACCACAGCGCCTCATGATCCTCTCTTGCCTGTTGCGCGGGGAGCGCAACGTCTCGGAGATCGGCGAAGCGACAGACATTGTCCAACCAGCACTCAGCCAACAGCTAGGGGAGTTACGCCGGGCCAATCTCGTTCAAACGAGAAAGGAGGCCAAACTCGTTTGGTATGCGCTTGCTGACGAGGGGGTCGCTTTGTGCGTCCGAACAATGGAAGCGATTTTCGGAGGCCTGGGTAAGGTCGAAGAAATCCGGCCGTCTGCCAAACCGGAGCGTCGTCCATCATTACCTGAAGGCGTGGCCGGATTTGCTCAAGTGCTTGATTAAGATATTTACGCGCTGTTTGCCTCGTTTGGCTTTGTAGCGAGTGCTGCGGTGGTCGCTACAAGCGACACGCTCCTAACGTCGTAGAAGAAGTTTCATGTGCGCAGCTTTTGGGCCTTTGTCCTAAATTGCTTTCCCGACCAAGCTGCCAATGCCAGCGGTCAAACCCATGGCCAACGCCCCCCAGAACACCACACGACCGACAGGTTTGAGCGGGTTTGCACCGCCAGCGGCAGCTCCCACCCATCCCAGGAGCGCCAGGAACAGGAGCGATCCCAGCGCTTCGCCTGTTACGGTGAGCGACGCCGGAAGCAAAGCCGCAAGGATGAGAGGCAGCAGGGCTCCGGCCGTGAACGTCGAGGCAGACGTCAATGCCGCTGTGATCGGGCGTGCGGCAGTCATCTCGGTGATGTGGAGTTCTTCGCGAGCATGAGCACCCAGTGCGTCATGCTCCATGAGTTGTTTCGCAACCTCATGCGAGGTCTTTTCGTCGACGCCTCGCTGAACATAGAAGCCAGCCAGCTCTGCCAATTCCGCATCGGGATTGGCAGCGATTTCCTGCTGCTCCCGGCGCAAGTCCGCCGCCTCGGTGTCGGACTGAGAGCTTACCGACACGTATTCGCCCGCAGCCATCGACATCGCGCCAGCTACCAGCCCCGCTATACCCGATATCAACATAGAAGAACGGGAGGAACCGGACGCAGCGACCCCGATCATCAGGCTAGCCGTGGATACGATGCCGTCGTTGGCGCCTAGCACCGCGGCACGAAGCCATCCGATACGAGAGACGAGATGGGTTTCCCGGTGGCTGCGCATCGTAATCCCCTTTGAAGCCAAGCCATTTCTTTGACCCGAATTATAGCCTGTTCGCTATCTCGTGCCAGTCCGGCAAGCTCGATCCGCACAAATTTGGAGGCGCGACGCCCCATCGGATCACAAGCGTCAGAAGAAATTCATATGGTCAGGACGATGTCAGATCGGTTCGGTAATATGCCGGGTAAAACCATCGCCGGATGAGAGCATGCGCATTCTGATCATTGAAGACAATCGCCACCTGGCAGATCTGACGGCGGAGGGCCTTACGCGTCGGAAATTCGTATGCGATTGTGCCTATTCGGCAGCGGAGGCGGATCTGGTTCTTGGGTCGGCTCAGTATGATGCACTCATCCTCGATCTGGGCTTGCCCGATGGTGACGGCGTACATTGGATCAAGAAGAGGCGTGACGCGGGCCTTGCCGTACCGGTCCTGATGCTGACAGCCCGCAGTTCGCTCCAGCAGCGGGTCGATGGACTGGACGGCGGCGCTGACGACTATGTCGTCAAACCGGTAGAGGCGGATGAGCTGGCGGCGAGGATTCGGGCACTACTTCGCCGTCCGGGAGCCCGGGCAGCGCCCGTGCTGGAGGTGGGCAGCCTATCCTATGACACGAGCGCTCATCGCGCGCGGTATCAGGGTAAGGCCATCGATCTGTCACCTCGCGAGACCAGCCTGCTTGAGTTACTCATGCGGGAGGCTGGTGCAGTCGTTCGTCGATCTCGTATCGAAAATGCCCTGTATAGTTTTCGAGACGAGATATCCCCTAATGCAGTGGATGCCGCAATCTCGCGGCTGCGTCGTCGACTTGAGGAATGCGGAGCTCGCAACATGCTCCATACGATCAAGGGACTAGGCTACTTGCTGGAAGACCGGGAACCGTGCTGAAGCGTCTTTCGGTTGGCCATCGGCTCATCGGTGGCCTGCTGCTGGTTGGCGCCATCGGTACGGTGTCGCTGATCTACGCTGTCCTCTCGGAATATGGCATACCGTTTAGCGCCTTGCTCGATCCGACCATGCGCGACGCGGCATCGACGGAACTGTTCGATCATGTTCTCATCCCACTGGTGGTGCTGATCCTGCCAATGGGCCTTGCAACCACATGGGTCATCAGAACGGCATTCGAGCCCCTGAGCAAAGCGGCGCGTCATATCGAAACCGCACCGACCGAACGCGGGATGCAGATCGATGAAGCCGATATTCCTACTGAAGCGAAACCGTTCGTGCGGTCCATCAACAATCTGCTTCACCGACTCGACGCCTCAGCCCAGCAACAGGCGGATTTTGCGTCTGACGTCGCCCACGAATTGCGGACGCCGTTGGCCATTTTGTCTCTCGAGCTCGATCGACGCGAGGGTTCGGATGGAGATCCTCTGAAGGCGCAGGTCAGCGCCATGCGCCGTCTTGTGGATCAGCTCCTGCTACTCGCGCAGATCGACGCGGACGCCACCATGCCCATGACGCCTGAGCCACTCGATCTCGAGACTTTAGCTGAAGACAGTGTCTCGTCCCTGGCAGCGACCGTCATCGCGCAAGGGCGCGAGATCGCGATAGAGTCCGAAGGCCAGATGCCAATGATATACGGCCACAGGGAAGCGATCGGCGCAGGGATTCGAAACCTCATTGAAAATGCCGTCCGCGCGACGCCCATGGGCGGAACCGTGACGATCATATCCGGGCCCGGAGCGATCATCAGGGTGCGCGACCAAGGCGCCGGCCTCAGCGAAGAGAAATTGGCGCAACTCATCCGCCGCCATCAGAGGGCGTAGCGTGGAAAGTACGCCAGACAACGCTAAGGACGAACAGTCAGGGAACGCTTAGGCGACGCGGCTATCCGGCGGCAGATTGAGGGCCTTGCGGCCATTGGAAGCAGCGGCTCTATCCCAGAGGAAATCGCCGGAGAAAGCAATATGCTCCCAGCCAACAGGGGAGGTATGGGCAAGCAGATCATCAGGCACCGCGACCGATGTTGACCGGAGATGTTGGGCAGCGGCATCCATGTAGATCGTGTTCCAATAGACGATCGCGGCGATGACCAGGTTGAGGCCGGATGCGCGATATTTCTGTGCCTCATGACTGCGGTCGATGATCCGACCCTGGCGGAATGTGTAGATCGCCTGCGTCAGGGCATGGCGCTGCTCGCTGTTGTTGAGGCCGGCATGGCATCGCCGGCGTAGATCGGGATTTTCCAGCCAATCCAGCATGAACAGCGTCCGCTCGATTTTGCCGATTTCCTGTAGCGCGACGTCGAGCTGGTTCTGCCGCTCATAGGCGGCGAGCTTTCGCAGCATGACCGACGGCGCCACGTGTCCGGCCTTGATCGACCCTACGAGGCGCAGCACGTCGTCCCATTGCTCAGCGATGATGTCGGACCGGATGCGCTTTCCCAATAGCGGGGTGAGGGACGGATAAGCTGCAACCGGCGCGATCGTCGCGAGCCGTCGGTCGGGAAAGTCGCGCAGGCGCGGGCAGAAGCGAAATCCAAGCATGGCGCACAGGGCAAAGACATGATCGGTCGCCCCGCCCGTGTCGGTGTAATGCTCGGCGATTTTCAGATCGGTGCCGTGGCTGGTGAGGCCGTCGAGGACATAGGGCGCCTCATGCGTCGCCGCTGAGATCACGTTGACGTGGTAAGGCGCGCGCTGATCGGAATTATGGGTGTAGAAGCTGAAGCCATGATCGACGCCATAGCGGGCGTTGATGTCGCCCCCCGATGCGCCGCGCTTCGCGCCCCTGAAGAACTGGCCATCGGAACTGGACGTGGTGCCATCGCCCCAGACCCGCGAGAATGGCAGGCGGTGGTGCGCATTGATGAGGACGGCGAGCGCCGCGCGGTAGCTGTCGTCGCGGATATAGGCGTCATGGGTCCACAGGAGCTGATCGCGCGTGACGCCCTGGCTCGCCGCCGCCATGCGCGACAGGCCGAGATTGGTCGCATCGGCGAGGATCGTGGCGAGCAGCGCGTTTTCATTGGGACACGGCTCGCCGGTGCGCAGGTTGGTGAACGCCGCAAGAAAGCCGGTTTCCCGCGCCACCTCATGCAGCAGCTCGGTGATGCGGATACGTGGCATCATGGCATCGAGCCGGTCGGCCAGCGCTTCGGCGTCGGGCGTCGCGATCGCGCGTACCGGCGATATCTGGAGGCGGGCGTCGCGGTATCGCACACCCTCCAGAGCGTCGCGCTTCAGGCGCTGGGCAAATTTCTTCAGCCGCCAGTCCAGTTCGCGGCCCCGCTGTTCGAGCCATTCGCCGGCTGTGGGTGGCAGGCCAAGAGCCGACACGATCGGCTTCGCCTTCGGTACGCTCAGCAGGTAGCTGTCGAACCGGCGGTATCCCGCCGATCGCTCCACCCAGACATCCCCGGAACGCAGCTTGTTGCGAAGATGCGCGATCGTCGCGATTTCCCAGAGCCGCCGGTTGATCTTGCCGTCATCGCCCACAACGATTTTCCGCCATTCCTTGCGGAAAGGCATCGGAGCGTCGGAGGGCAGATCGCGCTTGCCCGACTTGTTGAGGGTGCGCAGTATTTCAATGGCGGCGATCGTTTTCGCGCTGCCCTTTCCGGCCCTGAACTGGAGCGCTTCAAGCAGGTCGGGGGCGAACTTGCGCAACGTCGCATAGCGATCGGCCGCGACCGTCAGTGGGTCGAGGCTGGCGGTTTCCGCGATCGTCGCCACTTCCGGCCTGGCCCTCAGGAGGGTGTTCCACCCGACCGAGGCGTCCAGGGCCTCTATAGGGTCTTCGCCGGTATCGACCGCATCGGTGAGCGTGTCGATCGTCCTGCGAAAGATCAGCATCAGTCGCGCCACGTTCTTCGACGTGGTGGCATAGTTGCGCGTTTGGGCGTTCTTCGCGCGGGTGAAGATGCTGCCGATCAGCTTGTCCGCCATCTCTAGGGCGCTGTCGGTCAGCCGTTCTTCAAGATCGAGCAGGAAGGCAACCAGCGTGGCGCGCCGCCGGGAGGGAATATATCGCTCGGTCATATAGGCAGGCGAAGCGCGGCCTTCCGTGACATATTGCCGAAGTCGGTCCGCATGGATGCGACCAGCCACCTCCCGGGAGATGCCGATCTTTCGCACTTGCCGCAAGCGGTCGAGAATCTGGCGGATATGATCGGGCTTGGCAGCGACAGGGATGGTCTTGAGGAATGCGAGCTGGCTCATGCCGCCGGCGTCGTCAAAGAGCTGGTCAAGGGCTTGGACCTGTTCAGTGCTGAGATCGGCAATCAGGGCGTAGGCAGCCTGCTTGCGGGCACGCGCACGCCCCGCGCTGCTGGCGCGCTCGATGGTGGAGATGGACGGTAGCAGAATCCGGGCCTCGCGAAGGGCGGTGACGACGCCGCTTGCGATCGTCATCCCCTTGTCGGTTGCCCATGCCGTTTTCGCGGCCGCTTCTATCATAAAGGGGATATCGGCGCGGGTCGGCCCCCGAAGGCCTAGGCGCGCCGCCAGCTCGCGGGCATGGTCCGTCATCGTTTGATCCCGTGCGGCATAGTCGGCCAGATCAGTTACGCGCAGGCCAAGCTGCTCCGCGACGAAAGCGGCGAGATCATGGGGTATCGCTCCCCTGTCGCGTATCAATTGCGCGAGGGCGATGCCCGGATGCCGCAAAAGGGCGAGCTGCAGCGCGACGCCCAACCGGTTCCGTCGCTCCCGCCGCGCGCCGATGATCTCAATGTCCGCAGGCTCGAAGGTATAGAGCCGGGCCAGATGGTCACGATCGGTCGGGATCGCGAGGATCTGGCCGCGCTCGCTTTCGGTCAAGAGTTGATGCTTGCGCTTTGTCATGCCGATTCCTGTCCACAAAAGGTCAATTGCGACTATGGACAGGCATGAGTAAAGAGACATAGTATGTGGACGGATATGGGTGGGGTGAAGCGGTCGCGCTTCAGAGCGTCCACAGAACGACCGTTTGGGAGACGCCGGCATGAGCGATATTCTGGGCTATGCCCGTGTCAGCACCGGCGATCAGGATGTGGCGGGGCAGACCATACGTCTCGAGAAAGCCGGTGCCATTAAGGTGTTCACCGACGTCATGTCCGGCAAGAGCATGGATCGTCCCGGCCTCGTCGAACTTCTCGCCTACGCCCGCAAGGGCGACACGCTGGCCGTGGTGCGCCTCGATCGGCTCGGACGCTCGCTCGCCGAGCTTCTCGCTACGGTCGAGAAGCTGCGCGCCCAGGGCGTGGCGTTGCTGAGCCTTGAGGAGAAGATCGACACGTCGTCGGCCGCTGGCGAACTGATCTTCCATGTGTTCGGGGCCATCGCCCATTTCGAGCGGCGCCTGATCTCCGAACGGACGAAAGATGGCATCGCTGCTGCCCGCGCCAAGGGAAAGCGGCCTGGCCGTCAGCCCCTCGACATGGCCAGGGTCGATGCCGCCATCAAACTGGTGGAAGCCCGGATATCGCCAACGGAAGCCGCAAGGCAGCTCGGTATCGGCCGATCAACCATCTACCGGGAAATGCGCAGATTGGGTATCGAGCGCCCCGCCTGATCGGCGGGGTAGGGTGGAGAATTGCAGTCGTTCCGCTGTTGCGCAAGAAGGGGTAGTTTGCGGGAGAACACGAAATCCTAACGCTCAGCGGGTCATGAGGCGAGCACCTCGATGATCGGGCAGTCCGGCACCATATCGCCGGAGCATTGCGCGGCGGTCTGGGTCAGCACTTTCTCGATGCGCCTGAGATCGGCGATCTTCGCGCGCACATCGGCCAGATGCCGCTCAGTGCGCTCCTTGACCTCTGCGCAGGTCTGCGCGCCGCCCTCGACGAGGGCAAGCAGGCCGCGTACTTCGTCGAGCGAAAAGCCGAGTTCGCGGCCGCGCAAGATGAAGCGCAGGCGGGATACGTGGTCCTCGCCATAAATGCGGTAGCCGGAGGCCGTGCGCGGCGGGTCCGGCATCATACCGATTTTCTCGTAATAGCGGATGGTTTCCAGATTGCAGCCCGTAAGCTTGGCCAAGTCAGCGCGCTGCATTCCCTTCCCGAAAACGTGATCGCTCATCGGTCCAAAAAACCTCTTGAGTCTGTAGTACCTACAGAGCGTAGCATGAAGTGGAATAGCAATCGAGAGGCGAGTCGCATGGATCGCGCTAATATGCAAATGCAGGTTCTTGAGCAGCCAAAGGCAACGGCGAGCCGCCGGCCAGGATGGTTCGCGGCGGGCGGTGTGGTCGGAGCGATCCTCGCCTCGACGTGCTGCATCGCGCCGCTTCTCTTGTTGATGCTCGGCGTTTCCGGCGCCTGGATGGGCAACCTCACGGCCCTTGAACCCTACAAGCCCTACGCCGCCGCCGTAGCGCTCGTCTTTATCGGGCTCGGATTCCGGCAGGTCTATTTCAAGCCGAAGGGGGCCTGCGCGGAAGATTCCTACTGCGCTCGGCCGCAAGCCTCGCGCATCACCAAGTCGGCGCTGTGGCTGGCCACGGTTCTGGTCCTCCTTGCCCTGACAATCAGCTGGTGGGCGCCGCTGTTCTACTGATCACGCTACCCCATAGGAGAAACCCATATGAAACGCCCCCTTCTCATCGCGCTCGGCGCGGCGGCCCTGGGCGCCGCCGGCCTTCTCTCGGCGCCGACGATTTCACCGCTCGCCGCGCAAGCTGCCCCCGCGCAAGCCGCCGCGGTCCAGAAGACAACGTTCAGCATCGAAAACATGACGTGCGCCATGTGCCCGGTGACAGTGACAAAGGCGATGAAAGGCGTCGCCGGAGTGAAGTCCGTCACTGTCGACTTCGCCGCCAAGACGGCGACGGTCATTTATGACCCGGCGACCGCCACCGTCGCAGCCATTGCCGCCGCGTCCACCAATGCCGGCTATCCGGCCCGCCCGGCGGGATGAGGACCGCAGCATGAAGGACGCAACGCTTCTGAAGACCGGCATCGCCGGCTCGCTCATTGCTGTGATCTGCTGCGCCACGCCTTTGCTGGTTGTCCTGCTCGGCGCGATCGGGTTGTCGGCCTGGCTGGGCTGGATCGATTATGTCCTCATGCCGGCGCTCGCCTTCTTTGTCGCGCTCACCGGCTATGGCCTCTGGCGCCGACAACGCGCCGCAGATTGCTGTGCGACTGAAACACAAACGAACAAGGAAAATAGCTGAACATGTCAGACTGCTGCACCACCGAAGGAAGCCGTAAGGGCGGCTACGACCTTGCCGTCATCGGCGCCGGATCGGCCGGATTCTCGGCCGCGATCACCGCCGCCGATCAGGGCGCCAATGTCGCGCTGATCGGCCACGGCACCATCGGCGGCACCTGCGTCAATGTCGGCTGCGTGCCGTCGAAGACGATGATCCGCGCGGCCGAGGCGCTGCATGGTGTGCGGGCCGCGCAACGCTTTCCCGGCCTGGTCGGGGAAGCAAGCGTGGCCAACTGGCCCGCGCTCGTCGCGGCCAAGGACGAGCTGGTCACCAGCTTGCGGCAGAAGAAATATATTGACCTGCTGCCCGAGTACAACGGCGTTGCCTATCTGGAAGGCGCGGCGCGTCTGAACGGGCAGGGCGTGATGGTGAATGGCGCCGCGATTTCAGCGGGCAAGATCATCATCGCGACCGGCACCTCGCCGGCCCTGCCGGACATTCCCGGCATTGAGGAGGTGCCTTATCTCACCAGCACGACTGCCCTGGAACTTGGCGCGCTACCGCGCTCATTGCTCGTCATCGGCGGCGGCTATATCGGCTGCGAACTGGCGCAGATGTTCGCGCGCGTCGGCGTGGCGGTGACGCTCATCACCCGCCGCCGCTTGCTGCCGGAGGCCGAGCCGGAAATCTCCGAGGCGCTGACCGGCTATCTCCGCGACGAGGGCATTACCGTCCGGACCGGACTAACTTATCGCGGAATCGCGCGCACGGCTGCCGGCGTCGAGCTGAGTATCACCACCGACGGCGCACAGCAGGTGATCGCCGCCGAGCAGGTGCTCGTAGCCACCGGACGGGCGCCGAATACCGATGGCCTCGGCCTTGTCGAAGCGGGCATCGCCCAAGCCGACAACGGCAGTGTGGTCGTGGACGACCGGATGCGCACCTCGAGACCGGATGTCTATGCGGCCGGCGACGTCACCGGTCGCGATCAGTTTGTCTATATGGCGGCCTATGGCGCGAAGCTCGCCGCGCACAACGCGCTGAACGGCGACGACCTCGTCTACGACAATACGGTCATGCCCTGGGTCACGTTTACCGACCCACAGGTGGCGGGCGTGGGACTGAGCGAAAGGGCAGCGCAGGCAGCGGGCTTCGAGACCAAGACCTCGATCGTCGCCCTCGACCAGGTGCCGCGGGCACTGGCCGCTCGCGACACACGGGGGTTGATCAAGCTGGTCGCTGACAAAACGTCCGATCGCCTGCTGGGCGGTCAAATCGTCGCGCCCGAGGGAGCCGACAGCATCCAGACCATGGTGCTCGCGATCAAACACGGCATGACGACGAAGGCGCTGGGCGAGACGATCTTTCCCTATCTCACCACGGTCGAGGGCCTGAAACTCGCCGCACAGGGCTTCGGCAAGGATGTGGCAAAACTGTCCTGCTGCGCAGGATGAAAGAGAGCGTCATGAGCCCCACTACATATATCGAGCATTTCCCGTCGATCAGTCGGTCTCAAGATTCCGCGGAACTCCTCGTCGCGCTGTTGCGGGAACTCGCCAAGGGGCGCCCGGTATCGCGAACCACGCTTGCCGGGATTCTCAACTGGCCTGATGAGCGCATCGCCGCCGTGCTCGCGCAAACCGCCAGTACCGAATATGATGATGACGGAAACATCATCGGCCACGGCCTCACCCTACGCGAAACGGCGCATTCCTTCGAGATCGACGGCCGCCGCCTCTACGCCTGGTGCGCTTTGGATACATTGATGTTTCCGGCGCTGCTCGGCTGTACAGCCCGCGTCTCATCGCGTTGCGCTGCCACCGGAGCGCCCGTTTCGCTTACCGTGTCACCCAACGAGATACGGGCTGTTGAACCCGCCGACGTGGCGGTGTCGTTGGTGCCGCCGCAGGAAACGAACGACGTTCGTCGGTCCTTCTGCTGCCACGTCCATTTCTTTGCTTCTACCCATGTGGCGCAAGACTGGGCCTCCAAGCGTCCGGGGTTGACCATCATCGGCGTTCGGGAGGCTTTTTGTGTGGGCCAGGAGCTGAATCGACAGCTGTTGCACCCGCCACACCGGGCAACGCCATGATCGCATACAACCCAGTTGACATCGGATTTGCAGCGCGCGGATCGAACTCCGGGGAGCGCATGCCCTGCCGACAGAGGAGGGAGGTGTCCGATGCCCCCTACACAGCGTCCCGTCTGGCCCATGATGCCGGAGTGAGCGTACATATTGTGCGCGACTATGTGCTGCGCGGGCTGCTGCGCCCGGCGCGCCGCACGCAGAGCGGTCACCGTCTCTATGACGATCATGCGCTGGAGCGGATGCGCTTCGTGCGCACCTTGTTCGAGGCGGGCGTCGGCCTCGATGAACTGACCAGGCTGTGTCACGCTCTGGACGGCGGCGGCGGCGATGCCATCGAATTTCTGCTATGCCTGCGGGCACGACTTGCCGCGCGGCGCGCGGCCCTGGACGTGCTGGACGGGCATCTGGAGCAAATGATTTCCGCCATCGGTGCCGACACCGCCAAAGAATCCGCCCGTGCCTGACAACCCTGCTTCCGAATCATCCTTCCACTGCCGCCTTTGGCCGGGCGGGTCGCCGCAATTGCGCCCGGCCAGCGCCGCATCGCTGACCATAGGCGATCATACCCGTGCCCCCGCCCGGGCGATCGCCTGTTCGCGGCGGCGATGCGGCGCATCATCTCTCGTCGCGCCGCGTTTGATTTCCGCCCCCCGTTCCTGCTGTGACAATGTCGTTTTCTGAGTTCATCATCGACACATTGCTGCCGCTTGTCGCCGCCGCGACGGTCGGCCTGACACTGGGCTTCGAGCGTGAACTGGCGCGCAAACCCGCAGGCCTTCGGACACAGTTTCTGATCACGTTGGGCACGGCCATATTCGTCCTGGCTGGGCGCTCAATTCCGGGGATGGAAACCGGACGGGTCGCGGCAAATGTGGTGACGGGCCTCGGGTTTCTGGGTGCGGGAGTTATATTGCAGCATCGCGGCACCGTGCGCGGGTTGACGACCGCCGCTCTTATCTGGGTGAACGGCGCGTTGGGCCTTGCTGCCGCCACGCAGGAGTATGTGTTGGCGGGCGTAGGCGTCGGTCTGGCGCTGGCCGCGCTGCGCGTGCTTGCGCTCATCGAAAAACGCTTAGGCGAAAAGTGGCAAATCCTCGAATATCAAATTACAACATATGAGAACGAGAGCGTTGTCCAAGCCATCCACGACGCTCTCAGCAAATGCCGATTACAGGAAGGTCCGCTTGCATACGAACGACAGGACGGGGTAACCCGGATGCATATCTCGTTCTGCGACACTCCCACGCGGCACCGTGAATTCTTGGAGCAGCTCCGCAAGATGTCAGACGTCACAGATGTCAGGGTGCTGTGACGTCAGGCTGTGATCAGGTTGATCGCGGTTACTCGATGGAGGCCCGCCCCTTCCCCGATCGACGGTTCTCCGAACGTTCTCACTTAGCGTTGTCTGGCGTACTTTCCACGCTGTGCCCTCACTTTACCAGAAGCCGACCTTGGCCGCTCCGTCACGAAAGGCCGGGTCTGGTCGTAAGCAGCCGCCAAATCGCCTCACGGATCAACGCCCGTATCGCTGATGGGCCTGACGGCATGTACTGCGCTGGCATTCGCACCGCCGCGAACCCGATCGTCGGCCGCGCGAGCAGGGACATGCCTCTCCTGATTGATCCGTTCGCGATCGGCGAATGGCTTGACGAACAGGCGCCGCTCCACGCCCTGGCGCCGGCCTGTTGCGAGGAAGGGTATTTCCTGAAACCGAGCGACGAGCGTTGGTCGACCGGAGCCAGTCTGGACGAATAGGGGTCGGTTTTCTATTCGGCGCCACAAAGCCGCAGGTTGACCAAATGTTCCTATTGTGTTCTCGTTATGACAACGGTTTTTAGCCGTTTCCATCAATCCGCCTGAGCCAGCGTGAGTCGAGGAGTCGATCCAGATTTCTTTATTTCTGTCTTTCCAGATTTCAGGAATTCCGTCTTTCCGGATTGCCAGAAAGGCGGAAATCTGTATTTCTGCCCAAACCGAAGCAGCCGAGAGGGAACATGGCCGCAGTGGGAGGGCGTATCTTGGCCAGCAGTCGAACCGATCCGGCCGACGAGGATCATGGGGGCGACGGCGAGAACAAGTCGCTCAATTTCAAGGTGAGTCCCGACTTCAAGAAAGAGTTCAAGGGCTTCGCGGTCTCCCAAGGGATCACGATGACCGATCTGCTGAAGGAGGGCTTCGCGCTCTCGAAGAAGAAGCGGCAGAAATGATCGTGGTGCCGTTCGCCCTTCCATCCGCCCTCGGTCCGAGGAGGCGGATGTGACGCTCCACACACCCGGCGCTGCATTCGAAGGCGCTGAATGGCTTTTCGCGATCGGGCGCGGGGGCGATCTGCCCGCCGTCGATGGCCTGGTCGCTGTCGATGGCTATGTTCCGGCGGGGCGGCCCCCCGAGGAAGTCGCCTTCATCGAGAAGGCCGCGAGCTACGGCGCGCGCGCGGTATTTTTCGAAGCTGGCCGGCATGGTCGCGCATCGGTCGCGCAGGCCTTCGTTTTCGATGCTGCCGCGCATGCCGACGATCGGGCTTTCGCTGAGCTGCACAAGCGGCTGTGGAGCTGGAGCGGCGTCCCGATCGTCTACCGCGCCGGTCCGGGGCAGATTCAGCTCTTCCGCTGCGCGCATGCGCCCGATTTCGTCGGTCCCGACGACACGCCAATCTGCCGGCCGATCCGCACGCTGGCGATCGGCGCGGAGATCGCGGTGCAGGACGTATGGTGGGATGCCGCTCGCATCCGCAATGGCGCCATCTGGGACGACCCCGATGCCTGCCGCCTGATGCTTTCGGCTCAGAAATCGGCCCATCGTAAACTGGTCGAAGAAGTCCGCGAGCTCGCTAGGCAGATGGGCGAGCGTAGGTTGCTCGATGGCGGGCTGCAGCGGCGATTACTGATCCTCTCACTGCTCATCGCCTATCTCGAGGAACGGTCGGTCCTTCTGCCGGACGACTTCGCTCGCGCCTTGCCTGGCGCCACCCACTTTTTCGAGGTTCTGGGCAATGGTCCGGCGTTGATAACATTGCTCGAAGCGCTCGAAGAGCGGTTCAACGGACATGTGTTCCGCCTGAAGGATGCAGAGCGCGCAGCGCTGGCCGACAGCACCGAACTCGCCAGCTACGCGCGGTTGGTCGAGGGCTTCGAGGATTCGACGGGGCAGTTCAGCCTCTGGCGCCTCTACTCCTTCCGCGACCTGCCGGTGGAGCTTATCAGCAACATCTACCAGCTCTTCGTGAAAGACGCGGCCAGCTCGATCTACACGCCGCCGGCGTTGGTTCGGCTAATGCTGGAAGAGACGCTGAGCTGGGACCGTATCGACCGGCTCATGGCCGGGGACGGGGTCATCCTCGATCCGGCCTGCGGATCGGGCGTCTTCCTGGTCGAGGCATACAAGCGGCTGGTGCTGCACTGGCGCTGGCGCAACGGCTGGGCGCGTCCGGATGTCGACGATCTGCGTCCGCTGCTCCAGCGCGTGCATGGTGTCGATCTCGAAGAGGGGGCGGTCGAACTGGCCGCGTTCAGCCTGTGCCTGAGCCTGTGCGACGCTCTCCAGCCCGAAGAGATCCGCTCCAGCGTCAAGCTGTTTCCGCGGCTCGCCGACAACACGCTCCACTGGAGCTGCTTCTTCGAGGCCAAAGAGCGCGGCCTGGTCCAGGCGCCGGTCGCGGTCGTCGTAGGCAATCCGCCGTTCGAATCCGCTCTCACGACGGACGGCGCGAGGCGAAGCTATGCCGCCTATACCAAGGCGCATGGGGCGCTCGCCGACAACCAGCTCGCCTATCTCTTTCTCAGCGAGGCGATGGAGCTGCTTTCGCCGGGCGGCGTGCTCGCGATGGTCGAGCCCGCGGGCTTTCTCTACAACCAGCACGCTCTCACGTTCCGTCAGTCCTTCTTCAGCCGCTGGTCGGTCCGTGAGGTTCTGGACTTCGTCTCGGTTCGGGGCCTCTTCAAGAAGGGCGAGGCCGACCCGAAGGTCGTCGTGGTCATTGCCGAGGCGGTGCAGCCGACCGCCGACAGCCGCCTCCTTCATGCCGTGTTTCGCCGCAACGGCCGGGCGACGGCCGAGCAGGGCTTCGACATCGACTATTATGACCTGCACTGGTTCGGCAACGCGATCGCGGAGAAGTCTCGCGACATCTGGCGGGCGAACCTGCTCGGCGGAAGCCGCGTCCACGACCTGATCCAGCGCTTGCGCGATTATCCGACTCTGCGGGATTTCGCGCAGAAGCATCAGTGGGATTTCGGCGAAGGCTATATCGCCGGCCGGAAGGGCATCTCGCGCCCAGCGGAGCACCTCGTCGGCAAGCCGCTGCTTCCGACCAGCAACCTGTCGCGTGATGGGCTCGATACGCGCTTTCTCGACGTCGTGCCCGACAAGCCGATCAAGGACACCAAGACCGCGCGGCGTTTCACGCCGCCTTTGCTGCTCATCAAGGAGCACGAGGATCTGCACCATGGCGTGTGGAACGGCCACTACCTCGCCTACAAGCACGAGATCGTCGGCTTGGCGGCCCCGGCGGAGCAACTCGGTGCGCTGAGCGCGATCAACGATTGGCTCTTCCGAGAAGCGACGGTTCTGCGTGCCTACGTGGCGGGGATCAGCGCTCGGCTCTTCACGCAGCGCGCCACCGCCATTCTGAGCGCCGACGTTCTGGCCGTGCCCTATCCCGAGGATCATGACCTCGACCTCAGCGAGAACGAGCGGATCGTTGCGGCGGATGTGGTCGAACACCAGCGCGAATTCATCCGCCTCGGCACCGGCGCCGCCGTCATGCGGCCCGCGCCGGGCGAAGCCCTTGCCGAATTCGACGACGTTTTCGCCCGGCAGATCAATGCGGTTTATCCGCGTACCGCCCTGAAGGCGCTGCCGGGTCAGCGCTGGCCTGGGGCGATCTGCAAGGCCTATGTCTTCGGTGATGGCGAGGTGGATTGGACCGGCGCGGATGGACTGCGCCAGAAGCTCGATGCGCTGCTCCAAGAGCGCCGGGGCACCAGCCTGACGATCACGCGGATTACCCGGTTGTACGACGACGGCTTCGTGTTCTTGTTGAAGCCCGATCGCCATCGTTTTTGGACGCCCGCCATCGCGCTTCGGGACGCCGACGACGTGCTCGCCGACCTCAGAGCGCAGGGCTTCTGAGGTGCTGGCGGACGAAGGCGAACGCGGTAGACCGGCGGGAGCGCTGAGTGTCGGTATCCATCAGCCCGGAGAATGGCTGTCGGCGCTGGTCGGTTTCATCGGCGGTGCGCTGGCGGGCTGGCGCGATGATCCGGCGCGCGAAGCGGCGACCGGCGAGACCAAGCTGACGGCGCAGCTCTGCTCGCGGCTGAATAGTCTCTCTCGCCACGCGCCAGGCTGGGATTTCATCCAGTTCAAGCGCGAGGAGCCTGATGAAGCTGATGGCCGCCGCGCGATGGACCTTGCCGTCGCCCCGAGCGGAGCCATCATCTGGATCGAAGGGCGCGAATACACCGAGTATCGCACCTTGCTCCCGATCGAATGCAAGCGCCTGCCCACGCCCGCAGCGGCGGATCGCGACGAACGCGAGTACCTGATCAGCCGGTTCAGTTCGACGGGTGGGATTCAGCGCTTTAAGGCTGGGCACCACGGTGGCAGCCATAGCCGTGCCGCGATGATCGGCTATGTCCAGGTCAACGACATCCCGCATTGGAAACAGCAGCTCGATAGCTGGGTTGATGCGATCGTAGGCGACACAGTGGAAAACTGGTCGGTCACGGATAAGTTGGCGCTGCTAGGCCACGATGCAGCGCAGCGCCTGGCGTTCCTGCGATCCCATCATCAACGACTCGCCGGCCTGTCTCCGATCCAGATCGATCATCTCTGGATCGAGATGTAGAACGCGATTCCCGACCGGGCCGGCGAAGTCGTGACGTGGCGTCGGCCAGGGAACCGAAAGTCCTCGAAGATCGGGTTCGGCAAACGCCTTCGCGAATGATCGCCCATTCCCTTGCTGGGACGTAGCACTGGCATGAGCGGATCAGGGCCAAGATCAAAGACCGCTTCTCCATCTTGGCGAGTAAATCCGGACAGTCCCAAACGTCCGACTTTTCTGACATTGGGCGACCCGGAAGCAAGCGGGAAAACATGTCCGCATTTGGGAAGTCGGAAACCGGCTTTGAATGACAATGATTGGTCGACTGCTGACGGCACTCCATGGTGCTAGATCGAGAAAACGCTTATTCCGATAATACAGTTATCGTGTAAGCGGATTTGACCGTTCTTTATAAGGTGGGCTACAAGCGCGGCTGAGGAGCGAGGCGCGTCGTGAGCACCGAAACCGCCCGGGAAGGGCCAGAAATCCCCGTAGCGCCGCCTGAGGCTGTCCTGCCGGCCGTCAGGGCGCCGGCCGACCTTGCGTGGAC
>CABFVK010000026.1_pt1 | contig 14045 bp, 2 predicted proteins | sample 7065491 | NCBI WGS metagenome assembly CABFVK01 (sample SAMEA5704812, study PRJEB33009) | decomposition metagenome | isolation source: culture collections or soil
TCATCGGCCAAAACCAACAAGACCCTGGAACGGCTTGACTTTATCTGAGTATCCGACGCCTAGAAGCCGCCAGAACCCAGGGCCGCCGCCCACATGTCCCTTCATCTAAATCACTATGTCAAAGAGCACGTTCCTGCTCGAAGCGACGCTTCGAACATCCCTTGAAGGGCCCCAGTCGGCAGCACCGAAGTGCCGCAACCGATTTGTGAACGTCCCGAACCGGAGGACCGGTTGGAGCAGAGAGGCGAGCGCCTCGTTGCCGGGAGGGCGCCATCTATGTGCCCGACCGATTCCCGTCAACCCGAAAAATGCACTTTTTTCCGATCTTCGCATTTTTTCGGTTCGACCCGCGGCTTCCGCCCCGGATCGCCGCTGCGAACGGAGCGAAGGGACCCCCCGCCGGGAGGGAGCGCCCCTCGCCTTCCCCGCCCCCTTCCCAGATGAAGCACAGTCCCCGGCACGAGCCAGGAGCAACGGCCGCCACGCCCCCAACTGCGCCGGCCGTTTGGGAAACAAATCGGACACACGCGTCCATCGCCGCTCGTGAAACCGGCCGATCACGGTCGGCGTGCCATGCTTCGACTGCTCGGATACGGGACAGATGCCGCTACGGAAACCATGTCCGAACAAGGGTAATTACTTGTTCAGCATGATATGGTCCAAGTTCGACTCACAGGTATTTCGGGGGAATTACGATGGTTCGGCGAACGGATGCTGTGCGGCTCGCGCGGCTCGCGGCGCTGGTGGATGCGACGGGCGACGCAGTCGATGCCGATCGGCTGACCCGCATCCAGCGATCGGACTTCATTTCGGAAATCGGCGCCGTCCTCTCGCTGCTCGCCGATCGATCGGCGGCGCTGTCGCATGCGCTCGAGCGGCTGCGGGATCGCATTGCCGGTGCCGGCGCCCCGCGCCGTCCGCGCCAGGCCGACCGCAAGCTGTTCGGCACGCTCGCCCGGCACCTGAAGCGCATCGGCCTGCTGCTCGCCATGGGCACCGCCGCCTGGGCGACCACCGCCGCCGCCAATACCAGCGTGTCGCGCATGGCGCTCACCAAGGCGATGATGGCGCCGATGCCCACGCCGCCTCCCCTGCCCGTCGTCGCGGTGGGCGACCTGGTGCACAACCCGGTGACCGATGCCGACGAACGCGTCGTCGAAGTGATCAACGCCGCGCTGGTCCGCACCGACCAGAACAATACGATCCTGCTCGCCAACACCGTGGGCCAGACCTTCACCGACACCAACACCAACATCACCTATACGGTGAGCGCGGTTCAGCTGACATCGGGCCAGGTCACCGGCGTCACGCTCGACAAGAGCGGCGGCGGCACGGTCACCACGCCGATCGTCACCGATGTCAGCGCGGGCGTCGGCTCGGCGCCGCCACCGCAGGGCAACGGATCGACCGGAACGACGAGCTCGGGCTTCACCTTCCCGGCCGCGGCGGGCGACGTCCATCAATATTCGAACGTCCAGCGCGGCGCGAACGGCGGCAATGGCAGCTTCGGTGCCGGCGTCCGGATCTGCATCTTCGGCGGCTGCTTCACCATCGGCGCCAATGCCTCGGCCGGCGGCGCCGGCGCCAACGGGCCGGACATCACCGCGACGGTGACTCCCGCCAACAACGGCAACATCACCACCATCTCGGACAACCTCCCGGGCATCGCGGCGATCAGCGCGGGCGGCAATGGCGGCAATGGCGGCGACGGCGCCGGCAATGTCCGTGGCGGCGCCGGCGGCGGCGCGGGCCGCGGCGGCAATGTCAGCCTGACCTCGAGCGTGACCGTCAGCACCTCGGGCGTGCGCAGCTACGGCATCCTCGCGCAGAGCGTCGCCGGGCGCGGCGGCACCGGCGGCACCGGCTATCTGTTCTCGGGCGGCGGCGCCTCGGGCCCGGCGGCGCAGGGCGGCACCGTCACCGTCAACAATTCCGGCCAGATCCAGACCACCAACACCGGCGCGATCGGCATTCTGGCGCAGAGCCTGGGCGGCAATGCCGGCACCAGCGGCGGCAGCTACGGCATCGTCGGCAATCCCGGTTCGGGCAGCGTTGGCGGCGACGGCGGCAACGTCACCGTCGAGCATAGCGGCATCGTCCGTACCTCGGGCGTCGATGCGATCGGCATCCAGGCCCAGTCGATCGGCGGCACCGGCGGCAATGTCGGCGGCACCGGCGGCATCGCCACGTTCGGCGGCACCGCCGGCAATGGCGGCAATGGCGGCAACGCCACGATCAACGTGCGCGCCGGAGCCGAAGTCACCACCACCAAGAGCGGCGCCTATGGCGTCTTCGCCCAGTCGATCGGCGGCGGCGGCGGCTCGGCGGGCGGCTCGGGCGGCCTGGTCGCCTTCGGATCGGACGGCAGCACGGCGGGCAATGGCGGCATCGCTTCGGTCCTGGTCGAGGCAGGCGCGACCATCACCACCGGCGGCGCCAATGCGCATGGCGTGTTCGTCGAATCGGTCGGCGGCGGCGGCGGTGCGGGCGGCGCCTCGGGCGGCGCGGTCGCGGTCGGCGGCAAGGGCGGGTCCGGCGGCACCGGCGGCGCGGCGAGCGCCACCATCGCCGGCTCGGTCCGCACCGGCGGCGTCGACGCGCGCGGCGTGTTCGTCCAGTCCGTGGGCGGCGGCGGCGGCTCGGCCGAGGGCACCGGCGGCCTCGTCTCGATCGGCGGCAGCGGCACCGGCGGCGGCCTGGCGGGCAGCGCCTCGGCCAGCATCGCCGCAACCGGCAGCGTCGTCACCACCGGCAAGGGCGCCGACGCAGTGTTCGTGCAATCGGTGGGCGGCGGCGGCGGCGCGGGCTCGGGCTCGGGCGGCGTGGTCGCGCTCGGCGGGACGGGCGGCACCGGCGGCAATGGCGGCATGGTCACGGTCGGCAACGCCGGCACGGTCCGCACCGAAGGCGACGGCGCCCGCGGCATCTTCGCCCAGTCGGTGGGCGGCGGCGGCGGCAAGGGCGGCGACAGCGGCGGCCTGGTCACCATCGGCGGCAACGGCTCGGCGGCGAGCACCGGCGGCACGGTGACCATCACCAACACCGGCAGCGTCACCACGTTGCGCAACAATGCCACGGCGATCTTCGCCCAGTCGGTGGGCGGCGGCGGCGGCGACGGCGGCACCACCGGCGGCGTGCTGCTCACCATCGGCGGCAAGGGCGCGAGCGGCGGCAATGCCGGCATCGTCACCGTCAACCACAGCGGCAATATCGGCACCGGCGGCAATGATTCGAACGGCATCTTCGCCCAGTCGATCGGCGGCGGCGGCGGCAATGGCGGCGCGAGCGCGTCGCTGAGCGCGTTCGTCGGCGTCGCGATCGGCGGCGCCGGGTCGGCGGGCGGCAATGGCGGCACCGTCGACGTCAACCTCACCCCCCGCTCGGTGACGATCGGCGGCGTGCCGACTCAGCTCGATCCGTTCATCGCGACCAGCGGCGACCGCTCGCGGGGCATCCAGCTCCAGTCGATCGGCGGCGGCGGCGGCAATGGCGGCTTCGCGGTCCAGGCGACCGGCGGCTTCTTCGGCGGCGCCAGCGTGGCGATCGGCGGCAGCGGCGGGACCGGCGGCACCGGCGGCCACGTCACGCTCGACGGCGACGCGGTGATCCTCACCACCGGCGACAATGCGCAGGGCATCCTCGCCCAGTCGGTCGGCGGCGGCGGCGGCGCCGGCGGCTTCACCGTCTCGGTCGCCGCCGCGGCGGGGCCGGCGCTCGGCGCATCGATCTCGCTCGGCATCGGCGGATCGGGCGGCACCGGCGGCAATGGCGGCCTGGTCGAAGTCCATTCGGGCGGCGCGATCCAGACCGATGGCGATTTCTCGACCGGCCTGCTCACCCAGTCGGTCGGCGGCGGCGGCGGCAATGGCGGGTTCAACGTCTCGGCGGCAGTCGCGGCGGGCGGCGGCGGCGCGGTCTCCTTCGCCGTCGGCATCGGCGGCAAGGGCGCCAATGCCGGCAATGGCGGCGTGGTCGACACCGATTTCGACGGCACGATCTCCACCGGCGGCGACGATGCCGGCGGCGCGGTGATCCAGTCGGTCGGCGGCGCCGGCGGCTCGGGGGGCTTCAACGTCTCGGGCGCGGTAAGCTTCGCGGGCACCACCAGCGTGGGCGTCGCGGTGGGCATCGGCGGCGCGGGCGGCGGCGGCGGCGACGGCGGCAAGGTGACCGGGCGCGTCGGCGGCAACGTCCAGACCACCGGCGACCGCGCCACCGGCGTACTGATCCAGTCGGCCGGCGGCGGCGGCGGCAATGGCGGGTTCAACATCGCGGGCTCGATCTCGGGCAGCGGCTCCTATGCCGGCGGCATATCGGTCGGTCTGGGCGGCGCCGGCGCGGGCGGCGGCGGCGGCGGCGACGTCACCGGCACCGCGGCGGGCACGATCTATACTTCGGGCGACCAGTCCGACGGCCTGCTCGTCCAGAGCCTGGGCGGCGGCGGCGGTTCGGGCGGGTTCAACATCTCCGGATCGATCGCAGGCAGCGCGACCTTCGGCGGAGGCCTGTCCGTCGGCCTGGGCGGCGCGGGCGGCACCGGCGGCAATGCCCTGCACGCCACCGGCACCGCGCTGGGCGCGGTCCACACGCTCGGCGACCAGTCGCGCGGCGTGGTGGTCCAGTCGAACGGCGGCGGCGGCGGCGTCGGCGGATTCAACGTCTCGGGCAGCATCGGCGGTTCGGGCAGCTATGGCGCGGCAGTCAATATCGGCCTGGGCGGTTCCGGCGGCGGGGCCGGCAATGGCGGCGAAGTCGATGCGAGCGCCGTATCGATCCTGACCGAGGGCAACCAGTCGGGCGGCTTCCTCGCGCAGAGCGCCGGCGGCGGCGGCGGCGCGGGTGGGTTCAACGTCGCAGGCGGGGTGAGCTTCGGCGGCACCGCCGCGGGCGCGCTCTCGGTCGGCCTGGGCGGCTCGGGCGGCGGCGGCGGCAACGCCATGCGCGTCGGCGCGACGGTGACCGGCAATGTCGTCACCCTTGGCGACCAGTCGACCGCGATCACCGCGCAGAGCCTGGGCGGCGGCGGCGGCACCGGCGGCTTCAACGTCTCGGGCGGCATCGGCATTTCGGGCACCATCGCCGGTGCGATCAATATCGGCATCGGCGGTTCGGGCGGCACTGGGGGCGACGCGGGCATCGTCAAGCTCGACGTGACCGGCACCACCGCGACCGCGGGCGACAAGAGCGACGGCATCCTGGCGCAGAGCGTCGGCGGCGGCGGCGGCGCGGGCGCGTTCAACGTCTCGGGCGGCATCGCGGTGGCCAAGGACGGCGCCGGCACGCTCGGCATCGGCCTGGGCGGCGCGGGCGGCAGCGGCGGCGACGGCAAGGCCGTCACGCTCAACGTGAACCAGGGCGTTGCCGACACCGGCGATACGCTGGTCGCGGTCTCCACCGAGGGCGACGACGCCCGCGGCATCGTGGCGCAGAGCCTGGGCGGCGGCGGCGGCAACGGCGCGTTCAACGTCACCGGCGGCATTGCCGGCTCGAAGAGCGGCGCCGGCAATATCGGCGTCGGCATCGGCGGCGCCGGCGCCACCGCAGGCAATGCCGAAGCAGTGATCGCCAACATCAATGGCGACGTCGCCACGCGCGGCGCGCGCTCGGGCGGCGCGCTGATCCAGTCGGTCGGCGGCGGCGGCGGCAATGGCGGGTTCAACGTCTCCGGCGGCATCGCGGTCTCGAAGGAACTCACCGGCAACGTGCTGGTCGGCGTCGGCGGGTTCGGCGGCGCGGGCGGCGACGCGGGCACGGTCGACGCGGCCCTGACCAGCGACATCGGCACCCGCGGCGACGATTCGCTGGGCCTCACCGTGCAGAGCCTGGGCGGCAGCGGCGGCAATGGCGCGTTCAACGTCACCGGCGGCCTCAGCCTCAGCGCCGGCAATGGCAGCTCGGGCACGCTGGGCGTGGGCGTCGGCGGCTTCGGTGACAGCGGTGGGAATGCCAAGGCGGTCACCGCCGCGCTCACCGGCGACGTCGCGACGCTCGGCGCGCGCAGCGGCGCGATCCTGATCCAGTCGGCCGGCGGCGGCGGCGGCAATGGCGGGTTCAACGTTACCGGCAGCATCGCCCTTTCCAGCGGCGGCACCGGCACGCTCGGTATCGGCATCGGCGGCTTCGGCGGCGATGGCGGCGACGCGGCCACGGTCGACGCCACGCTTTCGGGCAATGTCGCCACCAGCGGCGCGGAATCGGCCGGCGCGCTGATCCAGAGCCTGGGCGGCGGCGGCGGCAACGGCGCATTCAACGTCACCGGCTCGCTCTCGATCTCGGCAGGCAACAACACCTCCATCGGCGCCGCGATCGGCATCGGCGGCTTTGGCGGCGACGGCGGCATCAGCCAGAAGGTCACCGCCAGCGTGACCGGCGACTATCGGACCCGTGGCGGCGATTCGGCCGGCGTGGTGGCACAGAGCATCGCGGGCGGCGGCGGCGCGGGCGGGATCAATGTCTCCGGCGCGATCGCCCTCTCCACCGGCACCGCGGGCACCGCCTCGATCGGTATCGGCGGCTTTGGCGGCGATGGCGGCAAGGCCGGCGATGTCGATCTCACCCGCATCGGCGACACCGTGACCAGCGGCACCGATTCCGACGGCGTCGTCGCGCAGAGCATCGGCGGCGGCGGCGGCCGCGGCGGCATCAACGTGGCCGGCGGCATCGCGGGCAGCACCAGCGGCAGCACCGGCGCGTTCGGCTTCGGCCTGGGCGGCTTCGGCGGCGGCGGCGGCGAGGCGGGCAACGTCACCGCGCGCGTGACCGGCAACGTGCTCGCAACGGGCAATGGCGGCGTGGTCGCGCACGCGGCGCAGACGATCAACTTCCTCGGCTTCGACTTCACTTTCCCCGCCTATCGCACGATCGCGAACGGTTCGAACGGCGTGATCGCGCAGAGCGTGGGCGGCGGCGGCGGCCAGGGCGGGCTCAACGTCACCGGCCAGATCGCCCTCACCTCGCCCGGCTCGAGCAGCGCGAGCCGCGTCGCCTCGCTGGGCATCGGCGGGTTCGGCGGCGATGGCGGCAATGCCGGCACGGTCGACCTGACCGTCAAGGCGCCGGGCACCGACCGGGTGCAGGTCGTCGCGTCGGGCGACGAGCGTTCGGCGGTGATTGCCCAGTCGCTCGGCGGCAGCGGCGGCATCGGCGGGATCAACGTCTCGGGCGGCATCTCGCTCGACGGCCAGCTCACCGTCGGGATCGGCGGGTGCGGCGGCGATGGCGGCCTGGGCCGCAAGGTGACCGCCAATGTCGATGCCGACCTGTTCGCCCAGGGCGCCAAGGCGCGCGGCCTGCTCGTCCAGTCGGTCGGCGGCGGCGGCGGCACCGGCGGCATCAACATCTCGGGCGGGATCACCGCCGATAGCACCGCCACGGAGCCGACGCTGGTCTTCGGCATCGGCGGCTTCGGCGGCGCGGGCAATGCCAGCGGCGATGTGATCGCCACCCAGAATGGCCAGGTGTTGGTCGACGGCTATGAAGCCGCCGGCATCATCGTCCAGTCGGTCGCGGGCGGCGGCGGCGATGGCGGGCTAAACGTCTCGGCGGCGCTCAACAATGCGGGCGCCGGCAAGTCGAAGCTCACCGGCGTCGCGCTCGCCGCGGGCCTGGGCGGCACCGGCGGCACCGGCGCCGATGCGGGCGACGTCACTTTCACCAGCAACGGCAACGTGCTGGTCAACACCAAGGTGACCACCGGCGCCGGCGGCGCGGTCACGCTTTCGGCGACCGACTATGTCGGCAAGGCGCCGGGCATCCTCGTCCAGTCGGTCGGCGGCGGCGGCGGCCAGGGCGGCATCGACGTGGCCGGCGCGGTCTCGCGCCAGGGCGCGCCGATCGCGCTCGGCATCGGCGGGACCGGCGGCGCGGGCGGCAATGCCGGCGACGTGACGGTGACGCGCGGCTACACCATGGTCGGCGGCATCGAGACCGAGACGCCGGGCCTGATCCGCACTTTCGGCGACGAATCGAACGGCATGACCGTACAGTCGATCGGCGGCGGCGGCGGCAATGCCGGCTTCAACCTGGTGCTCGACGTGACGCTGGCGCCGGCGGGCAACAGCCCGTTCGCGGCGGTGGTCAATGTCGGCGGCGCGGGCGGCGACGCGGGCGCAGGCGGCGACGTCACGCTGCGGCATCGCGGCGACATCGGCACCAGCGGCGCGCTGAGCGACGGCATCCTCGCCCAGTCGATCAGCAAGGGCGGCGGCAACGGCACCTTCAACCTGGCCGGCGGCTATACCCGCGATGCCAACCAGCTCAACCTGAGCATCGGCGGACGCGGCGGCATCGGCGGCGAAGCAGGCGATGTCGAAGTCAGCCAGGACGGGACGATCGTCACCACCGGCGAGCGTTCGATCGGCATCCATGCCCAGTCGATCGGCGGCGGCGGCGGCAATGCCTCGTTCGATTTCGGCCTGGTGCCGGGCGCGAAGAACCAGTTCGCGCTGAGCCTCGGCCAGTCCGGCGGCACCGGCGGCACCGGCGGCGAGGTTACGGTGAACGCCAAGGGCGCGATCGACACCAGCGGCGGCTATTCCTCGGCGATCTTCGCCCAGTCGGTCGGCGGCGGCGGCGGCAACAGCGGCTCGTTCAAGATCGGCGGCACGGTGGGCACCGGCAGCGGCACCTCGGCGCAGAGCTTCGCCGGCAGCGTCGGCGTCGGCCTGGACGGCGGCGTCGGCGCGACCGGCGGCGCGGTCTCCGTCGTCAACGCGGCGAACCTCACCACGCGCGGCGTCGAATCGCGGGGCATCTGGGCGCAGAGCATCGGCGGATCGGGCGGCGCGGGCGGCAGCGGCACCGGCGTGATGGTCAACACCACGGCGGCGCTCACGGTCGCGGTGGGCGGCACCGGCGGCGTCGGCTCGAAGAGCTCGACGGTCGATGTCGGCAACAGCGCGCGGATCGTCACCGGCGGCGACGATGCGGACGGCATCCTGGCGCAGTCGATCGGCGGCGGCGGCGGCACCGGCGGCTTCGCGGCAAGCATCGCGCTCCAGTACAAGGGCAGCGGCAACACCTCGAACACCATGGGCATCGCGGTGGGCGGCTCCGGCGGCACCGCCGGCGTGGGCGACACGGTGACGGTGACCAACACCGGCGTGATCGCCACCACTGGGGCGCGCGCCTTCGGCATCCGCGCCCAGTCGATCGGCGGCGGCGGCGGCATCGGCGGCGCGGTCATCGACTTCCGTGCCCAGGGCAAGAGCGCCAACAACTCGATCAACGTCAATGTCGGCGGCGCCGGCGGCACGGGCGAGAAGGCCGGCGACGTCGCGGTCACCAACGAGGGCCTGATCTGGACCAAGGGCGAGGATGCCGCGGGCATCAGCGCCAATTCGATCGGCGGCGGCGGCGGCGATGCGGGCCTGGTGCTCCAGCTCGCGGTGGGCGCCACCGGTGCGGACAAGCAGACCCACAGCGCCCGCGTCACCATCGGCGGCAATGGCGGCAGCGGCGGCGCGGGCGGCAAGGTCACCGTGGTCAACCGCGACACCGGCGGCACCAATTCGGGCGACATCCTCACCGAGGGCAAGGGCGCCTATGGCATCTTCGCCCAGTCGCTGGGCGGCGGCGGCGGCAACAGCTCGACCATCCTGGCGCTGACCGGCGTCTCCTCCGGCAAGGACAGCGTCGCCTTCGGGTTCAATTTCGGCGCGGTCGGCGGCAGCGGCAATATCGGCGGCGTGGTCGACGTGACCAATGCCGGCACGATCGAGACCAAGGGCGAAGGCGCCCACGGCATCCTCGCCCAGTCGATCGGCGGCGGCGGCGGCAATGGCGGGATGGCGCTCACCGGCAGCCTGCTGATCGGCGCCCCCACTTCGGCGCCGCTGATCGCGATCGGCGGCGTGGGCGGCAATGGCGGCAATGGCGGCGCGGTCACCGTGACCAACAGCGGGTCGATCCTCACCCGCGGCGCCAAGGCGAACGGCATCGTCGCGCAGAGCATCGGCGGCGGCGGCGGCAATGCCGGCCTGGGCGTGGCGCTCACGCCGGAGCCTGCGAGCCTGACCCTGTCGAACACGATCGCGCTGATCGTCGGCCTCACCGGCGGCGGCACCGGCGGCACCGGCGGCGCAGTCACCGTCAACCAGACCGGCGACATCACCGTTCTCGGCGCCGGCTCGCAGGCGATCGTCGCCGAGAGCATCAATGGCGGCGGCGGCACGCTGGGTTTCGACTTCAGCGGCATCACCGGCCTGCCGGGCCTGCCCGTGGTCGGCCCCGGCGGCAATACCCAGCGGCCCAACCCGCTGCTCGTCGCCCGCGCGGGCGCCGACGGCGCGTCCGGCATGAACGCCGGCAAGGTGACGGTGAATTCGAACGGCACGATCGGCGCGGGCGGGCGCAACGGCGTCGGCATCAGCAACCAGGCGATCGGCGGCGGCGGCGGCACGATCGACATCGACCTCGACATCGTCGCGCTCCACGACCCGACGGTCACCGACCCGCAGGCGCCCATCGGCGTCCGGCTGGCGCTGGGCGGCCTGGGCGGCGCCGACAATGACGGCGACGACATCACCGGCAGCCATTCGGGCAGCGTCACCACCAATGGCGACGGTGCCGCCGGCGCACTGACCCAGTCGATCGGCGGCGGCGGCGGTCGCGGCATCATCGACGTCACCGCCGAACTGGCGTCCTTCTTCGCGGGCGCCTCGATCACGCTCGGCGCCGACGGCACCACCGGCGCGTCGGGCGGCGCGATCCAGCGCGGCATGACCGGCGCGATCAGCACCACCGGCAAGTTCGCCCCCGGCGCAATCGTCCAGTCGATCGGCGGCGGCGGCGGCTCCGCGATCGTCGAGATCGCCCTGGGCACCGGCGCCACCGCGGCCGCGCCGAGCGTGCTGAACATCGACTCCACCGCGCCCGGCACCGCCCCCACCGCGAACCTTTCGCCGGAAAGCCAGCGCGCACTGGCCTATTGGCTGGCAGGCGCGGGCGCGGATCCGCTGGCGGTCGCACCGCCCGCGGTTCCGCCGACCGTCATCACGCTCGGCGCCAATGGCGGCGCCGGGCTCGACGGCGGCACGGTCGCCCTCGCCTATGCCGGCGGCTTCGCCACGCTGGGCGACTATTCGCCGGCGCTGGTCGTCCAGTCGATCGGCGCGGGCGGCGGCGAAGTGCGCCTCACCGGCGGCAGCGCGAGCGTCACCCTGGGCGGCAGCGGCGGCGCGAGCGGCAATGGCGGCAGCGTTACCGTGTCGAACAACGGCGCCGTCCAGACCGCCGGCAACCATGCGCACGGCGTGTTCCTCCAGTCGATCGGCGGCGGCGGCGGCGCGGTGCTGGGCGCAGTCGATTCCGCCAGCATCGCCTTCAACGCGGCCAACACCGGCAATGGCGGCGCGATCCGCTTCGACCAGACCGGCAACATCGCGGTGCTCGGCGCCAATTCGGTCGGCGTGGTGGCGCAGTCGCTCGGCGGCGGCGGCGGCTGGGTCGAGGGGATATTCGCCGGCAACGGCACCGGCACGGGCGCCGGCGGCGCGATCGACCTGCGCCTTTCGGGCTCGGTCTTCGCGGCCGGCCTGAACGCGACCGGCATCTTCGCCCAGAGCCAGGGCAGCACCGGCGCGGGCAATATCCGGGTCACCGCCAATAACCTGGTGCGCGGCGGTGCCGGCACCGGCGCGGGCATCCGCCTGGCCGGCGGCGCGGCCAACCTGATCCAGCTCACCGCCGGCTCGATCAGCGCGGTCTCCGGCCTCGCGATCGACACCGGCGCGGGCAACGACCGAGTGGAGAACAGCGGCACGATCATCGGCAATGTCGACCTGGGCAGCGGGGCCAACGCGCTGGTCAACAACGCGAACGGCACCTTCATCGCCTTCAGCCGGATCGACCTGCGCGACGGCGCGGGTTCGAGCGGCAGCTTCGCCAATGCGGGCGACTTCCAGATGGGCCTGGCCGCCAGCCGCACCCCGATCGACCTGCTGAACGGCGCCACCTTCGCCAACCTGGACGGCGTCGGCACCCCCGCGACCAACCTGCTCTACGGTGCCCGCGTCATCAACACGGTCGACCTCGACGGCGACTTCACCCAGAGCGCAACCGGCCACATGGCCTTCGACGTCGCGTTCGGCCCCTATGCGTCGGACCGGGTCAATGTGAGCGGCAATACCAGCGTGGCCGGCACCGGCGACGTCATCCTCACCTGGATGCAGGACAAGAACCCGGTCACCCTGTTCGCCACGGCAGGCACGGCGACCAACAACGGGCTCACCATCCGCGACACGCTGGCGGTCGACTATCGCGTGCTGGCCAACAGCGCCGGCATCCAGCTCGCCTTCGACACCAATTTCGGCCAGCCCTTCCTCAACCGCAACGAGCGCGCGCTCGGTGCCTATATGGACCGCGCGGTGACGGCGGGCAGTTCGGCGGGGATCGGCCGCCTGCTCGCCCTGCTCGGCAACATCCAGGCCGGTAGCGAGGCCCAGTATCGCGCGATCTTCGATCAGCTGAACCCCGAACCCTATCTGATCGCCTCGCTCACCCAGTTCGGCGCGGCGCGCGACTTCTCGTCCAACCTGTTCGGCTGCGGCACGCCCGCCGGCCCGGCGGGCGATGGCTGCGTGTGGAGCCAGGCCGGCGGCCATGTCTTCCGGCGCAGCGGCGACGGCGAGCATGCCAGCGTCCGCGGCGATACCGACGGCCGCTTCCGCGCCGGCTTCGAGAAGCCGCTGGGCGGCGACTGGATGATCGGCGGCGCGATCGGCTATGACAGCCTCGGCAATGCCAGGATCGACGGGCTGCGCGCCAATTCGGACGGCGACGGCGTCCATGCCGGCATCGGCGCGCGCTATGCGGGGACGAGCGGCGCGCAGTTCGCCGCCTCGGTGAGCGGCGGCTGGCAATGGACCGAGCTGCGCCGCGGCGTGAGCATCTTCGATCCGCGCCAGGGCGTCGGCAACCAGGGCACCGGCTATCTCCAGGGCAGCGCCGAAGCGGCCTGGGTGCTCGGCCAGGGCATGGTGTTCGCCCGGCCGGCGGTGCGCGGCTTCGTCACCGCGCTGCGCCAGGGCGGCTTCGCGGAGCGCGGGCTCGAGGGCCTGGGCGTCGAGAGCCTCTCCCATACGCAGTGGATCGGCACCGTCGCGCCCGAACTGAGCCTGGGCGTGCGGCTGGCCGGCAACGGGCCGACCAGCGCGACCTTCGCGATCACGGGCGGCGGCGTGTTCAACACCACCGACCGGATCGCGGCGCCGTTCCGTTTGCTCGGCGGCAACGCCTCGGCCGCGCCGGCGACGATCACGACGCTGATGGATCGCCAGGCCGCGCATGTCGGCGCGGAGCTGCGCGTGGTGGGCAACGAGAACCTGTCGCTGCGGCTCGGCTATGATGGCGAGTTCGGCAAGCGCACCAGGGACCACCGCGCCAGCCTGAGCGCCCGCATCCGCTTCTGATCGCGCGGGCTGCCCAGGGCATGGGGCGGGCCCTGGGCAGCCTATGGATCGGGAGGCTCATATTCTCCCCCGTCATCCCGCGAAGGCGGGGATGACGGGAGGCGGTGAGATCACGGAGGGGCCGGGACGATGGATAATTCGCCAGGAACGGAACAAAGGACTATACGTCAACGTCCTCAAGTGGATCGAAACCCCAGTCCTCGGCGAGGTCACGCCAAGTCGGGTTGTTCTCCTCGACAAGCCTGATCTTCCAGTCGCGATTCCACTTCTTGATCTGCTTCTCGCGGATGATCGCAGGCTCCATTTCTTCATGGACCTCAAACCAGACGAGGCGCTTGCAGCCATGTCTCTTGGTGAATCCCTCAAGCATGCCGGTGCGATGCTGGTAGATGCGGCCCGGCAGGTCTGAGGTGACGCCGGTGTAAAGCGTGCCGATGCGCTTGCTTGCAACAATGTAGACGGCCGGGATGCGATCCATTGGCATCGGCTAGCGTCGCGTGGATGTCGAAGCTTGGACGCATTCGCCATATCGCGCCAAAGCCAATCTCGCTTTCCTCCCTGCGCCCGCCTTCCCTGTCATCCCCGTCCTTCCCCCGTCACCTCACCGCCCTTCCCATCATCCCCGCCCTTCCCGTC
>CABFVK010000027.1_pt1 | contig 8671 bp, 11 predicted proteins | sample 7065491 | NCBI WGS metagenome assembly CABFVK01 (sample SAMEA5704812, study PRJEB33009) | decomposition metagenome | isolation source: culture collections or soil
CTCCAGGACAAGTTCAGCTGGCAGGGGGTGGCGCTGGCGGGGATCAGCGCAGGCGTGGCGGCGGGGTTGGCGGGCAGCTTCGACAAGATCGCCGGCAGCGCCTTTCTGGGCGACGCGGCACGCGGTGCGCTGGGCAGCGCGATCGGCCAGGGCATCGGGGTGGCGACCGGGCTGCAATCGAAGTTCGACTTTGCCGGCGTTGCGGCGGCGGGGCTGGGAATGGGCGCCTCGGGCGCGATCGGGCTGGGCGGCTTTGAAGGCAGGCTGCTGAGCAACACCGCCGGCGGCCTCGCCAATGCCGCGGCGCGCAGCCTGCTCGACGGCACCAGCTTCGGCGACAATATCCTCGCGGCGCTGCCCGATATCATCGGGCAGACCATTGGGGATGCGGTTGCCGGGATAGCGCAGGGCGGGTCACGGCGTAGGATAGCGCTGGGTGCCTATGCTGCTGCTGGATATGGGTCCGGCAGCGACGTTCAATTGTCCGAACCTGTCGTCAGCGGCGGTATAAGCCGGACGATCCTGAACGGTAGCGCGCTAAACAGGGCGATCTCGGCGGCTTCGGGCGGTAGCATCGGAGGCATTGCCGAAAGTCTATACAGCGACTCCACGAGCTGGACTCGTATCGTCATCCCCGAGTCCGGCACATACAGCTATTCGGTGCGAGGCTATGCGGCCGTCTCCGACAGACGGTTTGTTACAAGGGATACCGAGCATTTCAGCGTGGTTTCGGTCTCGGGGCCTCCGGGCGCCGTGTTCGATTTCAGGGATGTGGTTCAAGGCAGTGCCCACTATCGCCAATGGCGCAATGAACAAGGAGAGTTCATTGGCCAGCATGTTCCCATGGAAGGGACCAGCGCGTGGACATATGGGACTCCGGACCATCCTGATATCGTCGTCCCGCCGATGTATGTGCCGACGCTGACGGTATCGATCCAGGCCATCGAGCCCGGAGCTCAGGGGCTTGGCTGGCGGGGCCTCATCTACTCCGACAATCCTACCGCCCAGCACATTGCTCGGTCATGGCTGGGGCTGGACCTTGCGAACCCCGGCTCGGTGGACGCGGCCATGTACCGCCAGGATCGTGAGATGGTAGCGACGCAGAGGCGCGTGGAGGCCGCGCTTGGCGAGTTCGACTTCCAGATGGGAATTCTCGCTGCGCCGATGCTGATGCTGGCGAGCGGCCCGCTCGAGGGCGGCGCTGCCATTGGCGGCGCTGGTCTGGCAGCACGCTCGGCCAGCCGCAGATACCTTCTTAGCCGGGCGGTTGCTGCAAACAGTGTGGATGATGTCGTCAGGCTGACTCCGCAGCAGGTCAAAGCCAAAATTATCGGCACTGCGCAGCAGACCGGGAATGGCGGAGCGCACGCCTTTCGGAGCTATCGCGAGGCTATTCTGTTGGCCCGAAACCCAGAGGTAGGGGCGGTGTATCTCAATAAGGGCTACAACGCGGGGCTAGAGCTTGCACCGAAAGCCATTAGCCCCAATCGTCGTCCAGACGTGCTAGGCCGGTATTTTGATGGCCGCGTCGATCGGGTTGAGGTGTTTTCAAGGACTGACGATGCGCTTACGCTCAGGTCTCGCAACACGTTCCTTGACCCGCAGATACGGGCGCAAGGATTCACGCCGTTGCAACCGCGTGTCGTCTATCCAGTCAGGAAGTAGGAACGGTAATGACCAAAGCTACCGCGATCGGATTTTTTCGACATTCGTCGGAGATGCCAACGTCAACGGATATGATGTCGTGCTATCAGGCGTTGTTGGACACCTTCCATAAGCTAGGTGTCAGACCAACCTATTTTTCCGCAGATGACGGCATTGGGAGAGGTGGATACAAAAAATTTGGTGGCGCTTTCCATAAGCGGGTCATGGAGCGCGAAATTCAAGGTTATCGCAGCGTGGGGCTAGCGGCCAATCCAGAAGGAAGCGATGCGCCAGGCTACGATAGCTTCTTGAGCGCTAGCTTCGTTTTTGGTCCAGAAGCCGAAGAGGTCTATTTGGCTATCGTCGTTCATGAGCCTTATCTGAAATTCGGCACTGACGCATGCAATGCACTCATCGCCGAACTGGCTCAACTATGGCGGTGGGACTATGGTTTTGGTTTCGAGCGAGATGCAGATACCCATCCAGAAGTCTATCTCGTTGGCGGTGGCTCTAATCTCCAAAGTCGAGAAGACGCGCGTAGAGGGCAACTTTGGTATGCCGCATACCAGCCGGAGCAGCGTCGTCGCCGAGTTCGAGATATCTTTCCATACAACATGGTTGGTCCGGGCCATCTGGCGCAAATACTTTCTAATGGTGAGACCTTGCGCGAGTTCATCGAAGTCGACCCCGATAGCGCGCTTGATCCCTTAGCTGATAATCTATGGCTTTGGACGGTGAAGTCGGATCGAACTGAAGCTTTGCGGGATAAGTTACGCGGATCGGGGCTCATAATTAGCGAATAATTGCTGCAGAAAGTGAAGGGGTCAATGTTTGGAAACTGGGCGCTGGACCTCGCGGCGAGGCGATAGAGCAGGCGTTAGGGCACAATTTTCCGGTCATCGATCGGTTCGAGAACGGCATTGCGACCAGCATCAAGAGCATCGATCTCGACGGGACTTCGTACCTTACGGGCAACGGTCTCCGAAACGCACTGACCCGCTATGTTGACAAGGTGGCAGACTTTAACGGCGCGAGATGGGCCGGTAAAACCATCCGACAAAGTGAGATTTCCGGTCGCGCTCTTGACGTAGCGGTTCCGCATAGCGGAACAGCAGCGCAGCAGGCCACTCTCAATCAAATCATTAAATATGGTTCGACGAAGGGAGTCACCGTCAATGTCATCCGCTATCCATGATTGAGATTTCCAGCATGAGCAAATTGGCAGTCATCTATCGTCGCAAAGGCGCGCTGTTCGTTGCGGCCTCTCACAAGACGGAAGCAGGGTTCTGGGTAGAAGACACAAAGACCGCTGTGGTGGAATCGGGTGATGAAGATGGCGTCCAAATGGCCGTTGTCGAAGCGCTTGCACGCTCCCAAAATGGTATTCCCACGCCGGCACGCGATGCCGATCTCGTTGGTTCTTTGCTGTCGGCCGCGGGGGTTTCTTCCTGGAGTACATTCGCAAAATTGGCGAGATGCGTGGATGTGCACCTTGAGGATGGCAGGTTGGAGATTACACCTTACCGCAACAAGGGTGGAAGTGATGGCTTTGTTCCTATGACCGAAAGGGCGGTGAAGCTTCCTGAAGATTCGCACGAACTGGGCAAAGCTGTGCTCGCCGCTTTTGAAGTTGCAGAATGATGGTTGCCGGTGCCTGGGTCTTCGCAGGATAAAAAAACAGCGAAAGCAAGAGAAAGGCAGTAGCATCCTATCTGATGCAGGTGGTGCGGCAGGGCGCGGACACGCTGCTGACCTATCTCGACACCGGCTATGGTGCGGGGACGGCGGGCTATGCGCTAGGCGCGGTGACGAGCGTGAGCGCAGTGACGTTCAAGAACGGCTCGAACAGCGTGGTGCCCGATACGCTGACGACGAACGGCTTTGCCTGGTTCGACGGGGCGGTGCAGGCGCAGGTGTCCTATGCGGTGGCGGGGAGCGCGGCGCAGAACACCTGGTACACCAATGGCCCGAGCGGCAGCTTCCAGTCGGCGAGCGTGCAGGACGGGCGGCCGCGCGGAGTGGGCAACGCCAAGGAGGCGTAAGATTTGCGGGCTATATATCAGGGGCATCGGGGTTTCTCACGTGCCGGAGCTTGAAAGCTACGCAGGGCCCGATCGGAAAAATGGCGAGATGCGCGAAATTTGCTCCAGGCGCGGTTGACAGCCCAAAGACACACCCGTAGAGGCGCTCGCCTACCCCGTGCCCAGATGGCGGAATTGGTAGACGCACCAGCTTCAGGTGCTGGCGCTCGCAAGGGCGTGGAGGTTCGAGTCCTCTTCTGGGCACCATTTTCCCCATCCGCAGACATCCATCGACGTCGCGTAAGTGGCTGGGGAAGCAGCGTTTTTTCGAATATCATTTCCGGCGAAATTTGGGCGGGTTCGCCGACATACCACCAGTTTTGGTGGCATAAATCGGCAGTGGATTCGCCCGTTTTCGGACGGAGATACCACCATGGCTCTTACCGCACTCGCGATCAGGAATGCGCAACCTCGGGCGAAGCCCTACAAGCTCAGCGACGAGCGCTCGCTGTTCCTCCTGGTGATGCCCAACGGCGCCAAATACTGGCGGCTTCGCTATCGCTTCCTCGACATGCAGAAAACTCTCGCGCTCGGCGTCTGGCCGGAAGTCAGCCTCGCTGAAGCACGAGACAAGCGCGACTCCGCGCGGAAGATGATCGCCGACGGAGTCGACCCGATGGTCGAGAAGAAGCGTCGCAAGCTGCGTGCACAGATCGACACCAATATCACCTTCAAGGGCGTCGCCGAGGAATGGTTCGTCAAGATCACCCGCGAGGAGCGGGCCGAGGTCACCCTCAGCAAGGTCCGCTGGCTGCTGGAGAAGGTCTATCCGTTTCTCGGCCATCTCCCGCTCCACGAGATCGAGGTGCAGGAAGTACTCGCCGTCTTGCGTAAGATCGAGGCGACCGGGCGCTATGAAAGCGCGCGGCGCATGCGCAGCGTGATCAGCCGCGTCTTTCGCTACGGCATCGCCACCGGACGGGCGAAGATTGACGTCGCCCGCGACCTGCGCGGCGCGATCATCGTTCCGAAGACAAAGCACTTCGCCGCGATCACGCGCCCGAAGGAGGTCGGCAAGCTGCTCCGGGACATCGAGGATTGTCCCGGATACGCGGTCACCAGGCTCGCGCTGCGGATGACGCCGCACGTGTTCGTGCGTCCCGGCGAGCTGCGCCGGGCCGAATGGAGCGAGTTCGACCTCGAACGCGCGGTGTGGTCGATCCCGGCCGAGAAGATGAAGATGCGCTGGCCGCATCAGGTGCCGCTGTCGCGGCAGGTGCTGGACCTGCTCGACGAGATACGGCCGCTGACCGGCCACAGCCCCTATGTCTTTCCGGCGTCCCATACCTGGAAGCGCCCCATGTCCGAGAACACCGTCACCTTCGCGCTCCGGCGAATGGGTTATAGCGGCAGCGAGATGACCGCGCATGGCTTCCGCGCCATGGCGGCGACGTTGCTCAACGAGATGGGACTATGGAACCCGGATGCGATCGAGCGCCAGCTCGCGCACATGGAGAATAATGGCGTGCGTCGTGCCTACGCCCGCGGCCAGTATTGGGAGGAGCGCGTGCGCATGATGCAGCACTGGTCCGACTATCTCGACCAACTCCGCGACGGAGGCGACACCGACAAGGTACCCGGCGACGGCAAGGTGGTCACTGTCGACTTTGCCCGGCGCGGCGCCCGATCACGGTAAGCGGTCGCCGCAAAAGTAACGCGGCGGTCTTGCTGTCGTCCGGCGCAAGACCGCCGGTGCTTAAGTCCATCCGGAGAACCCCATGTCCGCGTCGATTGCAGCGCCTGCCGCAGCGGGCATCATCGTCGCGAGCCTCCATGCGCGCCCGGCAGGAGTGCGAGAGGGCGGTCGCATGCGAGAACAGCAGCGGGGGTTTCGCGTATCAGATTGGCCGAGGAGCGCAGGATCGGCCTCGCAGTGGAGTCCGGAACGGCCTGAAGCGCGCTCAGGCGCGCGAAGCCGCGGCGCGGAGGCGGGCGGACGCCCGTCCGATCACACCATGCTGCACAGGGCGCGGCCGACTGCGGACGCATCGTAGGGTTTCGCGAAAAAGCGGCTGCCTTCAGGCATGTCCTGCGGCGACGGAGCGACTTCGCCGGACACGATAATGAACTTGAGCGGCGGCCAGCGACGATGCGCATAGGCGGCAAGTTCGAGGCCGTTCATCTTGCCGACCATCTGTATGTCCGTCAGGACGATGCGAATCTCGGGGCAGCTTTCCAGGATCGCGATCGCCTGTTCGGCGTCGGCTGCTTCATGCACGCAAAAGCCGTGGTCCTCCGCCAGCGCCACGGCGGACAGCCGGACGAGCGCCTCGTCCTCCACCACCAGAACCGTCACCTTGCGGGAATCTGCCGCTTGCTCCATCGATTGCCCCGATCGCCCCTGCAGAGTGCGTTCGAAAGCAGGACAGAGGGTTACTCCCGCTCAGGCAGTCGCTCGGACGCCGATGCGATGAACCGGCATTAGTGATATACGATCCGCATACAATCCGCGCCCGCGCATATCGTTCCTTGATGATCGCCAATCCGGCCGTCCGCTTCCAATGCATCGCGTCCGGACGGCCGAGGCGCATCGCTATGGAAACCAGCTGAGCGCACGCTCGCGCCGATCTCGGCGCCGATGCGGCGATAGAAAGCGCAAACCCGGACAAGGTCGTCGCCTCCGACGGCCAGGTCGCTGCCGACGGCGACGCGGCGCAAGGGGGCATCGTCCGCAGCGGACGCTGGCCATCCTGTGGTCATGAACGCATCGCCGGGGCTGTCTCCCCGCAAAACCAGGCCCGCGCAATGGAACAGGCATTCGCGGGATCGTCCAAGCGCCCGCAACTGCGCCTCATCCCCGTGCGGCCGGCCGGTCCCAACGCGGTAGGCGCGCAGCTTGTTCGCCGTGTTCCGCTGGCCGGGGAACGCGGTCAGGCCCCGGGCGTGCAGCGCCTCGTCGATCAGCAGGTTGAGAAACCGGTCGAGCTCGCGGAGGCCGTTGCCGATCACCTTCGCGCGATACCTGCCGGCGATCGGTGCGGCCGGCACGATCCGCCCCGCATCCGGGATCGTGCGCAACCCTGCGCCGAGGAAGGAGGTGGCACGGTCCAGGGTGACGAGCGCACGTTCGAGCGCCTCAGTCATGCACGAGGGTGAGCTCATGCGCGCAGGTCTGGCCCCGCTGGTCGGTGCGCAGCACATAGCGGACGCGAAGCTGCGCGGCGAGGCAGGCGAGACCGGAGGCTTCGACCGCGCTCGAATGAACGAACGCGTCCTTCCCGCCGCGATCGGGCTGGATGACGCCGAAGCCGCCGACACGATTATAGAAGCAGACCGTGCCAGTCTCCTTCGGGGGACGGAGAGTTTCGGGATCCATCGAGCTGCTTCCTCGGCCGTAAGCGGGAGCGCGATGGTCTCTCAGCCGCCGGCGCCTACGAATGGAACGGCCTGCGATTGCGGCACCCTAGCCGAAGATCACCCAAAGCAGAACCTGCGCGGGGGAAATAAACCACATTGGTCGCTCACCGGTACCATGCTAGTCTATGGCATCGTCAGCAGTCGTTCCCGAGCGCTGGCGGCTGGGAAACTCGGAGCGCTCCCGCTTGGCCAGGAGCAGCACATGGACGGGCGCATTCCCAAGCCCCTCAAAACCGCCGGCGAACTCCGCGCCGAACTCGAATGGGCCACGCAGGTGCTGACCGGCGACACGTCCGACAGCCGGATCCTCTTCGAGCTTCCGACCCTTGCCGAGGGGGAGGATGCGACTTCCGAATATAATTGGGATGTCCGCGTCAGTTGCCGCCCGGAACAGGATGACGCCGCGCGAGCCGTGATTCGGCAGGTCGCCGGCAAATGGAATCTGGCAGCTCGACCAATGGCGCATCGACAGGAGAACGCTAATGGATGATCCCGCGCGGCTCGCACGCATCGAACTCGGGCCGCACGGCGAGGACTATCTCGTGCGGCTGTTCCTGAGCGATGGGACGTCCTGCGAAGTGATCGCCACCTTCGACCAACTCGATCTGCTTGCAGAGGACATCGACCGTCGCCTGGATGCCGACGAGGTCTGACGTTTCGCGTCCAGCCCTCGCATGGCGGACGCCGCACAATCCGTGACGTCTGCCGCCGATCCGCTCCCCCCTGCCGGTTTCAGCGAGCCGATGATTTGCATGTCCGCTCGACACGGAATGTGCTAGCAAAAGCCATCGTCGGCAGTTCTTCTCCGGTAAGCGCCGATGGCTGAGAGACATGGCGCTCCCGCTTACCTCTGGGGGAGCCAAGCCATCGAAACCCGTCTGGCTATCGCCTATGCGTTGATTGCGCTCATCGCGCTCACGCTGGGTCTCTGGGTAGCGATCCTGGTCCTGCGCCGTCGGCGCGAGCGCTACCTGCGCCGCCACGGCTATCGTTCGGACGCACGTCCGATCTGGCCGTTGCGGCGGAAATGAGCGGCATGGTCCACAGCCCGCCGCACGCGCATGGGATCGCCATCCGTCCGGAGGACATCGATGCGCTGGGCCATGTCAACAACGCGACCTATCTCAGCTGGATCCAGGCCGCCGTGCTCGGTCACTGGCACGCGCGCGCTTTGCCCGAGGCGGTCGCCGCCTTCCGCTGGATGGCGGTGAAACATGAGATCACCTATCGCAAGCCCGCATTCCTTGGCGATGCGCTGGTGGCCACCGTGGTCCTCGAGCGGGTCCGGCGCGAAAGCGCCTATTACGACACGCTCATCCGGCGCGGACCGGAGCTGATCGCCGAGGCGAAATCGCGCTGGTGCTGCATCGATGCCGCCACGCTCCGGCCGGCAAGGCTTCCGCAGGAAATGGTTTCGGCGTTCCTCGTCGAGCCATGGCCGGCATCAGCCCGCGCATAGGCAAGAACCAGTCACGTAGTATCTGTGACCGGGCTTCGCATAGCAGCCGGCCGGGTTCCGTCCGGTCCTGGCGCTCCGCCATCTCGTCCCGGGCGCGGGCTGTGCGCAGAGAGATCCCTCGGGGGGGGGG
>CABFVK010000028.1_pt1:2500-5685 | contig 5685 bp, 5 predicted proteins | sample 7065491 | NCBI WGS metagenome assembly CABFVK01 (sample SAMEA5704812, study PRJEB33009) | decomposition metagenome | isolation source: culture collections or soil
AGCGTGGGGGAGCTGTGAGCAAGCTTTGATCCCACGATTTCCGAATGGGGAAACCCACCTAATCCGATTATTTCGCCCGTCAGAGATGACGGACGGAGTAATTGGAAAAAGGTATCACTTAGCTGAATAAAATAGGCTTCGTGAAGCGAACCCGGCGAACTGAAACATCTCAGTAACCGGAGGAAAAGACATCAACCGAGATTCCGTTAGTAGTGGCGAGCGAACGCGGACCAGGCCAGTGCTTCTAATTCAACTAGCAGAACAGTCTGGAAAGGCTGACCATAGCGGGTGACAGTCCCGTATGCGAAAGTGATGTTAGAAGACTCGAGTAGGGCGGGACACGTGTAATCCTGTCTGAACATGGGGGGACCACCCTCCAAGCCTAAATACTCGTATGCGACCGATAGCGAACTAGTACCGTGAGGGAAAGGTGAAAAGCACCCCGATGAGGGGAGTGAAACAGTACCTGAAACCGATTGCCTACAAGCAGTGGGAGCCTCTTTATGGGGTGACCGCGTACCTCTTGCATAATGGGTCTGTGACTTAATGTATCAAGCAAGCTTAAGCCGATAGGTGTAGGCGCAGCGAAAGCGAGTCTGAATAGGGCGATTTAGTTTGATGTATTAGACCCGAAACCCGGCGATCTAGGCATGACCAGGATGAAGGTGGGGTAACACCCACTGGAGGTCCGAACCGATTAACGTTGAAAAGTTACCGGATGAGTTGTGTTTAGGGGTGAAAGGCCAATCAAGCCGGGAAATAGCTGGTTCTCCGCGAAAACTATTGAGGTAGTGCCTCGGATGAACACCCTAGGGGGTAGAGCACTGGATGGATGCGGGGGTCGCGAGATCTACCAATTCTAACCAAACTCCGAATACCTAGGAGTGATATCCGGGAGACAGACGGCGGGTGCTAAGGTCCGTCGTCAAAAGGGAAACAGCCCTGACCTACAGCTAAGGTCCCCAAGTCACGTCTAAGTGGGAAAGCATGTGGGAATCCCAAAACAACCAGGAGGTTGGCTTAGAAGCAGCCATCCTTTAAAGAAAGCGTAACAGCTCACTGGTCTAAATAAGGGTTCCTGCGGCGAAGATGTAACGGGGCTCAAGACGTGCACCGAAGCTTAGGGTGTGGATTTATCCACGCGGTAGCGGAGCGTTCCGTAAGCCTGTGAAGCGATCTGGTAATGGGTCGTGGAGGTATCGGAAGTGCGAATGCAGACATGAGTAGCGATAAAAAGGGTGAGATGCCCTTTCGCCGAAAGACCAAGGGTTCCTGCGCAAGGCTAATCCGCGCAGGGTGAGCCGGCCCCTAAGACGAGCCCGAAGGGGGTAGTCGATGGGAACCACGTTAATATTCGTGGGCCTGGTGGTGTGTGACGGATGGCGTGTGTTGTATGCTCTTAACGGATTGAGCATGCTTCGAAGCTGTCCCGGGAAATAGCCCCACCGTATAGACCGTACCCGAAACCGACACAGGTGGTCAGGTAGAGTATACCAAGGCGCTTGAGAGAAGTGTCCTGAAGGAACTCGGCAAATTGCCTCCGTACCTTCGGAAGAAGGAGGCCCTCACATTGCGCAAGCAGTATGAGGGGGCACAGGCCAGGGGGTAGCGACTGTTTAGCAAAAACACAGGGCTCTGCTAAGTCGGCTTCAAGACGACGTATAGGGTCTGACGCCTGCCCGGTGCCTGAAGGTTAAGTGGAGGGGTGCAAGCTCCGAAATGAAGCCCAGGTAAACGGCGGCCGTAACTATAACGGTCCTAAGGTAGCGAAATTCCTTGTCGGGTAAGTTCCGACCTGCACGAATGGCGTAACGACTTCCCCACTGTCTCCAGGACATGCTCAGCGAAATTGAATTCTCCGTGAAGATGCGGAGTACCCGCGGTTAGACGGAAAGACCCCGTGCACCTTTACTGCAGCTTCAGAGTGGCATTGGAAAATAACTGTGTAGCATAGGTGGGAGGCTTTGAAGCATTGGCGCCAGCCGGTGTGGAGCCATAGGTGAAATACCACCCTGTTGTTTTTTAATGTCTAACCTCGATCCATGAAACTGGATCAGGGACCCTCTGTGGCGGGTAGTTTGACTGGGGCGGTCGCCTCCTAAAGAGTAACGGAGGCGCGCGAAGGTTGGCTCAGGTCGGTTGGAAACCGACTGTTAGAGTGCAATGGCATAAGCCAGCCTGACTGCGAGACTGACAAGTCGAGCAGAGACGAAAGTCGGTCATAGTGATCCGGTGGTCCCTCGTGGAAGGGCCATCGCTCAACGGATAAAAGGTACGCCGGGGATAACAGGCTGATAACCCCCAAGAGCTCATATCGACGGGGTTGTTTGGCACCTCGATGTCGGCTCATCACATCCTGGGGCTGGAGCAGGTCCCAAGGGTTTGGCTGTTCGCCAATTAAAGTGGTACGTGAGCTGGGTTCAGAACGTCGCGAGACAGTTTGGTCCCTATCTGCCGTGGGCGTCGAAATTTGAGAGGAGTTGACCCTAGTACGAGAGGACCGGGTTGAACATACCTCTGGTGTACCTGTCGTCGTGCCAACGGCGCAGCAGGGTAGCTATGTATGGACGGGATAACCGCTGAAAGCATCTAAGCGGGAAGCCTCCCTCGAGATAAGATTTCTTAGGACGGTCGAAGACCACGACCTTGATAGGCCGGATGTGGAAGTGCGGTAACGCATGGAGCTAACCGGTCCTAATTGTCCTATTCGCGCTTGATGAGTCCCACCATCAACGACAGCATTGTACTGTCGATGATCGGATGATCGTCTTGCCTTGGTGCACCGATTTGAAAAACCTGCCGCAGCACAAGCTTCATTGCTTGGTGGCTATAGCGTCTGTGACCCACCCGATCCCATCCCGAACTCGGCCGTGAAACCAGACAGCGCCGATGGTACTATCGCTTAAGCGATGGAAGAGTAGGTCGCCGCCAGGCATTGCAGCTTGTGCTTCGTCGGGAAACCCATTCACTCTGTTTGTTGGCCTCAGGCGCCGGCGGTCGCTCCCGCGACCTTGGCTTCCGCGCCGATAAGGCACGGCGGCCTCCCGGCCTGGCGGAGCACTGCGCTCCCCCCGAAACCCTGATCCCAACCCCTTGGTGCCGCGGGATGGAGCAGCCCGGTAGCTCGTCAGGCTCATAACCTGAAGGTCGTAGGTTCAAATCCTACTCCCGCAACCACACACAAA